>OJBI01000013.1_pt1 | contig 167347 bp, 153 predicted proteins | sample 1590541 | NCBI WGS metagenome assembly OJBI01 (sample SAMN05416871, study PRJEB24817) | seawater metagenome | isolation source: Sea water | place: Canada:Atlantic | collected 2013-11 | reverse complement strand
ATATTGCTGATTTTGATCCAGAACTTTATCAAGCAATGAGTAATGAAGTTGTTCGCCAAGAAGAACACATTGAACTTATTGCTTCAGAAAATTACTGTAGCCCGCGTGTACTTGAAGCCCAAGGTTCACAACTAACTAATAAATACGCTGAAGGTTACCCTGGTAAGCGTTATTACGGTGGTTGTGAGTATGTTGACGTTGCAGAGCAGTTAGCTATTGATCGTGCTAAAGAATTATTTGGTGCAACTTATGCTAATGTTCAACCACATGCTGGTTCTCAAGCAAATGCTGCTGTTTTTCAAGCCTTAGTTTCTCCAGGTGGTAAAGTGTTAGGTATGAGCTTAGCGCATGGTGGACATTTAACTCATGGTTCGCATGTTAACTTTTCTGGTAAGTCTTACGAAGCTATTCAATACGGCTTACACCCAGAAACGGGCGATATTGATTACGCTGAATTAGAGCGTTTAGCTATTGAGCATAAACCTGAAATGATCATCGGTGGCTTTTCTGCATTCTCTGGTATTGTTGATTGGGCGCGTATGCGTGAAATCGCCGATAAAGTAGGTGCATACTTTTTCGTTGATATGGCTCACGTTGCTGGTTTGGTAGCGGCAGGTTTATACCCTAACCCAGTACCACATGCACATGTTGTAACCACCACCACGCATAAAACTTTAGCTGGCCCTCGTGGTGGCTTAATTGTTTCTGGTTGTGATGACGAAGCTATATACAAAAAGTTAAACAGTGCTGTATTCCCGGGTGGTCAAGGTGGCCCATTAATGCACATTATCGCTGCTAAAGCGGTAGCGTTTAAAGAAGCATTAGCGCCAGAGTTTAAAGCGTATCAACAAAACGTATTAGACAACGCAAAAGCTATGGTTGCGGTATTACAGGAACGTGGTTATAAAGTCGTTTCAAACGGTACTGAGAATCACTTGTTACTTCTTGATTTGATTGATAAAGATATCACAGGTAAAGATGCTGATGCAGCGCTTGGCCGTGCACATATCACAGTAAATAAAAACTCAGTACCAAACGATCCTCGTTCTCCATTTGTAACGTCTGGCTTACGTTTAGGTACACCAGCTATTACTCGTCGTGGTTTTGGTGTTGAAGAAACTAAGGCAATCACAACATTCGTATGTGATATTTTAGATGATATTAACAATGAAGAAACGATTAAAAATGTACAAGCGGGTATTAAGGAGTTATGTACACGTTTCCCTGTTTATAAGTAATTACCTATAGATAAACGGAGAGCAAAAGCTCTGTTTACCTAAAACGGAATTATCTAAAAATGGTCACAATTTGTGGCCATTTTTTGTTTCTTGAAGAAAATAAACAGCACTTTTATATCTCGTTATTGAGAATTTTATAATTCCGAATAAGATTTTTAGCTTAATGAACTGTTTTCAATTAAAATAGCGACTTACTTTAATCATCACTCGTTACTATGGAACTCATTAATGTATTGTCCTTTCTGTTCAGCCACCGATACAAAAGTTATCGACTCTCGCTTAGTTTCTGACGGCCATCAGGTTCGTCGCCGTCGTGAGTGCTTAGTGTGCCATGAACGTTATACTACTTTTGAGAGTGCAGAACTCGTTATGCCACGCATTATTAAGCGTGACGGCTCACGTGAACCATTTAATGAAGATAAAATGCGTAATGGCTTAGTGCGAGCACTGGAAAAAAGGCCTGTGAGTACGGAAGAGATGGAGTTATCCATTAATAAACTGAAATCTAAACTTCGTGCCACTGGCGAACGCGAGGTTTCTAGCGAAATGCTAGGAACTATTATTATGGAGCAGCTTAAGAGTTTAGATAAAGTGGCTTATATTCGTTTCGCCTCAGTGTATCGCTCGTTTGAAGATATTAAAGAGTTTGGTGAAGAAATTGCTCGCTTGGGTGATAGCGAATAAGAACTATTTTAACAAACAAATTTAAATCATTATTTAAGTTATCCAGAGAGCCATAATGACAAGCTTTTCAACTGAAGATCATCAATTTATGCAGCGTGCTATCCAATTAGCAAGGCATGGACATTATACTACGTCTCCTAACCCTAGGGTGGGTTGTGTCTTGGTAAAAAATGGTGAAATAGTTGGAGAAGGCTTTCATAAAAAAGCAGGAGAGGGCCATGCTGAGGTACATGCATTAGCACAGGCAGGTGAGAAAGCAAAAGGCGCAACAGCTTATGTCACATTAGAGCCATGCAGTCATTACGGATTAACGCCACCCTGCGCCGAAGCTCTCGTTAAAGCACAAGTTAAGCATGTTATTGCCGCTATGGTTGACCCTAACCCTAAAGTTTCTGGCCGAGGGTTAAAAATATTAGAAGCCAAAGGCATAAGTACGCAATTTGGCTTACTCGAACAAGATGCCCGAGAGCTTAATCCTGGTTTTATTCATTTAATGACTACCCAAAAACCTTATGTACGTTGCAAACTGGCCGCCAGTTTAGATGGTAAAACAGCGATGGCAAGTGGCGAAAGCCTGTGGATAACGGGTAGCCAAGCACGCACAGATGTACAAAGGTTACGAGCGCAAAGTTGCGGTGTTATTTGCGGCGCTGACTCGGTACTTTTTGACCAAGCTAAAATGAATGTACGCTGGCAAGCACTAGGTGAATTGAAAAATCGTTACGCTGAAGATGATGTAAGGCAACCGGTTCGTATTATTATTGATGGCAAAAATCGCTTAACTTCCGATCTGCCAATTTTTCAGCAATCAGGTAAAATATTATTAATTCGCCATACCATTGAAAACAGCCAAACTTGGCCTCATTCTGTAGAACAAGTTTGTATTCCAAAAGTTGCTGGCAGTGATTACATTGATCTTGAGCTGTTATTGTCATTCTTAGCCAAACAAGGCTTAAATGATGTTTTGGTTGAGTCAGGTGCTCAGCTAGCCGGGGCTTTTATTGGTGAAAATTTAGTTGATGAGTTAGTGTTATTTCAAGCACCGAAATTACTTGGTAGTGATGGCAAAAGTTTAGTGAATATGCCAAATATTTTGCAATTGTCTGATGCGAAAAACATTGAAATAACGGATACACGTATGGTCGGTAAAGATATTCGCATAACGGCAAAATTTACTCATTAATAGTAAGTGTGTGGTGGCTAGAAGTAGCAGTCGCTTTTAACAAGAGAATTAAATAGGCATAAATAGTCAATGTTTACAGGAATTATAGAGGCCGTTGGCCAGTTAAAAGCAATTAATACCTCGGGTGATGGCGCACGAGTCACAATAGCCACCGGGGGACTTGACTTATCAGATGTTAAATTAGGCGATTCTATCGCGACGAATGGTATTTGTTTAACAGTTGTTGCGTTTGATAATGCCAGTTTTAGTGCTGATGTTTCGAGTGAAACATTAACTAGAACTGGTTTAGCGCATTATCAAATAGGTGACAGCGTAAATCTTGAAAAAGCTATGCTGCCAACGACTCGTTTCGGCGGTCATATGGTTTCAGGGCATGTTGATGCGGTAAGCGAAATTACTGCTATTGAACATAAAGGCAACAGCATTGATTATTGGTTAACTATGCCAGCCGAGTTGTCGGCATATATTGCCGAAAAGGGCTCTATTACCATTGACGGAACGAGTTTAACTGTGAATAGTTTAACGGAAGATAAATTTCGTTTAACGATAGTTCCGCATACCACAGAGCAAACAATTATCAATAAATACCAAGTTGGCAGTAAAGTTAACCTCGAAGTTGATTTGATTGCCCGCTACATAGAAAGATTACTTACCAAGCAAACGGCTGATAAACCAACAGAGTCAGGTGTTACGCATGCGCTATTAGCGCGTAGTGGTTTTATTAAATAAAGAGGTTGTCATGAATTTACACACGCCACAAGAGATTATCGACGATATAGCTCAAGGTAAAATGGTCATCTTAATGGATGATGAAGATCGCGAAAATGAAGGTGACTTCATTATGGCGGCAGAGAAAGTTACACCAGAAGCAATTAACTTTATGGCAACACATGGTCGTGGTCTTATTTGTATGCCGATGTCGGCTGATCGCTGTGAGGCGTTAAAATTGCCATTGATGGTTGATAAAAATGACGCACAATTTACTACTAACTTTACTGTGTCAATTGAGGCAGCTGAAGGCGTAACAACTGGTATTTCTGCGGCAGATCGTGCGACAACAGTTTTAGCGGCTGTCGCTAAAGACGCAGATCATAACTCGATAGTGCAACCTGGTCATATTTTTCCACTTATTGCCAAAGATGGCGGCGTATTAAATCGTGCTGGCCATACGGAAGCTGGTGTTGATTTAGCACGGTTAGCTGGGCTAGAAGCTGCTGCTGTTATTGTTGAAATTTTGAATGAAGACGGCACTATGGCGCGTCGCCCAGATTTAGAGATTATCGCTGAAAAACATGGCGTAAAAATGGGCACTATTGCCGATTTAATTGAATACCGAAATGCGAATGAAACAACTATTGAGCGTATTTCTCAATGCAAGCTACCAACGGCATTTGGTGATTTTGATTTAACAGTATTTAAAGATACTATTGATGGACAAGCTCATTTTGCTTTAACGAAAGGCGAAATTAAAGCTGAAGAGCCAACGTTAGTGCGTGTTCATTTAGAGAATACCTTTAGAGATTTACTATTTAGTCAGCGTGAAAGTGTTGCTAAATGGCCGATGGCTGATGCGTTAGAAAAAATTGGTAAAGAAGGCGGTGTCTTGGTGTTACTAGGTAAACATGAGTCGCCGATGGAACTAATTTCCCAAGTTGAAAAATATGCCAAGCTAGATGCTGGTGAAAGTGTAAAAGAAGTTAAGCGTCATGTTGGCTCACGGAATGTTGGTGTTGGCTCGCAAATTCTTGCTAACTTAGGTGTTAGTAAAATGCGCTTATTGAGCTCGCAAACTAAATATCATTCACTATCAGGCTTTGGCTTAGAAGTGGTTGAATATATTGCTGACTAAGCATGTATTGTGTTTAACACTGTATGTTGCTTTTACTTGGTTTATATAACAACATGCAGTAACTAATATTAAAAAAGCGATTTGAAGTTATTCAAATCGCTTTTTTGTTTAGTCGCTTTTGGCTTTTAAGAGTTTTATTGAAGCGTATTGCCTAAGCCATAAATTGCTTTATTTTTTCAATGATGCCTTGGCTATCGAGCCCCAATTCTTGATGAATTTCTGCCTGTGTACCGTGCTTAATAAAGTTATCAGGTAAGCCAATATTAAGTACTTTTTTCATCATTCCTTGATTCAGAATAAATTCGTTAACTGCAGAGCCTGCACCGCCTGCAATGGCATTATCTTCTACAGTAACTATTACATCATGGGTAGCACATAATTCGTTGATAATTGCAGTATCTAGCGGCTTAACAAAGCGCATATCGATTAGCGTCGTATCTAGTGAATCTGCCGCTAATTTCGCTTCCGCTAAAGTGGTACCAAAGTTGAGGATAGCAATTTTAGTTTCTAGCTCATTTTCTGTTATTGCGCGAATTTGCTTACTTTTACCTACTTCGATGGTTTCATTAATTGTTGGCAAAGTCGCGCCATTGCCACTGCCACGTGGGTAACGAACAGCAGCTGGGGAATTTAACTGATAACCGGTATTTAACATCAACTGACATTCGCGTTCATCTGACGGTGTCATTATAGTGATATTTGGAATACAGCGCATAAAGCTTAAATCAAATGAGCCTTGATGGGTTGGACCATCAGCACCAACAATACCAGCACGGTCAATGGCAAAAAGCACAGGTAAATTTTGAATGGCAACATCATGAATTAATTGATCATACCCGCGTTGTAGGAAGCTTGAGTAAATAGCAACGACAGGTTTACGACCACCTATGGCTAAGCCAGCAGCAAAGGTTACTGCGTGCTGCTCGGCAATCGCAACATCATAATATTGTTGTGGGAAGCGTTGGCTAAATTCAACCATGCCTGAGCCTTCGCGCATAGCTGGCGTAATTGCTGCCAGGTTTGCATCTTGTTCGGCGGTTTTACATAACCAGTCACCGAAGATTGCAGAGTAAGTCGGTAAACTCGGTGCACTTTTTGGTAAGCTCGTTTCTGTATGGTCAAATTTAGGTACGGCGTGATATTTAATAGGGTCTTGCTCTGCCTGCTGGTAACCCTTACCTTTTTTTGTGGCAATGTGCAGTATTTGTGGCCCTTTAAGGTTACGCATATTCGAAATAGTATCAACTAAGCCATCTACATCATGGCCGTCAATTGGGCCGATATAATTAAACCCTAGCTCTTCAAAAAATGTACTTGGTACCACCATGCCTTTCAAGTGCTCTTCAGCACGACTTGCTAATTCTTTAATAGGTGGAATGTTATTAAGTATGCGCTTACTACCTTCACGAATACCAGTATATAAGCTTCCCGATAACATTTTTGCTAAGTGATTATTTAATGCGCCAACGTTTTCTGAAATTGACATTTCATTGTCGTTTAAAATCACCAACATATCTTTGTTGATATCACCGGCGTGATTTAATGCTTCAAATGCCATACCAGCGGTCATAGCGCCATCACCGATAACGGCAACTACTTTACGATTTTTCGCTTCTTTTTCAGCCGCAACAGCCATACCGAGTGCTGCGGAAATTGAAGTACTTGAATGACCAACACTCAATACATCGTATTCACTTTCTTCACGCCATGGAAATGGGTGTAAGCCATCTTTTTGGCGTATGGTATGTAATTGGTCACGTCGACCAGTTAATATTTTATGTGGGTATGCTTGATGTCCAACATCCCAAATTAAATGATCAAAGGGAGTGTTATAAACATAATGTAAGGCAACGGTTAGTTCGATAGTCCCTAAACCTGAGGCAAAATGGCCACTACTTTTACTGACTGAATTTAATAGGTAACGTCTTAATTCTTCGCTGGTTTGTGCCAATTGATTTTGATCTAATTTACGTAAATCATCAGGAGTATTGATGTTAGCCAGTAAAGGGTATTCAGTTAGGTTCGTAGTCATATTATTCTATTTAATTTAAAATATTAATGTTTGCGATTAATGATGAAGGTCGCAAAATCGGATAAATTCTGTGTATTGTAGGGCAAAGTCGCTAAAGCTTGAAGCGCTTGTTGATATAAGTTGTCAGCTTTTTCTTGCGCACCCGCTAAACCAAGTAAGGCTGGGTAGGTGCTTTTATTAGCTTCAAGATCAGAACCTGCAGGTTTTCCTAGCTCTTCTTCTGTTGACGTTATGTCAATAATATCGTCACGAACTTGGTATGCAAGACCAATAAGCTTGGCAAAGTGAGCCAATTGTTTTTTATCGTTGTCTGAAGCTATTGTGCTGCATTGTGCAGCCATCATCACTGACGCTTCGAGTAATGCGCCAGTTTTTAATGAATGTAAGGTTTCTAATTCTTGTAATGAAATTGCTTTACCGGTAGCGGCTAAATCCAAGGCTTGTCCGCCGCACATACCTTGGTAGCCACTGGCATTTACCAAGAGTCGCAATAGTTCGATACGTTTTGCAGCAATGTCAGCTGAAAATGGGTGATTAGCAATAATATCAAATGCTAAAGTTTGTAGACTGTCGCCAGCAAGAATAGCTGTCGCTTCGTCAAATGCTTTATGGCAAGTTGGTTGCCCACGACGTAAGTCATCATCGTCCATTGCGGGTAAATCGTCATGCAATAATGAATAAGCATGAATACATTCTAATGCTGCGGCAACACCATCAATATCACTTTGTTTCGCATTCAGTGCTTCGCCTGTGATATATGCAAGATAAGGGCGCATGCGCTTACCACCAATGAGCAAACCATATCGCATGGCGGCGTGTAGTTTTTCATCATTAATCGGCAAGTTGTCGAGTTTACTGATCAAGTAAGCATCAATGCGTGCTTGTACTTGCTCAATATTGGTAAGTTTAGTCACTGGTATTATTCTCATCAACAACAAATGATTCCAGTTGTGCTTTGCCATTTTTTTCAAGCAGAATATTAATTTGCTGCTCGGCACCTTGTAGCTTCTCTTGATTGTGCTGACTTAATGTTAAGCCGCGTTCAAATAAAGTCATAGAATCTTCAAGACTAAGCTCGCCTTGTTCTAAGTCTTGTACAATATTTTCTAATTCAGCTAAGGACTCTTCGAAGCTTAAATTCTCGATTTTCTTTCTTGCCATGGACTTTTTTCAGCCTGATATGAACTCTAGGCGCAAACTTACCTTAGCTTAGGCGCTGGGTCAATTAATGATGAAATTAAGCCGGTTGGAAATATAATAAAAATTGCTGGTTAAGTTATTGACAATATGGGCGATAATACGAGTATACGGAAAAATATAAGTATTCGCCTAACACCTATTCATCAGGTATTATCAACTTAGCGAGTATATCTAAAGAATTTATTGGAGGCATTTGTGGATTTAGCAACGCTATTGGGAATGGTTGGCGCTATTGGCTTTATTGTAATGGCAATGATCTTAGGTGGCGACATTAATATGTTCGTTGATACTCAATCGATATTGATCGTTTTTTGTGGATCAATATTCGTCGTGCTTTCTAATTATAATATGGGACAGTTTTTCACTATCGGAAAAATTGCCGGAAAGGCGTTCTTATTTAAAATTGAACAACCTGATGAGCTTATTGAAAAGTCAGTTGAAATGGCTGATGCAGCACGTAAAGGTGGCTTTTTAGCATTAGAAGAAGCTGAAATTTCGAATGCCTTTATGCAGAAAGGTGTTGATATGCTTGTTGATGGCCACGATGCTGATGTAGTGCGAGGTACCTTACAAAAAGATATCACCTTGACCAGTGAGCGTCATGAAACGGGTATCGGTATGATGATGGGATTAGCAGATGTTGCGCCAGCGATGGGAATGATAGGTACCTTAATCGGTCTAGTTGCTATGTTATCAAACATGGATGATCCAAAAGCTATTGGTCCTGCGATGGCGGTAGCCTTACTTACAACGCTTTATGGTGCCTTTCTAGCTAACGTTATTGCCATTCCTATCGCCAATAAACTTAAATTGCGTTTAAATGAAGAAAAAATGAACCAACAGCTGATTCTTGATGCCGTGCTAGGTATTCAAGATGGCCAAAATCCTCGTGTTATTGAAGGTTTATTGAAGAATTATCTTGCTGAAAGCAAACGTACAATTAGTACCACCGAAGAGTAGGGGAAAAAGGTATGGAAGAAGAATGTAAATGTCCGCCCCCCGGGCTACCTGCTTGGATGGGAACATTCGCTGACTTAATGTCACTGCTAATGTGCTTTTTCGTTTTGCTATTGTCTTTTTCCGAAATGGATGTTTTAAAGTTTAAGCAAATAGCTGGTTCGATGAAATTTGCCTTTGGTGTACAAAATAAAATTGAAGTGAAGGATATTCCTAAAGGGACGAGTATTATTGCTCAAGAGTTTCGTCCCGGTAAGCCTGAGCCGACGCCAATAGAAGTTATTCAGCAACAAACCATGGAAATGACCCAACAAATGTTGGAGTTCCAAGCTGGTGATGAAACCTCAGCAGGTGGCCGACAAGAGCAACGAGGCACTGAACGTGGTGGTCAATCACAAAGTACCGCAGACGAAATGTCGGCACAAGCCATGCAAAAAGCTAAAGATGAGCTAGAGCAAGCATCTCAAGAGCAAGTGAATGACTTAGTTAAAAAAATAGCAGACCAACTTGAGCAACAAATTCAAGATGGTGCGATTGAGCTTGAGTCGTTAGGACAGCAAGTGATCATTCGTATTCGTGAGAATGGCTCATTTCCATCGGGGTCAGCATTTTTACAACCGCAGTTTAAACCAATTATGCGAGAGATTGGCTTATTGTTAAATACTGTACCAGGTGAAATTATGATTTCAGGCAATACCGATAACCAAGGTATTAATTCGGAATTATTTACCTCAAATTGGGATTTATCCAGTAAACGTGCAGTTGCTATAGCTCATGAGATTATTAAAGTGCCGGGCTTTGACCAATCACGTTTATTAGTGGTTGGCCATGCGGATACTCGTCCATTAGTACCGAATACTAATCGCTTGAATCGTCGCTTAAATCGTCGTGTTGAAATTGCCATTAACCAAGGTAAAGCGAAAGAAACAGAGCCGGTGTCAATAAAGCAAGAGTAACTTTTTTAAGCACTAAAGCTTGTTGATGCAAATCCAAATAAAAGGAGTGTAGAGATGTACTCCTTTTTTATGTACAGGCCTTTCTCAGACATCCTGTCTTTCAAGGTATTAGTGCATCCATGCACGTCGATGTACGGTCAGTTTTTGTTCCTGACTAAAGCAAAGTATCTATATCCATATAGGCAATAACACAAGTACATGCTCGTTCTTTGTAAGCCATGAAATCACGGTGTTAATGTGTTCATGTGGGTCGATGTACAGGAGCGTTAATAGTTATCTAATATTGCTTAAAATTGGGTCATTAGCTGACTTGGGTATATATTGAATTTTAGTGTATAATGCGCGCCATTCTACATGTGGGTGTTATTATTGATGAAATTTATTGTTAAATTGCAGGCTGAAATTACCATTAAAAGCCGTCCGGTGCGTAAACGTTTTACTAAGATTTTAGAGTCAAGTATAAAAAATGTTTTGCGTCGTGTTGATGAGCAAGTTACTACACGAATGAACTGGGACAATATAGAAGTTAATACGGCTAATAACTCACCTGAAAATCGATTAAAGTTAATTGAAACCTTAAAGTGTATTCCTGGCATTCCTCTTTTCATTGAGGTTCAACAGACAAACTTTACCGATGTGCACGATATTTATGAAAAAACTTTGGCAGTACATGCGAAAAATATCGAAAATAAGAGCTTCTGTGTACGGGTAAAGCGAACTGGCAATCATGATTTTAACTCATTGAAAGTTGAACAATATGTTGGCGGTGGTTTAAATCAACAAGTTGAATCGGCACGTGTAAAGTTAAAGAACCCTGATGTTACCGTGCATTTAGAAGTTAAAAACGAAAACTTATTTATTGTTACTGAGCGTCATCAAGGGCTGGGCGGTTTCCCAATTGCTACCCAAGAAGATGTGTTGTCATTAATGTCGGGTGGCTTTGACTCAGGTGTTGCCAGTTATCAAATGATCAAAAAAGGTGCGCGAACACATTATTGTTTCTTCAATTTAGGTGGTGCAGCGCATGAAGTCGGTGTTAAACAAGTTAGCCACTATTTATGGAATAAGTATGGCGCTTCGCATCGAGTGAAATTTATTGCCGTTGATTTTGAGCCAGTTGTTGCTGAAATATTAGAAAACATTGAAAACGGCCAAATGGGTGTCGTGTTAAAACGTATGATGATGCGTGCTGCTGCCCAAGTAGCTGAAAAAATGGGCATTCAAGCTTTGATTACAGGTGAAGCGCTAGGGCAGGTATCAAGCCAAACATTAACAAACCTAAATGTAATTGACCGAGTAACTGACACCCTTATTTTACGACCGCTAGCAGCTTACGATAAGCAAGATATTATTGATATTGCGCGTAAAATAGGTACGGAAGATTTTGCTAAAACAATTCCTGAGTACTGTGGTGTTATTTCGAAAAAACCAACAGTAAAAGCTGTGCTATCAAAAGTTGAAGCAGAAGAAGCAAATTTTGACTTATCTATTTTAGACAATGTTGTTGAACAAGCACGTGTTTTTGATATTCGCGATATTGGTAAAGAAAGTGAAGAAGAAATTCACGCTGTAGATACCTTAGATAACATTCCAGAAAATTCAGTGGTACTCGATATCCGTAGCCCGGAAGAAGAAGATGAAAACCCGTTGGAAATTGATGGTGTTGAAGTTAAGCATTTACCTTTCTATAAATTAGCCACTCAGTTTGGTGATTTAGATAAATCAAAAGACTATTTATTGTATTGTGATCAAGGGATAATGAGCAAACTACAAGCTTTGTACTTATTAGGCGCTGGTTTTACTAACGTTAAGGTTTATCGTCCGTAGGTTTAATTCTTGTAACAGCAGCAGTCAATAAATTAAATTTAAATATAAAAAAGGCCATGAGCATTGATTGCTTAATGGCCTTTTTAATATATAGCATTCAGCTTTAATTTGGTTTGGCTTTTACTCATTATTATATTCAAGCGCTTTTATTTCACGCACTAAGCGTTCGTTTTCCACTAGCGTTATATTTAAACGCTTCGCTAAATTAACGACATAACCATTAATATCATCTATTTCTGTACGTCGCTGTTGTAGAATATCACTACGCATTGACGAGCAGTTATCGGCCGTGTTTTTAGCGACAGTCAGTACTCGTGCTATTAATTGCTGATGATCAAATAACACACCGTCATGTTCTGCAATCAAGACGACTTCTTTTAATATCATCGCTATTTGCTGTTGAAATTGAGTATGCACTATTGCGCCATTAGCAATATTATTAATAGCCGTTATTGGATTAATAACGCAGTTAATGGCTAGCTTTAGCCACTGCTTGGTATTAATGTTTTCACTGAAGGATACTGTTGGTAGCGCCTCAGCTAAGCATTGAATGACTTTTTCTTGCTGAGTTCTTTCAGCGTCGCCACAAATTAAGCCAATATCGTTATGACCAAGCCCGGTATGTTTAGTATGAAATGGTTCGATAATTTTACTGGCGTGTGTGGTTAGTAGTGTATAACAAGGTTGGTTGAGTACTAAAAATTGCTGTGGGTTAATCATGCCGTTATGGCAAAAAATAACACTAGTGCTTGTACTTACTATTTTTGCTAATGAAGGAAGTAATGGCGCGATATTATAAGACTTTAGGCATACCAAAATCACATCTGCAGTCTGCAGGTCACTTGCGGTTGCCAAGGTTAACGGCTGAGAAGTTGTGTGGTTTTCTCTATCTGTAAATAGCGAATGTTTGGGGGCTTGAGTTATTCGTGCTGAACATTGCAAACTGACTTGGTTGCTAGCCTGTTTTGATAATTTATGATACCAAAGTAAGCCAATAGCCCCTTGGCCAATAATGACAATATTCAAGGCTATAACCTATTGCCACTACGATTACGGTACATAAGAATAGACCAGCGGACTAGCCCAAAGAGGGCTATGCCAACCAGATCTGAGAAGAAGTCATTAAACTCACCGCTACGAAAGCCCAAGTAATACTGCCCTAGTTCAGTTAACGCGCCGTAAAAAGCTACTGTAAGCATGGTATTTAGTAGTGGTAATTTTAAAATGCTATGCAGTACCCAAGTTAATGCGAAGAAGCTAATGATATGACCAATTGAGTCTATTTGAGTACTGCGAAAAACTAATCTTCTAAATTCTTCTGAACTAAAATACAGTGCAAAAAATAGTGTAATAAGAACGGTCAGAATAGATAGGTGGTAGCGACTTTTCATTAAGGTGTGGCAAAAGTAATATTGAATCTAGGTGCTTGATATCATATCAGGGCTCTGGTGGTAAAACTATCTCTCTTCAATTCCTTTAATAGTGAAGTGCAGATATTTTATTGCTAGTGAAAGGCAAGCTTAGTGATGATATTGCAAGCTGTTATTGATAATATAGCGATAATTTTTCAAAATTGAGATTTATTATGCCTTCAATGGATATTGTTTCCGAAATTAATTTGGAAGAAGTTAGAAATGCAACCGATAACGCAACTCGTGAATTATCAACTCGGTTTGATTTCCGTGGTGTTGATGCCAGCTTTACTTGGAAAAGCCCAGCGGTAACCATGAAAGGTGATGCTGACGCACGTTTAAAGCAAATGGCAGATATGTTACGAGCACAGTTAGCAAAACGCCATATTGATGCCAAAGCCTTAACATTAGGCGCTGTAGAGAGTTCTGGAAGAAACTTTAGCCAAGTAGTAACCTTTAAAGAAGGTATTGAGCAGCCAGTAGCTAAGAAAGTTGTGAAGTTGATTAAAGATAGTAAGTTAAAAGTGCAAGCGTCTATTCAAGGCGAACAAGTACGCGTAACGGGTAAAAAACGTGATGACTTACAAGCAGTAATGAAGTTAGTGAGAGAAGCTGAGTTAGAGCAATCTTTTCAGTTTAATAATTTCAGAGATTAATATTAAATCTTAATCACCATTCACAAGGTTTGTTTTGGTGATAAACGTTTTATATTTTAAGAAGAGGCTAATTGCCTCTTTTTTATTTTTTGTATATCTATTTTGCCTGTAATTTAAACAGTAAGTAAAAGTTTACGCATAGAATTTCCCTTAAAGTTACTTTCAATAGGCTTTTTCGTAATAAACGCTGTTTTTTTGTTATGAGTTTAAGTAGATTAAGCTACATCCGAATAATAATAAGATGGTTTTAAATGGCTGCTTCTAGAGGTGCGTTTAGTTCACGCATAGGTTTTATCATGGCTGCTGCAGGTTCTGCAGTGGGTTTAGGCAATATTTGGGGCTTTCCCACCCAAACAGCAAGTAATGGTGGTGCCGCCTTCGTTCTAGTTTATCTGGTACTTGCTTTTTCTTTGGCATATCCCGCTTTTATGGCTGAATTACTGATTGGCCGATATGGTCAGGCAAATGCGGTAACGTCTTTACAGAAAGTATCACGTAATTTATTTCACAAACGTTTTGCCTTTGTTGTTGGTTTTGGTGGAATCATTTGTGCTGCACTTATTTTAAGTTTCTACGGTATTTTAGCTGGCTGGATGATGTCGTATGCTGTTGAACCTTTTACTCGTTTACTTGGTATGGAGTCAGCTGCCGACTGGGTGATCACCCAATCATTACAACGTAACTTATTGTTTTGCGCATTGTTTATGTTTTTGACTATTTTTATTATTCGCCGTGGTGTTGAAGAAGGTATTGAGAAATGGTCAAAACGTTTGATGCCTCTGTTGATTTTCTTACTGCTCGGCTTAATTTCATATGTGATGACCTTAAAAGGTGCAAGAGAGGGTGTTAATGCTTACTTAAATCCAGACATTAGCCGAGTTTTCGAACCTGACTTGTTAATTAGTGCTTTAGGGCAAGCATTCTTTTCGTTGTCATTGGGTACCAGCGTTATGGTAATTTACGGCTCGTACATTTCGAAAAAAGAGAATTTAGTTACATTAGGTGCGCAAGTTACTCTAATTGATGTCTCAATTGCCTTTTTAGCTGGCTTACTTATTATTCCTGCTATGTATGTTGCTCAAGCGCAAGGTGTAGCAATTTTTGCTGAAGATGGCAGTTTAATTTCAGGCTCAAGTTTAGTGTTTACTGTATTGCCAAGCTTATTTAATAGCATGGGTAGTATTGGTTTATATGTAGCATTGGCATTCTTTATTTTAATGTCGGTGGCAGCATTAACATCGTCAATATCTATGTTAGAAGGGCCGGTTTCATACGCGGTTGAACGCCATAAAATAGAGCGCAAAAAAGTAACCACTTATATTGGTATCGGTATTTTTATTCTTAGCGCTATTATTATCATTAATATTAGCTTTATGCTTGATTTTGTTGCCGTACTTGCTACCCAATACGGTCAGCCGATTATTGCTATGCTTTGTTGTGTTTTTGTTGGTTGGATTTGGTATCGCAATGATATTTTAACTGAACTTAAAGAGGGCAATGATATGGTAGAGCACTCTTTATTTTGGAAAATCTGGCCTTGGTACACTAAGTTTGTTTGCCCAACAGCAATTGCTATTGTATTTTGGCATTCGCTATAACAATAAATTAACGTAATTAAAAGCAGGGAGCGAAAGCTCCCTGTTTTAATTTTAAAGTAGAGATACTCAGTTTAGGGGAAGGAAATATAGAAAGGATGATTTTTCTATTACAGATAATTGCTTGTAGCTTCTTAATCTATATTTTGGGCCAAGACTGTTGCCATGGTGGCGTTAACTTTTCAATTTCTGCGATCGTTGCTGAGGTACTATATTCATCACCAGAAGTTGGCATTTGGCAATACTGATAGGTTTTATTTTCCAAGGTAAATTTGATTGCAAAAGCGTGTAGGTACCCACGATCAGTCTTGGTGTTATTACCATATAAAGGATCACCTAAAATAGGCACACCTAAGCTATTTAATGCAACGCGAATTTGGTGTGTTTTACCCGAATGAGGTTTGATTAAATATATTCGTCTTTTAACGGCAATACTACTGGAGATAAACTGGCTGATTGCAGGATTTTCCGTGGTTCGCATTAACTTCCACATACCACGACGGCTTTTCTCCATGTCGCCTTTGATCAGGCCTTGCTTCTTTTTGGGTTTACCGTCAGCGATAGCTAAGTAATATTTTTCGACTTGATGCTGTTCGAACATTAACTGGAATGCTCGGGCGGTATTAATATTTTTTGCAAATACAATTAAGCCCGAAGTCATTTTATCTAAACGATGGACAGGATAAAGTTCTTCAACACCAAGCTGCGCTGCTGCGAACTTTTTTACTTGTGAGTAAAAACCAAACCCCGTGTTTTCTTCATCATGAAAATTAACGTCATTGGGCTTATCAACAACTAAAAAATCAACTTCTTCATCAACTAGCTTAATCGTATTCATTTTTGTCATGACGGTTTATTAAAAGCTCAAGCCAATGGCAATATAAGTAATTATAGTTAATGTTGCGCCAACTAAGGCATATGGCAACTGAGTTTTCACATGCTCGAAGTGATCGCAACCACTGGCAATAGAGGCAACAACAGTTGTGTCAGAGATAGGAGATGCGTGGTCACCAAAAATGCCACCACCGAGTACCGCAGCAACTAAAAATTCAACAGGTAGGCCGCTTTGCTGAGCGATAGGTACCGCAATTGGGATTAATATCGCAAACGTACCCCATGAAGTGCCAGTAGCAAATGCCATAATAGCGGCTGCAACAAATAGAATTGGCGCGATTAAAAATAGTGGTACGTCAACATTAATTAATTGGCTAACGTAAACCCCTGTACCAAGTACTTTTATTGCGTCACCAAAAGCAAAGGATAAGACTAATATCGCTACTACTGGTGACATGTGTTTAATGCCTTGAACTGCTGCTGACATTATTTGTTTGAATGCCATTAGCTGATGGCCGAGTACCAGTATGATTAAGAATACTAGTGCTGCAATCACCGACCAAAAAACGGAAAATGCGCCTGAGCCGCGGCGTATATCACCATCGCCAGTAAACCAAAGCAATACAAATGTGCCAACGAGTAATGAGAGCATGGGCAGCCACATTATTCGAGCTGGCGCAATATTATCAACCGTTGCTTGCTTGTTTTCCTCGACAAGTGATTCTGCGTACTTCATCGGGCCATACACTTTGCCACTAAAGGCTGTGTAATAGGCAAGAGCGACTGCGATGATAGCGTAAATATTATAGCCAATTGTGCCGATAAGTATGCCAACGGGGTCATCAAAGGAGTATCCGTCTAGCAAGCCGAGTACATAAGCTCCCCAACCATTAACTAAAAACAAAATGCTAACTGGTGCACAGGTGGAATCAACCAGGTATGCCAAGCGAGCGCGGCTTAGTTTATGATGATCAAATAACTTTTGGCTGGCCATGCCGGCAGTGAACATACTTAGGTTGGTATCGGTAAAAATCGTGGTACCAATTACTGTTGGTAGCACACTTGCCTGACGGCTATTTTTAACTAAATTTAATGAGGCTAAATGGTTAATAAAGCCATTTACCGCCCCCGACTGATTCATGATAGTAACAAGAGCACCAATCAGTAAGCTGAAACTAATAATGTAAACATTGCCTAGGGATAAAAAGACGTCACTAATACCAAAAAATGTGCCGCTGAAACCATCGATAGGATTACCGTTGCTAATTAATAAATGGCATAGTAAGACGCCACATAACAGCGCGAAAAGAGCGTTTTTTCGCCAAATAGCAATTACAATGGCAACAAGGGGAGGAAGTAAACTAAAAATGCTGTCTTGCATGGCAAACCTTTCTTATTATTTTTCGCTAACTTTACCGTATGCCAGACTAATAAGGAACCTAATTTACCATTGCAATTCTCGGCAGTTAAGTTAAAGAAATATTTATTGATTTACTCGGGTCAATATTCTCTCGTAGGGTTTTATAATGCACACTGAAAATGTAAAAGTTGCCTGTGAGTAGCGGTTTTATCATGTAATTAATGTATTTAGAAATGTTTGCTTATACTTTATTTATTTGACCTAGCGCATAAATACATAATAATAAATGCCTGTGGGCATTGAAAATTTAGGTTTCACCCTTAAATAGCTCTTACTTACTGGCGTATCGCATCAGGAATTATTTTGACACTATCATTAAATGAATATATCACCGCTTTTAGCAATGAAAGTCATAACGCATCTTTAAGCAAAATTGGCCGTGGTATAGAGCGTGAAGCACTTAGGGCACTGCCTAAAGGACGATTATCTGAACAAGCGCACAGTGAAAAATTAGGTTCGGCGCTGACTCATCCTAATATTACCACCGACTATTCAGAAACCTTATTGGAGTTTATTACTCCAGTTAGTTATGCACCTGAAGTTGCAATTTCACAATTAGAAGACGTACAAAAGTTTACTTTAAGTCAGCTTGATGGTGAGATTTTATGGCCAATGAGTATGCCGTGTTTTGTCGAAGATGACGATAAAATTCCGCTGGCACAATACGGTAAGTCAAATATAGGCAAAATGAAAACTGTTTACCGTCAAGGTTTGAAAAACCGCTACGGTAGTATGATGCAAGTAATCTCTGGGATTCACTTCAATTTCTCTTTTCCAAAGAGTTTTTGGCAATCCATGCAGGCAATTGAAAAAAGCAGCATGCCAATTGATGATTATATTTCAGAGAAGTACTTTGCTTTATTAAGAAACTATAAGCGTTTTTGTTGGTTGATTCCATATCTATATGGTAGCTCGCCAGCTATATGCAGTTCATTTTTACAAAATAAAAATACTAACTTGCCATTTAAGAAAACTGATAAAGGTTATATGTATTTAGAGCATGCCACTTCGCTAAGAATGAGCGATTTAGGTTATACCAACAGTGAACAATCATCTTTACAAATTTGTTATAACAATTTGTCTGGTTATTTAGATGGCGTTAAAAACGCTATTAACTTGCCATCCGACAAATTCGCTGAAATTGGCATTAAGGTGAATGGTGAATATCAGCAATTGAATGCTAATGTCTTGCAAATTGAGAACGAATTATATGCTCCTGTTAGGCCAAAATGCGTTGCTAAACCTAATGAAAAACCCTCAGAAGCGTTAAAAAATCGAGGTGTTGAATATATAGAGGTTAGGGCTTTAGATGTAAACCCATTTTCAGCGACCGGAATTAGTGTTGAACAAATTCGATTTTTAGATATTTTTCTAACATATTGTTTATTTGAAGCAAGCCCAGAACTTAGTTGTGCGGAACAAGCCGTTTGTGAAGAAAATATGGACCAGGTAGTCGTGCGAGGTCGCGATCCAGAATTATTGCTTAAAGATCATGATGAAGATAAATTAATACCTCAATGGGGTAATGAAATTTTTACTAAATTAGCAAATGTTGCCACTTTGCTTGATCAAGCCAATGGCAATAACTTGTATCAAACAGCGTTAGCAACAGAAGCAGAAAAAATTAACAACGCTAATTTAACGCCATCAGCACAAATCTTATCAAAAGTTGTTACTGAGCAGCAATCGTTAACTCAAATTGCATTGGCTAATGCAAGTACCTATAAAGAGCAGTTGTTAGCACAAGATTATCAAGCTTATAGTGCACAGTATTTTGCTGATACAGCGGCTGAGTCATTAGCAGCACAATCTGCAATTGAAAAGGCGGATACAGTCGACTTTGATACGTTTATAAGTGATTACTTTGCCTAGCTAATTTAAACCGTTATTTGATAACTGTATTGAGTAGCTTTTGAGAAGTAGTGATAATTTCGGCACAAAAAAAAGCGCGTTAGGGCAACGCGCTGCAAATAATAAGAAAGCAGTCCAGGGAGGTTTTGCTTTCAAGTTATTTGACCACAGCTCATTTTGATAGTTCATTTTTTGTTCGATTTATTTTTGTTTTATTTTTAATGTGAAAATACCCTAATTAAACAATGGCTTACGATTTGGTTAATAGACTTGCTTGTCTTTAATTTTGGCATGTTGCAATCATTCACTTAATTTCAGCTAAAAAAAAGCACATTTATCGTAAAATAAATGTGCGCTAAAACATAAAACACTTCAGGGGAATAACTCTCTCATTAACTATGAGTAGATAAAATAGATTTAGTTCCGAAAATTTAATTTTATTTTCTAGCCTTTTTACAGTACTTTAATTGTCAGTGCTTTCTGCCTGATATCTTAATTGTCGACTAATGAAAAGTGTTGGTTAATGAAAAAGTTTAGTGAAAGTGTAAAAAATTGCGACATTTCCCTGAAAATGAAAAAATATTCTGGCATGATGTTGTTATTAAAAACCAACTCCATGTATTCATGACATTTTTTAAAACGCTTATCATCTCAGTACTCGCTTGCTTAACCCTTTCAAGCTGCGCAACAAGTCCACCAAAAAATCCTGAAAATTTATGTGAAATATTTAGAGAACATAGAGATTGGTATTTCGCTGCTAAAGATGCCCGAGAGCGCTGGGGTGTGCCAATTCATGTGCCTATGAGTATGATGTATCAAGAAAGCTCATTTAAAGCTGACGCATTACCGCCTCGAGATTATCTATTAGGTTTTATCCCGTGGGGACGTGTTAGTAGTGCTTATGGTTATTCTCAGGCAAAAACCATGACATGGGATGATTATGTACGTGAAACTGATAACTCAGGCGCTGACCGTGATGATTTTGATGATGCAATCGATTTTATGGGTTGGTTTATTTTCAAAACGCAAAAAATTAATAAAATTTCTAAATGGGATGCTTATAACCAGTATCTTAATTACCACGAAGGTTGGGGCGGGTTTAAACGTAAAAGTTATAAAAAGAAGGCGTGGCTAGTGAAAGTTGCTCGTAAGGTAGATAACCGAGCAAAACGTTACGGTAGTCAATTAAAGAGCTGTGAGAAAGACCTCAATCATGGTTGGTTGTGGCGCTTATTTTTCGGTTAATAACTCGCTAAAAGTTGTTTAAGCTTAGTTGCTTTTATACCTCAGTTTTTAATTATTTAAGACTTACTATGAAAATAGTAAGCCTTATTTTTTAAATTGAGTTTGTTAATCTTTCTCAATTTTTTTTAGGCGATTTCTGATTCGGAAAAGCTACCGCCAGAACTTCTTGAGTCTTGCATACTTCTTGCCAACTGAATGCAAAATTGTATTATTTTTCAACATTTCTAGGGCGAATACGGGCTAGAAAATAGCCAAAAAAAAATTATAAAAAAACTTCATATTTTTATTAAAAATTGTTTGCAAAACACAAAGCCTAATAGGAATAGGGCTTGCATTTGTTATCCACAGAAATTGTGGAAACTTGATCCTTAGATCTAAACCTGTGTATAACTTTGTTATTAACTTTCAATGATTAAAGTTCTATCCACAAAATCAAGGAAATTAATCATTTTTAAGCGCTAAATACTAGAAAGTGACTTTAATCTTCGTTTAAAGACGATCTTTAGTACTAGTTCTAGCGTGAATTAATGTCCGGAAGTTGAAGTTTATCAATATGTGATCACTAGTTTTGAGCAAGATCTGATGTAAATGATCATGCCAAATAGATAAATTGACTTTAATTGGCGAGCATCTAAAATTCTAATGACAAATAAAAAGCACTGCGATTAGATGCAGTGCTTCATTGTTTGGTGGGAGATATATACTTGCTAAATTAGCTCTCAGTAACTTCACCGTCATAGAGCTCAGGTAAGATCCTAACGGTTTTGATCATGTTATCTTTTACTTCAATGATCTCTAGCGGATAGCCGGCGATCCTAACACTTAAGTTCGCTTCCGGAATATCTTCTAAGTATTCTAAAATCATCCCATTAATAGTTTTAGGACCATCAGTTGGAAAACTCCAGGTCATTTCTTTATTAATGTCGCGCACGGTTGCGCTGCCATCGACTAAATAGCTACCGTCTGGTTGCACATTAACTTCATCGCTGGTGGTAGGTGTCATTGTTGTGGTGAAGTCACCAACAATTTCTTCAAGAATATCTTCTAGGGTAACTAAGCCTTGAATGTCTCCGTATTCATCGACTACAAGCCCTAAACGCTCTTTTGCACGTTGAAATTTTAACAGTTGAACATTCAGTGGTGTTCCTTCTGGAATAAAATATAGCTCGCGTACTGCGCGTAATAACGTTGCTTTAGTAAATTGGCCTTTTGATACTAACCTTAAAGCATCACGCATATGAACATAACCAACCACGTCATCAATATTGTCACGATAAAGCAATACGCGGGTGTGTGTTGATTGAGTTAGTTGTTTTTGGATACGCTTCCAATCTTCGTTGATATCAATACCGACTAATTCATTGCGCGGTATCATAATATCTTCAACTGTAACTTTTTCTAAATCTAAGATACTTACTAACATATCTTGATCTTGCGACTTCAGCATCGCACCAGATTCATTTACCACTGTTCGTAGTTCTTCTGAACTCAAACTGTGCTGTTCTCGTTGCTCTGAACTAATGCCTATCATGGCTAATATGCCATTGGTGATCCAATTAACAGCAATAACAAGCGGGAATAGAACCTTAAGTAATAAAGATAAAATTATTGAACTTGGAAAAGCAACTTTTTCTGGGTATAACGCCGCTAACGTTTTAGGTGTAACTTCGGCAAAAATTAAAATAACTAAAGTTAAGATAATTGTCGCTGCTAAAACACCATAAACATCACCTAGAAAACGAATGCCAATAATTGTAGCTATTGCCGATGCAGCAATGTTAACAAGGTTATTGCCGATTAAAATTAAGCCGATTAACCGATCTGGGCGTTTTAGTAACTGGCCAACTCGTTTAGCAGAGCGGTGATTCTGTTTTTCTAAGTGCTTTAATCGATAACGGTTAATCGACATCATGCCGGTTTCAGAGCCAGAAAAGTACGCAGATATGAATATTAGTATGCCGAGAATGACAAAAAGCATATCTGTTGAGATGTTATCCAAAAATGGGATCCTATTTTAATTGATCAAAGCCGTCGGTTAATCTTGATATTGTATCGCAACGGGTAATAAAACTAACTTATACCTTAAAACTTATAATAAGAGAAATTCTTTCACAAATCGGCTGCCGAAATAGGCTAAGGTTAAGATAAATGTGGCAATAACGGTAAGCGATAAAACACGTTGACCACGCCAGCCTTGCTTGAAGTGTCCCCACAATGTTATGAAATATAAGCTACAGGCTATAAGCGATAAAATAGTTTTATGGGCATTTTCCTTGGAGATCATGCCTTCTAAAAAAACAAAACCTAGAATTTGACTGGCCAATAAACAAACACTACCAATTAATAGAATGCTAAACAGTTGTCGTTCAACTTGCATTAATGGCGGCAGTTGATTCACTGCCTGTAAGTTTTTGCTTTTTAATTTCATATTAATATAGGCAACTTGAAAGGCGTATAGTGTCGCAATTACTAGAATACAATAAGCAACTAAAGCTAATGTTATATGGCTTAGCATCGCAAGTTTATCGGCAACAATTTCCATATTTCCCATTGGCGAAATAAAAATCATACTAAGTTGCCAAAGGCCGGCAAAGCCATAAATAACTGGCAGTAATAAGTTTACTTTAAAGCGTAAGGCTACGGTTGAAATGACTAAGGTGATCACTAAGCTGACTAGCGAGACCACATTAGGTAAAGAAAAGTTTAGATTATTATCGCTAAAAAGAAATTGAGAGTTACTCAAGGCGTGAAAAATAATCGCTAAACAAGCAAAAATTAGTGTGATAACTAAGTTAGGCCCTTTGGGGTGGAATAAACGAGACAAAATTGAGAGTGTTGCCAGGCTATAACAGACAAAGGCAGTAAATGAACTGATACTTGAAAATTCCACAAAGAGCTCCGAAAAAATTAAAAACTGTCCATAAGTTAACTAAATAAGCTTAGCTAGTGACGCGATTCTAGCAGATTAAAGGCCAGACACCATCACTATGCTTGTATTTATATCAATAGTTTACGTATTGGTTTAATACCTAAGAAAACTAATATAGCTGCACATGTTAAACCAAACCAATAAGGTAATATTTCATGGCTGTGCTGCATTTGCTGGCTAATATCTATCATAAAATAGTTTAAGCCCCAGTCTAAAAGTAAACCGAAAGCAATAGCCGAAATGCCAATACCTAGTAAGTATTTCACTAATACTGAGCTACCCATTTCATTTTTAATGACACCTAGTGTTGAAATATTGGTTGCTGGTCCTGCCATCATAAAGACTAAAGCGGTACCTGGTGATATACCCGCTAAAATAAAACCGGCGGCGATAGGTGTTGAAGCGGTTGCACAAATATACATAGGGATTGACATGGCAATCATAACTAACATTGCGCCAAGGCCACTACCGTAACTTAATAAAAATGATTCTGGGACAAAAGTGCGAACCATAGTGGCGAATAACAAACCCACTAATAACCACTTAATTAAATCGTCGACTAATTGCGTTGCACTGTAACGAACACCTGCCAGTGTTTTTACCAGGATAGTGTCGTTCTTTTGTTGTGCTTTACTGGCGCAACAAGAATTCGCTTTTTGCTGTTGTTCTTTTGCCTTAGCTTCAGCTTCAGCTTCGGCTGATTTCTTGGCGCAACAACTGCTTGCTTGGCTTTGGTTACTATGCGTTGAAGTTGTAACTGCAGTTTTCGAACTTGCGACGAGTATTCCCGTGAAAATTGCCGATAAAATTGCCGTTATAGGACGATATATGGCCAAAATTGGACCTAATAATGCGTAAGATACCGAAACTGAGTCAACACCGGTTTCAGGCGTTGCAACTAAGAATGCTGATGTTGCTGGAGCTGATGCACCTGAACGTCTTAACTCTGTAGCCACAGGAATAACGCCGCAAGAACATAATGGCAATGGGGCACCAATTAAAGCAGCTTTAACAATTGCTTTGTTACCGTGCCCTAGGTGGCGGCTTAAAATTTTACTAGGCACCCAAGCTTTCATTAAGCCGGCAATTAACAACCCCAGTATTAACCATGGACTAGCTTCTACACTTAATTGCAGTAAATTGTCAAAAAATAGAATGAAAGTACTCACACTTATTCCAAAAAGTGATGTAATTAACAGCAGTTTACCATAGTTTTTTTTGCGAATATTGATCTGTATGCCAGCTTTTTTCTTTCTTATCTATTGCTTTATCAAATTGCGTCATTATTCTAAAAGCATAACTTCTACTTTCGCTAATTATTTGTACGGGTATAATAGAGGCAATTTTTTGCGTATAGCTATTACTAGAGTCATCCATGTTTGAAAATCTTTCCGATCGTTTAACGAAAACGTTAAAAAATATCAGTGGCCGTGGTCGCCTTACCGAAGACAATATTAAAGATACGTTGCGTGAAGTACGTATGGCATTATTAGAAGCAGATGTTGCTTTGCCTGTCATTCGTGAATTTATTGCCAAAGTTAAAGAAAGTGCTGTTGGCCAGGATGTTTCAAAAAGCTTAACGCCTGGGCAAGTTTTCGTAAAAATAGTACAAACAGAACTTGAAGCTGCTATGGGTGAAGTCAATGAAGCACTTGACTTAAAAGCCACACCTCCTGCGGTAGTTTTAATGGCCGGTTTACAAGGTGCCGGTAAAACTACCTCTGTTGCAAAGTTAGCTAAATTTTTAACAGAACGTGAAAAGAAAAAGGTGCTAGTGGTCAGTGCTGATGTTTACCGTCCGGCCGCTATCAAACAACTTGAAACTTTAGCTAATGAAATTAATGTTGGCTTTTTCCCAAGTGATATAAAGCAAAAACCAATTGATATTGCTAATGCTGCAATTGATCACGCTAAGAAAAACTTCTTTGATGTGCTAATTGTTGATACTGCTGGTCGTTTGCATATTGACGGCGACATGATGGCTGAAATTCAAGAGCTACATTCTGCAATCAATCCAATTGAAACGCTGTTTACTGTCGATGCAATGACAGGTCAAGATGCGGCTAATACAGCTAAAGCATTTAACGATGCTTTGCCTCTCACAGGGGTTATCTTAACTAAAACTGATGGTGACGCTCGTGGTGGTGCTGCCTTATCTATCCGTCATATTACCGGCAAGCCAATTAAGTTTATGGGTGTTGGTGAGAAAATTGAAGCACTAGAGCCTTTTCACCCTGATCGTATTGCTTCACGCATTTTGGGCATGGGCGACGTTCTTTCTTTAATCGAAGAAGTAGAGCAAAAGGTTGATCGTAAGCAAGCAGAGAAACTTGCTAAAAAAGTTAAAACAGGTAAAGGCTTTGACTTAGAAGACTTCCGTGATCAGTTAGTACAAATGAAAAGCATGGGTGGCATGATGGGCTTGATGGACAAATTGCCTGGTATGGGCAATATGTCAGAACAAATGAAAGGTCAAATGGATGATAAAGTGACTATTCGAATGGAAGCCATGATCAATTCAATGACCCCAGCTGAACGCCAGCGCCCAGAAATTATTAAAGGCTCTCGTAAGCGTCGCATAGCTGCGGGTTCAGGTACTCAAATTCAAGACGTGAACAAATTATTGAAACAGTTTACCCAGATGCAAAAAATGATGAAGAAAATGTCAGGTAAAGGTGGCATGAAGAAAATGATGCGCTCAATGAAAGGTATGATGCCTCCTGGTGGCGGCGGAATGGGTGGCATGGGCGGCGGTATGTTTGGTCGTTAATCAATTATCATAGCGATAAAAAAAGCAGCTTAAGCTGCTTTTTTTATGTTTTGAAAATATCACTTAAGTGATGCGAAATTATTTAGATAATGACAAATAACGTTTAATGGCTTGGATATTTTTTTTACTTAATATTTTATCACCAAGTGCTGTTAACATTGAGCCCAGTACAACAAAGCCAGCGCCAATATACGCTAACATATTTAAATGTTGAGCTTGAAAGTGCTGTGGCCAGCAATATTCTGCTATCGTAGCAAATATTACGGTGAGCAAGGGGGTTATTGCTAATGTCGCACTTACCTTGGCCGTAGGTAAATACTCAAGTGATTTAGCAAAAGTACCGTAAGCAATTAAAGTATTCGCACAGCAAAAAAACAGTAGTAACAACGCACTAATATTTAACGATGTTATTTGGCTTGGAGTTGCTAAAGGCAAAAAGAATAAAGTGCTTGATAAATATATACACCACATCACCTGATTTGAGCTGTAATAGCGCAACATCTTTTTTTGGATAATAGCATATGCTGCCCAGGTTGCTGCTGCTGCTAACATAATGAAAAAGCCAGTAATAAATGCATCGTTGCCTAAACCGACATTAGCAATAAATTGCTGATTAAAGAATAATATCAGCCCGCTGATTAATACTACTGAACCGACCATTTGCCCACGACTAAAGTGTTCTTTAATAAAAATCACACCGCCAACAATCATTAAAAATGGTGCCATTTGTATTAGCATTTGTGCTGTTTCTGCTGGCACAAAGTGTAAAGCGCTAAGATAGAAAATATAATTTAAACTTAAAAATATTGCTGCGAAAAACAAACGTTTTAATCTTTTAGGGTGTGACACTATTGATAATGGAATGCGTCTTTTCGTTAATAATAATAAGCCAACAAAAAATGCAGCAAAAATAAAACGGTACCAAGTAATGGTGTAGGCATCCATTAAGGTTAATACTGATTTTAGCGCCAAGGGTAATAATCCCCACATAATGGCAGTGGTCAGTGCCAGCATTAATCCTTTTACGCTGCTGTTGGCAACTTGTGTCATTGGTATTCCTGCTTATATAAAGCGAAGTTAGATAAAGAGTGCAGTGCTGCATCTTTTGAAAGCGCGGGATTATATAGCCGAATAGGCAATTAGCATACGAAAATATTGTGGTAATTTGTTTTGTGTAGAAACCTAAACATTTACTGAATGAAAAACGCTGAATATTGAACAATTTATGATAACAACAACTAATAAGGTTGATTTGTTGGTCAAAAAGCGTAGAATACGCGAGCTTTTCTGTCGCTTGGTCGACAGGAAATGTCTGGAAAATTCGTTTTAACACTTAAATTATATAGAGGACGATATGGTTACCATTCGTTTAGCTCGTGGCGGCGCTAAGAAGCGTCCATTCTATCAGGTTGTTGTTGCAGATAGCCGTAACTCTCGCGATGGTCGTTTCATCGAGAAAGTTGGTTTCTTCAACCCTACAGCACAAGGTCAAGCGGAAAAATTACGTTTAGACCTAGACCGTGTCAACCATTGGGTTGGTCAAGGTGCAACTGTATCTGATCGTGTGGCCAAGTTAGTTAAAGATGCTCAAAAAGCAGCTTAATTAATCTGGTAGGTCAAAGGAGTTATTTGTGGAAGTTATTGGTAAAGAAGTCACCTTAGGTAAAGTAGGCGCAGTCTACGGCATCAAAGGTTGGTTGAAAATACATTCATTTACAGATGATTCTGAAGCCATACTTGACTATTTTCCTTGGTCATTAAAATTAGGGAATAATAAGCAATCAGTAGAAATTACCGATTGGCGCAAACATAACAATGGTCTTGTGGTCAAAGTTGCAGGTATAGATGATCGTGATATTGCTCAAAAGCTTGTCGGTTCAGAAATATTTGTTAACGAAGAGGCGTTAGTGGAATTACCAGAAGGTGATTTCTATTGGCGAGATCTTATGGGCATGACTGTTATTACTGATAAAGGTTACGACCTAGGTCAGGTTTCCGATATTATGGAAACAGGCGCGAACGATGTATTGGTTGTTAAGGCTAATCTTAAAGATGGCTTTGGTAAAAAAGAAAGGTTAATTCCTTACTTAATGGACCAAGTTATTCTTTCGGTTAGTAAAGAAAATAAACAAATTTGTGTTGACTGGGACCCAGGCTTCTAACTTGAGTAGTAGTGAGTTAACAAACATTCTTAGCGATAAGAAAATGTGGATTGGGGTGATAAGCCTTTTTCCTGAAATGTTTGACGCGATTACCGAGTATGGGGTGACAGGCCGAGCGATTCGTAATGGGTTAATTGAGTTTCATAAGTGGAACCCAAGAGATTTTACTCATGATAAACATCGCACTGTGGACGACCGACCTTATGGCGGCGGCCCAGGCATGCTTATGATGGTGCAACCGTTACGAGATGCCATTCATGCTGCAAGAAAAGCTGCAGTAGTTGATGGTAAAAAAGCTAAGGTTATTTATTTGTCGCCGCAAGGACGAAAATTGGACCAAGCTGGTGTACGCGAATTAGCACAGCATGACCGACTGATATTTATTGCAGGACGTTATGAAGGTATTGACGAACGGCTTATTGCATCGGATATCGATGAAGAATGGTCGGTCGGTGATTATGTTTTAAGTGGTGGGGAACTACCAGCGATGAACGTAATTGATGCCGTAGCACGTTTTGTGCCCGGAGTATTGGGACATCAACAATCAGCTGAGCAGGATTCATTTTCTGACGGTTTATTGGATTGTCCTCACTACACTAGGCCTGAGGTAATGGAAGTTTCTGAAAATGAAACTGCTTCTGTTCCAAAAGTGCTATTAAGTGGTAATCACGAACATATTAGGCAATGGCGCCAATATCAGTCTTTAGAAAGAACTTGGACTAGAAGACCGGAATTATTAACTAACCTAGCTCTGACAGCAGAGCAGCAAAAAATGTTAACAGCTATAAAGGCTGATAGTGAAAATGCTGCTGATGACTGTGAACCCTAGGAAGAAGGTATTATGAGTAATATTATTAAGCAGCTTGAAGCTGAACAAATGAAGCAAGATGTACCAGCATATGCACCAGGTGATACTGTTGTGGTACAAGTAAAAGTTACAGAAGGTGATAAATCACGTCTTCAAGCATTTGAAGGTGTTGTAATCGCTGTTAAAAACCGCGGCATCAATTCTGCATTCACTGTTCGTAAAATTTCAAACGGTGTTGGTGTAGAACGTGTATTCCAGACACATAGCCCAATCGTTGACTCAATTGAAGTCAAACGTCGCGGTGATGTACGTCAAGCTAAGCTTTACTATCTTCGTGAGCGTTCAGGTCGTTCTGCACGTATCAAAGAGAAGTTGGCAAAAAAATAATCTTTCTTTAATTAGAAGATTGTTTCCAAGCTTGAGAAAACCTGTGTGGGCAACCACACAGGTTTTTTTGTTTTCGGTAATAAACTTTTTATCAAGTTACTAGCTAAAATAATTGAACTAATATATCTTTACAAGTAAATGACAGCGTTGTCATTTACTTGCTTTAATGCTACTGTAATCCAACGCTTAAATTAGATTGATATAAATAATTCATTAATATTCGACTTTAGTGGTGTATTACAGCGCAAAAACTTAGGCTATGATGTTGCTAACTTAAAAATTGAATAATAGTTGAACGAAGCTTAATTTTCACCGTATCAACAAGCCATCAGATATTAGGAAACCAAGGATTTTAACATGCAAGAATTAAAAAGCCGTTATCCCGTATTAGAGCAGGCTAAAGCTCATACACACATTGATGCTGCAACTTATGATGCTATGTACAAGCAATCAATCGAAGCGCCTGAAACATTCTGGGCTGAGCAAGCTGATAAGTTTCTTGATTGGTATAAGCCTTGGAATAGCGTTACCGATGTTGACCTTAAATCTGCAGATATTAAATGGTTTTCAGGCGGGAAATTAAATGTCAGTTATAACTGTATTGACCGTCATTTGGTGTCTAAAGCAAATGATACTGCGATTATCTGGGAAGGTGACGATCCAAGTGAAGATAAAAATATAACCTACCAAGAGTTACATGATCATGTATGCCGATTTGCAAACTTATTAAAAGCTCGTGGTGTGAAAAAAGGTGATCGTGTGTGTATTTATATGCCAATGATCCCTGAAGTTGGCTATGCCATGCTAGCTTGTGCTCGTATAGGTGCGGTTCACTCTGTAGTTTTTGGTGGTTTTTCGACAGAATCAATTCGTGCTCGCGTTGCCGATGCTGATTGCCAAGTGGTAATTACTGCGGATGAAAGTTTACGTGGTGGTCGTGTAATCCCATTAAAAGCCAATGTTGATGCAGCAATTACAGAGTGCCCAAATGTTCATTCAGTGATTGTTGTGGAACGTACTGGTGGTGATGTGGCTTGGAATGACAAAATTGATGTTAATTACCAGCAGGAGGTTGCCAAACTTCCTGCAGCTTGCGAACCAGAAGTTATGGATGCTGAAGACCCACTCTTTATTCTTTATACATCTGGCTCAACAGGTACGCCAAAAGGAGTTCTTCACACTTGTGGCGGTTATTCATTATATGCTGCCATGACCCATAAATATGTCTTTGATTATAAAGACGGTGAAGTTTATTGGTGTACAGCCGATGCAGGTTGGATTACTGGTCATTCTTATATTTTCTACGGCCCGCTAGCAAATGGCGCTACTACGCTAGTGTTTGAAGGGGTACCAACCTACCCTGATGCTGGCCGCTTTTGGCAAGTGTGCGACAAACATAAGGTTAATGTGTTTTATACCGCTCCAACTGCTATACGTGCCTTAATGAGCGTTGGTGATAGTTTTGTTGAAAGTGCTGACCTATCTTCATTGCGTATTCTTGGCACCGTAGGCGAGCCTATTAATCCAGAAGCTTGGCATTGGTATTATGAAGTTATTGGCAAAAGTAAGTGCCCAATTGTTGATACGTGGTGGCAAACAGAAACTGGTGGTATTTTAATTACCTCATTACCGGGCGCTGTTGATATGAAACCGGGCGCGGCAGGCAAGCCATTTTTTGGTGTTAAACCGGCATTATTCGATAAAGATGGCAATACACTTGAAGGTGAAAACCAGGGGCTATTGATGATGACGGGAAGCTGGCCGGGTCAGTTACGCTCCGTTTATGGCGACCACGATCGTTTCTATCAAACTTATTTGAGCCAATACCCTGGCAACTACTTTACCGGTGATGGTGCAAAACGTGATGAAGATGGCTTTTATTGGATCACAGGTCGTGTTGATGATGTGCTAAATGTTTCTGGTCACCGCTTAGGTACCGCTGAAATTGAAAGTGCCTTAGTGCTGCATCCAGCAGTTGCCGAAGCTGCTGTGGTAGGTTATCCGCATGAAATTAAGGGGCAAGGGGTTTATGCTTACGTAACATTAATGAGTAGTGCCACCGAATCTGAAGAGTTACTTACTGAATTAACTGAATTTGTTGCCAAAGAGCTAGGCCGTTTTGCCAAGCCTGATTATATTCAATATGCACCAGGGCTACCAAAAACTCGCTCAGGTAAAATAATGCGTCGCATACTGCGTAAAATTGCCGAGAATGATTTAGATACTTTAGGTGATACCTCAACTTTGGCAGAGCCTGCAGTTGTTGATCATTTAGTGAATAATCGTATTGTTCACAGCTAACAGCTAGTTACATAGTAAGAAAGTTATTAAGCGCCTTTTGGCGCTTTTTTTATACAAAAATTTTATCTCAGGGGCTATACCTTAGATAATTATCAGTGTAAGATATTTGGTACAAATTGAGTAAATTAAAGTTTACAGTAAGAAGTTTTAAGAAATGTTCTATCAACGATATCGATATTATTACCTCCCATACTTCAGCTAGTCACTTGCCTAGCCCCGTTATTTACAGTTAGAAATAACGGTTACGTTACACATTCAATTTTCAAGTTAGTATTCAACATTCAGGAAAGTACCATGTCATCCCAAAAATCAGTTACAGGCACGCTTGTAAAAAGTCGGCTCAACGATATTCATGTTAATGCGGAAGAGGTTTTAATTACCCCAGACGCCTTAAGAGACGAATTGCCGCTACCAGAAGCTGGTAGAGTATTTGTTAAAGATGCACGTAATATCATTGCCAATATCATTCACAAAAAAGATCACCGTTTACTCGTTATTACTGGGCCTTGCTCGGTACACGATGTAGATGCAGCAAAAGCTTATGCACGACAATTAAAAGTGTTACATGACAAGTATCAAGATAGTTTATACATAGTGATGCGAGTTTATTTTGAAAAACCACGAACTACCGTAGGTTGGAAAGGCCTAATCAATGATCCTGATATGAATGGCTCATTTGATGTTGAAAGTGGCTTGCGTAAAGCTCGTGAATTATTAATTTACCTAACAGAACTTGGCTTACCATTGGCAACCGAAGCACTTGACCCTATTAGTCCGCAGTACTTAGCTGAACTTTTTAGTTGGTCTGCTATAGGCGCTCGAACCACAGAGTCACAAACCCATCGTGAAATGGCAAGTGGCTTATCAATGCCAATTGGCTTTAAAAATGGCACCAATGGCGGCCTTGACGTGGCTATCAATGCTCTTCAGTCTGCGGCGTCATCGCATCGTTTTATGGGGATTAATCGCCAAGGGCAAGTGGCACTCATCAAAACCTCAGGCAACCCTGATGGCCATGTTATTTTACGTGGCGGCAAGCAGCCAAACTATGATTCGGTTAATGTTGCCGTGTGTGAACAAGAGTTGGCAAAGCAAAATTTAGAGCCGGGTATTGTTATTGATTGTTCACATGGAAACTCTAATAAAGACTACCGCCGCCAACCTTTAGTAGCAGATAATGTTTTCAATCAAATTTGTGAAGGGAATAAATCTATCATTGGTATTATGTTAGAGAGTAATATTAATGCTGGTAATCAAAGTGCAAACTTACCCTTTGAACAACTTGAATATGGGGTTTCTGTAACAGATGCCTGTATTGATTTTCAAGCTACTGAGCAATTAATTTCAGCGGCAAGTACTAAACTTGAAGTAACACTAAAGAACCGTATTAAATAAGGCGATATAAACGTAATGAAAGATAAGTCTACATTTGACCAACAATTAGGCCAATTACGTGATGAAATTGATGAGCTAGATAGCCAGTTAGTTGCACTACTTAAAAAGCGTCGCGCTGTTACGACTAAAGTTGGCCAGTTAAAAAGTGAAGTAGGCATGCCGATTTTCGCGCCAGAGCGAGAAGCAAGTTTATTGAAAGTTCGACGGAAGCAAGCCATTGATGCAGGGCTTTCGCCTGAGTTAATCGAAGATATTCTTCGCCGTTTAATGCAAGACTCTTACGTTAGTCAAGACGCTAGTGGCTATCGTTCCGTTAATGAAAAATGTAAGCAAGTGGTAATTATCGGCGGGCAAGGGCAGTTAGGGCAAATATTTGTCGATCTATTTAACCGTTCTAACTACCAAGTGCAGGTTTTAGAAAAAGCTGATTGGCCGAATAGTGAACAGCTGTTAAAAGATGCAAGCTTAGTGATAGTAGCCGTGCCTATTCGTTTAACTGCAATGGTGATTCAAAAGTTAAGTAATTTACCTGATGATTGTATTTTAGCGGATGTGACGAGTATTAAAGAAGCGCCACTGTATGAAATGATGAAGGTGCATGCCGGTCCGGTTGTTGGTTTGCATCCGATGTTTGGTCCTGATGTTACTGGCTTAGTGAAACAAACTATTATTGCTTGTGAGGGAAGATTTCCAGAAAAGTACCACTGGCTACTAGAGCAGTTTCAAGTATGGGGAGCAAAAATTTATCCGGTCGAAGCGCATGTGCATGATCAAGCGATGTCGATGGTTCAAGTGATGCGTCACTTTTCAACTATAGCTTATGGTTATCACTTAATGACAGAAGGGGCTGATATTTCCCAGCTAGTAGAAATGAGCTCACCGATTTATCGTTTAGAGCTAATTATGGTTGGTCGCTTATTTGCACAAGATCCTGTGCTTTACACAGATATAATTTTTGCCAATCAAGACAATATTGCTATGATGAAACGCTTCGCATATCGTTTTTTAGAATTATTAGAAGATGTGCAACTAAATGATAAAGATGCTTTTACTACTATGTTTTCGCAAGTTGCTGACTGGTTTGGCGATTACGCTGATATTTTCTTGCAAGAAAGTAAGGCAATGTTGGTAAAAGCGGATCAACTTAAAAAGCATTAATAGCTAAAATAATAACAAGGAATGAAATGAGAACATTTGCGGTAATTTTATTGAGTATGATTATTCTTGCAACCGTGTCGGCTTGCGCTAATAGTCATGTTGAAAAAGCATCTATGCTGTCTGGTGAAGTGAGCCAACAGCAAGTATTAACTAAGCATAAATCATTTAAAAATAGTTATCAGGCGTTTAACGTATCTGAAGGTGATATGGCTGCCGTCAATGCTTGGCCGGATGATTTACATATTGATGTTTATTTTGGCACTTGGTGCCACGATAGCCAGCGAGAAGTGCCTCGATTTTTGAAACTTGTTGCTGAAAATACTCAACTTTCAACTCGATTAATTGCTCTTGATTATGAAAAGTCAGAGCCAAATGGCTCAGCAAAAAGTCATGCTATTAAATACACGCCAACATTTGTTGTTTACCAAAACAATAAGGAAATTGGTCGCATAGTAGAAAGGCCAAAAGTTTCAATCGCGGCTGACATTTCTGCAATGCTTTAACGTTTTAATACGGCAATAAATTAAAAAATCGCACATTGTTTCACTTTGTGCGATTTTTTGTTTTTATCAACTGTAATTTAGGTGGTTATTAACCACATTTAGAGTCACCGCAATTAAGGCACGTTGAACAACCATCTAATAGCACTACCGATTTTTGATGACACTTTTTACAACTACTTGCGGTGGCGGGAAAGTTAAGATGATGATTTTCTTCTTCTGTTGCCGCTGCTTGTTGTTTCTGCTTTAGATAAGCTTGCTGATGGGTATCAATTTCACTTTTAGGTAGCATATCTAGTGTTTTTAAGTGTGTTTCTATCACGTGGCCTATATCGGCAACAACTGAAGGCATAAATATTCCGGTACCACGTTGGTAATAACCGCCTTTTGGGTCAAACACTGCTTTTAGTTCTTCCACTAAAAATGTACAGTCGCCACCTTTGCGAAATACTGCGGAAATAACACGAGTTAGCGCTACTATCCATGAGTAAAATTCCATATTCTTCGAATTTACAAAAACTTCAAAAGGGCGCCTAACTTCCTCTGCGGTACCTTGATTCAATAAAATGTCATTGACGGTAATATATAAGGCGTGATCCGATACTGGCGGCTTGATTTTATAAGTTGAGCCGACAAGCATTTCCGGACGTTGAGTTTTCTCGGTTAAATTGACTGTTGCCTTTACTTCATTGTCAGTATTATTTAAAGCTTCAGGGCTCTCAATTTTTACTTTGGCTGCGGTAATATTTTGGTTAATTTCTTTCATGTTTTTTCCAATATTGTTATTGCTTTGCTATTTGCATTACTAGAATGTTCTCTACTAAAGTTTGCCGTAGTAGCCCTCTTTTAGTGCGTCATGTAAGTTGGCGGCTGTATGTACTTCATCGTCGTATTGAATTTCTTCATTTCCTTTGGCGGTGATGATTGTGCCATCCGCAAGCGTGAACTCGTATTCCACCTTTTCTAAATCGGTTTCTTTTACTAACACACCTTGGTGAACTTCAGGGTTAAATCGAAATGTTGTACAACCTTTTAAGCCTTTGTCGTAAGCATAAAGGTAAATGTTTTTGAAATTCCCATAGTCAAAGTCTGTTGGAATATTGATGGTTTTTGATATGGATGAATCTATCCAGTATTGAGCTGCTGCCTGAATATCAACATGCTCTTCAGGACTAATGGTATCGCTTACCGTAAAGTAGGCTGGAAGCTTATTTTCACCTTCAATTGCATAGGCCTCAGCTTCGGGATTAATTGCTTGGCGAAACGCTAATAATTCATAGCTCGAAACCGCAACCGATTCTTTGGATTTTTTACCCTCTCGAATAATATTGCGATGATATTCATGGGCAAAACTTGGCTCAATACCATTAGAAACATTGTTGCCTAAACTCAAGGCTAATGTACCAGTTGGAGCAATTGAAGTGTGATGGGTAAACCTTGCACCAACTTTAGCTAATTGCTCAACTAATTCTGGTTGCTCTTGGGCAACTCTTTGCATATAGCGGCTATATTTAGCGTGTAATACTGAGCCTTTAATGCTGTCGCCAACCTTAATGCCATCTTTTATCATTTCTGGACGTTTGTTTAGCATAGCTTGGTCAACAATAAAGCTTTGTTGTAAAATCGGCGCAGGGCCTTTTTCTTTCGCTAAATTTAACGCTTCTTGCCAACCAGTAATTGCCAGTACTTTTGATACTTCTTCAGTAAATGCGACAGCTTCAGGGCTATTGTAAGGCATTTTTAACATGGTAAGTGCAGAGCCCAGACCTAGATAGCCCATGCCGTGTCGGCGTTTGTTTTGAATTTCTAATCGTTGTTCTTCAAGTGGTAAGCCGTTAATTTCAACCACATTGTCTAGCATGCGTGTAAAAACTTTTGTGACTTCTCTAAATTTCTCCCAATCAAAGCTAGCTTGTTGAGAGAATGGTTGTTGCACAAACTTAACTAAGTTGATCGAGCCTAAAAGACAGGCGCCGTGAGGTGGTAATATTTGCTCGCCGCAAGGATTACTAGCGCGTAGCTGCTCACAAAACCAGTTGTTATTCATGTCATTGGCATGATCAATCAATAAAAATCCAGGCTCGGCATAATCAAAAGTATTACTCATGATCATATCCCAGAGCCTTTGCGCCGGAATTGTGCTATAAATTTTGCAGGCAATTTTACCTTGTTTATTTAAAATATAATTATGACTTTTAATAAACTCATCCGAATAGTGATTACTTTTAAATAGCACTATATTGCTATCGTTTAGGTCTATGCTGTCTGACTGGACCTCTTTTTGCGTCAATGGGAAATTTAATGGCCATTCCTGATCATTTTTCACTGCGTTAATAAAGTCATCACTGATCAATAACGATAAGTTGAATTGACGTAATCGCCCGTCTTCACGCTTTGCTAAAATAAATTCTTTAACATCAGGGTGGGAAATATCAAACACCCCCATTTGTGCACCACGTCGACCACCAGCAGAGCTAACGGTAAAGCACATTTTGTCGTAGATATCCATAAACGACATAGGGCCTGAAGTCGTTGCCCCTGCGCCAGCAACGTAAGCGCCACTGGGTCTTAGTGTTGAAAACTCATAACCGATACCACAGCCGGCTTTTAGTGTTAATCCCGCTTGATGGACACGGCTTAAAATACCTGTCATAGAGTCTTCAATTGTGCCTGACACGGTACAATTAATGGTTGATGTTGCAGGTTTGAACTTTTCAGCACCCGCATTTGAAATAATACGCCCTGCGGGATACGCACCAGATTCCATCGCCCAAATAAATTTCTTTTGCCACTGTTTTTGATTTTTGCTTTCTATCGCCGCTAAGGCTTTTGCAACGCGAGCAAAGGTGTCGGTAACATTCTTTTCTTGGTTGTTGCCATGCTTGTCTTTAAGGCGGTATTTTTTATCCCAAATATCGAAAGATGCAGCTTGCAGCGGAAGGTGGTCAGTAGTTGGATTCTGATTGTTATATACGGCAGTGCTTTTTAATTTTATTGTTGACTCGGTCATGACAGTTTTTTAATTATCGTTAGTAAAGAAGTGTAACGATGATATAAAAATTGCTGAACCTTACAATAGTATAACGCCTATATTGTGATTCAGGTCAAGATTGAGCACAATATGTTGTGTTTTTGTGTTTTCTCTATTGAAAGTGATATTAATCAATTATGTGCCAAATTCAATAGCTGGTTACGTATTTGGTAGCAGCACAAGGTTACTTTTATCGTTTTTCTGGTTGGAACTAGTGCTTAAATATTGTTGTTGTGATGTAGATTATTGCACTGGTTAGATTCTTTTTCGGGTGAAAAATTAATATTTAGCGGTGGAATGAGAAGGCTGACTTTTATTGCTATGATGAAAAACCAGCCATTTTCGCTATTATTTTTTCGGTGGTACAAAAGTACTGGCAACATTACTAATGTCGTTGACACTAGCAGATAAATTACTCATTTCTTCTGTGACTATGTCAGTTTGTGCCCAGGTTTTTTCAATTGCTTGATGCACTTCTTCAACGTGTTCATTAATCGTAACCGACGTAACGCTTTGTTGCTCTGTAGCCGTTGCGATTTGATTGGCAACATCAGTGACTTTTTGCACTCGGTCAACAACATCGGCAATTTTACCATTGGAGCTTTCAGCAATATCAACGCAAAGCTGTGCTTCGTCTTTGTTTTTTAGCATCAGCGCAACCCATTGCTCTATGGTTTCTAGCATCACAGATAAGCGTTGATGAATTTTTTCTGCAGAATCTTGTGTTCGAGATGATAAATTACGAACTTCGTCAGCAACTACAGCAAAGCCTCGGCCATGCTCTCCGGCACGGGCGGCTTCAATTGCCGCGTTTAAAGCTAATAAGTTAGTTTGGTCGGCAATTGACTGTATTTCTTCCATTAGGCCACTGACGTTATTAGCAGACTGTGTCAGGCTATCTGCAGAAGACGATGCTTGATCAATATCATTTGCCAGTGCTTTAATTTTATCTGTGGTTGAAAATATTCCTTGTTGCGCTTGTTCACACTGAGAAAATGTTTCATCTAAGTCGCCAGCAGCAGTCACGACATTAGCAGAAATCTCAGTCGTAGTGGTTTGCATTTCGCGCATTGCATGACTGAGCTGTTCAACAGCGCTTTGCTGACTGGTTAGGTTTTCTCGTGTATTGCTGATTCCTTCATTAACGTTTGCCATTACGGCATTGATAGGTTTTGCGGTATCTAATGTCCGTTCTATAATGGCACGTAATTTTGCTTTTAGCATGGCGAAATTAAAATCAAATATACTGGCTGTGCCGCCACCAAAGTATACTTTGCGGGACTGTGAATCAAACATAGATTGCATGCGTTGGGCACGCATGGCTGTAGGTATGATGTCTTGCCAAAATACTAGCACGGGCGTTGCAGCACATATGGCTGCAAAAATAGAATGATAGAGGCCAAAGCGAGTAAAAATAAAGTACTGGGCAATTGCACTTATTGTTAACAAAAAGGCAAATTTTTGGTTTTTTGAAATTTCTATATTTGCCCAAGTTTTGTTTTCGCGGATTGCGCCATAAATATTACTTGCTCGAGCAACAAGATCAGGTTTAGCTATGGTGGCAATTGATTGAAAGCCGATAATTTTTTCATTTTGGTACTGAGGGGTTATAAAGGCATCAAGCCATACCGCTTGGTTATTGCTACTTTTAAACTGAATTAGTCCTTGCCATGAGAAGCCTTTTGCAAGTGTTTGATTAATTTCCTCAATAATATTTTTTGGCATATCTTGATGGAAGTAATGTTGCTGACGGCAATTATTGATATTAGTTTGCTCGATTCCTAAAGCGTCGGCATAAGCGTCATTAATATAACTAAAATTTCCTTGGGTATCGGTAATACTAATAAGTTGTTGAATGGATGAAGCCATGTTTTTCCTCGACTTTACTAAAAGGGCTTAGAGAAATCTGCCAAGTTTGCCCGTAACTAACACTGGCAGGAAAGTTTTGTATAGTTTTACCTAGAACTTTACGGCAATTCCCACAGATATCGCACTGTCTATCCAGAGTGAGTCTTCAAATTTGGCACTACAAATTTCTTGCTGACAAAATATAGCATCATCTTCATCAATTAAACTGGCGTAAGCACGCAGTTCAGTTACTAGCGCTATATTATCGGAAAATTCATAACGAGTGCCAAAAGAAATACTCGCGGATGGATATAATTCTTCTCCACCATGCTCAGCATCAAAGTAGCCACCACCAAGTCCCAGGCTCATAGTGGTGACGTAATTTTCTTGACGAAAGAGCGCAACACCGTTGAAGTGTGCGTAAGTAATATCCAAAGATGACTTGAGCGCATTCTCGCCGGTAAAATCATGACTAACTCGGTTGAGTAAAACTTGCCCTTGGCCATTAATATCGGCTTGCCATGCCAGCCCTATGGCAATATTGCTACCAGAGTCTACGCTAATATCAGTATTGTCAGAGGCAATAAGATCTGAGCCATACATTTGACCCGCCATAACACTAATTTCAAACTCACTTGCGGTGACAGCATTAGCAACAAACAAACCACAAACGAGCGTAACAGGTTTTAATAAAGTATTTGAATTCATCACAGAAGCCTTAAATTTATTATTATTTTATAGCCTCAGCTTAACCAAAAAAGGTCTCAGCTGAGGATAATAAAGCGAACCTTGGCTATTAACCGAATAATTCAGTTAATTTTTTCTTCGCTTTTTCTTTTAACTTGTCTTTTGCATCGTCAGTTAGCTTTTTCTTTTGAGTTGCTTTTGCTTTCTTCCAAATATTTGATAATGCTTGTTTTACTATCTCACTACCTAATTGACTAGCAGGTAAACCGGCTTCACCGCCAACATTATTCAAAGTAATGTCTGGTAGTGTCGCACTATGTTCTTTATTGCCAAAAGCGCTTAAGTCTAATGATAAAGACGTTCCAGCTAAAACAATTTTGCTCACTTTAATTTTTGGTTCTTCAGTACTTGATGCTGGCGCTGATTCTTTATCGGCAGTTTGTGCTTCACCTTTAGGGGTATTGCGTTCTATCGCGTCTAATATCTCTTGAATATTTGAACCACCAGTTTGGGTCATCTGTACAAAAGCTTGTGGTGATTTAATGACTATCGCGTCAATTATAATTGGCGATGAGGTTAAGCTTTCAAGGTTGATATCTAAAGTCACTTCACCTAATGAAAAGGCGTTAGGTTGGCTGTATGTTTTTGGATTTGCTAGATTGATACCTAAAATACTACCAGCACCGCTAGTAAGTTTAATATCAACCGCTTTAACCGTAACAGCTTGTTCAGTTACTTGAGTACCAACTGTTTCAATTTGATTTTTAATAAAATCATTCAGTGAGCCGCCAGCTAGAAACCAAAGGGCACCACCACTTAGCAGCAATAAAACAACAATAATTGAGGCAATAATTTTCACGAGTTCCGTCCTTAAAATGTAAAAAATGATGCAATACCGAATTGAAGGTATTTGTCATTTGGTATGTGTATATCTAAATTATATCTTATTAATCACAAAGTTAATTATTTTTCTAATTTGCGACCAAAGCGGCAAATCCTAAGCTAAGCTGTATCGAGCTGTTTCACTATCTAAGATATAGTAATAGCATTGAAATTTTTCGCAAATTTAGAGAGTTTTTATTTATGTCTTCTGCTTTTAGTCGCCGTTTACCTTTATTGTTATTGGTTAGTGTATTGCTTGCACTTGTTGTTTATTTGCAGTGGCCTGAGTCGGTAACTACTAAAGCAAAGCACCAACGCGTTGTGTCAGTGAAAACAGCGGTTATTGCCCAAGCAGCATTTAAAGATTCTGTTGAAGCGATTGGTACAGCACGAGCAAATGAGCAGGTATTAATCACGAGTAAATATTCTGACTTGGTTGATGATATTTCTTTCCAAGATGGTGATATTGTCAAAAAAGGCGATATTTTAGTGCGGTTAAACAGCCGAGAGGAAGCAGCGAAAGTTAAAGAGTTAGAAGCAAATTTGGCAGAATCAGTCGCGCAGCTTAATCGTTTTCAAGACCTTTTCACAAAAAAAGCGACATCAAAATCAATTGTTGACCAACAAGAAGCAAAAACAAAAGCTATTTCAGCACAGTTACTTAGCGCAAAAATTAAATTAAATGATTTAACCATTAAAGCGCCTTTCTCAGGCATGCTAGGATTTCGTGAAATTAGCATAGGCGCGTTAATTGATGTAGGCGATGTTATTACCAGCTTAGATGATTTAAATACCATTAAAGTAGATTTTTCTATTCCTGAACGCTACTTAACAACTGTCTCGGTTGGCCAATCAATCGAAGCAACTAATATCGCTTATAACGAGCAAGTATTTCTTGGCAAAGTAACCTCAATAGATTCTCGCATTGATAGTGTTACCCGTACGTTAAAAGTACGAGCAGAAATCCCAAATAGTGACCATAAATTGCGTGCTGGTATGTTATTAAATATTCAAATAATTCGTAATGTTGAGCAAATATTGCAAGTGCCGGAAAGTGCTGTGATACCGATTGAAGATGATCACTTTGTTTTTGTTGTTGAAGCAGGAAAAGCTCTGAAAAAGCAACTTACTATTGGTCGTCGCCACCACGGTTTTGTTGAAGTGCTTGGCGGGCTTGGCTCAGGGACCGAAGTGGTTATTGAAGGTGCTTTGAAATTACGTGATGGTAGCTCTGTAAACGTGTTGGAGAAGTAAGCGTGATTCTATCTGATATTTCTGTCAAACGTCCGGTATTTGCTACCGTTATAAATTTACTGTTGATCACTTTCGGTATAGTTGCTTTTATGACTTTGCCACTGCGGGAATACCCTGATATTGACCCGCCTGTAGTTAGTATCAATACCTCTTATCCTGGCGCTTCCGCAGCTATTGTCGAAAGTAAAATTACTCAATTATTAGAAGATCGTATCAGTGGTATTGAAGGTGTTAAGTCAATCAATTCTAATAGCCGAGTGGGACGTTCTAATATTTCTATTGAGTTTGAGCTCGATCGTGATATTGACTCAGCAACCAATGATGTTCGTGACCGTATTTCACGGGCGTTAAATAATTTACCAGAACAAGCTGATCCGCCAGAAGTATTTAAAGCCAATGATGATGAAAGTGCCATTGTTTGGTTTGTTCTGCAAAGTGATACCATGTCAACTTTGCAGTTAACCGATTATGCTGAACGTTATATTGTTGACCGCTTTTCGGTAGTAGATGGGGTTGCTCGTGTTCGTGTTGGCGGTGGTAGAACATATGCCATGAAAGTTTTACTTAACCGTAAAGCGATGGCTGCTCGTGGAGTTACAGTAAGCGATATTGAACAAACCTTGCGCGCAGAAAATGTCGAATTACCTGCTGGTAAAGTTGAGTCAATAGATCGTGATTTTTCTATCCGTGTTGAGCGTAGTTATTTAACCGAAGATGACTTTGCCACTATGGTGATTGCGCGTAACGATGATAAATCACTCGTATATCTAGGTGATGTTGCTAAAGTCGCCATGACCGCAGAAGATGAAGAAAACATGTTCCGAGGTAATGGTAAGAATATGGTTGGCTTGGGGATTATTAAACAATCCAAAGCCAATACCCTTGAGGTGGTAAAAGCTGCGCGCAAGGAAATGATGTCAATACGTGGTGGTTTACCGCTTGGTACCACAATAACAAATAGTTACGACTCCTCCGTTTTCATTCAAGGTTCAATTGACGAAGTATATAACACGCTGGGCATTGCCATGATCATGGTGGTGTTGGTGATCTTTTTATTTTTAGGCAATGTCAGCGCGACATTAATTCCAGCTGTTACAGTGCCTGTAGCACTTGTCGGTTCTATGATGGTGTTATCATGGCTAGGCTTTTCAATTAATTTATTAACGTTGCTAGCTTTAGTGCTGGCAATTGGTTTAGTAGTCGATGACGCCATCGTGGTTTTAGAAAATATTTATCGACGGATAGAGAATGGCCAAACGCCGCTTATGGCAGCGTATGAAGGTGGCCGAGAAGTGGCCTTTGCGGTTATTGCAACCACTTTAGTTTTAGTGGCGGTATTTGTACCATTAATTTTCTTATCGGGTAATGTTGGCCGCTTGTTTACTGAGTTTGCTATCGCGATAGCTGCAGCAGTAGTTTTCTCAAGTATCACCGCATTGTCACTGACGCCAATGATGTGTTCAAAAATGTTAAAGCACCGTGAGCGGAGCTCTTCTTTTGGCCAAATGTTGGATAAAGGTTTTGCTAAACTAGAAGCCGCTTATGCACGGTCGCTGAAAACTAGTATTCATCAACCACTGATGATCTTTGCTGTGGTTATTTTATCTTTATTTGCTGTTTATAGTTTGTTTACGCAGTTGCCGTCTGAGTACACACCTAAAGAAGATCGTGGAAATTTCTTTGTGATGATGCGAGGCGCTGAAGGCGCAAGTTATGAAAATAATGTTAAAAACATGCAGCAAATTGAAGAGAAATTGCTAACACATCAACGCAGCGGTGAGCTTGATAGAGTAATCGTCAGGGTGCCCGGTTTTGGTGGTTCAGGTGGAATTGCCATTGTTGGCATGCCGGCGTGGGATGAACGCGTTACAAATACCTTTGATTTTATTAGAAAAATGAATGGGGAATTATCACAAGTTACTGATGTTCGTGCATTTGCCATGATGCGACGAGGTTTAAGTGGTGGTGGCTCTGTTTCGCCAGTTGCCTTTGTTTTACAGGGGAATACTTATGAAGAATTGGCGAAGTGGCGTGATATTATTATTGCTAAAGCGCAAGAAAACCCTAACTTACATAGTATTGATAGCGACTATAAAGAAACCTACCCACAGTTATTAGTAAAAATTGATCATGACCGAGCTTTTGATTTAGGTGTTACTGTCGGTGATATCGGTAGGACATTAGAAACAATGTTAGGCCAACGTCGGGTAACCAACTTTGTTGAACGCGGTGAAGAATATTATGTTGTTGTACGCGGTGAAAAAGCTGACTTTTCCAATCCGACCGACATTGATAATATTTTTGTGCGCTCAGATATTAGTGACGATTTAGTACCGTTATCAAATTTGATCACTATTGAAGAGAATGCTACATCTTCACAGCTTAACCGTTTTAATCGTCTACGAAGCGTTACTATTAGCGCTAATCTTGCGGCTGGTTACCCACTTGGTGATGCGCTTGATTACCTTAATAACGCCGTTGCGGAACACTTACCGCAGGAAGCTCAAGTGGCGTATAAAGGGCAATCTCAGTTGTTACAAGAGTCTGGTAATTCAATCGCCTTTATTTTTGCGCTAGCGTTAGTGATCACCTACCTTGTGTTGTCGGCGCAATTTGAAAGCTTTATTCACCCGTTTGTTATTATGTTAACAGTGCCTTTAGCCCTGGTTGGTGCTTTGGCTGGGCTGCAGCTAATGGGTATGAGTTTAAATATTTACAGCCAAATTGGTATTGTTATGCTGATTGGCTTAGCGGCTAAAAATGGTATTTTAATTGTGGAGTTTGCTAACCAATTGCGTGATAAAGGAATCGCATTTGAGGAAGCATTAGTATCGGCAGCAACTCAGCGTTTAAGGCCGATTGTTATGACAACATTTACCACGGTCACTAGTGCTATACCGCTTGTTTTAGCTGTTGGCCCAGGTGCTGAAAGCCGTATGGTAATCGGTGTAGTAATTTTTGCAGGTGTTTCCCTTGCAAGTATATTCACTTTATTTGTTGTGCCTGGTGCCTACTACTGGTTATGTCGTAATACCGGTTCGCCACAGGCAATTGCTCAAGAAATAGAGCAACAGCTAGCAATTGTCAGTAAGGAAGAATAGCTGAGAGAGTACGATACATAATTCATAAAGTTATACTCTATTTGAAGATTAAACCCATACAAGCGTTAGTTTGTATGGGTTTTTATCTATTTAAATATAATTAAATTGTCTTTTACTAAAACTACAAAGTGCTTACCTATAAGTCATTGTTTATAAATTACAGTTTATTTTTAATTTACGTAAACAGTAATGCTATTTAATCCGTAATGACATCAATAGTATTACTATTAACTCATTTTTAGCTCAAAAAAAGAACGTATTGATTAAAAAGTGAGCTTGAGATATAAAGGAGAAAAATAATAATAATAAAATTGGAGAATGGGTGTGTTTGAGGTTAATAAGAAGTTATGGTCTTTTAATTTTGGTTGCTTGATTGCGGGTTCCTTGGTTTGGTTAGTTCATTTAGGCAATATTGCTCCTGTTCCAACAATTTTGCACCCACATACCAACTTTATTCTTGATTACTACCCCGGTACGGTAACTGCCATCATAGCGTGTCTGGCTAGTTTGCTTTTACTTTTGTTAATGCGTAAAGGTTTTCAACTTTGTGCTAGTGAACATACATTTTGGTTGCTGCTACCAACCTTGTGTTTTGTCGCCCTAACCTTGTTAATAGCACAATTTATGTTAACGCCGATTCTGTATGCAGTAATCCCTAATCTTGTTATTTTGACGCTTAGTGCGATTATTTATCGCCTTAAGAGTAGAAAATATAAAGCTTCTTAATACTTGCGGGTGCTGATTACAATAATAAGCCTAATGATGATCTAAGATAAAGCCTAGTATCGTTTAATCTGCTTTAATTGCCATAGTGAATATTTTTACTCTAACGTGGTTGCAGGTAATATGAATAAATTTACAAAAATGGCCTTATTAGCCTTAGCATGCTTCTTTTTATTTCTTGGTGTTAAAAGCGCTTTTTATATTAAGCCGTATGCAGAGCTAACTGACTTAACACGCATTGACGGTGTTATTCATCAGTTGCATTGCCCACATAAGGGAGCGGCGGCGTTATCACTTAAAGATTCAGAATTAACTTTTAACTTAAGTGTTAAATTTCGTGCCGACTACTGCAGCGACAACGACTCGCAAGTACTGCTAGGTAAAGAAGTACAAGTGGTTGCTCGACAGGTGAACGGTGACTTTTATCAGGCCTATGAAATAAAAACACCAAAGCAGGTGATTTTAAGCGCAGAGGAAATTGAAGCCGATCAAGGCAGTTCAACATTTGGTGTGTTTTTATTGGCGTTTCTAATCTTTGCTTTTGTATTTTATAAAGATCGTAAAAAGAAAGTAAGTTAAGTATATAAATTACATAAAAGGGCTGTTAATCAGCCCTTTTATAGCCACTAACTATATTTGATTTAATCTAATCTAAGGCGCTACTAGGAACATTTGTTGGGCTAATATGCTCAATAGGGTAGCAGCCTAAAACTTTAATGAAGTTAGTTTGTTCTGTAATTTGGCTAATAGCTTCTTGTAATGCTAAATGCTTTAAATTTGCTTCAACATCAATATAAAACATTTCTTCCCACGGACGTCCTTGAATCGGTCGAGATTCAAGCTTACACATGTTAATACCTTTATTTTTCAATACCACCAAGCACTCAACCAATGCGCCAGGCTTTTGTCCTGTCGCAATAACTAAAGTTGTTTTAGCGGGAATTTGTTCAGCAACATCAACAGGTTTACGAGCAACTAGAATAAAACGACTGTGGTTCTCACTTTGATTGGCAATAGATTTTTCTAAAGCGTGCAATTGATATAAGTTGCCACCTTCTTCACTACCTATTACTGCAACGCTGTCGTCTTGTAATTCATATACTTTTGCCATGGCATCCGCAGTGCTTTCACAATATTCAATACGAATATCATTTTGTTTATCAAGGAAGTTACTACATTGTGCAAAAGGTTGGCCGTGAGCATAAATGGTTTTAATTTTATTAAGTTGGGTATTAACCGCTGTTAATAAACAGTGCTCTATAGGCTGGGTAATTTCACCAACAATGGATAAGTTGGTGTGCTGTAATACGTCATACACTTCGTTGATACTACCAGAGCTGGTATTCTCTATAGGCAGCATTCCATAGTCAACACTGCCTGATTCCACTTGCTGCATAATTTCCGCAAAACTTTGACAGCCATTTTCGATGATTTTTTCCGCTCGACGAGAAAAGTAACGATGGCTTGCTAAATAGCTATACGAACCTTTGTCACCAAGGAATGCAACGCTGACAGCTGGTTCTTGCATGTTAGGATTTGCTAATGTTTGTAAGTAGGCTTGCTGGTTTAATACTGAGTCTTCAATAATGGTTTGAAAAACACTAGTAACATAATGCGCATCTAAACCTAGCTCTTTTCCTTGGGTGATCAAGCGAATGAGTAGTTCTTGCTCGCGTTGCTGGTCACGTACAGGGCGTATTTGATGTGCTTTGCTTTTGGCAACATTTAAGGTTAGGGCACGGCGCTGCGCAAATAAGCTTAATAGTTGCTGATCGAGCTGGGTAATTTTTTCACGTATTTGATTTAAGTCTAATGCTTCGTTCACCGCGTTTTCCTACTATATTGTTATGAGTTGAATCATTGCAAAAATTGCATTTTCGCTAGTGCTTACTTATTTTATTTATTGCTAGTACTAGAACTAAAAAAACCTCCCAAGGGAGGTTTTTATTAAATGCCAAAACCTAAAACGCACTCAGAGTACTGAGAGAAAAAATGCGAAAAAGAAAGAAGTAGGTTTTATATTTTGCATAGCTTTACTTTAGCCATCCTCAAGCAAGACTTCAACCGTTTCTTTATAGCTATTTTGTTAAAGGCATTAAAACTTGCTATTAGGGCTGCTAAGCGAATATTCACTCGTGGTTCACTGGTTTTTAGATACACTGGTAAATAATAGTAAATGAGCTGATAGTACCAACTGCCCAAATAAGTGAACGCACGGTACTAATATTCAGCAAATAAGTAATATTATAAAGAACACGTGCAACAACGTGAGTAATGGCTAACTGTTCAATGAAAGTACCAGTGTTGTGAGTTGAAATGGCCAACAAAATCGAGGGTGCAAATATGGCTAATGACTCAAAAGCATTTTGATGAGCAGCTAAAGCTCGAGCACCAAAACCTGTTAATTCAGCTTGTTGAGCACGAGGGTGATTGTTGTTATAACCATTCAATTTATGCATCGCGATAGCGACTGGTATTTTTGCTATGAAAGGTAAAAGTGCCGCAATAAATAGGCAAATAATCAAAGTTGTCATTGTTGTTCCTGTGCTTTAATTTACGCAGTTAATAACTGAGTAATGTTAGTTTGTATTTTACTGGACCAGGCAAAAAGCTTGAAGCTTCGCCTTTAACCCAGTTTTCGTGACCTGCTCCATAATAAGGGCTCCAAGGATGGCCAGATTGACTCGTTGGCATATGAAATATGCCGCGCTCTTCATGCCCAGGTGATACCACCATACGTTCCGATGCGCCAAAAGACTTTCCTTGTACTCGTGGCATATAACTATCGCCAGCTAATTCTACTTCCGGCATATCCAACCAGTGACCAATAAAAGGCACTGCGCGGCTTAGCGGGTGTTGAATTTTACTGATATTTTGCTTACCCCAGGTTGCATCGGCAAGTGAGGTCGATTCGGTCATTTCATTAAGTGTTAATTCAAGTGTTTCTTCAAATAGTGCAGACCAAGAGTCATGGCCACGCCACAGAAAGTTTTCTGCTTGCTGGTTAACTAATTGCCACAACGGTGTTTCTATTTGGTGACGTATGGTGTGGAAGCTGTAGTTTTCATCTAAATTGGTCATGTTTTCATTAAAAATATCGAACAATTGATCTCGTAGATTTAATCGAAAATTGCGTACCAAGCGATAAGCAACAGAGTCAGTGCTTGCGTACAGGCGCTCTGTAGTTAATATATTTCTAGCTTCTTGCCAATCGTTGCGTTCGGCAATAACGTCTTGAGTTAAGACTTTAGTTAGCAAAAAGTCTTGCCAACGCAGCAAAAAATTTGCTTTGTCGTCTAATGCAATATCGAGCAAGGCTTGTTCATCAAATGAGCCTCTAGCGTTTAGGTTTGTTTTGATTTGTGAAGACCGAGCCCCTAGCGCATAACCACCATTGCCAACTTTTGCTAACATTTCACCGCCAATAACTCGTGAGTTTGCGGTCCATAAACGTGAATTTTCTGGGTTTATGACTTTAGGATATTCATTTGCAGGTAATAATCCTTGCCATTTGTGCTCACCATTTGCCCATGATGTTGGAATTTCCCCGAATGCTTTACTGCGCTTAGGTATTGGCCCCATGATGGTCCAACCAATATTGCCTTGCTTGTCACCAACCATTAAATTTTGCGCAGGCATTCCAGCACGTGCTGCAATAGTAAAAGCTTGTTGAACGCTGTCGGCTGTTTCGAGCTCAGTCATCGCCATATTAACGGCTTGCTTATCGTGAGCGATCCATCGATAAACGAGTAATTGCCCTTGGGCATTTTCACCTATTACTGGGCCCCAAATTGTGTCTGTTACTGTGATATCGACTGAATCTTGTCCTTTTACCGCAATCACTTGTTTATGCTTGATAAAAGGCTGATATCCATTAGGGGTTAAATATTGGCTGTTATCTCCATTAGTTTCTAAGACGATAACGTCACTCCAGTCACCGTAGCTATTAGTGAATCCCCACGCAATGTGGCCATTACTACCTACAATGATATTTGGCGTTCCTGGTAATGTTGCACCAGTAACTTTGACGGCTTTATTTTGTTTTGACAGATATTCAAAAGAAGCGCGAAACCAAGTATTAGGTACACGAATGCCTAGATGCATATCGTTGGCGACAATAGCACTACCAGTGGCACTAATCGCACCGCCAACGGCCCAATTATTTGAACCTGGAAACTCTTCATTTTGTGCTGATTTTTCTCGGTGTAAAATATCAGGCAGTACATTGTTACTATTTGTCATCAGCTGCTTGGTTTTTGCTAATGCAGCTAGTTTTTCACCAGCTGCGGCTGGCCAAGGTGCTTGAGGTAATGGTGATGCTGAATACTGGCTGCCGTCAATAGCGGCATCCCATTGGCTTCCTTTAGGATTTAAAAAGTTAAATACTTCTGGGCTAAGTACAGAATGTAATAATCCTAATGTTCTTTCTCGCTTACCGTCTTGATACTGTAAATCGATATACATACTTAACACGGTTAAAATCGTATCTTCTTCTTTCCATTCAACAGGGGCTTGCTGAAGTAATAAATACTCAAATGGTGGTGCTTTTAAATATTTTAAACCTTGATTAACGCCACGAGTGTAGGCTTTAAGTAGGGCAAAATCCGATTTAGGTAATTGCTTAATAATAGCGGTGGCACGCTCACGAAAGCGATGGCGACGAATATCACTGTCGTAGTCTATAGCCGCTTCACCAAATAAACTTGCTAGTTCACCGGCAGAATTTCGACGTAGTAAATCCATTTGAAAAAAACGCTCTTGGGCATGTATAAAGCCTGTTGCGACTGCAGTATCTAAACGGTTTTTCGCTTTTATTGTGGCGATACCGTTTTCATCACGTTCGACAATTGCACTAGCGGATAAGCCAAATATTGTTTGCTTACCCTCTAACTTAGGTAAGGCACTGTCGACCTGGCTATAGATCCATGTCGCTACGGTTGCAATAATAAAAATTAAAACAAAAATAAGGCCAACGATAATATTTTTAGAATGTTTCATTTGGAGTTAGTAAGCGGCAATATGGATAAACTAGAGTACCTGAAAATTCTCTTACTTTGAATGGAGAATTTATATTAAGTGACTTACTTAGCTATTAATTTTTATTTACATTTCAATCGTTGCGGTTTTATTTTCTGCTTGCTAATTTTGCTTAATAGTCTGCTGAAATTGTTGCATATTGATGTCTATGATCAGTCCGTGGAAACATGATTTTCCAATATTTTCGATAAATGCCCATCCAAACTTATGCTACTTAGATAGCGCTGCGACATGTTTAACACCTAAACATGTCGCTGAAGCTATTTATTATTATCAATGTTTTTCCCATGCTAATAGTCACAAAAGCCTTTATCAGCTTAGTGCTAATGCAACTGAGCTTGTTGAGCAGGCAAGAGAAAAGGTTGCCAATTTTGTTGGTGCAGGTATTGATGAAAGTGTAGTTTTTACTGCCAGTAGCACCGAGTCGATAAACTTAGTCGCTGCAAGTTTTGTACAAGCTAGGTTAAGCAAGCAAAGTAATATTATTATTGGTGCGGCAGAGCATCATGCCAACTTATTGCCTTGGCAAGCTTTGTGTCAACGTGTTGGTGCAAATTTACGCGTTGCCCCTATTACCTCTCAAGGGCAGATAGATGTTACAGCTCTAGCAAAGCTGATTGATAGTGATACGGTTTTAATTGCAGTAAGTCATGTTTCTAATGTGTTAGGTGTTGTGAATCCAATAAAAAGTATTAGCGCCATTGCTCATCAAAAAAATGTGCCAGTACTCGTTGATGGCGCACAGGGGGTTCGTTATGGACCAGTGAATTTCACCGACTTAGATTGTGATTTTTATTTATTTTCTGCACACAAAATTTATGGTGCTACTGGCTGTGGAGTGTTGGTTGGCAAGAATAAATACCTTGAACAAATGTCACCATTTCAATTAGGGGCAGGAATTGTTAAGTCGGTTAATTACGCCGAAACCATATACACTAATGGTGCTTTAAAGTTTGAACCTGGTTCACATAATGTCGCAGGTATTGTTGGTTTAGTTGAAGCGATTGATTATTTAACTGACATTACTTGGTCGGAAGTAACCGCACATATTGATGCCTTAAGTGCTTATTTATTTGATCAGCTGCATGACTTGCCTTATATCAAACCATTGATATTTTTGCCGAGTAATGACTTTGTTAGTAATAATGTATCTGATGTTGTGCAATGCCCGTCAATATTTAGCTTTACCATGTCAGATGTTGCCTGTCATGACATTGCCAGCTTTTTAGATGATAGTGAAATAGCCGTGCGTGCTGGTCGGCAGTGTGCAGAGCCGCTGCACCAAAAGTTAAATATTCCCGCCAGTTTAAGAGTATCATTAGGCTTGTATAATGGTTTTGAGGATATTGACCGTTTCATTGCGGGTATTAAAAGTTTGCAGCAATTATTTCGAGAACCACAAATATTTGATGGTGATAGCGAACACAACATAAATTAATAATATGACCTTAGCTGATAATTTGGCGATTATAGTACTAGCAGCAGGGCAGTCGTCACGCCTTGGGCAAATGAAACAATTATTGCCTATTAACAACAAAAGTTTGGTGGCTACCCAGCTAGAGAAGGCATTAGTCGTCTCAAATAATGTGTATTGTGTTTTGGGGTGTCAGGCTGAGCAGCTGCAACGATGTATTGACCATTTACCAATCACGACTATTATTAATAGCGATTGGGAAAGTGGTATGGCATCGTCAATCGCTGCAGGTGTAAAAGAACTAAATACTGATATTAACGCGGTAATGATCGTTTTAGTTGATCAGTGGCAAATAGCGTCAACGGACTTTACCAAGCTCAAAACTAATTGGTTAAACAACCCTGACGCGATTATTGTTTCGCAAAACAATAGCGACCAATTAAAAGCGAGTGTTGGTCCACCAGTGATTTTTCCTGCTCGTTATTTTTCAGAGTTATGTCAATTAACAGGGCAACAAGGGGCAAAACCGCTATTAAAGAAATATAAGGGGTATTTGTTACCGGTGACAAATACCCATGCTTTTGCGGATATTGATACACCTGAGCAATTATTAGCGATGAATAAAGTTATTAATAATCAAAAATAAAATAATAAGATAAAGCGAGTAGATCAAAATAATTAGTGAAGACCCATCAGCAAATTCAAAAGGAACCAACAGTATGATCACGTTAAGCATAAACGGTAAAAGTCATCAGTTTAATGATGATGGTGATATGCCATTATTGTGGGCACTGCGAGATGTTTTAAAATATACCGGTACTAAGTATGGTTGCGGAAAAGGTTTATGTGGTGCATGTACTGTTCATGTTGATGGTCAGCCTATTCGTTCATGTGTCACACCTGTTTCCGCCATTGGCAAACAAAAGGTGACGACAATTGAAGGGTTATCAGAGCATGCAGACCACCCTGTTCAGCAGGCGTGGCAAAGTTTGAATGTTCCGCAATGTGGTTATTGTCAATCGGGTCAAATTATGTCGGCTGTGGCACTACTTGAGCGAAATTCAGCGCCTAACGATAAAGATATAGAGCTGGCGATGAGTGGTAATATTTGTCGTTGTGGAACCTACCAGCGTATTAAACAAGCAATACATCTAGCTGCTGATCTAGCAACAGAAGTGAAAGGGAGCTAAGCATGAAGCATATTAAAAATGTTAGCCGTCGCAGCTTTTTAAAAAAGCTTGGCATTAGCTCAACGGCATTAGTTTTAGGTGTACAGCTACCGTCGATGTTAACTATTCCTAAAGCTTTGGCCGGTGTTACTGGCCCTGATAAATTCTCACCTAATGTTTATGTGCAAATAGGTGCCGACAATATTGTTAGTATTGTTGTTCATCGCTCGGAAATGGGCCAAGGAATTCGGACCAGTATTCCAATGATAGTTGCTGATGAACTAGGTGCAGATTGGCAGCAAATTGATATTATTCAGGGCTTAGGGGATAAAAAGTACGGTAGTCAAAACACTGACGGCTCACGCTCGGTACGACGTTTTTACCAACCCTTACGAGAAGCGGGCGCCTCTGCACGCATGATGTTGCAACAAGCTGCGGCTGAAAAATGGCAAGTCGATGTAAGTGAAACCAGAGCCGATAATAATTTTATTATTCATGATAAGTCAGGGCAAAAATTGTCATTTGGCAGTTTGGTGAAAGCAGCTAGTGCTTTGACGGTACCAGAAGCTTCAACATTAATATTGAAGCCTAGTAAAGATTTCAAGTTTATCGGCAAGTCAGACGTTGCTTTAGTTGACGGTAAAAAAATAGCAACGGGCGCAACCACATTTGGCTTTGACGTTGAGCTTGATAATATGCGTTATGCCGTTATTGCTCGTCCGCCAGTTTTGGCAGCAAAGGTAAAATCATTTGATGAAAAGGCTGCCAAAGCTGTCAGTGGTGTTATTGATGTGGTGCAAATGCCAGAATTAGAAGAGCCTGCGGTATTTAAACCATTAGGCGGTGTCGCCGTTATTGCCACTAATACTTGGGCGGCCATTAAAGGTCGTGAAGCATTGAATATTCAATGGCATGAAAGTGAGCATCAGAACTACACGAGTGAAACCTACAAACAAGCATTAGCAAAAAGTTGTGATAATCCGGCTAAAGCCCTTCGAAGTAAAGGTGATACCAGTAAAGCTTTAGCTGAGGCTAAAAAAGTAATTAAAGCCTCTTACTATGTGCCTGAACTTATTCATGTACCGATGGAACCACCAGCTGCTACAGCTCATTATCACGATGGTATTTTTGACATATGGGCTTGTACACAAACACCTCAATCTTCTCAAGGTACGGTGGCACAAATTACCGGTGTTGCCGCTGAAAATATAAATATAAATGTTACTTTATTAGGTGGCGGTTTTGGTCGTAAATCTAAGCCTGATTTTGTTGCCGAAGCGGCAATTTTGGCGAAACAGTTAAATGTACCTGTTAAAGTTCTATGGACTCGTGAAGATGAAATCCAAAATGGCTATTATCATGCAGTAAGTTATCAAAAGCTTACTGCGGGTATTGATAATAACGGGCGCATTAGTGCGTGGCAGCATCATGTCGCAGAGCCTCCTATTGGTGCTACCTTTAGTAAAGGTGCAGATTTGATAGGCTCTGAAGCCGATCTTGGTTTAATTGATATGCCGTTTGAAATTGCTAATGTAAGTTGTGCCGCCGGCAAAGCACCTGCGCATACTCGTATTGGCTGGATGCGTTCAGTAACGAATATTAACCATGCGTTTGCGACAGGATCATTTGTTGATGAATTAGCGCATGCCAAGGGTGTCGACAGTAAAGAGCATTTAATATCGTTAATTGGCGCGGATAGAAAAATAGATTTTGCGGAAGAAAATGCAAAATATGGTAACTATGGTGAAACATTAGAAAAGTTTCCGGTTGATACCGCACGTATGAAAGCTGTCATTAATAAAGCCAGTAAAATGGCTGATTGGGGCAGAAAATTACCGAAAGGTCATGGCTTAGGTATCGCTATGCATCGTAGTTTTGTTAGTTATGTTGCTTGTGTGGTTGAAGTTTCTGAAGACAGTGACGGTAAAATAAAAGTGCATGATGTTTGGATGGCGGTTGACTGTGGTTTAGCGGTTAACCTCGAAAGGATTCGTTCCCAAATGGAAGGAGCGGCAATTTTCGCCTTGTCGTTAACATTTTATAGTGAGCTAACAGCGAAAAATGGTGTTATTGAGCAAAATAATTTTGATGGCTATCAAGTTGCGCGCTTTGCCGATGCACCAATGACTCATGTCGAAATCATTAAAAGTGATGCCGCTCCAGGCGGCGTTGGCGAGCCAGGAGTGCCACCAATAGCGCCAGCTATTTGTAATGCAATATTTGATGCCACAGGTAAGCGATATAGAGAATTACCGTTGAAGCAATACAATATAGTATAAATACTTACGTAAATTTAATTTAAAAAGCAGCTATTTATGCTGCTTTTTTATTGAAGATAAATAAGCAGTTATTGTCTTTTAAAGCCAAGATACGATGAAGGCTGTAATATTTTCATCGAACTGATAAAATACGCTCATTATCGATAGCATGACCATAGGAAAATAAATGGCCTCGTTACAAGATCAATTGTTAAAAGCGGGTTTAACAACTAAGCAAAAAACTCGACAAGCTAATAGTGATAAACGCAAAAAAAACAAACAAAAGCGCAGCGGCGTTGCCGTTGATGCAAGTATGCAAGAGCAAGTAAAAACTGAGCTTGAACTAGCTAAACAAGAAAAGCTTGCCCGTGATACAGCATTAAATAATGAGAAAAAGGCCGCGTTAGCAAACAAAGAGCAGCAGTTGCGTATTATTCAAATATTGCAGCATCATCAAATCACGAACATCAATGGTGAAGCTGAATATAACTACACTTTCAATAGTAAAATTAAAAAACTATTTGTTGATGAAGTTACCCATAAGGCTTTAGTTAATGGCCGATTAGCCTTATGTGGCATCGAAGAGAAAACTTACCTTGTTACTGCCGAAACGGCTGAAAAAGTTGCGAGTTTAGATGAGCAGGTTATTTTGGTGCAGAATACTAAAGTGGCTGAAGAAGCCAGTGACGAAGATGACCCGTATGCTGAATTCCAGATTCCAGATGATTTAATGTGGTAAGTCCACATTGTTATAAACTATTTACAAGAGAGTAAACAATTTTATGTTTTTAATTCGTTGGCCAATTGGCCGTTTAATTTTATTGCTAAATTTCGTATTTTCACCGCGTTCACCTAAGCGTGATATACAGCTACAAAAAGAAGTTGATGCGAGTACCGCTCATTTAAGCTTGTATCAATTGCCTGCATGCCCATTTTGCGTAAAAACACGCCGTGCGATGAAACGTTTTGGTTTGAATATTGAGCTGCGTAATATCAATCAAAATGAAACTTACCGTGATGAACTTATTCGCGAGGGCGGTAAAAGAACTGTCCCATGCCTAAAAATTATAAATGAAGATCAATCAGTTACTTGGATGTATGAATCTAGTGATATCATAAATTACTTAGAAAAATTCACTCGCTAAACCTAACTCCTTTTAAATTTTTATATTTAATTAAGAATTTTTTTAGCGCTAATTAGGTCTATTTATCGGTAGGTATTTAGGCCAATTAGAGGTAAAGATGTTAATTAAAACAATAAAAAGCTCCGATATATCAGAACAACAAGTTACAGACGAAAACCTTTATCACTCTCGTCGTAGTGTTCTAAAGCAACTTGGTTTCCTTGGTGCGGGTAGCTTATTGGCCCAATCTGCGAACGCAGCTCCATTAGATTTCTTTAGTAGTAAAAAAGATGTTGTATTTCAACAACGAGCATTAAACTTTCAAAAGGCCAGTGAATCTAGCGAAATTTTAACGCCAGAAGCTAAAGTCACTTCTCATAACAATTTTTACGAATTTGGCACAGCTAAAGGCGATCCAGTTGAGAATGCACAAGAATTCAAAGTTAACCCTTGGCAATTAAAGATTTCTGGTGAAGTCGATAAACCTTATACACTAGGTTATGACGACTTATTTAGTAGTTTTCCGCTTGAAGAAAGAATTTATCGTTTACGTTGTGTAGAAGCTTGGTCGATGGTTATACCTTGGATTGGTTTTCCATTAGCAGAGATAATTAAGAAAGCTGCGCCAAATTCTAGAGCAAAATATGTAGCCTTTGAAACCTTATATGATCCCGAGCAAATGCCAGGACAGAAAAGCCGCCGTATTGGAGGTGGTATCAAATATCCGTATGTTGAAGGCTTACGAATTGATGAAGCTATGAATCCGTTAACATTGATGAGCGTAGGTTTATACGGAAAAACACTACCAGCACAAAATGGTGCGCCGATTCGCTTAGTCGTTCCATGGAAATATGGTTTTAAAAGTATTAAATCTATTGTTGGTATTAAGTTAGTCGAGAAACAACCACCAACAACTTGGAACATACTTGCTGCACGTGAATATGGCTTTTATGCCAATGTAAATCCAGCTGTTGACCATCCGCGGTGGAGTCAAGCAAGTGAAAGGCGCTTAACCACAGGCGGGTTGTTAGCTCGTAATCGTATTGCTACTTTACCATTTAATGGCTATGGCGAAGAAGTTGCTGAAATGTATAAAGGTATGGACTTGAGGAAATACTATTAATGAGTGCAACCGTTGTGAACAATATCACGTTTAAACAGGTATTTTTAAGCAAGAGGGTACTTTTGCTAAAAATAGTAATTCACTTGATGTCGTTTTTGCCGTTATTTGCACTTTATTTTTTGGCCTTTAGTGACCAACTTGGCGCAGATCCAGTAAAAGAAGTGATTCACTTTACCGGTATTGGCGCTTTTAACTTGTTGTTAATTTCACTACTCTTAACACCTATAGCAAAAAAGTATCGACAAGGTTATTTGTTGCAAACTAGACGATTACTTGGTTTATATAGTTTTACTTATGCATTAATGCATTTATTGAGTTTTCTAGCTTTTGAAGTGCAATTTGATTTCGCTTTATTTTTAGGTGAAATTATTGAGCGACCTTATATCACCGTTGGTATGGCAGCGTTGATTATTTTATTGTCATTGGCTGTAACATCATTAAATACTATAAAACGTAAAATGGGTAAAAGCTGGCAGAAATTACATAATTGGGTGTATGTGGCAAGTTTATTAATAGCTTTACACTTTTTATGGTCAGTAAAGTCGGAAATTATTGAACCGGGAATTTATATTATTATAACTGTATTTTTATTGAATTTACGTCGCGATAAAATTAAACGTTGGTTTAAAAATAAATAGTTAGTTTGATAAAATGAAAAAGCGAAAGTAGATTACTTTTGCTTTTTTACATTTAATTTATCTGTAAGTTTATAGTTGCGTTTAATGTTGGTGATTATTCGCTGCGTGCAGTTACTTCAACTAAGTGAAAACCAAATTGGGTTTTTACTGGGCCTTGCACTTTATTTAATTCGGCACTAAAAACCACTTCATCAAACTCTTGCACCATTTGGCCACGACCAAATGAACCCAATGCGCCACCTTGCATTTTTGATGGGCAATTTGAGTGTTCTTTAGCAATCGAAGTAAACTCTTCTCCTGCCTCTATTTTTTGTTTTAATGTTAGACATTGCTCTTCAGTATCTACCAATATATGACGTGCTGACGCTCTTAACATTTTAATTCCTATTTTAATTATTGTTATTGGTGCACTCGGACTGTAACTTATTTGTTATGAAAAATAAAATAGTTAACATGTTAAAAGCTTTCTAATTGAATAATAAGGATTTTAATGGATTTAAGGCGATACACTTTCGTGATTGTTATCTAAATAATTGAGATGGAAAATAATTTAATTATTTTCAAACTATTTTAAAACTAATAGCTACCTTACTTATAAGAAAGCGAGTTAATTCAATAAAAACAAGGACAATACGTGTTTGAACGAAGTGATGAAACGCTAGTAAAGCAGGCGCTAAAAGGAAAAAAGTCAGCCTGGGTAACGCTAGTGAAGCGCTACGAAAAGAACTTGTATAACTATACCTTGCGCATGGTCAGTAACCCTGACGATGCTATGGACTTAATGCAGGATGTTTTTGTTGCGGTATTTCGTAACTTACCATCATTTAGAGGTGATAGCCCATTTAAGGGCTGGATGTTTAAAATTGCCCATTATCGCTGTATTGAGTTTTATCGTAGGAAAAAGCCAACACAGTCGTTAGATGACATACCTGAGCAAGAGGAGCAAGCGGATGATATATGCCCTGAAGCTAATATGTACAATGGGCAACAAGCCAATATGTTGCACGGCGCTATGCAATTATTGCCTGTTAACCAAAAGTTAGTTGTTGAATTAAAATTTTTCCAGCATTGCACTTTTGATGATATAGCTGAGCAATTAGGGATTTCGGTAAATACCGCAAAGTCACGCCTGTACAGCGCCTTAGATAAATTAAAAGGACACTTGGAGATAGAATATGTCAAATAAAGAAGAGTTAGAGCAAGAATTTGCTAACTGGCTTGACGGCAAGCCAGGTGATCACAATGTCGATGAAAATACTGTATGGCAACAACGACAAAACACCGCACACTTTATAAATCATCAAGTAGAGGTGACGCCGGATGTAGAAGTGCCAAACTGGGATCGAACTAGCAGTTTTCATAGTAATAAAGTGTCTTTTTGGCAATGGCGAGGTTTACCAGCGCTGTCGATGGCATTTTCGGTAATGGCTATTGCCTTAGTGTTATTTAGAGTTGAGTTAGTTTTGCAGGATGGTGGTGTTTTACTGAGTTTTGCAGGTAGTAATTCCCAACTAGAGCAGCGAAAAATCGCAGCTCTAGTTGATGAGAAGTTGCAAGGTTTTGCACAAGAACAGCAAGTGGTATTAGCCAACTATGCTGCAGACATTAAGGTACAGCAGCAAGATAATAACTTACAACTTGCCAGTTATATTATGGGGGCATCGCGACAAGAGCGAAAAGAAGATATAAGTGATTTTATTCAATATATTAACGCTCAGCGCAAAGACGAATTACTGGATCAAAAAATTAAATATCAGCAACTTGAGCAAGCGATTAATTACAACAACGCGTCTCAACGTAAAAATATCAACGGTTTTGGTATGAATCAAAAAGATCACAATACCACACCAGCTAATTGGATTTCTGAGGAGTAAGGCATGAAAAATTTAAGTAAGTTATCGACAGCATTGGTTTTACCGTGTTTATTTATGAATGGCGTGTGCTTTGCAGCGGATAATAACGCTGATGAGTACCAACGTATGCATAAGCAACTTTCGATCATGAGTGACATTATCAAGTCATCAGTGTCGGATAAGTCATCACGTCAAGGCACAAAAATTAATAGTATTCAAAGTACATATTTACGGGGCCAAGGGGTTATTTTTACTATTAGTGCAGCAGCTAATAATCGCCAGTGGGGCAACTATAATTTCAATTTTTCTATGCCTGAAATGCCGATTATGCCCGTTGCGCCGATTGCGCCATCAGTGAATGAAGACTTTGAAGAAAATTATGATATCAATATTAATGAAACAGTAACACAAGCTTTGGAAACTGCTGCCGTGGGGTATGAAAGAGTCGTAGAAGTGTTTGAAAGAAATCGAGAACAAACGCGAGAGTTGCGCGAAGAACAGCGTGATTTAGCGTACAAGCTACGTGATTTAGAGCGTGAAAAAAGAGACTTAAATTACCAGCTTGCTCGTGCCAATGAACAACATACAAAAGAACTAAAACAGGATTTAGCTAAGCTGGCACAAAAAGAAGAAAAGTTACGTGCTAGCAAACGTAAGCTAGCACAACGTAGTGATAAAGTGGCTGCAGAACAAAAGGCTCAGCAAGCAACAAGAGCAAAAGAGCGTGTTGATTACTATCAGCAATTAACTGCTAGCTTAACTGAAACTCTATGCTTATATGGTAATGGTTTAAGAGCACTGCCAAACAGTGAGCATGTTAGCGTTATTTTAAAGTCAGCTGGAGATAAGTCTGGTCGTCGATATAAAGATAGTATTTTAGTGTTTAGCAAAAAGGATATTACAAGTTGCTCGGCAGATAAAATTAACGCAGCAAGTTTAATGAAGAAAGGACAAGCCTATCAGTTCTAATTTCGATAAGTTATGAAGACATAGATTTATTAACACAAAAAAAGCCGCAATAGCGGCTTTTTATGTAAGCTAACTAATTAGCTACTTTTTACTGGCAATGCAGTTTCCGATATTACTGCTTAAGTTTATTTTTCTTTTTTGACTTTTCTGGCTCGAGTTTTCTTTGCTAGCCATAGCTTCAGTAGAGGAAAAATCAAAAATAGCGAGAATTTGCTGTAATTTATCGTTGAATTTAGCAGCGAATTCAAAAATTACATTCTTTTTTTCAAATCGATCAGGTGTTACATGAGCAAAGTCAGCTACTTGAATGCCTCGCATTGGCTTACGCGAACTTTTTGATAATGATGGTAATGCGAAACTATTACTTTCGGCAAAAACTTCACTAGTAATGCTTGGGTAAGTGTAGCTGTAGCTAATCGTATTCGCTATTGATTGCTGGCTAAGTGAATTTGTAGCGCTAGCATATTGCTGTGCGTTATTTTTCACTTCCGGCGCAGCTTGTGACAGTGAACCACATAGTCCTGTGATAACAAAAATAGAGCTAACTAAGCCGATTTTAGTTGGTCTGTTCATTTTGCATTCCTCATCATATATCTATCCTAGATCTTTCCTTGATGTGATCATTGTACCATTGTGTTACAAATCAATATAGATTGGAATTTATCTTTACGCGACTGTAATAAGGTAAAACGTCTAATTTTTCCGATAAACAACAAGAATATAATTTTTGTCCTACGCTAATTGTTGAGATTACTCCTTGTTTATAAATCACTCCGCCTGTTCGATAATTGTACAGCTCTCATTGGTATGAGCTCGATAACTGATAATAAATTTCATATTTTTTAAATATATTTTTACAAACTAACTATTCTGAAAATGTTAATTTGTTCTTCAACAAGAAAAGATCAGCATGCTAACGGCTGATCTTTGTTGATAACACATTGCAAAGTTAAGGCTGTGAGGCTTTAAATAATAACCGATTCTTATGAAGTAAAGGTTCGGTATAGCCATTAGGCTGTTGATGACCTTGAAAAACTAACGATAGAGCGGTTTGAAAAGCAATGTTGTTTTCAAAATTATCTGCCATAGCGTGATAATTAGGATCTAATTGGTTTTGTTGATCAACTACTTTAGCCATTTTTTTCAAACTTGCTAGCACTTGTTCTTGAGTGCATATATTGTGTTGTAGCCAGTTAGCCATATGTTGACTAGAAATTCGCAACGTTGCTCTGTCTTCCATTAAGCCGACATTATTAATATCTGGTACTTTTGAACAGCCAACCCCTTGATCAATCCAACGTACAACATAACCTAGAATACCTTGAGCATTATTATCTAGCTCTGCTGTTATTTCGCTTTCACTCCATTGGCTATTCTCAGCAAGCGGAATAGTGAGAATATCATCAACATTGGCAGGAGTACGGTTTTTTAACTCCTGCTGTAAAGTAAACACATCAACATTATGATAATGCAATGCATGTAAAGTCGCCGCTGTTGGTGATGGCACCCAAGCGGTATTTGCACCAGCTTCTACATGATTAATTTTAGTTGCTAACATATTAGCCATTTGGTCTGGTACTGGCCACATGCCTTTGCCTATTTGTGCTTTGCCACTAAAACCACAAGCTAAACCTACATCAACATTGTTGTCTTCGTAGGCTGATATCCATTTGGTTAATTTAATATCTGCCTTTCTCGCCATTGCTCCGGCTGCCATCGATGTGTGAATTTCATCACCAGTTCTATCTAAAAAGCCTGTATTAATAAATACCACACGTTCTTTTGCCGCATGTACGCACGCTTTTAAATTAATACTAGTGCGACGTTCTTCGTCCATTATTCCCATTTTTAATGTGCTTCTAGGTAATAACAATAAGTCTTCAACTGCATTGAATAGCTCATTGGCAAATGCAACCTCTTCAGGCCCATGCATTTTGGGCTTTACAATGTAAACTGAGCCAGTTTCACTATTTTTGAGCAGCGAATTTGACGAACCGTTTCGACGAATATCATGTAACGCGATTAAGGAGGTGATAACTGCGTCCATGATCCCCTCTGGAATTTCTTGGCCGTTACTATCGAGAATAGCATTGTTAGTCATTAAGTGTCCGACGTTGCGAACAAACATTACACTTCGACTTTTTACCGTCATACTTTCGCCGTTAAGCGCTTTAAAATCTTTGTCCTGTTGCATCTTACGGGTGACCGTTTTACCAGACTTTTCAAATGTTTCTGACAAAGTTCCGGTATTTAGCCCCAGCCAATTCTGATAAGCGAGTAATTTGTCATCAGCATCAACAGCAGCAATTGAATCTTCACAATCCATTATGGTAGTTAGTGCCGATTCCAGCTTAATATCACTAATTCCGGCATTGTCTGTTTTGGCAATTGAGCTATCGCGGTTAAACTCAATAGTAAACAATAAGTCATGGTGCTTGAACAGCAGCTCAATTGGCGACTCTGCTGCACCGTTATAACCTTGCAGTAGAGCAGGAGTAGTTAATCGACTTTGCTGACCATCGTTTAAGGTAACAAGTAAAGTATTGTTAATAATTTGATAGTTTGTTGCATCGCGGTGTGAGCCATTAGCAAGTGGCAATGTTTGATCTAAAAATTCTCTGCCAAAGCTGACAACTTTTGCGCCTCGTGCTGGATTATAATGAGCGGATCTTTCTGCTCCACCATCTTCATTAATAACGTCTGAACCGTATAAGGCATCATACAAACTACCCCAGCGGGCATTTACAGCATTTAAGGCAAAGCGAGCGTTCATTACCGGTACTACAAGTTGAGGTCCAGCCATCGTAGCTAATTCGCCATCTACTTGTGATGTTGAAATGGTAAAGTCAGCTACTTCAGGTACTAAATAGCCGATATTTTTGAGAAAGCTCTTATAGTCTGCAAAGTTAAAGCTTTCGCCTTGATGTGTTTGATGATATTCAGTAATTTTTTCTTGCAGGTTTTGACGCTTTACTAATAAAGCTTTGTTTTTCGGACTTAAGTCAGTGACGAGTTTTGCAAAACCTTGCCAGAAATTTTCAGAAACTATGTTAGTGCCTGGTAATACACGAGTTTCAATAAAGTCATATAAGTTTTTAGCAACCTGCATATTGGCAGTTGAGATTCTTGTCGTCATAAAGCACCTGTTTGGAAGTATTAAAGAAAGTTTTCTTGCCTTTAATCGAATTGAATACTAATAGCAGCAATGTAAAAAGATTGTCGTCTCGATGCAATAGCGGGGCAGGCGAGTTATTCGCGATTATTTTTTAAATTCAATACATATAAATTATTGTTTATTTTAAGTTGTTGATAATTATTGTTTTATATTGTTGTGTTAACGGCGATTAATAGCTTTATTCATCATATTGTTTATTGTTATGTTTGGTATTCACCGGGTGAATTTTAAGGAGGGGTTACAAAATGAAGTAAAAAGTGAAACATGACGAGTAGTACTATTAAATTAATAAAAAACTGTACTGCTTTTGAATGATAAAAGAGCTACTTAAGTAAATAATCTAAACTAATAGTGCCAAAAATGAAATGATGAATGGACTGATAATCGCGGTGATCACTGCTGAAACAATCAGTGCCAATGAGCTAAATGCGGCGTGTTCATAACTTATATTGCTGATAGTTGTGGTGCCTATGGCGTGGCTTGCCGAGCCAATGGCCAATCCTTGCGCTTTTGGTGAGGTTACTTTGATAAAAATTAACCATTTAGGGCCAATGATAGCGCCAAAAAAGCCGGCTAGAATAATCGCAAAAGCCGTAATGGCGACGTTGCCATTTAGTTGCTCAACAATTGCAATAGCAATAGGTGTCGTAACTGACTTTAGTGACAGTGCAACAGCAATGGAGTAGTCCGCAACAAGCAACATAGTGATTAAAAAGCTGCTAACAATGGCGAATAACGTACCAAGAAATAATACTAAAACGATACTTTTCCACTGCTTTTTTACTTTTTCTAAATGTTGATATAGCGGAAAACCAAGGGCAACAACAGCAGGTTCGAGTAGGGCATTGAGTCCCCATGTGCTGTTAAAATACTGATTAAAAGCAATATCTTGCCAAATTAATATAGTAATGGTTGCTACAATGGTTACCAGCATAGGCTGTAACCAAATGGCGTCCAACTTATTTTGTAGCACGGCAGCTAATTGATAGACACTGACCGTTGCTGAAATTGCTAGTACGGAGTAAAGCAGTTGGCTAATTGAAACGTCCATGAAAATACTAATTGCTATTCCTTAGAGTTTTCATATTGCTGGTATAAAAAGCCTACCGCACTAAGCAGTAGAAAAGTGGTTGAAAATGTGATGAGTATAATCGCAATGCCGTGTTGTTTTACTAAATCTAAATGGTTGATTATGCCAACTCCAGCAGGTACAAAACATACTCCCATATGTTTGATAGACCAAACAACACTACTTTTGATCCTTTCCGCATTAAACACCCTAAAATGCAGTGCAAGCGTAAAAATAATTAAGCCATAAAGGCTACTCGGTAGCAATGGGAGAAGATAAGCTGTAGCACGCCCAAGCAGAACACAAATAAGTAGCGCTAAAGCGCTATATAATGCATTAATAATATTATTTTTTAGCAGTGTCATTGCCGATATTATCTAGTTACTATTGACCAGCATTCGCTGCTTCAATGACTAACTGACGGAACCAAATATGACTGGCATCATGATGTAGCAATGGACTCCAAATCATTTTGAGTTCAATGTCTGGAATATCAAACGGTGGTTTCAATATGGTGAAGTTACTATCTGTTTTATGAATTAGCGCGGCACGAGTTGGTAAAGTAGCAACAAGTTCATCTTCAAAAGCTAATTGCATTGCTACGTGGTAATTACGGGTGAATACTTTTATATCACGCTTTTTCCCTAGCCTTGCTAGAGCTTCATCAACCCAACCAAGCTTTTGAACATCTTTTGGATCCATGCCAACACCAACACCAAAGCCAGTTTTAGATACCCAAACATGTTTAGCTGATAAGTAAGTGTTGAGATTAAATTTTGATACCACAGGGTTATCTGCACTTAATAAACAGGAAAATGAGTCACGCCAAATGGTTTTTTGATGAAAGGATTGTGGCAGTTCGTCAAAACGGTTGATCGCCATATCAATTTTACCCGCTTCAACATCATGGAAGGTAACATCACTAGGGGTCATGATATCAATAGTCACATTTGGTGCTATTTGATTAATGCGCTTTAGCAATTTAGGTAACAGTGTTGAGGCTGCGTAATCACTGGCCATAATACGAAAAACACGTTGGCTATGTTGCTCATTAAACTCTTCTTCACCTTGCAAGGCTTCTTCTAATTCTAAAAGAATTTTTCTAATGGCAGGCGCTAAGGCTCTGGCTCGTTCTGTTGGCACCATACCGTCAGAAGTACGCACTAATATTGGGTCGTTAAATAGTGTTCTTAATCGCTTTAAGCCATTACTCATTGCCGGCTGTGTGATGTTTAACTGGCTTGCTGCACGAGTAACATTTTTTTCTCGAAGTAAAACATCGAGGTAAATAAGTAAATTCAAATCGATTTTTGAGATATTCATATCATTAATAATTTAAAACAAAAACATAACCTAAATATATGTCATGACTTATCTTGATAAGCAAGTAAATTTCGCAAAACCAGCAAAAAAATCACTGGCTTGATTTCGTGAGATATAAAAGTAGGAGGTTTCTATCTGTTTGAATTTGTTGTATTAATTAGTTTGTTTGTATAGAGATAATACACTAATATTTTTTGTGTGAATGATGGTGATAATTAATATATATTTCATAAATGTTTCTGCCTCGGAGTAGTATTTATGTAGTTCGATGTGACAGCTTACAGTGCTCGTTACATTACCAACTTAAAACAGAAGTCAGTGAAGACTACGGAGAAGGTGTTATGTCTAATTATCAAAGTGCAATTGAAGCAGTTAAAGCAATAAAAGAACAAGCTGGTAGCTCTTGGGATGCCATTAATCCTGAGTCAGTTGCTCGAATGAGAGCCCAAAATAAATTTAAAACAGGCTTAGATATCGCTCAATATACTGCTGATATTATGCGTGCTGATATGGAGGCTTATGATGCCGATAACACTAAATATACGCAGTCGTTGGGTTGCTGGCATGGTTTTGTTGGCCAACAAAAGCTGATCTCTATTAAGAAGCATTTTGGCAGCACAAAACGTCGGTATTTGTATTTGTCAGGGTGGATGGTAGCGGCACTTCGTAGTGAATTTGGACCATTACCTGATCAATCTATGCATGAAAAAACTAGCGTTGCTTCATTAGTAGAAGAGTTGTATACCTTCCTTCGCCAAGCCGATGCTCGTGAATTAGGTGGTTTATTCAGAGCGTTAGATAAGGCCAATGAATTAGGAGATTCAACAGCCGTTGCTGATATTCAATCGCAAATTGATAATTATGAAACACATGTCGTGCCAATCATTGCAGATATCGATGCCGGGTTTGGTAACGCAGAAGCAACATATTTAATGGCTAAGCAGATGATTGAAGCAGGTGCTTGTGCGTTGCAAATTGAAAACCAAGTTGCAGATGAAAAACAATGTGGACACCAAGACGGCAAGGTAACAGTACCTCATGCAGACTTTCATGCAAAAATTCGAGCATTACGCCATGCCTTTTTAGAATTAGGCATTGATAACGGTATTATTGTCGCGCGTACTGATTCAGAAGGAGCGGGTCTAACCAAAGAAATTGCAGTAGTAAAAGAACCAGGTGATCAAGGTGACCAATATAATTCTTTCTTAGATGTTGAAGAAATTGATGTTGCCGATATGGCTGAAGGTGATGTTTGTTTAAACCGTAATGGTAAACTTGTTCGTCCTAAGCGCTTACCTTCTGGCTTGTATCAATTCCGCACTGGTACAGGCGAAGAGCGTTGTGTTTTTGATAGTATTGAAGCGATTAAAGCGGGTGCAGATTTATTGTGGATTGAAACCGCGACACCAAATGTTGCTGATATTACAGCAATGATGAATGACGTACGAAAAGTAATACCAAATGCTAAGCTTGTTTATAACAATAGTCCTTCATTTAACTGGACCCTTAATTTCCGCCAACAAGCCTATGACGCAATGGTTGCAGCTGGTGAAGATGTTTCAGGTTATGTTCGTGAAGACCTAATGAATGTTGATTATGATGACTCTGAATTATCAGCTCGTGCAGATGATAAAATCCGTAGCTTCCAAGCTGACACATCACGCGAAGCGGGCATTTTCCACCATTTAATTACATTGCCAACTTACCATACAACGGCATTATCTGTTGATAATTTAGCGAAAGAATATTTTGGTGATGCTGCAATGTTAGGTTATGTAGAAGGTGTACAACGTAAAGAAATTCGTCAAGGTATTGCCTGTGTTAAGCATCAAAATATGTCGGGCTCAGATATTGGTGATGACCATAAGGAATATTTTGCCGGCGAAAATGCTTTAAAGGCTGGTGGTGCTAAAAATACTTCTAACCAATTTAGTTAATAACAAATGCTAGCGAGTGCTTTAATCTATGTCAGTACTCACTATTAATGTTAAGAATATGCTTAGCAAGCACAATGAGCTAATGTAACGAGAAAACCCAACCGAAGCAAAAGCGCTGTTTTACACAGCGCTTTTTTATGACTATTAATACTGTTAATTAACTTTAGTTTATAGTTTTTCTATGTTCATTCTTCAATTGTCGGCTGTGTAATATCATTAACGCAACATAGAGTAATAGGCAGATATTGATGGTAGTAATTGCAGGAATTAATATTAGCTTACCGTAATTAATACCATAAACGACTAGCGTAATTAGCAATACTCCTACAGTGCAAATAACTAAACTGTAGCTAATTTTACTGACATTTTTTAGCAGCCCTGCAACCAACAGGCTAGCAACTAAAGCGAACCAAAAACTTTGGTGTGCTGAAACATCAAATAATATACTAGTCATTAAAGATGCAGAAAGGGCGAACGGTGTTCCGTAAACAAAGCTGCTCCAAAGGTAATTAATATTATCAATTTTTCCTCGTTTATTAAGCCAAATATTGATACCAGAGACACTGATATAAGTTAACGCTAGGCCCATTACCAAATAAACAATTTTGACTGCTAAATTACCGAAATGGCCGAAGTGCAAACGATAAACAGAATAAACAGCTTGTCGACCGATAGGGCCATTAGCCATACCTTGCTGGCCAATGTATTCACCATCAGCATGAAATTGATATATTTCTGAATAAATAAGTCGTTGTGGCAGTGTCGCCGCTATTTCAACAAATTGCTTGCTTGTTGTGATATTTTGCACGACGACATAAATAGGTGTTGCTTGGCTATCAGCAATGGCTAAATTAGCAAAGCTGCGTTCAATATCTAGCGCTGGAGCATTAGTTATGACTGGCTCTGCTCCGTAAATATCGGCAATTAGCGCATCTCTATCATTGTCATAAAAGGCACTCGCTGCAATCAGTATAAGAATTGACACTAAACCAAAAAACGCACCGGTAATTGCTATCATGGCATGAAAAGGTAAGCCCCAAACAGACAGCCTATTGTGAAGATCAATTTGCTGCTTTTGACCTGTGCCACCCCAATTTAAGGTGAATGCGTCTTTAAATATTCTACTATGGGTAAGCACCCCGGAAATGACTAAATGGGCAAGTAAAATACCAAAGAAACTGACAACAATTAAACCAAAAGTTTCTGGTAAGTGCAGCTGTATATGTAGCTCTTGTAGCATTTCTGTCCATGGCTTTTTAATGACACTACCTAAGCTACCGTCTTGATTTAACCACCATTCTTGTTTACCGTCAGATAAGTGTGCACGTGGCACTTCTGCTGTAGGCAGAACAACATATACAGACTTTTCTGGTGTTATAACTTGTGTTAAGTATTCTTGGTAGGCCTGTGTGATGCTTGCGGGTGATAAATTATTATATTCGGCGGCATCAGGTTGTTCCCAGCGTTCAAATTCGGGATAAAACACAGCTAAGCTACCTGTTAAACAAATTAGGTACATTATGGCACCAACAGCTAAGCCCACAGCTGAGTGGGCATCGAACATTTTCTTAATAATAATTTTTTTTATATTTAATTTTTTCATGATCATCAATTCACTGCTAAAGCGTGAATATGCCTCCCGCCATTAGCACACATGCAATTGACATAAATATTGAAGTTCGCAGTAGTTTAGTCGTGGTAGATAACCAAATACTTGCTAGTGCCCAAAAAACAGGAAATGCTAATGCTGAAACTGCAAGCTGTGTGGCGAGAGAATCAATAAAAAATCGGGCTAAGGTCATGGTTGCCAGTACGCCGGTCAAACCACAGAGAAAAAATAACGCTAAGCTGTAGTAAAGTAGTTTTACTTTTTTCTTGCGGCTCCATGGCAAGCTAGGAGCATTGTTGCGAAGAGGTAGTAATTGCTTTGGTGTTGATTTTCTTGTCAGTAATATTAATAACCAAGCATGAAAACTTAACATACAAAGAAAGTATATACTGCCAAATTCAGCACCCGATAATTTAATGCAAAGTGCCCAAGAGCCCATAAGTATCAATAAAGAAGTACACAATTGCCATTTGTTTGACTTTGGTTGGCGCCAGTTTCGCCATAGCAAAAAAATGCCGACACTGCTTAGTAGCAGTGCCGCAAATTCGCCAATAAAAGGAAGGAGCGATAAATCGGTCATTAACTTGTTAGAAGTTATAGCTTACGCGACCAACAATTGTACGCTCTTCACCTGGGAAACAATCACCACGGCCAAGACAAGTTGCATAGTATGTTTTGTCGGTTAAATTACGAATGTTAACAGCGAAGTCCCACTGGTTAATTTCGTAGCCAATCATTAAATCGGTTAATGTATAAGATGGTGTACGGTATGTATCTGTGCCGTCGAAACTTTCGCTTGAATAACGCAGGCCTAAGCCCGACTTAAAGCCTTCGAAATTACCGCTTGGTTCATAGCTTAACCAAGCTGATGCCTGTTTTTCTGGCACACTATCAAGCTTGTAACCGTCGGCACTTTCGGTATCGAGTTTTGAGGCGTTTAATTCAAGTCTGAAATCTCCAAAAGCTGTTAAACTTTCAAATTCAATACCGCTAATTTTGGCTTTACCACTTTGTTGTTGAAACTCTTGCGGGTTACTATTGGGATCAGATAAGTTCGTTTGTTCGATATCAAACCAGGCTATGGTGTAGAAGCCTTCAAATGCTGTTGGTACATACTTGATACCAAGTTCTATTTGTTCGCCGCGTTGCGGTTTAAGTAATTTACCTTGGCCATTATCACCAATCACGGGCTCAAATGACTCAGCATAGTTGATGTAAGGTGATACACCATTTTCAAATTTATAAATTACACCAGCACTTAAACTAACTTCAGAATCGGACTGGCTATCTCCTGAGGTTTCACTTTCACTGTCGTCGAAACGTGCTCCTAAGGTGATCGACCATAAGCCGATATCTATTTGGTCACTAATATAAAAACCAAGATCCTTTGAATTAGTTTCAGGATTCTCTGTGTAATACGGTGCTAAAAGTGCGTCTACGTTAACATCAACATATTGAGGATTGAAAACATTTACCCATAATGAATCACCAAACGTATTATCAGGTAAGCCTGTAGTAAAATCTAAACCAGGTGCATATGCATAATAGCCAGCGCTATCGGTTGTTACATCTTGGTATTGCGTACCAAACAACACTTTGTGCTCTAAATCGCCAGTATTAAACTCACCCATTAAACGTATATCTATAACTTTTTGCTCAGACGTCGCGTCGTTTCGGTAAAATGTACGAGGCACAGTGCCATCTTTATATAAACTACCATCGGGGTTATAAATGTAGCGATTGCCACCAGGTAAGAATGTACTCCAAGCTTGCTGATAATCAGCGCTTGCATCGGTATAGCGGGCATTAGCAGAAAGTTGCCAATAATCGTTAATATCATGGCTCGCCATTAATGTAACAGCAAGCGTTTCGGCGTCATACTTATTGAACCTCGGTAAACCTAAATAACTATCACTGGCTATTTTTTTGCCATTCGGTGCTGCTAATAAAGTACCTTGAAGTGGCAAGAATTGCGCGCCAGTATCACTTTCCGTATCGGTATAATTTACCAGCATTGTTACTTCTGTTTCATCACTAGCTAACCAAGTAATAGAAGGGGCAAGTACGCGACTTTTATCTTCAACATGGTTTACTTGAGTATCACTATTTCGCACAACCGATACTAAACGATAGAGCCAGTTTTCATTACTCCCTATGGTGCCAGTAGAGTCAATTGCTAATTGCTTTCTGTTGAAGTTCCCTGCTTCTACCACAACTTGGTGAGCCGCTTCTGATTTTGGTGTTTTACTTACCACGTTAACTAAACCACCTGGTGATCCTTTGCCGTAAAGTACAGATGCTGGGCCCTTTAATATCTCGACTTGTTCCAAAGTAAAAATATCTGGTCGAGTATTGTTGTAGTTACCAAATAATGACTGCAAACTATCTTGATACTGAGGAACATTTAAACCACGTACTTTAATCCAATCGCCACGGGTTGCGAAACCGTATGTTTGTCCTGCTACGCCAGCAGAATAGGTAAAAGTGTCATCAAGTGTAAGCGCACCTTTATCAATAATTTGCGAAAGATCTTCAATACTAACCGAACGTGCAACATCCATTATCGGTGTATCAGACTTTGTCGCAGAGTAATGACTAAGCTTGCCATAAACTTCTATTCTTTCAATATTCTCTTCACTCGTTGGTTCATTGGCAAAGGTAGATGCGGTACTAAGAGTAGATAAAATAGCTAGCGCAAGCGGAGTACGATAAAAGTTAAACACAGTGGGGTCCTTTAATGCTTTATTTTCTGTAAACGATAATGGTTATCATTATTGATCGTATTTGTGGTTCGTGCAACCATTTTGTAACTTTTTGTATAGGTAACAGCAACAAAGGTTTAGAAATGAAGTAAAAGAGCAAATTTATAGTGCGAAAACCTGTTTTAAGCACTGATGTTTAGAGGCGCTAAGATGAATTAGGGATATTTAAAATAAGAAAAAGCCAGCACTAAATTAGCGCTGGCTTTTGGTAGAATATAAGCTGGATGACGCTTATGTTTAGAAACTATAAACTAAGGTCATGGCTGTTTCTGTATTGGTATTTTCTTTATCGTCTTCAACTTCAGTGTTGTAATCAACAACAAAGCTAAACTTAAGCTGTAAGGTTTCAATTAACTTAGTGGTAATTGATGTTTCTGCTTTATAGGTGCTGTTTTCGCCGCTTTTAGGTGAATACTTTGCAACTAATGATTGCTTAAATTCCACATGTTCATTGATTTTACGCTTATACAAAGCTTGTGCTTGAATGATGAAGGCGTTTTTAGTTTCGCCGCCCGGGCGTAATACATCACGCTTATAACCCGGACCAATATCTGCGTCTAATGTTGCATTTGCATCTTCAAACCATCGACGACCCCAACCAGCAGAGATTGAACTTTGATTTTCAAAGCCACCAAAACGATTATCTTCATATGAAGCGTTACCATAAATATAGTTAGGGCTCTTATCATCTAAGGTGTAATTCGTTTGACCAACAATAGTCCATTTTTGATCACTAGTTTCTAAGTTGTCAGTTTCTTCGTCTTCAGTTTTCTTAACTAACATATCGAACTGAAGTGTTGACTTCCAAGCATCTAACTCATGGCCTAAATCAAAACCAGCTTTAATATCAGTACTTTTAGTGTCGCCAGTTTTAAAAAGCATGCCTAATTCAGCCGAAGCAGTATAAGGCGATTTTTCTTCCGCTGGTTTGGCATCTTCAGCAACTGTTACGAATGAAACGCAACATAATGCCGCTGATATTAACTTATGACTCATTGTTTTCCTCTTTATTCATATGAATAGATAATTGTGGGAATGGGATTTCGATTCCTTCGTTGTCCAATTCAGTTTTAATTTTTTCTAATAAATCGAAGTAAGTTGGCCAGTAATCAGCAGATTTTACCCAAGGTCTTACCACGAAATTAACACTACAATCAGCAAGTTCTGAAACGCCAACTGTTACCGCTTGGTCTTTTAGTACACGTTCATCAGCATTAACTAAATCAAGTAATATTGCTTTTGTTTTAGCAAGATCGGCATCATAACTCACACCAATAACCAAATCTATTCTTCTTGTTGGTTTAGTTGAATAATTGGTAATAGTACCGCTAGTAATTGAGCCATTTGGAATGATGACCGTTTTGTTGTCGCCAGTTCGTAATTGTGTAGAGAATATTAATATTTCTTCAACAATACCTGAAACGCCTGAAACTTCGATGAAGTCGCCAGATTTGAATGGTTTGAAAATTATTAATAATACACCTGAAGCAAAGTTTGATAATGAACCTTGTAAGGCTAAGCCAATTGCTAAACCAGCAGCACCAACAATGGCAACAAGAGATGAAGTGTTAAATCCTAAGTGAGAAACGGCTGCAACAATAACAATAAAGAACAGCATACCGTAAAGTAAGCTACTGACAAATGAGATGATCGCGTCATCCATACCTTTATGGCGCATCACTTTAACAACACCGCCACGAATTAAATTGGCAACAAATTTACCAATAAATATAATAGCTAGTGCGACTAGAAGCTTAATTGCAAAATCTAAAAGCATTGTTTGGTTGTCTACCAACCAGTTTTGAATAGAATCCATTGTATTCCCTAGGCAATGATATAAAGGGTAAATTATAATGAATAGGTGGCTAAATACCATTAAATTGTTAATGAATTGCTTAATTTATTAACAATTGTGTCAAAACGTACAGGGTTGGGTTTAACGTAATAAAAAAGGCAGCCATTTGGCTGCCTTTAATAAAGTGTGGTTTGCTTATTTAATTAGTGCATCAAGTTTGCCAGTAGAGTACTGCATAAACATGTTGTCTAATGAAATAGGTTTAATTTTAGAGGCCTGGCCAACAGTACCAAACGCTTCGTAGCGCGCTTTACAAATGTCTGACATTGCTTGCGTTGATGCTTTTAAGAATTTACGTGGGTCAAATTCGCTTGGATTTTCCGCTAAAAAGCGACGCACAGCACCCGTTGACGCTAAACGTAAATCGGTATCGATATTGATTTTACGCACACCGTTTTTAATACCTTCTTGAATTTGCTCAACAGGTACGCCATAAGTTTCAGGAATTTTACCACCAAATTCATTAATAACAGCTAACCAGTCTTGTGGTACAGATGAAGAACCGTGCATAACTAAGTGAGTGTTAGGAATACGGTTATGTATCGCTTTAATACGATCAATCGCTAAAATATCGCCCGTTGGTGGACGAGTAAACTTATATGCGCCGTGAGATGTACCACAAGCGATTGCTAATGCATCTACTTGAGTTTTTTGCACGAAGTCAGCGGCTTCTTCAGGATCAGTTAGCATTTGATCCATGGTTAATTTACCTTCAGCGCCAATACCGTCTTCTTCGCCTGCTTCACCCGTTTCTAGTGAACCTAAACAGCCCAACTCACCTTCAACTGAAACACCACAAGCGTGCGCCATTTCAACAGTGCGACGTGTAACATCAACATTGTATTCGTAGCTAGAAGGAGTTTTACCATCATCCATTAATGAGCCGTCCATCATTACCGATGAAAAACCAAGTTGAATAGAGCGTTGACATACACTTGGCGACGTACCGTGGTCTTGGTGCATAACAACTGGAATATGCGGAAACTCTTCAATTGCGGCCAAAATTAGATGACGCAAAAATGGTGCTCCAGCATAAGCTCTAGCACCCGCAGAACCCTGTAAAATAACTGGGCTGTTGGTTTCATTAGCGGCAAGCATGATAGCTCTAACTTGTTCTAAATTGTTAACGTTAAAGGCGGGGATACCGTAACCAAATTCGGCAGCATGATCTAACATTTGGCGCATAGAAACTAAAGCCATGAACTAACTCCTGTGATTGTAAATAGTGACAAAATTGAACTAAATAAGTTTCATTGTGAAACTTAGCGCTTTCGTATCGTAATTATATCAGATGAGTTTAACTATTTGCACTAGAAAAAAGCACTTAGATCTTCGCTGAAAGATGTAAGTTTTGGCTAGCTGAGTGCTTTGTGTATTAATTACTAAAATATAAATGATTGAAGCGGGAAATAGCGCGGTTAAAATGCTTATTGTTGTAATTTTACTACGAAATCAATGACTGGAATTAAAAAATATTTTGCCTATAGCGTGGTGTGTTTGGTTTTGAAGGGATATTTTATTGATAATAAAAAACGCTGATTCAGCGTAAAGCTAAATCAGCGTAATAATATAGTTGTTTTCTATGACGTTTATATTTCTACGCTTTTGCTCGCGCTTCTAAAATTTCTACTGCCGGTAATTTTTTACCTTCTAAAAACTCTAAGAAAGCGCCACCGCCAGTTGAAATATAAGAAACTTTATCGGCAATGTTATATTTATCAACAGCTGCCAATGTATCTCCGCCACCAGCTATAGAGAAAGCACTGCTGTTGGCAATAGCATTGGCAATGACTTCCGTACCTTTACCAAATTGGTCGAATTCAAATACGCCAACAGGGCCATTCCAGACAATAGTACCCGCATTGGCAATAATATCTGCTAGGGCTTTTGCGCTATCAGGTCCAATATCAAAAATCATATCGCCATCGGCAACGTTGCTAACATTTTTAAGTGTGGCTGCGGCTGTTTCTGAAAACTCTTGTCCAACAACAACGTCAGTTGGCACTGGAATTGAACCATTGTTGTCTTTTGCTTGTTGAGTTAAGCGCTTAGCTTCTGCAACTAAGTCCGCTTCATATAATGATTTACCAACGTTGTGGCCTTCTGCGGCAATAAACGTATTGGCGATACCACCACCAACCACTAGCTGATCAACAATACCGGCAAGCGATTCTAAAACGGTAAGTTTTGTTGATACTTTTGAACCGCCAACAATGGCAACCAGTGGACGAGCAGGGTTATCAAGTGCTTTTGAAAGTGCAGCTAGTTCGCCAGCAAGTAATGGGCCTGCACATGCTGTAGGTGCATATTTAGCAACACCATGTGTACTTGCTTGTGCTCTGTGCGCGGTACCAAATGCGTCCATAACGAATATGTCACATAGCGCTGCCAATTTTTGTGATAAGGCATCGTCATTTTTCTTTTCGCCAACATTAAAGCGAATGTTTTCAAATATGACTAATTCACCGGCCTTAGCTTCAACTCCGTCAAGGTAGTCTTTTACTAATCGAACAGGGGCATTTAATGCTGCAGCTAAGTAATCTGCAACCGGTTGTAATGAAAACTCTTCATTGTATTCACCTTCGGTTGGACGACCTAAGTGTGACATTACCATAACTTTTGCACCAGCTTCTAGCGCAGCTCTAAGTGTTGGTAATGCGGCGCGTAAACGAGCATCAGAGGTGATTTTGCCATCTTTAATTGGGACATTTAAATCTTCACGAATTAGCACACGTTGATTTGCTAGTGTTAAATCCGTCATTTTAATTACAGACATATTGAATTCCTGTTGGTATAACTGTTAAGTAAATTTATAAATTATCTTTTAACTACTATATGCTCTTAATTATTTTGCTTGCGCCATGGCGAGTGCTGTATCTAACATACGATTTGCAAAGCCCCATTCGTTATCGCACCAAATAAGTAATTTAACCAACCGTTTATGGCTAACCCGTGTTTGGTTACCATCAACAATACAAGAATGTGGATCGTGGTTAAAATCAATAGAAACTAATGGCTCTGTGGTATAGCCTAAAATGCCGGCCAAACCATTATTTTGTGCGCTTAATATGGCTTGGTTGATATCATCAATTGTCACGTCACTAGATAACGTTAGGCTCAAGTCCATAGCTGTTACGTTGATAGTGGGTACTCGCACCGCAATTGCTTCAAAGCGACCAGCAAACTTAGGTAAAATACGTTCAATACCGGCAGCTAATTTGGTATCGACTGGAATTATCGATTGGCTAGCCGCTCGTGTTCTACGTAAGTCTGGGTGGTATGCGTCAATAACTTGTTGGTCATGCATTGATGAATGTATGGTGGTAATCGCGCCACCTTCTACGCCAAAAGCTTTATCTAATACTTGAATAACCGGCACAACACAATTGGTTGTGCATGAGCCGTTGGAAACGACCCTTTCGTTGGCGGTTAATTGCTGATGATTAATGCCATAGATAATGGTTGCATCAAGATCATGTGAACCAGGGTGAGAAAATAAGACCTTTTTTGCACCTTGGGCGATATGCAATTGGCCATCAGTTTGATTACCAAATTTACCAGTGCAATCAATAACGATATCTACATTAAGTTGTTGCCAAGGCAGGGCGCTAATTTCGGCTTCATGGCTAAGTGCAATTTCATCGCCAGCAATAAAAAGTTTATCTTCACTTTGCTCAACCGCAAAGGCGAAGCGGCCATGTGTCGAGTCATATTTTAATAAATGAGCAATACCTTCTGGCTCGGCAAGTTCATTAATTGCCACTAAGGTAAAGTCACTTGTTCTGGCATTTTCGTATAATGCTCGAACGACATTGCGTCCAATTCTACCGAAGCCATTTATTGCGATCTTAATTGACATTATTATTTAATCTTATAGAAGGTATTTAGGCTATTTCATTGATAACAAATTTCATTTTGAAAATTGGTTGTCAATGAAATAGCCAGTTAAGTATTTCTTAACTGGCTATTAATAAGGCTTACATCAACGTTATTAACTTAAACTGTTAACAGTATTAACTACGTTTTCAACGGTAAAACCAAAGTGTTCAAACAATGCGTTACCAGGGGCTGACTCACCAAAGGTTGTCATGCCAACAACTTTACCGCCAAAACCTACGTACTTGTACCAGAAGTCAGTATGTGCTGCTTCAATAGCAACACGTTTAGTAACGTTTGCAGGTAATACAGATTCTTTATAGTCAGCATCTTGTGCATCAAAAATGTTAGTAGAAGGCATAGAAACTACACGAACATTATCGCCTAATGCTTCTGCAGCTTTTAATGCTAATGATACTTCAGAGCCAGTAGCGATAAGGATAACTTCAGGAGTACCTACGCTGTCTTTTAAGATGTAACCACCTTTAGCAATATCAGCAACCTGTGCTGCATTGCGACTAAGAGCAGGTAAACCTTGGCGTGAGAATATTAATGAAGTAGGTGCATTTTGACGTTCAACCGCATTTTTCCAAGAAACCGCAGATTCTGTAGCATCAGCTGGACGCCATGTCACCATATTTGGTGTCGTACGTAAGTTAGTTAATTGCTCGATAGGTTGATGCGTTGGACCATCTTCACCTTGACCGATTGAATCATGGGTGTAAACGAAAATGTTTTGAATGCCCATTAATGCTGACATACGTACAGCGTTACGTGCGTATTCCATAAACATCATGAATGTGGCGCCGTAGTTAATGAAACCACCGTGCAATGAAATACCATTCATAATACCGCTCATACCAAATTCACGTACACCGTAGAAGATGTAGTTACCGGCTGCGTCGTCTTGAATACCTTTTGAGCCTGACCAAAGTGTTAAGTTTGAGCCAGCTAAATCGGCAGAGCCACCTAACAATTCAGGTAATATTTTACCAAAGGTTTCAATGGTGTTTTGTGATGCTTTACGAGAAGCAACATTTTCAGCTTTTTCCTGGCATTCTAAAATGTAAGCGTTCGCTTTTTCTTCAAATTCTGCTGGTAAATCACCTTTGATAACACGACGCTCAAATTCAGCCGCTAATGCTGGGTGAGCTGCTTGGTAAGCGGCAAATTTTTCATTCCAGCTAGACTGCTCTGCGCCACCTTTTTCTTTTTGATCCCAGTCAGCATAAATGTCGCTTGGAATTTCAAAAGGAGCGTGTGACCAGTTTAATTTTTCACGTGTCGCAGCAATTTCTTCATCGCCTAATGGAGCACCGTGACAGTCATGTGTGCCTTCTTTATTAGGTGAACCAAAACCAATGATGGTTTTACAGCAAATCATTGAAGGCTTATCGGTTATAGACTTAGCTTCAGCTATTGCTGCCGCGATTGCTTCAGGGTTGTGGCCGTCAACACTAACAACATGCCAGCCGTATGCTTCAAAACGAGCAGGGGTGTTATCAGTAAACCAACCTTCAACTTCACCGTCAATTGAAATGCCGTTGTCATCCCAAAATGCAATTAGTTTGCCTAAACCTAAAGTACCCGCTAATGAACAAGCTTCATGTGAAATACCTTCCATTAAACAACCGTCACCTAAAAATACATAAGTGTTATGGTCAACAATGTTGTGACCTTCGCGGTTAAATTGCGCAGCTAATGTTTTTTCGGCAATCGCCATACCAACAGCATTAGAAACACCAGCACCTAATGGGCCTGTTGTAGTTTCTACACCAGGCGTATATCCATATTCTGGGTGCCCAGGTGTTTTTGAGTGTAACTGACGGAAGTTTTGTAATTCGTTAATTGGTAAGTCATAGCCAGTTAAGTGAAGTAGTGAATAAATCAACATTGAACCATGACCGTTAGATAAAATAAAACGATCGCGATCTGCCCAATTAGGATCTGTTGGGTTGTGCTTTAAGAAATCACGCCATAAAACTTCAGCGATATCTGCCATGCCCATTGGGGCTCCAGGGTGTCCTGATTTGGCTTTTTGCACGGCATCCATGCTTAAAACTCGAATTGCATTGGCCAGTTGTTGACGCGACGGCATAATTACTCCAGTAAGTGTAAAATTTGAAAGGATGAAATTTGCGCTTATTTTCGCCTAGAGTGCCCCTTGACTGCAAATCTTATTAGCCTTTTTCTATGATTTTTTTTCTCTTTGTTATATTTGTGGTGAACTGTTAGCGCGGTGTTGATTATATGTTAATCATCGTTTTGAGGATCGTTTGATATTTTATATTAAAAATAGCGTGAATATTATCAACTAAGTTATTGATCTAACGATTAAGATCCTTTAGTGTAGCTTGGTTGTATGTACAAATAACAAGAAAAAGATATAACCTGAAGCAGGATTAAATAATGAACAGGTCGTCGTCAAGTGGAGTTAAGCTGACTACGGTAATATGTGCAGTAGTAATATTAGCAGTATCGGCGGTGTTGAGTAACAGCTCAGCAGCAGACGACAAGGACGTTGTATTAGAACAAAAGAAAGACGAGTTAGTAAATTAATTTGTCTGTTAAATATAAACCTCGCAATTGCGGGGTTTTTTTATGTCTTTGAAAGTTATAAATAGGCAAATGATCTTTGTTAACGATCTTATGGCGTCCCCACCAGGACTCGAACCTGGAGCAGCGGCTTAGGAGGCCGCAGTTTTATTCAGTTAAACTATGAGGACATAAGTTTGAGTAATCCCAATATATCAGCAACTTAATTCAAGTTAAATAAATGGCTAATATATGTAATTACAATAATTTTACAGATTTTCTTTTACTAGTAGCGGACAGCTAAATCATTGATTTGTATATTGTCGATAATGTGCTGCTCAGTTGTTGTTGCGCGAGCACTATCGTTAGACACTTCATTTACGGTCACTTTATACGGGCTTACGTTAAAGCCTGGGTATGATTTTTTATCATCGCTGATAAAGTTTTGAAAATGTAGCAGTGAAAACTCATCACCTACTTGCACACCATGCCTTTTCCCTAAGTTAAAGGTAATATTGTTGCCGACAACGTTTACTATCCTTCCTTGTGTCGGTTGGCACATCATATTTTCATCAATATCTGTCACCATATCTTCAAGAGTTTGGCTAATTCGCATGCCATATTCACTTTGCCAAAAGTTCTGACTGGAAACATCAATTTGCTGGCGCTTGTTAAATTGCCAAGGCGCTGAGCTTTGGTATTGCTTATCTAAAACTCGTTCGCCAGTGGTACCGTCATGAATATAAACCGCAATATTAAATTGGCGCTGATACACATCGTCTTGCCAAAATTGCCATGAATTATCTTCATCGTTTGCCATGGAAATATCTTGAATTTCAGAAAATAAAATATATTGGCTATTGGTCATACTGGCTAATGACATCGACAGATTTTTTAATTGTTCCATCGCTAAACTTTGATTAAGGCGGGAAAACTCTGTTTTTGTGTTTAACGCAAGTTTTGTATCGAGATAAATGCCATTTTTTTTAATTTTATTAGCAAGCTGGTTCACTATCGTTTTATCTAATTGATAAATATTGCCAATATTGGCTTGTTCTCTATGTAGTAAGTTACTGCGTGTTAGTAGCATAGATTTTTTATAGTCAGCAGCAAAACACTTCTTTTCTTGAGGGAAAATATCTGCGCGAATTTTTACCGTAACGAGATCATCCGTATAGTTTTCACTGATCAATTCAAAAGAGTTAACACTGCCACTGGCACGAATGCTAATTTCGTCTTGAGTAAGTAGACCATTTACTACCTGTTGAACACTAGAGACTGAAGCCCCAGCAACCAATAATGCTTTCTTTAGGGCGTTTTGCATCGCTCTATTTTTCGCCGATTTACTATCGTCATTTTTTATTGTGGCGACACCTTGTGATTCATACCACTGCGCAGCACTCGTATTACTATATAAAGTAAGGCTCATTACTATTACGCTAAGTTTTAACAAGCTAAGTTTACATATTCTCTGGCAAATGGCATTTAACTGCATAGTTGTCTCATTTCAACAAGGGTCGGTAATTAGGCTTAAATATGCATGTTTTGTGCCTAATTAAAATGTTATAAAAATTGGCGCGATTTGTGCTTTAGTATTAATACGAATATTAATATGAATTTATGCATTAATTGAGGATAGCTCAATGAAGAATTGGCTGCTAGCAATACTAATACCCGCACTTGCGTCCTGCTCTATGGTGAGCGAAAAAGACGACTTTTATCGCTCTTCGTATCATGACAAACAAGAAATTGACAGTTTTGAACTGCCACGTCATGCCATAAATGATGTTGTTAAAGGTCTTGCTTATCAAATGCTTGAAAGCAGTTCTTTTGTTAATCCGAAAACGCCAATTGCTATTGCTTCGTTTGTTGATTTGAAAAACTTAGAGTCAACGAATTGGTTAGGTAATCAGCTTTCAGAAAGCTTTGTCCATGAAATGCAGCGCCATGGCTTAGTGGTTATCGATTTTAAAACAACAGGCCATATTCGAGTAACAGCTGATGGTGATTATGTATTTAGCCGCGATTGGAAAGAGTTGCCTGAACGCCAGATAATTGACTATGTTGTGACAGGCACCATGATGCAACAAGAAGAAGGTATTTTGGTGAATGCTCGAATGATAGGTATGCAATCACGCGTTGTGGTGGCTACCGCGCAATCGTTTATTCCTTCTTGGGTGGTCGGTGATGACTTTAATCGAAATGAAAATGTCAAAATGAAAGACGGCATGATCATTCGAGACAGTGCAATGTTAGTTGAAGATGCCCGCGCTGTGGCAATTCAGCAATAATTTTAGCTAATAGAATCAAGGCATAATATGAATAATTTATTGAAACGCAGTGTTATTTTATTTGGCTTATTTGTACTAACTGCCTGTACATCTTTTTATGATAAACATGTTGAGTGGCAAACAGTAAAACCAGAAAGTTTCCCTGTATTAACGGCGATAGGGCAGGCACCAATTAGTCTACAAAAGTCAAAACATAAAACTCAGAAAATGCTAATGGCAATTAATGCTTCAAAAATTGCTGCTTATGCTGAGTTGGCTGAACAAGTTTATGGGCAAACAGTTGATGGTAAAACAACCATGTCGAACTTGATTGTTGATAATCAAAAATTAAGAACATCGGTACAAGGTATCATTCGCGGTGCAAAAGTTGTTAAAAGCTACCCAGTTGGTGATACGTATACCACAGAACTAAGCTTAGACTTTAAAGATGTTTATGAAATATATGCGGCATCGTCTAATAGAAAAGAAATTAAAGATATTTCATATTACTAAGGCTAAATTTAGTTTAACAATAAAGGAAACCAGCAGTGGCTGGTTTTTTTGTGCTTAATAATAGGTGAAAGTTAAGCAGAAATGCTTGAAACAGGAGGCGCCTTTAATTTATTTACGCTTTGATACCTAGGCTGCTTAAACCGCCAGAGGTTTTGCCTTTGTTATCATAGGTCATAGATGACTTATTATGATTTTCTAGTAATGAGGTTCTCATGCGTTCAACCGATAATTGTGATTGATGAATGATCAAACCATTGACTTGGTTTTGTTTTTTACAACGCAGCAAAGTGTTTTCTATTTCAGCAAGTTCTTGGCTAAAGTTACCGGCTAACTTCTCTTGTTTAAACTCAAAACTTTGACCAATGGCATTGTCAATTTCTTGAATGGCAACAAGTAAGTTATTTTTTTCTGAAGTAATTGTGATTAAAGCGTCTGGGTTCTGTTGCTGTAAAATATCTTTTTCTGTCGTTAATAACGCCTCTAATTGCGTCAATTGCGATAATTGTTGAGAAACCAATTGTTGCGGCGTTATTTTATCAGACACTTTCTACTCCGGTGAGGTTAGCCGTTAGCCGAGATCGAACTCAAAGTTGGCAATACTTGCGGCAAGTTTTTCAGGATTAACTTTATAATCCCCTGACGCTATCGCACTTTTTAATTCGTCGATTTTCTTTTGATTTACAACAGGTGAGTCACCTGCTTTTTTCTGTAATTCACTCAACTGCTTTGCCTGCGGTGTAATGGATACTGAATCACGTGGCGCTAATTTAGCTTGTTGTGATGCATTTGCGCTTTCGGTGACTTGTTGTTTAGTCTGAACTTGCTGATCAAGTTTTTGCTTTACTTGATTAGCATTGTTCAAGTTGTTGATATTTATCGCCATTATTAAATCCTACTTACAACAGTAATTGGTTTCTAACTTTTTATCGGCAAAGCAATGGAAAACTTAAGCATTATTATAAATTAATTACCACTTGGTTAATAGCGTTAACTTGCCCACGCACAGTGCGACCAGATTTAGTATTTTTTACTGAAATAATGTCGCCTAAACTGCCATCTCGTAAGGCCGTTCCTGAAGACTTTATTTCAAAGCCTGCTGATTTCGCAATAATATTCACCGGTTGCCCTTTACAAACAAAACAAGTGTTTTTACTGGTGATAGCACTACCTTTGGAAAGGTTTCTTTTGGTGCGAGCGCCGATCACAACTTTAGTATCATCAAGTACTACACCTCTTATTTTTGCACTGTCTTTAAGAATAACTTCAATGTTTGAATTATCAAGTAAAGTGCCTTTAGTCACTCGTACTTTGGTTACTAAAACAGGGACTATAGTTTGAAGTTTAACTGGAACGTATAAATGCCATGGCTTTTCGTCAGCGCAAACAATTTTAACATTTACATTCCTACCATTATGTTTTTCAGGTATATTTGCCGTTAATGGCGATAGACAAGCTTGTAAATTAATTCTCGGATCTATTGGTGATACATCGATAAGCAGTTTTCCTTGGGCAGGAGCCTTTATTTGCTCTTGTACTTGCGATTTAATGAAGTTGTTTAAATAATCACGATCAAAGACCATGGCATTACTACTAGTCAGTAACGTGAAGTAAATAACGGTAATTTTTACTAATATCTTTAATTTACTCATAATTTTTTTGATCTGGCTGCTAGGGAATTAACAATACTCGTCTATGCTTTACTAAATAGAACTTAGTTCGATTAGCGTCAATAAATTTACGCAATCGTTTAAAAGGTATTTAAACGTTAATACTATCAAGAATTATGCCTTTGTTATATTTTCAATGGCACTTCCTAAGAGGTTTTTATGGCAGGTATATTAGACTCGGTAAATCAACGCACACAATTGGTAGGTCAAAACCGACTGGAGTTGTTGCTATTTAAGCTAATTGGTAGACAACGATTTGGTATTAACGTATTTAAAGTGCGAGAAGTTATGCCTTGTCCTAGGCTGACATTATTACCCAAGCAAGATAAGTTTATTAAGGGGGTTGCTCATATTCGTGGCCAGACGATTTCAGTTATCGATTTAAGTAAAGCAACCGGTGGTCCTGAAATTGTTCAAACTGATGATAGTTTTGTCATTATTGCTGAGTATAACCGCAGTGTGCAGGGCTTTTTGGTAAGCGGTGTTGAGCGAATTGTTACCTTAAGTTGGAAAGATATTATGCCACCGCCAGAAGGTACAGGTAAGTCGAGTTATCTAACGGCAGTAACTGAAATTGATAAAGAGATGGTTTCAATTTTAGATGTTGAAAAAATCTTAAATGAGATAAGCCCAATTTCTACTGAGCTTAGCGAAGGTGTTGCTGATGAAACTGTCGGTGAAGAAGTGGGTGACAGAGTGATTATGATTGCTGATGACTCAACCGTTGCTCGTAACCAAGTTAAAAGAGCATTAGAGCCTTTGGGTTTGAATATGTTGTTAGCCAAAAACGGCCAAGATGCCTTAACACAGTTAGAAGCAATTGCCGAAGAATGTAATACCACAATTACTGAAAAGGTAGCTTTGTTAATCTCAGATATTGAAATGCCTGAAATGGATGGCTATACCTTGACGGCAGAAATTAAACAAAATGAACGTATGAGAGATGTACCTGTTATTCTTCATACTTCATTAAGTGGTGTTTTTAATAATGCCATGGTTGAAAAAGTGGGCGCGGAAGATTTTATTCCTAAGTTTCACCCAGATGAGTTAGCAACGGCTGTGAAAAAATGGTTAAAACATGACGAAATTTCTTCGTAATTTTTTTGAACTAAATAATATAAGTGGATAATAGCTAGTGCCAACTAAGCAACTCGATGATAAAAGTTATCAACAGTTTAGAACATTTCTAGAACAGCAATGCGGTATTGTCTTGGGCGCGAGTAAGCAATACCTTGTGAAAAGTCGGTTAGCCCCATTAATGGCAAAGTTTGAAGTTGAATCTTTGTCAGATCTGGTTGCGCAAACGTTGAATCCGGTTAAGCGGCAATTAAGGGCCGCAGTTATAGATGCAATGACCACCAATGAAACCTTGTGGTTTCGAGATGAATATCCGTTTGAATTACTTAAGAAAAAGTTATTGCCTGAATTTAAGGGACAGCGTACGCCACTAAAAATTTGGTCAGCAGCTAGTTCTTCAGGGCAAGAGCCATATTCGATTGCAATGGCTATATATGAATATCAACAGAGTAACCCGGGGGCATTCCCTGGTGGCGTTCAAATAATTGGCACTGATATTTCAAACACTATGTTAGAGCACTGTAAATATGCCCATTACGATGGTTTAGCGCTTTCAAGAGGTCTATCGCCTGAGCGCAAGCGTCAATTTTTTGAAAATGGCGACAATGGCATGCTTAAAGTGAAAAGTGTGATTAAAAATATGGTGAGTTTTCGTCAATTGAACTTACTAAATAGTTATAGTTTAATGGGGCGTTTTGACTTAGTTTTTTGCCGCAATGTCTTGATTTACTTCTCTCCTGAGTTGAAAACACAAATTATTTCTCAAATTCACGGCACGTTAAATAATAACGGTTACTTGTTTTTAGGTGCTTCTGAGTCTTTATCTGGTATTAGCCAGAGCTTCAACATGAATCGATGCAATCCCGGCATTGTTTATCAGAAAAAATAATCTTATTTAACACTGGCATAAATATTGTATAGATACCTTCATTAATTTGGAGGTATTTTTATGGCTATTAGTTTTGAAAAAGCGTTCGGTATTCATCCGCAAGGTTTACAGGTTCGTGCGCAGCGCGCTGAACTTATTGCGAGTAATATTGCTAATGCTGACACACCTGGTTATAAAGCCAAAGGCATGGATTTCAAAGCCGCGTTAGCCCAAGCCTCCTCAAAACAACAAACCGGTATGACTCGTACCAACGAAAAACATTTTGATGTTCGCATGGAACTCAACAATGGCGTTGGTTACCGAGTACCTGACCAACCTGATACCGGAGATGGTAATACCGTTGATGTACAAGTGGAACGAAACTTGTATCTAGAAAATTCTATGGAATATCAAGCAAGCCTGCAATTTCTTAATGGCAAGATTAAAGGCCTGAGAAAAGCAATCACTGGAGGGCAGTAATTATGAGCCTATTTAATGTATTTTCTATTTCTGGCACAGGTATGAGCGCACAGTCTGTGCGTTTAAATACCACTGCTAGCAATATTGCTAACGCTGATAGTGTAAGTAGTAGTGTCGATGAAACCTATCGTGCACGCCACCCAGTTTTTGCCGCTGAGATGCAAAAAGCTGCCGCCGGTCAAAATGAGTCGGTTGGAGTGCAGGTACTTGGTGTTGTGGAAAGCAATAAACCTTTGAATGTTGAATATGCACCAGATCATCCAATGGCGGATGGCGAAGGCTATATTTACAAGCCTAATGTTAATGTTATTGAAGAAATGACTAACATGATATCAGCCTCACGTTCATATCAAACCAATGTGCAATTAGCTGAATCAGCGAAAAATATGCTGAATAAAACGCTAACACTTGGTCAACGCTAATTTTAAATAGGATTTTACAATGGAAACCATTAAAGGTACTAACCCATTAGATGGTCTGCGTTGGCAGCAAGGCAATGCAGCACCTAAGGCTGAGAAAAATCGAGGGTTGTTAACACAAGCAGATTTCTTTGCTTTATTAACGAAAGAACTTTCGCATCAGGATCCAACAAAACCTGTTGAGAATAATGAAATGATTTCGCAAATGACAGCGTTCTCGACCACTGATGGGGTTACTAAATTAAACGAAAAATTTACTGAATTTGCTTCTTCAATGTCATCAAGCCAGGCTTTACAGGCATCTTCTTTAGTTGGCAGAAGCGTTTTGGTTGATGAAAACTCGTTTAGCTTAAAGGAAGGTGAAGCTATTCAAGGTAAGTTAAAAGCAGATAAGGCAGCAAGCAACGTCAAAATATATGTGGAAAATACAGCAGGTGAGATTATTCAAACGGTACCTGTTGGGGATGTAAAAAAGGGTGAGTTCACTTTCACATGGGATGGAAAAGGTGCCGATGGCAAAGCAGCTAAAGAAGGCGCATATCGTTTTCGTATTGCCGGTCTTGTTGAAGGAAAGGCGTCTGAATTAAAAGCAATGACTTACAGGCAAGTTAATAGTGTTACTTTAGCCGGTGCAGGAGGAAGCATTTTATTGAACCTCAGTGGTGGCAATTCAATGAAGTTATCAGATGTTGTGGAAGTAGCGCAAAGCTAATTTAAAAATTATTATTAAGGTGAAATTATGTCATTTAATATCGCACTAAGTGGGTTAAACGCAGCTCAGAAGGATTTGGATGTCACATCCAATAATATTGCTAACGTTAATACTACAGGTTTTAAAGAGTCAAGGGCTGAGTTTGTTGATGTTTACGCGGCTTCTTTACTTGCTTCCGGTAATACAAAAGTGGGCGACGGTGTTTTAACTGCAGATGTAGCACAACAGTTTTCACAAGGTAGTATTAAGTTTACTAATAATGCTTTAGATTTAGCTATTACAGGTAACGGTTTTTTTGCTACGGTACCTGAGATTGATAGTTTAGAAAAATCTTATACTCGTGCTGGTGAATTTAAGTTAAATAAGGATAATTTTATTGTGAATTCACAAGGGGGACACCTCCTTGGTTTCCCTGTTAATCCTGATGGTACATCAGCATCTGTTAGTTTAAGTACAGCAAAGCCCGTGCGTATTCCTACGGCTTCAGGTGCACCTAAACAAACTGCAGAAGTTGATTTACGAATGAATTTACCTGCTGGCGCATCATATATTGCTGGCGCTCCAGCTAATTTTGATAAATCAGATACGTTAACATTTAATCATTCAACGTCGGTGACAGTATTTGATTCATTAGGTGAAAGCCATGTGATGACTTATTACTTTGTTAAACAAAATCCGGCGACGGACCCAAATAAATGGGCAATGTTCGCTGCTGTTGATGGTAAAATGGTTGACATTCAAGACCCTGCAGGTGGTAGTACCAACCCAAGAGGTGGTGCTACTAATATTGTTGGTGCGGAATTAGAGTTCAATAATGCAGGTGATTTTATTAATCAAATACCTACTCTAGCTGAGGGAGGGATTACGACTGTACCATTAGGTAATACAGTTTTATCTAATGGTGCTGATGCAGCGCAGACAATTAAAATTGATTTTAATTTAGACCCAACATCTCCTAATGCTAATGAGCCGACTCAGTTTGCTTCAAACTTTGAAGTTACTTCACTAAAACAAGATGGCTTAGCTGTAGGTCGATTGACGGGCCTAGATATTGGTAAAGACGGACTAGTTAGGGCAACCTATAGTAATGGTACCTCGTCACCATTAGCGCGTATTGCCTTGGTGAATTTTCCAAATGAGCAAGGATTAACTCAAGTAGGTAACAGTGGCTGGAAAGAAAGCATTACCTCCGGCGCTGCACTCGCAGGTGAAGCTGGCTCAGGCACATTTGGTGGGATTAACTCCTCAGCGCTTGAACAATCGAATGTTAATTTAACAACGGAATTGATTGATTTGATTTCTGCACAGCGAAATTTTCAGGCAAACTCGCGTGCATTAGAAGTAGATAACCAGCTGAACAATACGATTTTACAAATCCGTTAAACTTTATCTGTTTTATTCAAAATAAAACCAGTACTTATCATTGATACTGGTTTTTTCTTTTTTACCGCATATTTCTACCACACTTGTCTATTTAATTATCGATGTTCTATATTTTGGCATTTTAATTGCTTTATCCTTGGTTAATTGAAATCAGTTTGAGTGGAATTCATTATGGATAAGATGCTGTACATCGCCATGAGTGGCGCAAAGCAGAACATGCATGCTTTATCGGTAACTGCCAATAATCTCGCTAACGCCAAAACAACTGGCTTTAAGGCTGATTTAGCTAATGCTCGATCCATGCAAGCATTTGGCGAAGGTATGCCGACCCGCGTATTTTCTATGACAGAACGTTCAGGCCAAAACTTTGACAGTGGTGCTTTTCTCACCACAGGGCGTGATCTTGATCTTGCTATTCAAGGCCAAGGTTGGTTAGCTGTGCAAACTAAAGATGGTAGCGAGGCATATACGCGCAATGGTCAATTAAAGCTTAATAATAATGGTGCCTTGGAAACATCAGGCGGTGATTTAGTCATTGGTGAAACAGGTCCTATCTTTTTACCCTTGCCCGTTAGCAACATAGATGTTGCTAGTGATGGAACTATTATGATTCAGCCTGAAGGTGCACCTAGCTCGGTGCAAGAAGAAGTTGGCCGTATTAAGTTTGTTAATCCCGATAACCGCTTTATTGAAAAAGGCAATGACGGTTTATTCCGTCGTAAGGATGGTAATAATGAACCGGCTGATGTCACAGTAAAAGTCGCAAGTGGCGCTATCGAATCTAGTAACGTAAACCCTATTGGTGAAATGACCGATATGATCGCACTGCAACGTCAATTTGAAATGCAGTTAAAAATGATGAAAACCGCAGAGGAAGTTGACTCAAGTGCTTCTTCACTATTACGGGCATTCTAATTAAATTTTCTCGAGGTGATGTATGAACCCAGCATTATGGATCAGTAAAACAGGCTTAGATGCTCAAACAAAAGACATTTCGGTTATTTCAAATAACTTGGCAAATGCCAGCACTGTTGGATTTAAGAAAAGTAGAGCTGTTTTCGAAGATTTACTTTATCAAAACATTAATCAGCCAGGCGGGCGTTCAGCCCAAGATACAGAGATGCCCTCTGGTTTAATGCTAGGCGCCGGAACTAAGGTCGTTGCAACACAGAAAATTCATACTCAAGGAGATATGCTTAATACTGGAAATGCACTTGATTTGATGATTCAAGGTGAAGGCTTTTTTGAAATATCAATGCCAGATGGTTCATCTGCGTACTCTCGTAATGGTCAATTTACGCTTGATGAGGAAGGTAACATGGTGACGCCTGGTTCTGGCTATTTATTAGAGCCGCAAATTACCATTCCACAAGATGCACGTACGATTACAATATCACAAGATGGTGAAGTATCCGTTACATTGCAGGGACAAGCTGCCCCCGCTGTTGTTGGTCAAATCAATACTGTTAATTTTGTTAACCCAACAGGCTTAGAACCCGCGGGACAAAACTTATACTTAGAAACTGCAGTAAGTGGTAATCCGCAACAAGGTGCACCGGGAGTAGCAGGTTTTGGCAAGCTTGTTCAAAATGCGTTGGAAACTTCCAATGTAAATACTACGGAAGAATTAGTTAATTTAATTGAAAGCCAACGCGTTTATGAAATGAATTCAAAAGTTATTTCAGCTGTTGACCAAATGCTTAGTTATATTAATCAACAGCTATAAGGTTTAAGGGGCAGATGATGAAAAGACAAAGTACTTCGCTAAAAATAAGATGCTTAAGTGCTGGCGTTCTTGTGTTGTTGATGAGTGCTTGCGCGAGTGTGGAACAAGCAGAAACATTACCAGATGATCCCGAGTTTGCGCCAATTCTGCCTGAAATGACAGATGAGCCATTAGTACCTACAGGCTCATTGTTTAAAGTGAATTACGTTAATAATATTTATTCTGATTCAAAAGCACATCGAGTTGGCGATATTATCTCGGTTATTTTGAGTGAAAGTACTCAAGCCCAAAAAAATGCTAAAACCGAGTTGAAAAAAGAAAACAGCGCCACGTTGAACCCAATTACTGGTTTTGGCGGTACACCCGTCAATATCAAAAATAAATCAATACAGTTTGGCTATGATCAAGAGTCTGATTTTAAAGGTGACTCAAAAGCAAATCAGGGTAATAGCTTATCTGGTAATATTTCCGTCCATGTATTAAGGGTACTGCCTAATGGTAATTTGATGATTAGAGGTGAAAAATGGATGACCTTAAATAATGGCGATGAATATATTCGCTTAACAGGCATCATTCGTTCTCAAGATATCAGCTCAAACAATACCATCACATCAAGCAAAATCGCTAATGCACGCATTCAGTATGCTGGCACTGGAACGTTTGCAGATGTTCAAGAGCAAGGTTGGTTGTCGAAATTTTTCAGTAGTTCATGGTGGCCTTTATAAAGGAAAATATGATGAAAAAAATAATATTTAGCCTATGTTGTTTGACATTATTAGTAATAACTCCTGAGTCAAACGCACAACGAATTAAAGATTTAGCTGATGTTGCGGGTGTTCGCAGTAACCAGTTAATTGGTTATGGTTTAGTGGTTGGTTTACCCGGTACAGGTGAGCAAAGCCCGTTTACGGAGCAGAGCTTTAAAACCATGCTGAGTAATTTTGGTATTACTATGCCAACTAACTTAAAGCCAAAAATTAAAAACGTTGCCGCAGTGGCTGTACATGCAGAATTACCCGCTTTTTCAAAACCAGGGCAAAAAATTGATATTACGGTTTCTTCTATGGGCAGTGCGCAAAGTCTACGTGGCGGCACATTATTGCAAACTATATTAATGGGCCTGGATGGCAATGCCTATGCCGTTGCACAAGGTAGCCTAGTTGTTAGTGGTTTAGGTGCTGAAGGTTTAGATGGCTCAAAAGTTATTGCAAATACACCTACAGTAGGGCGAATTGCCAACGGCGCTATGGTTGAACGGGAAGTAATATCGCCATTTACATCTGGCGACCATATTACTTTTAATTTACACCGAGCAGACTTTACTACTGCAAAACGTTTATCAGATACCATTAATAATTTAATTGCTGGCTCTGCACGTGCTGTTGATGCAACGTCGGTAAAAGTTACTGCACCTAGAGATGCCGCTGACAGGGTTAGTTTTTTAGCTACTTTAGAAAACCTTGAGTTTGAACCAGGCTCGCCATCGGCAAAAATTATTGTTAACTCACGTACTGGCACTATTGTTATTGGCGCCGATGTACGTTTATTGCCGGCGGCAATTACTCACGGCGGCATAACGGTGACGATTAATGAAATTGAAAATGTTTCTCAACCAAATGCTTTTGCTGAAGGTGAAACCGTTGCAACCACACAGTCAATTATCGATGTAAACCAAGACGATTCTCGGATGTTTGTTTTTGATCCCGGCGTAACGTTAGATGCACTGGTACGTGCTATTAACCAAGTAGGTGCAGGCCCTGGTGATGTTATGGCGATTTTGGAAGCATTAGACCAAGCTGGTGCACTACGAGGAGACTTAGTCATTATTTAATATTGATTGAATGATGACTGATATTAAAAATGACGACACGTATTGCGGACGCACAAAACTTTTTAGACATGAATGGCTTGAACTCAATTCGACAAGATGCAAAAGCGGGTGATAAAGCCGGTAAAGAGGCGGCATTAGAGCAGGCTGCTAAACAGTTTGAAGCGATATTTATGCAAATGCTAATGAAAAGCATGCGTAAAGCGCAAGAAGTTCTGGAGTCAGACAGCCCATTTAATTCTGAATCAACTAAGTTTTATCGTGATATGCACGATCAGCAAATGTCATTGGAAATGTCGAATAACGGTTCATTAGGGTTATCTGAACTTATTGTTCGTCAACTCGGTGGAGACAGTGAAAATTACAAGCCTCATACCATTTTACGTTCAGACGGAAATTTAGATAGTCGCGGCAGTGTCCGGGTTACCCAAGGCTCTTTATTAACTAATAGAAATACTGTCAACGATCCGGCAACGACTCAAGATCAAAGAGAGGATCGTCAAACAAATGGCTCTGATCTGGTAAAAATGGTCAATCAACTACAAAGTCCAGCATTTGAAAAGCCACAAGACTTTGTTAGTGCATTAAAGGCAGATGCAAAACGTGTACAAAATAAAATTAATGTACCTTTTGAAGTTGTTATTGCTCAAGCTGCATTAGAAACCGGCTGGGGTCAGAAGATTATTAAAACTGATACGGGTAAAAGTTCTAATAACTTATTCAATATTAAGGCTGATAGTCGTTGGGCTGGCGAGAAAACACATAAAGAAACTTTAGAGTTCGAAAATGGCGCTATGGTGAAAAAGCGTGAGCCATTTAGGGTGTATGAGACGATTGGACAAAGTGTAAATGACTACTTAAATTTACTTACTAGCAGTGAGCGCTATCAAGGCGCATTAGAAAAATCTGAAAATGTGGAACAATTTCTGCTTAACCTACAAAGTGCTGGTTATGCTACCGACCCAAATTACGCGAAAAAAATAATGGGAACACTTCGGACAGTAACCGGCTTATTAAATAAATAAGTTAATCCTAGATTTCACTTTTGAAATTAAGGTTACTGTAGGAGTTTAGGTCATGTCGGTAAATTTATATCAAACTGGGGTTAGTGGTTTATTGGCTGCACAGCAACAGTTAGCAACGACAGGGCACAATATTGCCAATGTAAATACCGAAGGTTACACCCGTCAAAGAACCGAGCAAGGTTCTGCAATTGGCAATTTTAATGGTGATAATTTTATTGGCTCGGGTACATATATTCAAGATATTACCCGTATCTACGACAAATTTTCCTACAAAGAACAATTGATAAATCAAAGTGGCTTAGGTCATGCCAAATCAATCAACTTAGATCTTGATAAACTTGACAATATTTTATCGAACTCCAATAAAGCTATTGGTGATTCAATTAATAAAATGTACCTGTCTATTAATAATATTTCCGATAAGCCTAGTGATCTAGGGTTGCGTAGAATTGCACTTAGCCAAGCTAAGGTTATTGCTAGTGATTTTAATGCGTTAAATCGTAATTTGGAACAATTGGAAAAATCTACTAATGGTGAAATTGAGCAGATAGCAACAAAAATATCTGAAATATCAAAAGAACTGGCAAATATTAATGAACAAGTATTACAAAACCGTAATCTAAAGGACACTGGCAAACCTAATGACTTACTTGATAAGAGAGATCAGTTGGTTATGGAGTTAGGTAAGTATACGTCAGTAAACACTGTGCGAGATGATCATGGTGTAATGACGGTAATGATTGGCAATGGCACAACGTTAGTTGCAGGTGTTACTGCATTAACGGTAAGTGTCAAAGTTGGAGATCCAGACGCAACAAAAACACAATTGCAGCTCAATAGTGCTGTAAGTAAAGTTTCAATTGATGGCGCTAAGCTTGGTGGTGCTATTGCTGCAAAGTTTGAGTTTCGAGACGAACATTTATCGAAAGCAGCTGCTGAGCTGAATCGACTTTCTTTGGCAATATCAGACACCTTGAATCAAGCTCAATCTAAAGGCCTAGATTTAAATGGTAAACAAGGCAACAATATTTTTAGCGATATTAATACCACTACTCTGATGAATTCTAGGGTGTTGCCGTTAACAAAAAATACTGGTGGTTTAGTCGCTAGTGTCAAAGTTACTGATGTTTCTAAGCTGTCTACTGATGAGTTTACTGTCGAATATGATGGTACTGATTATATTATGACGAAAAAGAGTGATGGCAGCACTACAAACTTAGGTGCGCCGGGGAGTGGTGCTTATACAACACCATTTGGCTTTGAATTTAATGAAGTTTCAGGTACACCTAATGCAGGTGATACTTTCTCGCTCAAGCCTACCGAAAACGCAGCTTCATTAATGCAAGTTACCCTGACTGAACCAAAGAGCTTTGCTGCAAGTTCAGCAATTTCAGCAAAAGCTAATGACGATAATGTCAGTAATGGTAAAGTCAATATTATTAATGTGACTGACCCTGAAGTCGCAAGATCGTATACCGAAGGCACAAACACAAAACTTACCGTTGATGTTTATGAAAGCTCTGCAGGCACTTTTACTTACCGTGTTTATAATGCGGCAACCCCGCCTCCAGCAGCGCCAATTGCTAATGGCACTTTTGCTGCAGGTAGTGCGGCGACTATTAATATGCCACCATCGCCATCGCCAACAGCATTTCAAATTGAAATAGGTGGCACACCTAAAGGTGAAGGAGCTCTTGCTCGAGAAAAATTTACTATTTCAGATGTTTTTGGCGCAGGTAATGGAAGCAATGCTACAGCATTAGCATTGACACAAGAAAAACAAATTGTAGATGGTAAACAAACGTTTAGTCAAACGTTGGCTGTTTCATCGTCAGAAGTTGGCTCAAATGCAAAGTCTGCAGAAGTTTCCGAGAATACAGCCCAAGCTTTATTTACTCAGGCTTTTAATCGTAATCAATCAAAATCAGGCGTAAATCTCGATGAAGAAGCGGCCAATATGCTGAAATTTCAACAGGCATATCAAGCATCATCAAAAATTATCTCTATAGCAAATACTATTTTCGATACATTGCTATCGGTGGCTAGATAGGAATCATTATGCGAGTTTCAACTTCACAATTTTATATTCAAAATGCTCTGCAGTTGTCTAATAAGCAAGCTGGTGTACAAGAGCAAGTGAATTACATCTCTAGTGGTAAACGAGTATTAACAGCTAAAGATGATGCAGTATCATATAGCACTTTAGCTGGGTATAAAAATGATTTAGCCAGTATTGAAAAGTACCAGCGTAATATCACCCAAGCTCAGAACCACAATAGCTTAGTGGAAACTTCAATGAAAAATGTTGAAGGGATCATGAACCAGCTAAAAGATTTAATGCTACAAGCAAATAATGGTGCTCGCTCAAAAGATGATTTAGCATCTATCGCTCAGCAAGCCAATCATAGTCTACAGCAAATATTGGATATTGCTAACACTCAAGATGAGTCGGGTGGCTATGTTTTTTCGGGGTTTCAAACCGAAAAGGCGCCCTTTGTTTTGCAAGCAGATAACTCTGTGAGTTATCGTGGCGATCAAGGCTCGAGAGAAATTCAAATTGCTAAAAATGTAATGATTGAGACAAATCAGGCAGGCGATCATGTGTTTGAAAAGGTGACTAATGCAATAGGCGATTTTTCACCAACATATACTAGTAATACATCAGGCATTGCTGTTGAACGAGCAGTAATAACAAATCGAGCGAGTCATAACCCTGTGACCCCAGCACCTAATTACACATTTAATTTTACTAGCGCCACAGCGCTTACGATAACTGATGGTGGTGGTGCTGTTATTCAAAATATTACTGGCTATACGCCAGGGCAAACTATTGCCTTTAATGGAATTGAAGTGCAATTAGACGGCAAGCCATTGCCGGGCGATAATTTTTCTCTTGCTCCTGATAAAAATGTCAGTGTTTTTGAAACTTTAAAATCAGCCATTGATTGGATAAAGAATAAAACCACTGAAGGCAGTGATGTTCCGCAAGAGCAAGTTGACTTTAACCGTATTCTTAAACAGCTAAACGGTTCAATGAACCATCTAACGGCACGACGTGCTGAAGCGGGTATTAATTTACAAACAATTGAGCGTCAAAAAGACAACCATCTCGATACTCAACTTTATTTGAACTCAGGCAAAGCATCAATTGAAGATTTAAATTTTGCTAAAGCCATTTCCACATTTGAACAGTCAAAAATTGCACTGCAAGCGGCACAGCAGACTTTTAAGCAAGTGCAAGGTTTATCATTATTTAATTATATATAGTTATATAGTTGGCATAAATAATGCTTTTTCTTATAGGAAGACGTAAAACTGGCAGTCTAAGGGGATACCTCAGTAAAGCCAAATATGGCTGTTAAGGCCGGTAAAGTCCATATGTGTTGCGCAAATATTTTGTTTATTGCGAGTGGGCTGAAATAAAAAATAGCGTTAGCAATGTGCTCGAAGATACGAACGCTACTAGCGTAAAGATCAATGTAAAGATAATAGAAATTACTAGGAGTCTATCATGGCCTTATCCGTTGTAACAAACACCGCATCGTTAAATGCTCAACGTAACCTAACAAAATCTGGTGCAGGATTAGCAACTGCTATGCAACGATTATCATCAGGTATGCGTATTAATAGTGCAAAAGATGATGCGGCAGGTCTACAAATATCAAACAGATTAACTTCTCAAATTAACGGTTTAGGTGTTGCTCAACGTAATGCTAATGATGGCATTTCGATGGCACAAACTGCTGAGGGTGCAATGCAAGAGTCAACCAGTATTCTACAACGTATGCGAGACTTAGCACTGCAATCAGCAAACGGTTCAAACTCTTCATCTGATCGTGAAGCACTGCAAAAAGAAGTTGCTCAGCTGCAAACCGAATTAACACGTATTGCAAATACCACATCATTTGGTGATCAAAAGTTACTTGATGGCACTTTCGGTACTAAATCATTCCAAGTCGGCGCGAATGCCAATGAGACAATTGCAGTTTCATTAAGCAGTATTAAAGCATCTGATATTGGTGAAAACGCCCGTACTTTAGCGGGGGCAACGGGCGATGCTTTAGGTTTAGGTGCAGCTAAAGCAGCTGCGGCTACATCAGGCGCTAACGCGGTAACTGCGGCTAACGCAGCAATTAGTATTAACGGTACAGCTGTTACTGGCATTAGTAATGGTGATTCAGCAGCCGATTTTGAAAAGAATATTAACTCTTTAACTTCAACAACCGGTGTTCGGGCTGATGCGCGTACAGAAGCCACTATTTCAAATGTAGGCACTGGTTCAATTTCTTTCGATTTAAATGGTACTACGGTATCCGCTAGTACAGCCAACGCGAATGATCTTGTTGAATTAACAGCTGCCATTAACGCAAAAACGGGTGATACGGGGATTCTTGCACAGAACAACGGTGCTACAATTACACTGACTGATGAGTCAGGCAAAGATATTACCATGCAAGATGTTAGTGCAAACCTTTCAGTTAAAGGCTCAAATCAAACAACTGCAATTAACTTAGTTGCGGGTGGTACTGCTGATTCAACTGCAATTGCAGGTACAGTGAAGCTAAACTCTTCTGAAACTTTTGCGGTAACAGCTGGTGGTGCTGAAATTGGTGGCGCTGGTACCTCGGCACTAGATAAAGTTTCACTGGTTGATATTAATACCCAAAAAGGTGCACAAAATGCCTTAGACGTTATTGATGGCGCGCTAGGGCAAATTGACTCGCAGCGAGCATCATTAGGTGCGGTGCAAAACCGGTTTTCACATACCATTAGCAATTTAGCGAATATCAGTGAAAATGTTTCGGCGTCACGGAGCCGAATCCAAGATACTGACTTTGCTGTGGAAACAGCTAATATGACGAAGAATCAAATTCTACAGCAAGCAGGTACATCAATATTATCGCAGGCTAATCAAATACCACAAGCAGCCATTAGTTTGATTGGTGGTTAATAGCTAGCGCTAGATTTTGAAAAGGCTGGATTTTATTTCAGCCTTTTTTTTAAGTTTCATTATTGTATTTAAATAGCAAAAATGCGTAAAGGAATTAGCAATAAGGTAGGCATATGAATATTAAAAATATTTTACAAAGAGCAGAGGCTTTATACCAGCAAAGCAATTTTGTTGAATCTATTGAGCTATGCCAGAAATTAATTGCTAAAAAACCTAAGCTTGTGCAACCTAGGCAAATTCTAGCCGTAAATTACTTAGGTTTAAACCAATTGGAGCAAGCAGTTAATGAGTTTGAGTTGGCTCTTGAGCTTTCACCGAATGATGCACACCTTTTGTGTAATTTAGGTCATCTATATTTGACTAGATTAAATTTTGAGCAAGCTGTTCCTTATTTAAAAAGAGCTATTGTTCAAGATCATAAGTTAGCAGCGGCCTATGGTAATCTAGCAATTTGCCAGCAAGAGTTAGGTGATTTGAAAGCAGCTGAAGAAAATTATCGTAAAGCTATTTTACGTGATGGCAAGTCAGCTGAATATCATATGAACTTAGGATCATTACACATGGAGCTAGGTAACTTTGAGCTGGCATTAAATATGTTAATGAAAGCCTTAGAATTAGATCCTAGCTTTGGGGAAGTATATTTCAGATTGTTCAGTGTTATGCTGTATATGCATCGTTATCAAGACGCATTAGAAGTTGCTGATATTGGTTTAGTCAGTAAACAATTGTCAAATATTCAAATGTGTGAATTATTTGTTGGTAAAGCAACTTTATTTTGGTTATTTGACAATGTTGAAGAAGCACAGCAAGCCGTTCAATTGAGTGAAGGTATATACACTGATAACTCAAATTACTCTAATATCAGAAACTTAACTGTCTTCCATATTTATTTAAAACAGTTGGTAAACTTTCGACTTGCCCACCCTGATTTTTATCAGCATGAAACAGAACAACAAATATATTTTGTTTCTGAGTCTCATGGTTTTGCTCCGTCCGGTGCACGGGTTACCTATAAACAGCAAGAATATGCAATTAAATCATTATTTGTTCGTGGTACAAAAGTTTTTCATTTGACTAGTGAAAAGAGCAATAAATTTAAAGAGAGTTTGCGTCGTTTGCTTTTAGGGTTAGCGCCGCAAAGTAAAATTGTGTTGGGCTTTGGTGAAATTGATTGTCGAAATAACGAAGGTATTTTTCAGCATGTTCGTAAATCAGATGCTAATTACCAAGAGGTGATTGAGCTAATGGTTGGCAGTTACTTAACATTCCTTCAAACAGAAAATCATAGTGTTAATCATCGATTATTTATCTACGGAGTGCCAGCACCACATCCAGATGCAGTAAAACAATTGGATGAACAAGAGCAACAACTCTTTATTAATGTAATTGGTTATTTTAACTCTTCGTTAGCTCGCGCATGTCAAAAGTATGAGATGACCTTTTTAGACGTGCATGGTTTAACTAGTGATAATGGCGTTAGTAACATGCAGTACCATATTGATGGTTTCCATTTGAAGCCATCTACAATCATTGAATTATTTGCTGAGCTGTAATTTATTTACCCCATTATTAGAACTAATAACTATTAAGCGAGAAGACTTATAGTTATTGGCTTTCTTCTATTTTATTCATCGTTTTTGATTTGGTAATGACTAAAATTAAAATAAAATGAAAAAAAGATTAAAGTAATCTTTTTTGCTGCCGTTAAGTTTAGTAGAACGGGAGCTTGATGAACAATTTAAAGCCCCTGATGTACTAACTAACTAACGTATTACACCTTGTAATCAGGAGTTTAATTATGATTTCAGTAGCAACTAATGTCGCGTCATTAAATGCGCAACGTAACTTAAGCAACTCAGGCTCTTCACTTCAAACCTCAATGCAACGTTTATCATCAGGTATGCGCATTAATAGCGCGAAAGATGATGCGGCTGGTTTACAAATTTCAAATCGTCTAACATCGCAAATTAATGGTTTAGGTGTTGCTCAACGTAACGCTAATGATGGTATCTCAATGGCACAAACAGCTGAAGGTGCAATGCAAGAGTCAACAAATATTTTACAGCGTATGCGTGATTTAGCATTGCAATCAGCTAACGGCTCAAACTCAAGCTCTGATCGTGAAGCGTTGCAAAAAGAAGTTGCCCAACTTCAAACTGAATTAACACGTATTGCCGATACGACATCATTTGGTGATACACAATTACTTGACGGTTCATTCGGTAGTAAATCTTTCCAAGTAGGTGCGAATGCTAACGAAACCATTAATGTTTCATTAAAGAGTATTAAAGCATCAGATATTGGTAGTAATCAGAAAACATTGGCGGGCGCTACTGGTGATGCATTAGGTTTAGGTGCAGCGAAAGCAGCAGCTGCCACTTCAGGTGCTAACGCAGTGACAGCTGCTAACGCAGCAATTAGCATAAACGGTACTGCGGTAGCAGGCATTGCAAATGGTGACAGTGCAGCTGATTTCGAAAAAAATATTAATGCTATTTCAGCAACCACTGGTGTTAAAGCTGATGCTAAAACAGAAGCAACACTCTCTGCAGTAGCTACAGGCGCGATTTCGTTTTCGTTGAATGGAACGACCGTTTCGGCAAGTACTGCTGATGCCAATGATTTGGTTGAGTTGACAGACGCTATTAACGCCGTAACTGGTGATACTGGTATTCAGGCGAAAAATGAAGGTTCAACAATTACCTTAACAGACCAATCTGGTAAAGATATTGCAATCCAAGATGTTACTGCCAATGTTTCAGTGAAAGGTTCAAGTCAAACAGCAGCAATTGCGCTTGCTGCGGGTACTACGGATTCTACCGCTGTTGCAGGTACAGTGAAATTAACATCGAATGAATCTTTCGCGCTGACAGCTGGTGGTGCAGAAATTGGTGGTACTGGTAATTCAGCGTTAAGTAAGGTATCGAGTGTTGATTTAGGTACTGCTCAAGGAGCACAGGATGCACTAGCGGTAATTGATGGTGCATTAGGGCAGATTGATTCACAGCGAGCTGATTTAGGTGCGGTTCAAAACCGTTTTAATCATACTATCAGTAACTTAGCAAATATTAGGGAAAATGTTTCAGCTTCTCGTAGTCGTATTCAAGATACAGATTTTGCTGTAGAGACTGCTAACATGACTAAGAACCAAATCTTGCAACAAGCAGGTACATCAATCTTAGCTCAGTCTAACCAACTACCACAAGCTGCACTAAGCTTGATCGGTTAGGCCTCTATATGACACTAACATAGTTTTTGATGTTAGCGCATATTAAAAAGGAAGGAGGCTTGCCCCCTTCCTTTTTGTGCTTTTATCTAATTAAGTAATGTTAGTAGTATGTTTTTTATAAAGTGCACTAATTTGATGTAGTAAAGTGAGTAAGGAGTATACAATGAGTGATGTTAACACCGCTAATACAGCAGCAACAAATGCGACTACGCAGTTAAGCTCAGAATTAACACAGGATAAAGCACCGCAAGTAAAAGCTAACAACACTGAAAATATTGAAAAAGCTGAACGACTGAGCGTTGTGGAAAAGCAACGTATAGCGCAAGATGCTAAACTTGTGGAAGAAGAGAAAGAAGCGGTAACAATAACACCACAACAACTTGAAAAAGTGGCTCAACAATTGCAAGATTTTATTGGTGAGATGAATCGAAGCTTAGAATTTTTGGTAGATAAAGACTCTGGTCGTGATGTAATTAAAGTATTAGATAAAAGTACTGGTGATTTGGTTAAGCAATATCCATCGGAAGAGGTATTAACGCTTATTTCGAAGCTTTCAGATGCAACTGGCAATTTAATTGATACAGAAATTTAAAAAGTCAGATTAGGCTTTTGTTGTATTTGTGTAAGGTAAATAATTGGTGGAACTATGATTTCATTTCAAGGTATAGGCTCAGGTGTTAAAGTTGCTGAGATCGTCGATGCGCTTGTTAAAGCAGAAAAAGCTCCTTTTGAATCAAGTTTGAATCGTCGTCAAGCATCTATAACCACTGATATTTCGGCCGTTGGAACGCTCAAAGGCGCTTTAAACAGTGTTAATGAAGCGATCGCCGATTTAGCTAGTGCTGATAAATTTTCTCAGAAATCTATCAAAGGTAATGATAGTTTTGTTGCATTAAAAAGTACAAAGAGCGCAGAAGTTGGTAATTACTCTGTAAAAGTAGACGAATTAGCAAGTGCACATAAACTTGTATCAGCCGGAGTTGGGAAAGATGATGCTGTAGGTGATGGTAAATTAACACTCTCCTCTGGCAGTAACTCCTTTGATATTGATGTTTCTGGCTCAGATAAGCTCACAGATATTCGTGACGCAATTAATAAGAGTGATGATAATAATTCAGTCACCGCAACTATTATTACGGATGATAATGGACAACACTTGGTTCTAACCAGTAAAGAAACAGGTGTCGCTAATGCGATTAAAGTGGTGGTCGATGATACTTCTGATGGAAACAATACCGACAACTCTGGTTTATCGCGCTTAGCTTATGATCCTGATAGTGCATCACCTACTTTTGCTAAGAACCTTAATGAAGTTAATGTTGCAAAAGACGCCAAAATTACTATTGATGGCACTTTAGTTGTAACAAATAGTACTAACGAATTCGTTGATGCTATTGATGGCGTTACGATTACGGCTAAAAAGATACACGATGTTAATGATGATTTAAGCAAAGCAACAATTTCTGAAAATAACAGCGCGGTTGAGTTAGGACTTGAAAAGTTCATTAAAAGCTATAACGAGTTAATTGAGTCGACAAGCAAGCTTGGAAAATCAGGAAAAGATTCGGCAGGTCCCCTTGCTGGTGATGCGATGTTGCGTGGCGTTTTGAATAAAATTCGTCAAGAGATTAGCACGCCATTTTCTAGTAAAGGTAATGAAAGGCTGACACTTACAGAAATAGGCGTACATACGGACCGATATGGTAAACTAAGTTTAGATAAAGATGATCTTGAAAAGCAATTAAAAAAAGATCCTGATGCTTTACAGAACTTTTTTGTTGGTACTGATAACAAACCAGGGTTTGCTGCGTCATTTAAGAAATTGACAGATGCTTACACCGCAAATGATGGCATTATCGAAGAAAGAATTAAAAGCAAGAAGAATCAGTTAACCAAAATTGACGATGAACGCATTGCTTTTGGTAAACGCCTTAAGAGCTTGGAAGATAGATTAAACAGGCAATTTAATGCCATGGATTCACTTGTTGCTAAATTAAAATCAACAAGTTCCTATTTAGAGCAGCAATTAAAGAACATGCCAGGTGTTGTTAAAAAGAAATAAAGCTCTATTTATGATGCTTTTAATTGCTATATGCGTACCCATTGCAAATAGATTGTGGCCATAGCGTTTATTCTCACTGTACTTTTTGTTAAATGTCACGATAGTTCCTATTGTTATAATGAGCGTAATAAGTTAGAACCATAGGGGAAAATACCCAGGTTTGATCATCGCTTGATTATGGCTGTATAGTCCAATTGATCTCCCTTGTATTATCTTTAGTTAATCTTCGGTTATTTAAACAGATGTTCGAAGCAGATTTAGTGGTATCATATCGGAAATGTCTATAATTTTTGCAGTTGTGAAACAGTACATGAGTTAGGCAAAATATTTTTATTAGTGGTCCACTATTTCAAAATTTTTGGGAGATTTATACTTTTTGGTAGGCATTAATCGCTTTTTGGTTTTTCTTAAATTTTAACACTTCCATTTTTGCTCTTTGATAAACAGAATTACTTTTTGCTGTAATAGATAGATCTAATCTATGTATTTCTTGTAAATACTTGGAACATTCCTGTAATTCTTCCTCGCTATTGAGTTCAAAAAACGAGTGCAATAAATTTTCTCTATCGCTAGACAAATTAAAAACCTCATCTGAGGTGGTTAGCTCACCTGCAATAATATCTTGCGTATCTAATAAGGTAAGTATTTTATTAGATACGCAAATAATACTTTCTAAAGTATCAAGCATTGCCTTGTTCACTAAAAGCTTACCTGCTCTTGATTTTCAACAGGAATGTTATCCCAGCCTGATTTTATTGGTATTAATATTTGAGCAACTTCATTTAGTTTTTCAATATCATTATTATTACTTGCTTCGAGTAATTGCTCTGAGCAATATTGATAAAGAGACGCAAGGTTTAATGATATTTCACCGCCCTGCTCGAAATCTAGTGATGCTTCAAGTACTCCGATAATTGAAATAGCATTTGAAAGTTCTTCCCCTTTCTTAGCGTAATCTTGTTGTACTATAGCACCTTTAGCGATGGCGATATTGTCTAGAAGTTTTTGAAAAAGCATTGCAACTAGCTTGTAAGGCGAAGCTTCTTGTGCAGTCGTTTTGTTAACCTGTTGGTATTTCTTTAATGACGCATGTGTCATAAATATCTCCAAATTCAAGACAGTAATTTAATTATACTTAATTTATAAAAATGAGCGCAATAAATTACACTAATGGTTGATTATTGATCGTGACAGCAAAGCCTTCACTTTTTGCTTTTTCATAAGCTGACACCAATACCGCATGCTGAATATTACTTGGATCTTCAACAATACCATTATTAGTTACTTCAATATTATCCCAGCCTCGGGTTACTAAGTACTCTTCAATTTGAGAAAGTTGATCTTCCAATGGCATGTCACGTGAGAACATATTGAACTCGTGTCTGTCGCCTTTTTTAAAGCTAGCATTTTCTTTCATCAGTTCGGCACTGCCGTTAATAATTAACATCGAGGGTGTCCTATTTAAATCAATTTCGATAGATAACCTTGTTAAGCTTAATTCATGCCAATTCTTAAAAAGATGCGGCGCTTAAATTTATTTAATTAAAATACAGTAAGTTAAGCGGCGCTGTTGATAGCATTAATTAAATCTATCATTACTGAAGCTTTCCCCTGTTACTTTTTTGACGTACGAAGATTCGGGGATGATTTTCCTCATTTGTATAGGAAAATATCTGCTTTATCTTCTATTATTTATACTGACAAAAAAATGACAAAGGCGTCAATTTTTTGTTGATTAATCACCTCAGCAAGTTAATATGGCAGCACTTAAAGAAATTAATGATTTATTAGGGAATTATGCAAGGGCAAAAACATATTCTAGTGGTCGATAATGATGCCGCAAGACGTCATCAAATAGAGACGGTTTTAGCGTTTGTCGGTGAACATTTTTTCGTTTTTTCTGAAGATGAAGTTGATAAGCATTTAGCTGAAATTCCAAATATTCTTACGATTATTCTAAGTGGCAATGTTTCTGCTAAGCTGCAAGACATAATTCGAGCACATCCAACTTGCCCTTTTATTTACCATGATCTTGTCGACAAAGGTGCTGTTAAAGGTTTTGCTAATATTATTGGTGAGTTAGCTATCCCGCTAAATTATGCGCAATTAACAGAACTTGTTCATAACAGCCATCAATATCACAATAAGCTACCTTCTAAGCATAAAGTTAGTGGTCCTAATCCATTATTTCGTTCTTTAGTGGGCACCAGTGAACCAATGCAACAAGTTCGATTTTTAATTGAACAGGTAGCAAGTACTGCTGCTAATGTTTTGATTTTAGGTGAGTCAGGCACAGGTAAAGAAGTAGTGGCTCGTAATATTCATAATTTATCCGATCGTAATAAATCCCCTTTTGTGCCGGTAAATTGTGGCGCTATTCCACCTGACTTACTGGAAAGTGAATTGTTTGGTCATGAAAAGGGTGCGTTTACTGGTGCCATTTCAACTCGTAAAGGTCGTTTTGAAATGGCAGAGGGCGGCACACTGTTTCTTGATGAAATTGGTGATATGCCACAACCTATGCAGGTTAAATTGTTACGTGTATTACAAGAGCGCACATTTGAGCGCGTCGGTGGTGCTAAAAGTATCAAAGCCAATGTGCGTATTGTGGCAGCAACACATCAACACTTAGAGGAAATGATCAAAACAAATCAATTCCGTGAAGATTTGTATTATCGATTAAATGTGTTTCCCATTGAAACGCCTGCTTTAAGAGAGCGTAAAGAAGATATTCCTTTATTGCTGCAAGAATTAATTTCTCGCTTTTCAGCAGAGCAAGGGCAGTCGGTTCGCTTTACCGATAAAGCGATTGAGTCACTACAAGAACACCCTTGGGCTGGTAATGTGCGAGAGTTGTCTAACTTAATTGAACGTATGATCATCATGTATGGCGAACAAGTGGTTAATGTCGGTCAGCTTCCGCTTAAGTATCGCCATTTAGATGTTGATGAGTTTCAGCCTGAATACCCAGAAGAATTACAAGAGCGGGAAGCAATTAATGAATTATTTGCTGGCTTCGATTATGAAGACGAAGATGATGAAATTAATGAAGCAAGCGAGCAAGCAATTTCTTCAGGTAATACCGTTGATATTCTTCCTGCTGACGGATTAAATTTAAAAGAATATTTAGCAGATCTTGAAGTTAATTTAATTAACCAAGCGTTAGATAAGAATGATTGGGTAGTTGCACGCTCGGCAGAGTTATTAGGTATGCGTCGTACTACCTTGGTTGAGAAAATGCGTAAGTATAGTTTACAAAAAGAAAGTTAACTCATTAGCACAACGTTAAAGTAACCGTTGTGCTAATCATTTATTTATCACAAAAAACACATAGTTTTATTCTCTTATTTTTATTTTTAGCCATTTTATTGACGAGCTGTTTTTCGATAAAATTCTTAGTTTAATTACTGTATTTACAGGGTTTTATTGTTTGGCATAATTAATGCTTTATTTGAGTGTTACTCTTTACTCAGGTGAAATATTATGGCGCTAGGCTTTTCGACATCACACAACTCTTCTACGGCCAACTCTGTGCTGAATAGAGCCTTCACATCTTTGAATGATGTTGATGTGCATAAAGAAAAAAAACAGCGTTTAGAACAAGAGAACTTCCCGGGTGAACTAGCCTATTTACGCCAGCAAAACCAACAAACACAACAAGTTATCGATGTTATGCCAACAGGGATGATAATCCTTGACGGTAACGGCGTAGTGGTCAAACTAAATAATATGGCGCAACAGCTGCTTGATGAACCTATATTAGGGCAAGCGTGGTTTGATGTGATAAAGCGCTCATTTAAACCACGAGCCGATGATTGGCATGAAGTTTCTCTAAATGATGGCCGCCGAGTCAAATTAGAAATTACTGCGCTGGGGGATCAACCCGGCCAATTAATCATGATAACCGATTTAACAGAAACGCGTTTATTACAAGATAAATTAGGCCAGCTACAGCGCTTGTCATCATTGGGTCGTATGGTTTCTAAACTTGCCCATCAAATTCGAACACCACTGTCTGCGGCCATGCTTTATGGTGCAAACTTAAGTAATAAAAAGCTAACGGATACAGCTCGTGAAAACTTTCAAAACAAATTAGTATCGCGCTTACAAGATTTAGAACAACAGGTGAACGACATGCTTTTGTTCGCCAAAAGTGGTCAACAGGCCGTTGTTGAACCTGTGAATGTTAATCATTTAATTGAGCAAGCTTCGCAAGCTATTGAGCCTCAAACCCTAAAAGCTGGCGCAACAGTAAATTTATATCCGTGCAAACAAGACTGTGAAGTACTCGGTAATGTCAGTGCGCTATCTGGGGCCATTCAAAATTTAATTCACAACAGTATTGAAGTTATTAAGTCGAATGCGGTTATCGATATTAGTGCATATTGCCAAGATGAATATGTCTATATTAGTGTTCGTGACAATGGCCAAGGTATTAGTGCTGAACTTGCCGATAAAATATTTGAACCTTTTTATACCTCAAGAAGTCAAGGCACAGGCCTAGGGTTAGCTGTTGTTAAATCAGTTGCCAATGCTCACCAGGGGGAAGTGCGGTTACTGAGTCAACCTGGAGAGGGAGCCCATTTTTGTCTGAAAATTCCTAAATTGATCAGTAGTCAATCTGAGCTGGATTCTGGTACAGCAGAACAATCATCAACTCGTGTCGAAGGAGTAAAGTAATGAGTTCAAGTAAAATTATGGTCGTTGAAGACGATGCTGGCTTACGTGAAGCACTTGTTGACACCTTGTTACTTGCCGGTTATCAATGTGTTCCGGTAGAGTCAGGCGAAGCCGCATTAATTACCCTTAAATCTCAAGCCGTAGACTTAGTGGTAAGTGATGTGCAAATGGGGGGGATGTCAGGTTTGTCGTTGTTAAAAAGTATCCGTAATAATTATCCAAAATTACCCGTTTTGATTATGACTGCTTATGGCACTATTGATGATGCAGTGCAGGCGATTAAAGACGGTGCCTGCAATTATATGGCAAAACCATTTGCACCTGAAGTACTGCTGAATATGGTCAATCAATATGTACCGCTGCAACTTCAAGATGAATGTGAGCCAGTCGCAGCTGATAAAGCCAGTGTTGAATTGCTGACATTAGCTAAAAAAGTCGCGAATACAGAAGCATCAGTGATGGTACTTGGCCCAAGTGGCTCAGGTAAAGAAGTGCTAGCGCAGCATATCCATAAGAATTCTCCACGAAGTCAGTCACCATTTGTTGCTATTAATTGTGCTGCCATTCCTGAGAATATGTTGGAAGCAACATTATTTGGCTATGAAAAAGGTGCATTTACTGGTGCGATTCAGGCTTGTCCAGGTAAGTTTGAACAAGCTCAAGGCGGCACTATTTTGCTTGATGAAATAACCGAGATGGATTTAGGTCTACAAGCTAAAATTCTGCGAGTATTGCAAGAGCGTGAAGTAGAGCGTCTTGGTGGACGTAAAACCATCAATTTAGATGTACGCGTAATCGCGACGAGTAATAGAGATTTAAAAGAAGCGGTTAGCGAAGGCGTATTTCGCGAAGATTTATATTATCGCTTGAATGTGTTCCCGTTAACTTGGTTGCCATTAAATCAGCGACGGGACGATATTATCCCATTGGCGCAACATTTAATCGCCCGTATATGCCAAAAAGATGGCAATGTAATTCCTGAATTAACCACTGCAGCCCGAAGTAAATTATTCGCTTACGATTGGCCAGGTAATGTTCGGGAGCTAGATAACGTAGTACAAAGGGCGCTTATTTTACAAAGTGATAAATGTATCGATGCTGGTGATCTACTTATTGATAATTTTGAGCCACCAACAGCCCAAGATATTTCAATGCCAAGTGCCAAAGATGACAAATTAGGCAGTGAGTTAAAATTACAAGAACACCAAATTATTCTTGATACCTTGCATGCCTGCCAAGGTAGTCGAAAAGATGTTGCCGAACGTCTAGGAATAAGTCCTCGTACATTACGCTATAAAATTGCGCGTATGCGAGATAGTGGTATTCAAATACCAGTGTAAGCTGCGTTTTTTTATAAAAAGTGCTTCATTAAAGGGGTACTAAGTTAAGAACTTTGCTGCTGTTATTTAGTAAAACTGAAATATTGTAAAAACGACTGCTATAGCGGTTGTTTTTATGATCTTTATTGAAAGTGAATTCAATTAGACTGCTTCCAAAGGTGAATGTTTTTCGAGCACTCTTGCTACCAATACAGCGTTAAGCATTATTAAAAACCTACCTGCCAATTTTCTCCTATAACACCACGCTAAACTGGTTGATTAAATGACAAATTCATTTATTTTTACATCAGTTTTCTATGTAACTTTCTGATATATCAGCTGAATAAATAAACGGTTGTGCTTGGCACTATGCTTGCTTTATCCATAACTAATATTAAGTAACAAGAAATTGACGCAAGCGAGTTAATTATGGATATCAAAACCAATTCTTTATATGCGCAAATGCAAAGTATGTCGATGGAAGCTATGGGTAATCGCTTACCAATAGGCGAAAATGCCATGGGTACACCACCGGTAAGTAAAGCCGGAAGTGATTTCGGTAGCATGTTAAAAGACGCAGTAAATACTGTTAATGATATACAAAAAGATGCAGGCGAAAAAAAGATGGCCTTTGAACTCGGCGATCGCAATGTTACACTTGCCGACACTATGATTGCCTCGTCTAAAGCAGGCATCGCCTTTGATGCAACAGTTCAAGTTCGTAATAAGTTTGTTGAAGCTTACAAAGAAATTATGAGTATGCCGGTATAGCAGCTCAGTTGTTAATTGAATATATAAAAACAGACGTAATGCGGAGAAAATAAGTGGCAGATTCAACAGACAACACAGGGTTAATGGTGTCAGATGGCGGCAGTGATTTAGTTGCAAATGACAGCGCAGACGGTGTCGTAGGTGAACAAAAGTCAGGACTAGCTGGCGCTATGGGCAATGTTGACTTCTTACGTCAAATTACCATAGTGATGGCATTAGCGATTTGTCTTGCCATTGCCATATTTGTCATAATGTGGGCGAACCAACCTGAATACCGAATTCTCGCAAAGCTTCCAACCGAACAATTAATTAAAACCATGGATACCCTTGATGCCAATGGTTATAAAGACGCTTATCGCCAAGAAAACAATACTATTTCTGTGCAAAGTGAAGACTACCAAGCAATCAAATTGATGCTAGCACGTGAAGGCTTAGGTGATGCTCCTTCTGAAGGCTCTGAAATCATTATGCAAGATATGGGCTTTGGTGTGAGCCAACGTCTTGAAACAGAAAGGTTAAAACATTCACGTGAGCAGCAATTAGCGCGCACAATTGAAGAACTACAATCAATTTCTCGTGCTCGTGTTTTGCTAGCCATTCCACGTGAAAACGTTTTTGCTAAACGCGCGAAAAATCCTTCAGCAACAGCTGTACTTACCATGCGAAGAGGCCGACTATTATCGGAAGAAGAAGTTGATTCTGTGGTTGATATTATTGCCTCAGCAGTGCAAGGCTTAGATCCAAACCGAGTGACAGTAACTGACCAAAATGGTCGTCTATTAAATTCAGGCTCGCAAGATTCAGTATCATCTCGTTCACGTAAAGAGTTTGAAATTGAGCAAAAACGCGAAAAAGAATATATGGATAAAATCGACTCGATTTTAATTCCAGTGGTGGGGCTAGGCAATTATACCGCGCAAGTTGATGTCGCGATGGACTTTACCAATACTGAAGAAACACAGCGTCGTTATAATCCTGATCTACCTGCATTGCGTAGTGAAATGAAAGTTGAAGATAATACCATTGGTGGTTTATTAGGGGGCATTCCAGGTGCACTAACCAATCAACCGCCACTTGAAAGCAATATTCCTGAAAATGCAACAGGTGGCGCACAGCAACAAGCAATGCCAGGTCGTAAACATACGGAATCAACACGTAATTATGAGTTAGACGAAGCCATTAGCTATACCAAGCAGCAAACCGGTGTTATTCATCGTATCAGTGTCTCAGTTGCGCTTGATTATTTGCCATCAACAACGGCTGAAGGTGAGCCAGAATCAACGCCACGCACCGTGCAAGAAATGGCAAATATTCGTCGTTTATTACAAGGCAGTATTGGTTTTGATTTACAACGTGGTGACACGCTTGAGGTTGTTACCTTACCGTTTTCTCGTGCTGAAGTAGAAGCGGTTGAAGAACTGCCATTATGGCGCGATCCTGTAATGTTCAAGTACGCGAAATTACTAGGGGCGTTAATCCTTATCGCTATCTTGTTATTCGCCGTTGTTCGCCCAATGCTGAAACGTTTAATTTACCCAGATCAAACACCAAATGACTATGGTGAAAAATCATTAGATAGCCATATTGATTTAGGTGATGAAACCATGGATATGCTAACGTCTGAGTTTGACGCAGGTGCCGTAGGTTTTGCCCCAGATGGTAGCCTACAATTACCTGATTTACATCGTGATGAAGATGTTCTAAAAGCGGTACGTGCCTTAGTGGCTAATGAGCCTGAATTATCCTCGCAAGCAGTTAAAAGTTGGTTAAACGAAGATGAGTGATGAAACACAAGAAATTGCAGAAATTCCATCAACTGGCGCGTTTGACGTCAATAAACTTGATGGTGGCGAAAAGGCGGCAATATTACTGTTAAGTCTTTCGGAAGAAGATGCTGCGCAAATATTAAAACACTTAGAGCCAAAACAGGTGCAAAAAGTGGGCACCATCATGGCAGGTATGGAAGATTTTACCCAGCAAAAAATTACTGCTGTTCATAAGCTTTTTATCGAAGAAATTCAAAACTTCTCGACAATTGGTTTCCAAAGTGAAGAATTCGTTCGTAAAGCATTAACTGCGGCACTAGGTGAAGATAAAGCCGGTAATTTAATTGATCAAATTGTCATGGGTGGTGGTGCGAAAGGTTTAGATTCATTGAAATGGATGGACTCTAAACAAGTAGCGAACATTATCCGTAATGAACATCCTCAAATCCAAACTATTGTTTTATCTTATTTAGAGCCCGAGCAATCTGCTGAAATTATGACGCAATTTGCCGATAAAGTTCGTCTTGATTTAATGATGCGTATTGCCAACTTAGAAGAAGTACAACCGGCAGCATTGCAAGAATTAAACGAGATTATGGAGAAACAGTTTGCTGGTCAAGCAGGCGCGCAAGCTGCGAAAATGGGCGGTTTAAAAGCGGCTGCAGACATCATGAATTATTTAGATACCAATGTTGAAGGTATGCTAATGGACTCTATTCGTGAGCATGATGAAGAGATGAGCCAGCAAATTCAAGATCTGATGTTTGTTTTTGAAAACCTTGCCGATGTTGACGATAGAGGTATCCAAGCGATCTTGCGAGAAGTACAACAAGATGCATTAATGAAAGCCATTAAAGGTACCGATGAAGCGTTAAAAGAAAAAATTATGGCGAATATGTCAAAACGTGCGGCTGAAATGTTGGCGGACGACCTTGAAGCCATGGGACCTGTGCGTATTAGTGAAGTAGAAGCTGCACAAAAAGAAATTTTATCTGTTGCTCGTCGACTGTCTGATTCCGGCGAAATCATGCTTGGTGGCGCTGGAGGCGGCGATGAATTCTTATAAACTGCTATTAGCAAATAATCGCTTGTTAAGTTGATACGATGAAGCCAACTGACTCAAAAAACCAATCGGATGTTATCTCAGAAGAAGTGAATGCTTGGGCGATACCTGATGTTAAGCCAAGTGTTGATGAAGACGATAGCAAAACTAACGCTATGGGTAAGTCGCGCCGCTGGCGTTATGAGCCACCTGAAGAAAGTGAAATCGCTGAACCTGTACCTCTAACGGCTGAGGAAATCGAAGAAATTCGTCAAGCAGCATTTGACGAAGGCTTTAATCAAGGTAAAGAAGACGGTTTTGCTAAAGGTTTTGATGAAGGCAAAGCTGCTGGACATCAAGAAGGTTTATTAACTGGCCATGAAGAGGGCCTTAATACTGGTTTAGCTGAAGGTAAAGAAACTAGCGATCAACAAATTGCTGCAATGCAGTCATTAATCGAGCAATTTCATCATCCACTTGCTAATGTTGAAAAAAATGTTGAAGCGCAATTACTGCAGCTTGTTGTACAGTTAACGCAAGCCGTTACCACACACGAAGCAAAAACAAACCCTGATATTTTATTATCCGCCATTAGCGCTGGTATTAAAGCTTTGCCGGGGCAAGATGCACAAACCCAAATCTTACTTAATCCGCAAGATATAAAGTTAGTGGAACAGCAATTTGGTGTTGGTCATATCGAGCAACAAGGTTGGCGATTATTAGCTGCACCACAATTACCTGTTGGCAGTTGTCAAATCGAAAACAGCACATCAAATATCGATCTTAATATTAAATCTCGCCTAAATGAGGTCTTGGAATCGTTTTTGCAAGAAGCCTTACATCAGTAAACTTTAACTAAAAGTGTCAAAAACTTTTTATGGTTGATATAACCCGCATTACCGAGCGCTTAAAAAATTGTGAGCAACTTATTCATCCACACCGTATTTCGGTGGCTGGTCGTTTAGTGCGTGTTGTGGGTTTAACACTAGAAGCGGTTGGTGTTAAAGCACATGTTGGTAGCCAATGTTTAGTGGAAACCGCACATGGTGACTTAATTGCAGAAGTGGTTGGCTTCTCTCAAGATATTACTTTCCTGATGCCAGAGCAAAGCTTGCAAGGCGTGTCACCTGGTGCGCGCGTGGTGCCATTATCAACGAAAGCGCGCCTGCCGTTATCAATGGATTTATTAGGTCGTGTTGTTGACGGTGTTGGTAAGCCTCTTGATGGTAAAGGGCCAATAAAAGCGTCAGAAAGTTATCAACGTGATAGCAAGCCTATTAATCCATTATCTCGCCGAGCGATTTCAGAGCCACTTGATGTTGGTGTTCGTTCAATTAATAGTTTCCTAACGGTTGGCATCGGTCAACGTATGGGGCTTTTTGCCGGTTCGGGTGTCGGTAAAAGTGTTTTACTTGGCATGATGACCCGTGGTACCTCAGCTGATGTGATTGTTGTTGGTTTAATAGGTGAGCGTGGCCGAGAAGTAAAAGAGTTTATTGAAGAAATTTTAGGGGAAGAAGGGCGAAAACGCTCTGTAGTTGTTGCAGCTCCTGCCGATAACTCGCCATTAATGCGGTTAAAGGGCTGTGAAACAGCAGTACAAATTAGTGAGTACTTTCGTGATCAAGGGTTAAATGTATTACTGTTAATTGATTCCGTTACCCGGTATGCCCAAGCGCAGCGTGAAATAGCTTTAGCGGTAGGTGAGCCACCTGCCACTAAAGGATATCCGCCGTCGGTATTTTCTAAATTACCACAGCTGGTTGAGCGCGCGGGTAATGGTGGCGACGGCCAAGGCTCTATTACCGCATTTTTTACCGTTTTAACTGAGGGAGATGACCTACAGGACCCAATTGCTGATGCTGCACGTGCTATTTTAGATGGCCATATTGTCCTGTCGCGAAGCTTAGCTGATTCTGGGCACTATCCTGCAGTTGATATTGAGGGCTCAATTAGTCGTGTTATGCCAATGGTAACCAGCGATGAACATCAACAACTGTCACGACAATTACGACAAGTGTATTCTTTATATCAAGAAAACAAAGATCTAATTTCTATTGGGGCTTATAGTCGTGGTACCGACCCACGTATTGATCAAGCAATTGATTTACAACCTGTCATACAGTTTTTCTTACAGCAAAAAACGCTAGAAGTTATCCCATACGATCAAAGTTTAGCGCAACTGCAAGAAATTCTAGCTGCCGCGCAAGCGCACGCACAAAATAATCAACAAGCTCAGTAACTAGCATATGCAAAAGCAAATGAAACAGTTAAATACCCTATATAAGTTTGAGCTTGATAAAGAGCAAAAAGCAGCACAAGCATTACAAAGTGCTGAGCTAGATTATCAACAAAACCAAGAGCGTTTAAAAAGTGTTAGCGATTACCGTTTAGAGTATATGCGCCGACTTAATCAACGTTCTTTAGAGGGTATCGATAGTGCGACTTATAGTCATTTTCATGCCTTTATCGCTAAGTTAGACAATGCAGCGCAACAAGTTAAAGTTGCTGCTCATCAAGCGAAAGCATTAGTAGAAACTCGAAAGAAACAGTGGTTTGAACAGCGAAAAAAAATACAGGCAGTGGAGTTATTACGGGATAAAAAGCTAGCGGCCTTAAAGCTTGTTGCTGATAAACAAGAGCAAAAAATGTTTGATGAAATAGCTACCCAGCAATTTGTTCGTCGTACGCGCTAATACTCCAGAGTATTGTTGTCAGCATTAACTTTATTATCGATTTTAATAGTGTGGAATAAATTTTGCTTGTGTATTACGTAAGTTTTTAAAGTTGTTGCAAGTTAATTTGCTTGTAAAAGATAAAGTTGCTAAAGGGTTATTATGTCTCAATTAAGTTTACTCTCTGTTGAAGTTACTAAAGCTACTGATATTCAAGGGAATAAAGGTAGTGAACAGAGTAATAAATCAGTAAAAGATACTGAGTTTTCTGATGTTATTGAGAAACACTACAAGGCCCAACAAGATAAGCCGACAGAAAAAAGCAATGCGTCAAACGGCAATCAGCCACCTCAAGCGGCAAGTGATGCAAAAGAACGTCGTGAATCTTTTAATGATATTCACAAAAAAGGTGATAATAGTAAAAAAATACCAGATGATGAACATACATTACCTGTTCCTATTTCGCCTGAAAATGAAGCAAGTGTAACTCCATCTAAAAAGTATCCTAAAGACGCTCATATTTTACCTATTGTTGATAATCCTAATAATGATCCGAGTATCATTGCAGCTGAAAAAAGTAATAAATACGCGCATATATTACCTATTGAGGAATCACCTTCATCGGCTGCGACTGTTACTGACAGTGCTAGTGACAGAGATAATAAAACGCAAGGACAAGTTACTGATGCATCAATAAATAACATTATTAGTTCAGCCACTGAAAACACCTCAAGAAATACAAATGCTGAAAGCTCGGCAACGAGTGATGATGAGGCAATCGACTTATTAAAAATGTTAAACGGTGCGCAAAAATTTATTGTTAAAACAGAGTCAGACAATGTAAAAGCGTCACATGGGGAAGTGCTACAAAAAGTTAAAAGTAATTCAGACGCTAATATTCCTGTTAAGCCAACACCTATAGTTTCTGGGCTGACCAGTGATAATGGTAAAGGCGAGCAAGCACAGATTGCAGCCGATGCTGAGCAGAGCCATAGTTCGGCTAAATTATCTGAACTTGCTGGCGCTACCAGCAAGCCTAGTGATTCAGCGGAGGTAAAAAATAATCAAGCTATACAAGGCCAGCAAATCAGTAAAGATATAGTTGAAGCGAAGCAAGGTAGCGAAAAAGCAACATTTGAGCAAAACCAACAGCAGGCTATTTTGTCTACACAGCAAAAGCCAAATACTCAGGCCACAACGCCGTTAAATACGCAACAATCAGTAGTAGAGCAAATCACCAAGCAAGGTGACGCGATACAGCAAGTCACAATGCAAACTAATAATGATGAACTTGCAGTAAGTAATGCGCAAGCAGCGGGTGATGAACAAGCTGTAAATGATGAGATGCTTGCTAAAGCAAGTACTGAAATGCCCCAGGTAGCAAACAAAAAATTAGTCAGTGAAAGTGAGGTTGGTTCAGGAGATAAAGAGCAAAAAAGTGTCACAACTAGTGAGCAATTTTTAAGAGCCGCGCCGGTAGGAACGAACGATGCAGCACCAGTTGTAAAAGCTGATGCTGCTACCGAGACAACACAAAGCCGTACTATTAATCAAAGCACGGCAAGTGTTATGGCGGCGATAACAAAAGAGCAAGGTACATCAACAGCAACAAATGCTAATCATAATCAAGCTGCTGATGACGAGGCATCGAAGAATCCCGAGAATGTTATAGAAGAAGTTGCACTCGCTAAAGCGGCAAATGATAAGAACGCTGTTGTTTCAGAAAGAAGCGCATCTATGGTTAACCAAACATTAGATGCTCAAGCTAGTCGGCCTACGCTGAGTGCTACTGAGTTGCCTATGCAACAAGAGCAAAGTTTTGAAAATACAATAAACAAATTGTCGGGTAATGCGGTGCAAAGCCAAAAATCAATTACAGCATTAAATACTGAAACTATCGCCATTTACCGCAAAGACTTTGCTAATGCGGTCAAAGACAAAGTGATGGTCATGATCAATCAAAAAATTCAACAGGTAGAAATACAACTAGATCCGCCTGAAATGGGTAATGTTCATGTTCGTGTTAACCTACAAAATGAACAAGCGGCGGTGCAGTTTATTGTTCAAAACCAGCAAGCTAAAGATGCTTTAGAGCAAAACATGGGAAAATTGCGTGATATGTTGGCAGAAAGTGGTGTAGATGTTGGTGATGCTAATATCGAACAGCGCCAACCGGGGGAGCAATCAGAAACGGCTTTTGAGGATGGCGAAAGCCGTGGAAAAAACGGTTTGTCATCAGAACAAGCAGCAGATGAAAACCTAGCGCAAACTCAGAATGTGGTCAAAGCTTCGTCAACTGGCGTTGATTACTATGCATAAATGACAAAACTCGTTGGATTCAATGCTATTCAAGGATATAGTTTAGCTATAAATATTAAAATTTTTCAGGGTATACCAGATGGCAGATGAAAATGAACTTGAATTGGATAATTCAGGTAAGAAAAAGAAGCTAATTATTATTATCGCAATTGTTGCGGTTTTAGCCATTGCTGGTGGTGCTGCAGCATTTTTTATGATGGGCGGAGAAGACGAAGAGGTTACGCAAGCAGAGCTAGATGCTGCGCTTGATACTGGCTCTACCGAAGTTGTCGAAGCGGATTCAGGTGGTAGTGCTGAGATAGGCTCTGCCTTGTATGTTCCTATGCCGAGACCGTTTCGCTTTAATGTTCCAGGTGCAGCCCGTGATCGTTTTGTAGAAATTCGTGTGCAATTATTGGTGCGCGGCGCTGACAATGAGGAAGCAGCGAAGAAACATGTGCCATTAATAGAAAGTACCTTGTTAGCAGTGTTTTCACAATCTAATGCCGATGACTTAGCAACGAGTGCAGGAAAAACCTCATTAAAACAAAAGTCGTTGTCTGAAGTACACAAAATTATGAAAGAAGTGGAAGGCAATAAAATCGTTGAGAAAGTGTTATTTACCGGCTTTGTAATGCAGTAAATAAGTGCCTAGATTAACTAAGATAAAGAGACTATCGAGTGAGTGACTTATTATCTCAAGACGAAATTGATGCGCTATTACACGGTGTTGATGATGTTGAAGAAGAAGAAGTAGTAGAAGACGTTTCCCACGCTGAGGGCACGTCTGATTATGATTTCTCTTCTCAAGATCGTATTGTTCGTGGGCGAATGCCAACGCTTGAAATGGTGAATGAACGCTTTGCTCGTCATATGCGAATTAGCCTTTTCAATATGATGCGACGTACTGCGGAAGTGTCAATTAATGGCATCCAAATGATTAAGTTTGGTGAGTACGTACATACCCTATTTGTACCAACCAGCTTAAATATGGTGCGTTTTCGTCCGTTAAAAGGTACCGCGTTAATCACCATGGAAGCGCGCTTAGTTTTCATTTTAGTAGATAACTTTTTTGGCGGTGATGGTCGTTATCATGCCAAAATTGAAGGTCGTGAATTTACGCCAACTGAACGCCGCATTGTACAAATGTTGCTGAAAATAATTTTTGAAGATTATAAAGAAGCTTGGTCACCGGTTATGGATGTGTCATTTGAATATCTTGATTCAGAAGTTAACCCGTCTATGGCAAACATTGTTAGCCCAACTGAAGTCGTAGTGATTAGTTCTTTCCATATTGAACTTGACGGTGGCGGCGGTGATTTTCATGTTGCCTTGCCTTATTCGATGTTAGAGCCAATTCGCGAATTGCTTGATGCTGGTGTGCAAAGTGATAAAGAAGACACCGACATGCGTTGGTCGAAAGCACTGCGTGATGAAATTATGGATGTTCCGGTTGAACTATCAACGAAATTTTTAGAAGTTGAATTATCCCTACAAAAAATTATGGACTTTAAAGCTGGCGATATTATTCCAATTGAAATGCCAGACCATATTACGGTGTTAATTGAAAATTTACCGTCGTTTAGAGCTAAGCTCGGTCGTAGTCGCGATAATCTGGCCTTGAAAATAGAATCGAAAATTAAGCGTCCTGAATCGGTTAAGTCTGAACTTACTATTCTGACTAAAGGCGGTAAACGCCTAGATAGTGATGCAGAGCTTCATCTTTTAGAAGATGATTTATAACGATAAAAAATTAATTCAATGTGGTGTAGAAATCGCATAACAATAGAAATTAGCGCAGAATAACTCTTGGTAATGTGGTTAATTTGACGTTACTGGTTGAACTTGAGGCAGGAAAAATGAGTACAGAAAACGAAGATGATTTAGGCATGTGGGATGAGGCGATGGATGAACAAGCTGCCGCTGAAGCTGCTGAAACCGTTGAGTTAGAAGATTTACAAGAAGATGGCGAACCAATTACGGGTGAAGAAAAACGTAAATTAGACGCTATTTTAGATATTCCTGTGACCATTTCAATGGAAGTTGGTCGTAGTCATATCAGTATTCGTAATTTATTACAGTTGAATCAGGGATCAGTTGTAGAGCTTGATCGCGTGGCTGGTGAAGCATTAGATGTTTTAGTTAATGGCACCTTGATTGCTCATGGTGAGGTAGTTGTGGTTAACGACAAATTTGGTATTCGTTTGACTGATGTTATCAGCCAAGTGGAACGTATTAAGAAGTTGAAATAAGCATTAGATGAAAAAAACGCTATTAGTTGCATTATTGCCTTGGTTCTTATCAGCCTTTGTTAGCGCTGCAGAAGTGACTGACAAATCAGCGTCTGTTGAAGTTGGCAAACATGTTACCGCCAATATGGATGCCATGAGCATGATCTTGTCATTGTTGATGGTATTGGCTGTTATTGTTGTTAGTGCGATTATTCTTAAGCGTTTTCAAAGCGTACAGCAAAGTTTTAATGGTTTGAAAATCGTCACGAGTCTACATCTTGGTGCGAAGGAAAAACTAGTAGTAGTGCAAAGTGGCGATAAACAATTGCTGTTGGGGGTTACTGCGCAGCAAATAACCTTGTTAGAAACACTTGAACAGCCGTTAGTGGTAGGGCAAGACAAACCTTTTGATTTTAGTCAGTCAATAGCAAAACTTCTCAAACAAAAAACGTTAAAAGGCTATGAGCAACAGAATGATAAATAACAATAAAAAATCATTATTATCGCCACGCAAAATCGTAGCTGTAGTCACTACAATTTTGTCGTTTTTACTGTTCAGTAGTTATAGTATGGCGGCTGATGATCTTTCTTTATCTGCTTTGAAGTTAACAACTAACCCTGATGGTTCGCAAGAGTATTCAGTAACGCTACAAATCTTGATTTTTATGACCGCGCTAAGCTTTATTCCAGCCGCGGTGATCATGATGACTTCCTTTACTCGTATTGTTGTGGTGATGGCAATACTACGACAAGCATTTGGCCTTCAACAAACGCCGTCAAATCAGGTTATCATTGGTATAACCTTATTTATGACTTTATTCATTATGACGCCAGTTTATAATGAAATTAATGACCGAGCTATTCAACCATATCTTGCTGAACAGCTAACTTCAGTTGAAGCGATTGATAAAGCAAAAGTACCGTTACGTGCGTTTATGTTAGAGCAAACGCGAATTAAAGATTTAGATACCTTGGCCAGTATGGCGGGTATTGAACAAGTGGATCAACCCACTGACTTACCAATGACCGTCATTATTCCAGCATTTGTGATCAGTGAATTAAAAACGGCCTTTCAAATTGGCTTTATGTTATTTATTCCATTTTTAATTATCGATTTGGTTGTTGCCAGTATCCTAATGGCAATGGGGATGATGATGCTCTCGCCGATGATAGTTTCGTTACCATTTAAACTTATGCTCTTTGTTTTAATTGATGGTTGGAATTTAGTGATAGGCACCATAGCAACTAGTTATGGTATGGGAGCCACGTAATGGGCCCTGAAGTATTTGTTGATATATTAAGAGATGCTTTATTTTTAGTTATCGTATTGGTGAGTGCGGTTATTGTTCCTAGCCTTATCATTGGCTTAATTGTTGCTGTGTTTCAGGCTGCAACATCTATTAACGAACAAACCTTAAGCTTTTTACCTCGTTTAATTGTTACCTTAATGGCACTGATACTTGGTGGTCATTGGTTAGTACAAAAGCTAATGGATTACGCAATTCGTTTAATTGGCAGTATTCCAAGTGTGGTAAGTTAACATGGAGTTTACCGAGTCTGTTATTAATCAGACTATGGCTGACTTTTTACTGCCGCTAGCGCGTATTTCAGCCATGGTTATGGCAATGATAGGGCTTGGCGCAAAATCAATTCCTGGTCGGGTAAAATTATTTTTCTGTTTAGCGGTTACTGCTGCCGTTATGCCAGCATTGCCGCCAACAAAAGTAGGCGATATGTTCTCCTTAGCAACAGCATTGCTTATTGGAGAGCAAATTGTTATTGGCGTGATGTTAGGTTTTGTCACTGTGATGGTTGTTAATACTTTCACTTTGGCAGGGCAAATTATTGCAATGCAAACCGGTTTAGGTTTTGCTTCTTTAGTCGACCCCGCCAGTGGTACCAGCGTGCCAGCGGTAGGCCAATTCTTTTTGATTTTGTCTACGCTATTGTTTTGGGCAATGGACGGTCATCTTGCATATTTGCAATTTGTCGTTGCAAGTTTTGACACTATCCCTATTCCAGCGAGCGACTTTTCTAGCATAAAATTTAAAGAGATTGCTGAGTGGGGCAGTTGGATGTTTGCCACCGCATTATCACTGTCGATAGCACCGTTAACGGCGATGTTGTTGATTAACTTTTCATTCGGCATTATGACCCGTGCTGCACCTCAATTGAATATTTTTGCCATTGGTTTTCCAATCACTATGTGTGCGGGTTTATTGATTATGTGGCTGACGATGGGGAATTTTTATACACACTTTGTATTGCAGTGGCAGCGGGCGCTAGATTTTAGCTGTTACTTAATTGACTGTGGGGCTACACCCTAATGGCTGAGTCAGACAGTGGTGAAAAAACCGAAGAACCGACCGCGAAAAAACTCTCTGACGCGAGAAAGAAAGGGCAAATAGCACGCTCGAAAGATCTAGGTACTATGTTTGTACTAGTCGGTAGTGCGGTGGCTATGCTAATCATGGGTAATTCTTTAGTCGCCGAGCTATCAAAAATGATGAAGCGTCTGTTTAGTTTGAATCGACGAGAAACTATGGACGTGCACGCTTTATTTCAAGTAGTGAGTGACAGTGTAAGTGCGATTATGGTGCCGTTTCTGTGGATTCATATAATTATTGTTTTTGCTGCATTTGTTGGTAATAGTTTACTTGGCGGTATGAGCTTTTCTTGGCAAGCAATGGCACCGAAGGCCAGTAAATTATCACCATTAGCAGGCTTTAAACGTATGTTTGGTGTGCAAGCATACGTTGAGTTAATTAAATCAATTTTAAAATTCTTTGTAGTGTTTATTTCTGCTTATTTATTATTAAGTGGCTTATTTGATCAAATTATTAATTTAAGTACCGAGAATATTCCGCATAATTTTGAGCATGCAGTGTCATTGCTAATGTGGATGTTTCTAGCCTTGGCATTGTCACTCGCCATTATTGTTGTCATCGATGCACCCTATCAGGTGTGGAATCATAATCGTCAATTGAAAATGACCAAGCAAGAAATTAAAGACGAAATGAAAAATTCAGATGGTAGCCCAGAAACTAAGGGGCGTATTCGACGCGCACAATATGAAATGTCGCAGCGGAGAATGATGCAAGATATTCCTGACTCAGATGTGGTGATTACTAACCCTACACATTACTCTGTAGCGCTTAAATATGATCCTGATGGTGGAGGGGCGCCAATACTAGTGGCGAAAGGTATTGATGAAATGGCGCTTCATATCCGCACCATTGCCAAGGAGCACGACATTGAGGTTATTGCTTCGCCTGCACTTGCTCGTTCTTTGTATTATACTGCCGAGCCGAATGAAGAAATTCCAGAACAACTCTTTGCTGCCGTGGCACAAATACTAGCCTTTATTTTTCAGCTAAATGCTCATAAAAAAGGCAAGGCGAAACGCCCTAAACCTGTCGCTAAAAACTTACCTATTCCTGATGATTTTCGTTACTAATTGAGCGTGTTTGCTTAAATAATGCCCATTTAAAACTTTATTGCCTAAACCTGATTTAAGCTGGTCTGATTATTGCTATTTCAAGTGATACGTCAAAATACTATCACAAGAGCTCATGCAGTTAGCGGCAACATTTAATAATTTAAAAAAGAAAAAATTTAATGTCCTCTCAGGTTTAGGTACACCATTTTTAGTGATGGCAGCCCTTGGCATGGTTATTTTACCTATGCCGGCATTCTTACTTGATATCCTCTTTTCTTTCAATATTGCCCTTTCATTAGTGGTGTTACTAATTACGGTTTATACCTTAAAACCTTTAGAATTTGGTTCTTTCCCTGCAGTTCTGCTTATCGCAACCATTTTGCGATTAGCACTAAATGTTGCTAGTACTCGAGTGGTGTTACTTGAAGGTCACCAAGGGCCTGAAGCGGCAGGTAAAGTGATTGAAGCATTTGGCTCAGTTGTTATTGGCGGTAACTATGCGGTTGGTTTAGTCGTATTTGCGATTTTAATTATCATTAACTTTGTTGTGGTAACTAAAGGTGCTGGTCGTATATCAGAAGTTACAGCACGTTTTACCCTAGATGCAATGCCAGGTAAACAAATGGCGATTGATGCGGATTTAAATGCCGGATTTATTACTGCAGATCAGGCACGCGAACGTCGTACTGAAGTCACTAGTGAAGCTGACTTTTATGGTTCGATGGACGGTGCTAGTAAGTTTGTAAAAGGTGATGCTATTGCAGGTATCTTAATTCTATTTATCAATATTGTTGGTGGCTTAGTAATTGGTATGGTGCAGCATGATTTGTCTTTTGACAGTGCTGTTGAAATTTATACGCTTCTAACCATAGGTGACGGCTTAGTTGCGCAAATTCCTGGTTTATTATTATCAGTTGGTACTGCGATTGTCGTTACTCGCCAAAATACTGCTCAAGATATGGGAGAGCAAGTTAGTAGCCAGTTAGGCCAAGAACGTTCGCTGTATATTGCGGCTGGTGTGATGTTTGTGATGGGCATTGTGCCGGGTATGCCACATGTTGCGTTTCTTATTTTTGCGGTATTAATTGCTGGCATTGCTTTTTTCGGTGCTAAATATAAAGCAGCCAAAGCTATTCAAGAAGCTGAACAGTCGCAGGCGGCTGAAGTGGAAACACAGCAACAAGAAGCAGAAGTAAAAGATTTAGGTTGGGACGATGTTAATCATGTTGATATTATCGGTCTTGAAATTGGTTATCGCTTGATCCCGCTAGTTGATAAAGCACAAGGTGGTGAGTTACTTAATCGTATTAAAGGAGTGCGTAAAAAGCTATCTCAAGAGTTTGGTTTTTTAGTACCAGCAGTACACATTCGCGATAACCTCGATTTAGACCCTAATACCTACCAAATTTCATTGATGGGAGTAACCATAGGTGAAGCAGAAATTCGTCATGATCATGAATTGGCGATTAACCCAGGGCAAGTGTTTGGCAAGCTTGACGGTATAGCAACTCAAGATCCTGCATTTGGCTTAGATGCCGTTTGGATAAAACAAGAACAACGCGAGCACGCTCAATCGCTTGGCTACACTGTAGTTGATGCCGCAACTGTGCTTGCTACCCATTTAAGTCAAATCTTAACCAACAATGCCTCACAGTTACTTGGTCATGAAGAAGTACAAAACTTATTGGATATGCTTGCTAAGAGCTATCCTAAATTAATTGAAGGTTTAATTCCCGATGTACTGACCTTGGGCACTATAGTGAAAGTGCTGCAAAACTTAATGAATGAAGGTGTGCCAGTGCGCGATATGCGCAGCATAATTCAGACCTTGGTTGAGTACGGCCCTAAGAGCCAAGACCCTGAAGTATTAACCGCAGCTGTGCGAATTACACTACGTAAATTTATCGTGCAAGAACTTGTTGGCCCAGCGGCAGAAGTCCCCGTCATAACTTTGTCACCAGAGTTGGAACAGATGTTGCACCAGTCTATGCAAATGGCTGGAGACGATGGCGCGGGTATAGAGCCAGGTTTAGCAGAAAGGTTACAGAAGTCTTTGACAGACGGGGCACAGCAGCAAGAAATGGCTGGTGATAGTCCAATATTATTAACGTCAGGAATTCTACGTTCAGTACTTGCTAAATTTGTAAAATATACCATTCCTGGCTTAAGGGTTATCTCTTATCAGGAAATTCCAGATGACAAACAGATAAAAATTGTTAGCGCTATCGGCCAGTAAAAAATACTTCAAAGTAAGCAGTAGTGAATTATAAGGAGTTGGCGGTGAAAATTAGACGTTATGTAGCAAGAGACATGAGAAGCGCACTAGCACAGATCAAAGAAGAGCTAGGAGCTGATGCAGTCATTATGTCAAATAAAAAAATTGCTGAGGGTGTCGAATTAATGGCAGCGGTTGATTACAACCAAAGTGTTAAGCCTTCTGAAACTCATTCACAACCTGAAACATCTTCACAGTCAGCGCATCGCGTTGATATTGCTGAGGATACTGTTGCATTTAATAGTGCGCCACAAACTGAAACTAAAAACGATGAAGCACCTGCTGATAGTTTAGCTGCATTGTTAAACCGTCAAGTGCAACAAAATGGCTATGATAAAGCGCCAGCAACCCGTGCCTTTGATAGCCAAATAGCAAACTCTTCTGTTACTAATAACCCGCCAGTACAGAAAAGTAACAATGCTGAACCCGAAGATATCGAGCAGCAATTTAAAGACTTTACCAACCGTTTAGAGCAATCTAATGCTGGTGATATTCATCGTGAAGGTTCTGTTGCCCCGAGCCACACTGCTACGCCAACATCTACTATGAAACAAGAATTTAGCACGCCAACCGCTGAAGATTTTCCAAACAGTGCTGTTACCAGTCGTCAAGCTCGAGGGCAAACTCAGGTTAGCAGTGCTGAATTTGAAAATATGCAAAAGGAAATGTCGTCTATTCGTCAATTACTTGAACATCAAATGTCTGGTTTGATGTGGCAAGATATGGCACAAAAAGACCCTATGCGCGCAGTATTGGTTAATCGTCTAATGGCAATGGGCTTAACAGAACAAATTGCTGATCAAGTAGCGGGTTACATTCCAGCTAATACTAATGAAGATGACGCGTGGCAGCAAGCAAAGCAAGTTATCTCACAGCAATTAAACACGACGAACAACGACATTATTCAACGTGGAGGTGTCGTATCTTTAGTGGGGCCTACCGGAGTAGGTAAAACAACCACTATCGCTAAACTGGCTGCCCGTTTTGCACAAGTTCATGGCGCTGACCAAGTAGTGTTGATATCTACAGACAGTTATCGAATTGCTGGTTTTGAGCAGCTAGCAACTTATGGTCGTATTATTGGTTGTCAGGTTAAGCTAGCAAAAGATGGTAATGAACTAGATAGTTTATTACAGCAATTTTCTCAGAAGAAACTAATCTTAATTGATACCGCAGGTATGGGACAAAGAGATATGCGTTTGAACGAGCATTTAACTACCTTAATTGCTAATGCTCGTGTTAGAATTCGTAACTACTTAGTGCTATCTGCAAATACCCAACCGCGCGTAATGCAAGAGAATGTTGAACGCTTTAAGCGAATTCCATTAGCGGGTTGTATTTATACTAAACTCGACGAAAGCTTGAGTGCTGGTGAAATAATCAGCACATCGTTACAAAACGGTTTAGCAATTGGCTATCTTACTGACGGACAAAGGGTTCCTGAAGATATTAAGGTTGCAAATGCTGAGAAATTAGTTACGCTTGCAGATAGAATGGCGATTAAGTCTCAACAGTCGTCAGCAGTTTCATGGCGAACGCCCGCAGCAACGGTTGCAGTATAGCTGTTTTGATAACGGCAGCGATGTTTTAAAGAGAAGTTACATAGATGATAGATCAAGCGAGTGGCTTAAGAAAAATGCAAGATTCTCAACAAATTAAAGTCATAGCAGTTTCCGGTGGTAAAGGTGGTGTTGGTAAAACCAACGTTTCGTTAAATACCTCTATTTCTTTAGCTAAGTTAGGCAAACGAGTGTTAGTGCTTGATGCCGATTTAGGTCTTGCTAACGTTGACGTGATGTTAGGCTTACGCGTACAACGTAATTTATCTCATGTATTATCTGGTGAATGTGAACTTGATGATATTATTATCCAAGGCCCAGGTGGCATAAATATAATTCCAGCGACATCAGGCACGCAATCTATGGTGGATTTAACACCTTCTGAGCATGCTGGGCTGATTCGTGCATTTAGTGATATGCATACGAAGTTTGACGTTTTGATTGTTGATACCGCTGCAGGTATCTCTGATATGGTGTTGAGTTTTTGCCGAGCATCACAAGACGTATTATTGGTGGTATGTGATGAACCTACCTCAATTACCGATTGTTACGCACTCATGAAGTTACTGAGTCGTGATCATGGTGTATTTAAATTTAAAGTTGTTGCCAATATGGTAAGAAGCCCGAAAGAAGGGCAGCAGCTATTTGCAAAACTTTCAAAAGTTACGGATCGATTTTTAGATGTAGCGTTAGAGCTTGTCGCGGTAATACCGTTTGATGAAAATATTCGTAGATCTGTTAGGAAACAACAAGCAATTGTTGAAGCATTTCCTGAATCGCCAGCTTCAATGGGCTTTAAAGCACTAGCTAACAACTTAATGAGTTGGCCAGTACCGCAACAACCTTCGGGTCACCTAGAGTTCTTTATCGAGCAATTGTTAGAACACTAACCAACAAAGCGAGCGAGTTAGAGTGGTTAAATTACATGCTTACAGTGTTGATAAATCTGCTTTATTAGAACAGCATACCGTCTTAGTAAAACGTATTGCTTACCATTTACTTGCTCGTCTACCTGCCAGTGTTATCGTTGACGATCTTATTCAATCGGGAATGATCGGGCTTTTAGAAGCAGCAAATAATTTTGATAACAGCAAAGGGGCAAGTTTTGAAACCTTCGCTGGTATTCGAATTCGTGGCGCTATGCTAGACGAAATCCGCCGTGGCGACTGGGTGCCGCGCTCAGTTCACAAAAATAGTCGTATGATCAGTGAAGCTATAAAAAGCTTAGAAGCAGAATATGGTCGTGATGTTACGGATGCTGAAGTCTCTGAAAAACTTGAAATTTCATTAAATGACTACCATCATATGCTTAATGAAGTTAGTTCAGGTAAAATATTAGGCATAGAAGATCTTGGGGTTAGTGAAGATGCGCTTGATTTAGCTGAAAGCCATCATCAAGATGACCCATACGCTAGTATTGAACAAAGCGTCTTTAAAAAGTCTTTAGCTGAATGTATTTCTACTTTACCCGAGCGAGAAGCTTTAGTACTGTCTCTGTATTACGATGAAGAATTAAACCTTAGGGAAATAGGCCAAGTGCTTGATGTTAGTGAATCAAGGGTAAGCCAAATACATAGCCAGGCGATGCATCGTTTAAAAGCACGTATGCAATCATGGCAAAGTTAAGTAGAATAACGTTATTGTTAGAATTTTAAATGTTCTCACCGGAGGGTGCCTTGGATAAAAATATGAAAGTACTTGTTGTTGATGATTTCTCAACAATGAGACGTATAATCAAAAATTTGTTACGCGATATTGGCTTCACTAACATTTCAGAGGCTGATGATGGTAGTACCGCATTGCCTATGTTGAAAGAAGGTGATTACGATTTTGTTGTTACTGACTGGAACATGCCAGGTATGCAAGGGATTGATTTACTAAAAGCAATTAGAGCTGACGCGAAATTGTCTCATATTCCAGTGTTAATGGTGACAGCCGAAGCGAAAAAAGAGCAAATTGTCATGGCGGCACAAGCGGGTGTTAATGGTTACATTGTTAAGCCATTCACTGCAGCAACACTAAATACTAAGCTCGACAAAATTTTTGAGCGCCTTGGTTAATCAATAATTTTGCTACGCAAGGACTTCACATGACTACAAATGCAAGTGTCGATGTTTCGTTGGAACAAGCTAAATTATTGGTTGAATACCTAGAGACGGACCAGCAAGACAAAGCAAACGAATTGATTGCGGAAATTCAAAATCCAATCAACTCAGAGTTGTTTGCAGAAATAGGTAAGCTAACCCGTCAACTTCACGACTCTCTAAACAACTTTCAAGTAGACAGTCGGTTGAACGATCTCGCTACGGCTGATATACCTGATGCTAAAGAGCGACTGAATTTTGTTATTAGTCGTACAGAAGAAGCCGCTAATAAAACCATGGATGCGGTGGAGTCTATTTTTCCTGTCGTGGACAATATTCAGCAACAAATTAGTACAGTCAATCCAATGTGGCAGAAGCTAATGCATAACGATCTCGATGTTGGTGAATTTAAAGCATTATGTCGTGATATTGACACTTTGCTTAAAACCACGGAGAAAGAAACTGGCCATATGCATAGTTTGATGACTGACGTATTAATGGCACAAGACTTCCAAGATTTGACTGGGCAAGTTATACGCAAAGTTATTGATTTAGTGCATGAAGTTGAAGAAAGTTTAATTAATATGCTAACGGCTTTTGGTATCTCATCGGAAGAAGCAAAAGCAGCTAGCAGACCAAGCGTAGGTGAAAACTTAGTTGAAGGCCCAATTGTAAACACTGAAAATCGCACTGATGTTGTCTCAGATCAGGATGACGTTGATGACTTATTATCAAGTTTAGGTTTCTAATAGGAGTTATTGAATGTCATTTGAACAAGATGAAGAAATTCTTCAGGATTTTTTAATCGAAGCTGGAGAAATACTTGAGAGCTTGTCGGAGCAATTAGTCGAACTTGAAAATGATCCTGATAATGCTGATTTATTAAATGCTATTTTTAGAGGTTTTCACACCGTTAAAGGCGGTGCTGGTTTTTTATCATTAACTAATTTAGTTGATGCCTGTCATGGTGCTGAAAATGTATTTGATACCTTAAGAAATAATCAGCGTGCAGTTACATCAGAATTAATGGACGTTATTTTACAGGCGCTTGATACGATCAATGAAATGTTTGCACAAGTGCAAAATCAAGAGCCACTTTCAACAGCAGATCCACAACTCCTAGCAGAATTACATCGTTTATCTGAGCCCGAAGGTAATGAAGCTGCGGCTCAAGAAATTGTAGCGGAACCTGAAGTTGAGCCTGAGCCTGCAGTTGCCGAACCGGCAGCAGGTTCAAGCGATGAAATGACAGAAGATGAGTTTGAACGCCTGTTAGATGAATTACATGGCAGTGGTGCACCTAGCGCATCATCACCTGAGCCAGTTGCACAGCCTACAACTGCAACGAATAATGTTAACAGTGATGATATTTCAGATGACGAGTTTGAGTCATTACTAGATGAATTGCATGGACAGGGCGCATTTTCTCCAGCGGTAGCAACTAATACCAATACCCCCAGCCCGCAAAGCTCATCTGATGAGATTAATGATGATGAATTTGAATCATTATTAGATGAATTACATGGCAAAGGGCAAGCGCCAAAAGCACCAGCTGCTGCTCCAGAAATAAAGCCTGCTGCGAAGCCAACACCTAAACCAAATCCTGCTGTTAAAAAAGCACCGGTTAAAGCACCAGCGGCAAGTAAACCTGCTGAAAATAAATCTGCGCCAGCTAAAGATAAAAAGGCTACACCTGTCGCATCTCAAGGTGAAACAACTGTTCGTGTTGATACCAAACGCCTAGATCAAATTATGAATATGGTTGGTGAACTTGTCTTGGTACGAAATCGCCTTACTAGCTTAGGTATGACCAAAGAAGATGAAGAACTAACCAAGGCTGTATCTAATTTAGATGCGGTAACAACTGATTTACAGGGTGCGGTAATGAAAACCCGCATGCAACCTATTAAAAAGGTCTTTGGTCGTTTTCCTCGTGTTGTTCGTGACTTGGCGCGTAGTTTAAATAAAGAAATTAAGTTAGTTTTAGAAGGTGAAGATACCGATTTAGATAAAAACTTGGTTGAGGCCTTAGCTGATCCATTGGTGCATTTAGTTCGTAACTCTGTTGATCACGGTATTGAAGAGCCAGCTAAACGTGAAGCATCAGGCAAGCCACGTGAAGGTGTTGTTGTTCTATCTGCCTCACAAGAAGGTGATCATATCTTATTAACCATTCGTGATGATGGTGCCGGTATGAATGCAGAAAAACTGAAGGAAATCGCGATTGAACGTGGCGTGCTAGACGCAGATGCAGCCGCGCGCATGCCAGATAAAGAAGCGTTTAGCCTAATTTTCGCACCTGGATTTTCTACCAAAACTGAAATATCAGAAGTCTCTGGTCGAGGCGTTGGTATGGATGTGGTTAAAACTAAGATCACACAATTAAATGGTACTGTTAACATCGACTCTGAAATGGGGGTTGGTACTATACTTGAAATTAAAGTCCCATTAACGTTAGCCATTTTGCCGACCTTAATGGTTGTTGTCGGTAAGCAAACATTTGCCTTGCCACTTGCGGCAGTCAATGAAATTTTCCATTTGGACTTAACTTCTACCAATATTGTTGATGGTCAGCTAACGATTATTGTTCGTGAAAAAGCGATTCCATTGTTCTATTTGGATCAATGGTTAGTGCGTGATTATGTTGATAAACCACGTGATCGAGGTCATGTGGTAATCGTGCAATTAGGCAATCAACAAGTAGGCTTTGTTGTTGACAGCCTAATTGGCCAAGAAGAAGTGGTAATTAAGCCACTAGATAGATTGTTACATGGTACGCCAGGTATGGCAGGAGCAACAATTACCAGTGATGGCGGTATTGCTTTAATTATTGATGTGCCAAATATGCTTAAATATTACGCTAAAAAATCGATAGTAAATAAAAAGTTACGCTCATAAATAGGTAATACTTCATAATACGTAAAAATAGGAAAGAGATTGTAAATGTCCTTTAAAGTTTTGGTGGTTGATGACTCCAGTTTTTTTCGACGCCGAGTTACGGATATTCTCAATAAAGATCCTGATCTTGAAGTTGTTGATGTCGCGGTAAATGGTATTGATGCAGTAGAAAAGGCTATTGCCTTAAAACCTGATGTCATTACTATGGATATTGAAATGCCATTATTAAATGGCATTGATGCAGTGAAACAAATAATGGCTAAAGCACCTACAGCCATTATTATGTTTTCTTCGTTAACGCATTCTGGCGCTAAAGCAACGTTAGAAGCATTAGATGCAGGCGCATTAGACTTCTTACCGAAAAAATTTAATGAAATAGCTAAGAATACAGAAGATGCGGGTAGTTTACTCCGTCAACGCGTGGTGCAACTTGCCCGTAAAAAAGCGGGTAGGTTACCGAGAATATCAACCTTTCGCTCTCGTGCTCGAAGTGAAAAACAACCAAAAACAACGAGTGCCGCTACCCCACCTTTGAGCTCTACACAACGTGTTGAACGCCCCGTTCAAACAATTAAAAAAAGCTCTGGAAAACCTTACAAATTATTGGCGATCGGTACATCAACTGGTGGCCCTGTAGCATTACAAAAGTTACTTAGCCAACTTCCTGAAAATTTTCCATTACCCATTATTATGGTGCAACACATGCCTGCGGCATTTACGCTGGCTTTTGCTAACCGATTGAATGCATTGTGTAAAATCAATGTTAAGCAGGCTGATTCCGGTGACATTCTTAAACCAGGTTGTGCTTATTTAGCACCAGGCGGTAAACAAATGGTTATTGATGGTACAGAAAATGCACCAAAATTAAGAATATTAGAAGACGATTCAGAAAGAATTGCTTTTAAGCCAAGTGTGGATATTAGTTTTGGCTCTGCCGCGAAAGTTTTTGGTGGTAATGTTTTAGGTATTATTCTTACCGGTATGGGCGCAGATGGTCGAGATGGTTCTCGATTATTAAAAAATAAAGGTGCAACAATTTGGGCACAAGACGAGGAGTCTTGTGTAGTTTATGGTATGCCGCAAGCGGTGACCGTTGCAGGAATATCTGAACTATCTCTGGCAATTGAAAGCATTCCATCTGCAATTCTCAAGGAAATACAGCATGGATAAATTGAGTATATCAGGGCTAGTTATTGCAGTTTTGGCAATTTACTTAGGTTTTATGATTGATGGTGGCGCTGTTGTTTCGCTGCTTGAATTACCTGCATTTATTATTGTTTTTGGCGGAACTATGGGGGCTGTGATGTTGCAGTCGTCGCAAAGCCAATTCTTTCATGCCATGAGCTTATTGAAATGGATAGTGATAGCACCTAAATATGATGTTGAACAGGGGATAGAGTCGGTTGTTACTTGGGCTGAAAAAGCTCGGGAATCAGGTTTTTTATCATTAGAGCATATTGCCGAAGAAGAAAATGATTTCTTTATTAATAAAGGGTTAAACCTGCTTGTTGACGGTGTTGAAGTTGACAATTTGAGAGTTTCATTAGAGCTGGATTTAGATTTATACCGCGAACATAACCTACGCTCAGCCCATGTTTTTGAATCTATGGGAGGTTATAGTCCAACTATTGGTATTCTTGGCGCTGTCTTAGGTTTAATTCATGCCATGTCAAACCTGGCTGATCCACAATTACTTGGACAAGGTATTGCAACAGCATTCGTTGCAACCATATATGGTGTCGGATTTGCAAACCTAATTTACTTACCTATTGCAAATAAAATAAAAGCAATTGTGCACCAGCAAACTATGTATCGAGAGATGATGACCGAAGGGTTAGTTGCTATTGCTATAGCTGAGAATCCTCATGCTATTGAAAATAAACTATCGGCGTTTCGGTTAGAGCAATGAACCGGCTGCGGGCAAGGCGTCACTCGGTAGAAAACGACAACGTTGAACGTTGGTTAGTATCATACGCCGATTATATGACTTTACTGTTTGCTCTTTTTGTCGTGCTGTATGCTATGGCTATGGTCAACGAAGAGCCTTTTGAAACAGCAACAGAATCTATTGGCCGTGTTTTCCAAGCCAATGAAGAACTTCCTAAAAATCGTGGTCATGGTGATGATATTCTGCCAGTAAATAGTTCTAAAACAAATAAGCGACTATTTGGTAATGGTATCCTAGATGTTGCAGGTCCTGAATTAGTTGAAGGCGAGGTTACCTTATCGAATGTATCTGACGCACAGGTAGGCACAACGCTGACGTCGTTAGAAAAAGAACTGCATGAAGCTTTATATGAATTGGTTGAATCTGGCTACGCGCAATTGCAGGTTGATGGTGACTGGCTAGAGATAGAGCTAAATAGTGGATTATTGTTCCCCAGTGGCTCATCTTCACCTACTAATGCGGCACGCGATATTTTGGCTGTTATTTATCAGGTGATTGCCAGTACGACTAATTATATTCGTGTAAGAGGGTATACTGACAATCAGCCTATATCGACAGAAATATTTACTTCAAATTGGGAACTGTCGGTATTTAGAGCAACAGCAATATTACGAGTTTTGGAAGAGCTTACTTTAAACCCTGCTCGTATGGCTATCGAAGGTTATGGTCAATATTATCCGAATGCTGATAATGCAACAGCAACGGGAAGAGCGAAAAATAGAAGAGTGGTTATTGCAATTTCAAAGTACGGCTTAGAAAAAGCCAACTTATTAGCAACACCAACAATTTCTGTGAAAGATGTTGAGGCGATTAAACAAGTTGATACTGACGCAGGTGCTGAAGAAGAAATTCGCATTATTCGACTTGAAAATGGTGGGATTCGTATTACCACCCGAGTTGATGAAGATAGTGAAAACACTAGTAGTAACGAAACCGACAATAACTAATAGGACACTCAATTGGTAGTTTGGACAGTAGCAAATCAAAAAGGTGGAGTTGGTAAAACCACATCTACTATTTCGCTTGCCGGTTTATTAGCGGAAAAAGGTTATCGCGTGCTGTTAGTTGATACCGATCCGCATGCATCTCTAAGCTACTATTTTGGTATTGAATCTGAAGATTTAGACTTAAGTGTTTACGATTTGTTTCTGCAAGTATCAACTAAAGAGCAAATTATGCAAAGTCTGTGTCCAACGCATTATGAGAATATCGATATTTTGCCGGCAACGATGGGCTTAGCAACATTAGACCGTTCGCTGGGCAACAAAGGTGGAATGGGCTTAGTACTGAAAAAGGCAATGCAGCAAATATCAGACGAATATGATTATGTGTTAATTGATTGTCCGCCAATTCTTGGTGTGCTGATGGTTAATGCTTTAGCTGCCTGTGAACGTATCGTTGTGCCAGTTCAAACAGAGTTTTTAGCGTTGAAAGGTTTAGATCGAATGATGAAAACACTCGATATTATGCAAGGTGAGCAAGCCCAATCATTTCAATATACTATAGTGCCTACCATGTTTGATAAACGCACTAAGGCATCGTTACTAACGTATCGAAAACTGCAAGAATTATATGGCGAGGCAGTCTGGCCAGGTGTAGTTCCTATTGATACAAATTTTCGCAACGCCAGCGTTGCACAAAAAGTACCATCAGATTATGCACCAAATTCTCGTGGTATCATAGCGTATAGCAACCTACTAAAATATTTAGTACATTTAAAATCAGTGAGTAAGTAAATCAATGTCGAAGTCTTTAGCTGCCAGTAAACAATTAATGCAGACCTATTTGTCTGAGCTGCTTACCGAAGAAGCTGATGAGTCTATAACTGTGCCTGTAAAGGAAAAGCAAGCCCAGCCAATAGAACAATTACTAAATAAAGTTAGCCTACCAAGTGTTGCAAAAGAGCAAATTCCGGCAGAAAGTAGTAACGCAAAAGTTGAACGTAAAGGCCCTCAAACTAACGCAGTTAATGTCGAGCATCAGCCAAAAGCATCGGAAAAACCTACTAATAAAGTTGCTGCTGATAAAGCTATAGAATCAAATAAGATTCAAAAAGCTAAAGCTGATGAAATTTCGACACGAAAAAGTGCGGGGGGCTTTGAAAAAACGCAGCAAAAAAATTATCGACAAGGTGACTTCCAAGCAATGTTTTTTGACGTTGCAGGCTTGATGATAGCCGTACCATTAATCGAACTTGGTGGTATTCATAATAGTGATAAAACTACAGCCTTAATGGGGAAGCCCGAATGGTTTCAAGGGGTCATGTTACGCCGCGATGAAAAGATAAATGTCGTTGACACCGCACGTTGGGTGATGCCTGAGAAGTGCAACGATAAATTATTAGCAGCGTTGAAGTATCAATACGTTATTATGCTTAATAACTCTTCCTGGGGATTATCAGCAGAACACTTAGTTGATACCGTTACTTTAAAACAAGAAGATGTAAAATGGTTAGACTCACCCAGTAAACGTCCCTGGTTAGCGGGTTTAGTGAAAGATCGCATGTGCGCATTACTTGATGTTGATGCACTCATTAAGTTATTGGAAAAAGGCGTTAATATTACACAAGAATAATTGATGAATTTGAACTTGTCAGTATACTTAAGAGATAATAGTTAAGTCACCGTAAAGAAAACAAAAATTTAAAGAGGCCTGTGGTATGTCTGATGAAAGACGCAATGAAAATGTAGATACGAACGATGAAGTCGTGCAAAGGGTGACGTTTAAGCTTGATAACGAAACCTACGGCATAAATGTAATGCAGGTACAGGAAATTCTGCGTTATACTGAGATTGCTCCTGTGCCAGGAGCGCCGTCGTATGTGATGGGTATCATTAATCTTCGTGGTAATGTTGTTACCGTTATTGATACTCGCGCACGTTTTGGCATGGAAAGCGCTGAATTAACCGATAATACCCGAATCGTTATTATTGAAGCGGAAACACAAGTTATCGGTATTTTGGTTGATAGTGTTGCGGAAGTAGTTTATTTGAAAACATCAGAAATTGATGTTGCACCCAATGTTGGTAATGATGAAAGTGCCAAATATATTCAAGGCGTTTCTAATCGCGAAGGCGAGTTATTGATTCTTGTTGATTTGAATAAGCTACTATCTGATGCTGAATGGGATGAGTTAAAACAGTTCTAAATTGAACATAAAAAGCCTGTAATTTACAGGCTTTTTAAATGAATTGTGCTCAATATCGTTATGGAAAATATCTCTGCAAATGTGATCAGTTTAGTCGCCTTCTTTTTAGTCATGCTGGTGGCATTACTTTTATTGGCACTAAAAAACAGATTGTCGGCACAAGTGACAGAGTTGACTAAAGTGACTCAGAGTCAAGCTGTTATGCTGCTAGAATTACAAACCTTATTGGCACAAATGCAGACCCAAGCGAATGAAAATCAACAATACTGTCAAGAGTCGCAACGGGAAAATGAGCAAGTCTCTAAGCAACTAGAGCATCGCATTAAATCCAGCCAAGAACAATTCGCTGTGCAGCTACAAACTGTTGAACAATTATTACACCAGCAACCCGAAGACAAGTTGTATTCTCGTGCTCAAAAGTTAGTAGAGCTTGGCGCTGATATTGAAGAGATAATGCGGGAATGTGATATTCCTCGACCGGAAGCTGAAATGCTAATGGCTGTGCATCGACAACAAACCTCTAAAAGCTAATTATTGCACATTCATTTGTACTTCAATGCGATCTTATCGCTAAACGTGCCTTAACGTTGTGTTAGTAAAGCATCGACAAAAGAAATTACTAAATACTAATGTCTGCCTGATAAAGGGCGTTAAGCTTTTTCATTCTTTTTACGTTTTTTAAACAAATCTCTTAATGCTATCGCTATATTGTCCATGTTAAGCTGGCAATCTGAATATTGACTATGACTAAACTTGAATTTTGGCTGTGCAAGTATAGTGATAAGCAAGAGTTTAATCTTTATCGTTCAAGGACTTTGTAGTGAGCACAATAAGAAAAATACCGTTAAGTGGCAAAAGCATTCAAATATTAATAACGCTGATATTTACCTTATTATTGGGGGCTTGTTCTTCAACTCCTTCGTCAGATGAGTCAGCTTCCGATCCAAAAGATCCATTAGAGTCAATAAACCGACCATTTTGGACTTTTACTTGGGACTATGCAGATAAGTATGTGTTAAAACCAGCGTCTGAAGGCTATGTTGAGTATATGCCAACAGAATTACGTTCCGGTGTGCACAATATGGCGTTAAACCTAAATGAGCCATCAACTATTATCAATAACTTACTACAAGCTAAATTTACTGATGCGGCAAAATCTACCGGTCGTTTTGTATTAAATTCAACGGTAGGGTTACTTGGTTTTTTTGACCCTGCTAGTGACTTCGGTTGGAATAGAAGCCAGGAAGAATTTGGTGAAGTGCTTGGTAGCTATGGTGTTGGTGACGGACCATATCTAGTCATTCCTGCTTTGGGCCCATCATCGGTTCGTGAAGAAGTTGGTGATTTTGTTGACCGATATTACTGGCCGTTAGCAATTATTGATTTTTGGCCGAATTTAGTTCGTGCTGGTATATTAGGATTAGAGGCGAGGGCTTCATTAGCAGACCAAGAGGCAATTTTAAATGAGTCAATTGACCCTTATGAATTTGTTAAGAATGCGTATTTTCAGAATATGCAGTTCAAGGTTTATGATGGCAATCCACCGATTGAAGTCAATGAAGACGAAGAAGAAGATATTGACGCTTACTTAGAAGAGTTAGATGAAATAGAGCCTTAATATTATTAGATCTATCATTGTCTAATTTATTAAAGAAAAAAGCGAACCTAGTGTTCGCTTTTTTTGTATTGAGTAATTGCTGAATTTAAATGCTTTTGAGCAAAGTACAGCATAATTGGCCTAAGTACTATAAAGTAGGTAACAAGCACTACCGCTATGGAAATGACTATGGCAAGGCCTTGCAAATTCGCGATAAAGAGAAATGGTGGAATAAGCAATAACAGTTTTATTATATTTAGGATTAATTTTTCCGGCGCCGACAGCTTTGCTTGTGCTAATGATAATATTGCTTGTCGCTGCTGTATGTTGTACGGCAAAAGCTCTGGTATTTTGTTAGAGGAAAAGTAAATTGTCATAAATATAATCATTAGGTGTTATTTGGTGGATATAATACAAAATTGTGCTGCTGAGCGCTATCCTGCAGCTAATGCTAAATGATTATATTTTTATCAGTGAAAAATGGTTATTTTATTTTTACTTATACAAAAAAGTCCACGCTAATAATTACTTTAAAATCAAGCTTGTAAACTTTATCTCAGATTGCTAATGCTAAAACATCACGACTAATATTAGAAAATTGTTAAAACGAGTTCCGCAGCTGCCTGCAATTTGTTAGAATTGCGGCAATTTTTATCAGTAGGTGATTTTTAAATGAATGTCGTAGAAGCTAACTTTGATGCAACCGGTAAGAAATTTGCTATCGTTGTATCACGTTTTAACAGTTATGTTGTTGAAAGTTTACTTGAAGGTGCAGTAGATGCCCTTAAACGTCATGGTAATGTTGCCGACAGTGATATTACAGTAATTCGAGTGCCTGGTGCGTATGAATTACCTGTAGCAGCTAAGAAAATAGCGGCGAAAGGTGGCTACGACGGCATTATTGCCATTGGTGCGGTTATCCGAGGTGGCACACCTCATTTTGATTTTGTTGCTGGTGAATGTAATAAAGGTTTAGCGCAAGTAGCGATGGAATACACTATGCCAGTTGCATTTGGTGTTATTACCACTGATACCATTGAACAAGCTATTGACCGTGCAGGTCTTAAAGTAGGAAATAAAGGCGCAGAAGCTGCGTTAAGTGCGTTAGAAATGGTTAACGTATTAGATAAGTTATAACAGGAAATTTTTGTGAAACCATCTCCTAGAAGAAAAGCTAGAGAGTTAGCAGTACAAGCTGTTTACTCTTGGCAGTTAAGTCAAAATGACATTGCTGAAGTTGAAACTAATTTTTTAACTGACAACAGCTCTCGCCGTTTTGATATTGTCTATTTTCAACAATTGTTCCGTGGTGTTTCGGCGCAAATTGGCCCAATTGATGAAAAAATCACCCCGCATGTTGACCGTCCGCTTGATGATGTTGACCATGTTGAAAAAGCGATTTTGCGAGTTGCAGTATTTGAATTAACAGATTGTAACGATGTGCCATATAGAGTCATTATCAATGAAGCAATTGAATTGGCAAAATCGTTCGCTGCTGACGACAGTCATAAATTCGTTAATGGTGTTTTAGACAAGGTTGTTAAACTCGTTCGTCCTAACGAGTAACAAGTAAATTGGTTGTACTATGAAAGAGTTTGAACTAATCAAACGCTTCTTTACTGAGCAAGCGATTAAGCGTAAAGATGTTCTACTTGGTATTGGTGATGATTGTGCCCTTGTAACACCGGTTGAACGTCAAAATATTGCGATAACAACCGATACGCTAGTTGCGGGTGTGCATTTTCCTCATGAAACAAGTGCAAGAGCAATTGGCCATAAGTCGATAGCGGTTAATTTGTCAGATCTAGCCGCAATGGGCGCAGAGCCAACTTGGATTTCGTTGGCCGTTACAATGCCGGACGTAGACCTAGAATGGATTGAAGAGTTTTGCACCGGCGTTTTTGAATTGTGTGAATTCTACAATGTTCAGCTTATTGGTGGTGACACGACACAAGGGCCACTTAGCATTACGGTTACTGCTCAAGGTATTACTCCAATTGATAAGCATATTACGCGTTCAGGCGCCAAAGCTGGCGACTGGCTTTATGTGACCGGTGAAATAGGTGACGCTGCGTTAGCGCTGAAAGGGATATTTAACGAAGTTGAGATAGCGCCAGAATATCAAGATTCTGTACGTCATAGCTTAGATTTTCCACCACCAAGAATATTGGCAGGGCAAGCACTTCGTGAATATGCAAGCGCAGCGATAGACTTGTCTGATGGTTTGATTTCCGATTTAGAACATATTTGTCATGCCTCAAAAGTTGGTGCAAATATTGTGCTGGAAGATTTACCTATTTCAAATGCTTTACGTGATACTGTAGGCATGGAAAAGGCCATTGATATTGCATTAGTTGGCGGTGATGACTATGAGTTATTGTTTACCGTTTCTGAAGATAATCGCGTTGGTATGGAAACCGCATTAGCAAATAGTGGCAATACTATTACTTGTATTGGTCAACTTAATGGTAGCGAGAAAATTACTACAACACTAGATAGTAAACCCGTTGCAATTAATGCAAAAAGCTTTGAGCACTTTTCTCAGGAAGCAGAATAGCCTGTGGCAAATTCAACAGAGAATTTTCAGCTATCTAACCCAATTCACTTTTTAGCCTTAGGCTTTGGCAGCGGGCTAGCACCGAAAGCTCCCGGCACGTTTGGGACATTAGCGGCAATTCCAGTCTTTTTGTTGGCTGCTTATTTATCAAACGTTTACTACATTTCTCTTGTGGTTATTATGAGTGTTGCTGGTGTTTATATTTGTGAAAAAGCCGCGAAAGATGCTGGTGTTCACGATCACGGTGCTATCGTTTGGGATGAAATTGTTGGCTTTATGATCACCATGCTTTTAATGCCAATTAATTGGCTAACAATATTGGTAGGGTTTGCACTATTTCGCTTCTTCGATATTTTAAAACCATGGCCAATTTCGTATTTAGATAAAAATTGTCATGGTGGTTTAGGTATTATGCTTGATGATATTGCTGCCGGTATTGCTGCTTGGCTTTGTATGTGGATTATCTTTATTTAAACAGTCAGCTACTTTTAAGCAAAAAAATAAAAAAGCCAAAGAATATTCTTTGGCTTTCTTATGTTCAGGACGAACTGTATGTCATGATGCCATGGATGGCAATGAATGACGTGTTCAGGACGAACTGTATATCGTGTTGCCGTGAACAACAGTAATGACGATGTTCACTTGTCATTACTGCGCCAACTATAATGCTAGTGTAAAAGTCGTGCTCTTATTGTCGCATCAATTTGCTTTAACTCTTTTAATGCTAGTTCACGATTTTCCGCTTCAATATCAATAACGACATAACCAATTTCATCTGCTGTTTGTAGGTACTGCGCAGCAATATTAATACCGTGTTGTGCAAACGCTTGGTTAATTTGCGTTAATACTCCTGGTTGATTGCGATGAATATGTAATAACCGACTAGTTCCCGTATGCTCAGGTAAAGACACTTCAGGGAAGTTAACGGCCGATAAAGTAGAGCCATTATCTGAATATTTCGCTAGTTTACTTGCGACTTCCAGACCAATGTTTTCCTGAGCTTCTTTTGTACTACCACCAATATGCGGTGTTAAAATTACATTATCAAATTCACGTAATGGACTGATAAACTCTTCGTCATTGCCTTTTGGCTCGACAGGGAAAACATCTATCGCTGCACCTGCAACTTTTTTATGCGCTAAGGCTTCAGCTAATGCGTCGATATCAACGACAGTGCCGCGTGAGGCATTAATAAAGATTACACCATCTTTCATCACTTCAAATTCAGCTGCACCCATCATATTCTTTGTTTGTGGGGTTTCTGGTACGTGTAAGCTGATCACATCAGCTTCTTTTAGTAACGCCGTTAATGTTGAAGCCTGGCTCGCGTTACCTAATGGTAATTTAGTTTCAATGTCATAAAAGCGTACTTTCATACCTAAAGTTTCCGCTAAAATGCCCAATTGTGTGCCTATGTGACCATAGCCAATGATACCCAATGTTTTACCACGAGCTTCAACTGAGCCTAATGCTGACTTATTCCAAATGCCACGATGAGCTAAAGCACTTTTTTCAGGAATTCCGCGTAATAGCAGTAGAGTTTCACCTAAAACAAGTTCTGCAACCGAGCGAGTGTTTGAAAACGGCGCGTTAAATACCGGAATACCAAATGACTGCGCTGCGGCTTTATTAACTTGATTTGTGCCGATACAAAAACAGCCAATGGCGACAAGTTTTTTGGCGTGGCTGAGAGCTTTTTTGTTTAAGTCGGTGCGAGAGCGAATGCCGATAAAGTGCACATCGGCAATCTTTTTAATTAAATCTTCTTCAGAAAGTGAGGTTTTAAGATACTCAATATTTGAATAACCTTTAGCTTTCAGCTCTTCTAGGGCGCTTTGGTGTACACCCTCTAGAAGTAATATCTTTATTTTATCTTTTGCTAGTGAATTATTGCTCATGATAGTTTAACTTCTCTCGCTCAAACATTTATCAAATGAATTTTTAGATGGCTAGATTTCTAAACTATCATATAGTGTATAAACTCTAAAGGGTTATTTTACTATTTTTGCACCTTCTTTAGTGCCTATAATTAATACGTTTGCTGCTCGGTTTGCGAACAAACCATTAGTTACCACACCTACAATGGCATTGATGTTGGTTTCAAGCGCTGTTGGGTCGACTATTTCTAAGTTGTGTACATCAATAATCACGTTGCCATTGTCGGTAACTACGCCCGTTCTATATGCAGGATCGCCACCAAGTTTCACTAACTCTCTAGCAACATAACTACGCGCCATAGGGATCACCTCAACAGGCAGTGGAAAGCGCCCTAGAACTGGAACTTGCTTACTGCTATCTGCAATACAAACAAAGGTTTTCGCAACGGCGGCAACAATTTTTTCACGTGTAAGCGCAGCGCCACCACCTTTGATCATATGCATATGGCTATTCACTTCATCAGCTCCATCGACATAAACATCTATGCCGTCGACATTGTTCAGATCAAAAACTTCGATACCATATGACTTTAGACGCTCAGTTGATGCTTCAGAACTCGAAACAGCACCAACAATTTTATCTTTAATGGTGGCTAGTGCGTCAATAAAATGATTAACTGTTGAGCCTGTGCCTACACCTACTATGGTATCTGCCTCTACATATTCTAAGGCTTTAATTGCGGCGGCTTTTTTCATTTCATCTTGAGTCATAATAACATTCTCTTAAAAGTAGTTTTTAGTAGTCGTTGAGAGCAGTAAAAGTTTAGTACTGATAATTACAGAGCTAATATAGCCAATTCTGCGATTGGCTATGGCGTATTATAGCAACAGCGCTTAAATGATGTCATAGCAAATTGATGCATTGTGTCAGTTGCTTGTGTGCCGCTAAATATTTTCTCTAAAGAATTGATAGTGTTTTTGGGGGGTAATTACTTCTGGTAGAGGAACGTCCCAGTTTTCCGATGGTAAATTAGTTACATGTTGGCAATTGTGAGCAAGACCAATAGGGTAAGGTTTTGCGCTTTTATCCAAACGAAAATTCCTTTGCCATATACTCAAAGTTCGGTCGTAAAACCCTCCGCCCATTCCTAAACGGTTTCCTGTGCTGTCAAAGGCGACTAATGGTGTACAGATTAGGTCGAGTTGTTCAGGGATAATAACGGATGACAGATTTAATTTGGGCTCAGCAATCCCGTATTTATTGGCAACTAAAGGCGTTTGCTTGGTGTAATGGAGGAATAGCAAATGACCTTTGCTAAAAGGATGTAGCACTGGCAGGTAAATGTTCTTACCTTGTTGCCAACACCAGTTGATTAATGTTTGAGTATCGAGTTCACCGTCATTAGTTAAATATAGGGCGATATTCTTAGCTTGCTGTATTTTGGGGGCGTTAATAAAATGAGTTAATAATTGAGTCGCTGCCTGACTTTGTTGCTCTGATGACAAGTCGAGTCGTTGTTGACGAATTTCTTTACGTATTTCGCTTCTATTTAAAGATGTTATATCAAATGACATTTATATATTTCCGGTTAGGAGCTAGGAGCGAAGAATTAACATATTAAGCATTAAGCTGCTGATAGCAAGTTATGAGTAAATTAAGTTATAGGTAACAATTATGTAGTTTGTAAGATAAAAAAACGGGTAATAACATTTGTTATTACCCGTTAGGTAGGTTTTAAATAGCTGCTAAGTTGATATTAACCTAATCGCTATTATTGTTTTTCAGAAATTGCTTCGTGAGTACCAGTAACAGCCATTTCTTCTTCAATTTTACCTTCAAGGTCATGAGAGTCATCACCTTCAGCGCCGTGCATCCACTCAACTAGCTTGTTTGATGCTAGGAAAATAATTACTGCGGTAATTAATGCACCTAAGCCAACACCTAAGAAGATATTACCAGCGTTAGCTACTTGCTCTTCACCTTCACCAACAAACTGACCAATGAATGCTGCTAACTTGTTTGATAAAGCAGTAAAGAAGAACCACACACCCATTAGTAATGAGGTGAATTTAACAGGTGCTAATTTCGATACAAGAGATAAGCCTATTGGCGATAAGCACAATTCACCTAAAGTATGGAAAAGGTAAGCAAATACAAGGAATAACATGCTTACTTTAACAGTAACATCGCCGCCTTGAACGATAGTTGCCCAAAGCATTACAAAGAAGCCTAATGCCAAAAATACCATGGCTAATGCAAACTTCACTGGTGACGTTGGTTCTTTAGAGCCCATCTTAACCCAAACCGAAGCAATAACTGGCGCAAGCATTATGATGAACATAGCATTTAATGATTGGAACCAAGTTGCCGGCACTTCAAAGCCCATAATATTACGGTCTGTAAATTGCGATGCATAGATATTAAATAGACCGCCAGCTTGTTCAAAGCCTGCCCAGAAGATAACTGAGAATACACTCATGATTAAGATAACTTTAGTACGATCTTTTTCTTCTTTTGTTAAAGCACGAGACTTTAATTCATCTTGTGCTTCTTTAATTTTGTGAGCTGAAGGTGTAACACCAATATCGCCTAAGTAGCTTTTTGCTAGCGTTAATTGTAGTGCTAAGCCGATTAACATACCGCAACCTGCTGCAATGAAACCGTAGTGCCAGTTAACTTCTTCACCTAAGTAGCCAACAATTAATGGTGATAAAAATGCACCTAAGTTGATACCCATGTAGAATATAGTGAATGCTGCATCACGACGGTGATCGCCATCTTCATATAATTCACCAACAAGGCTAGATACGTTAGCTTTAAATAAGCCATTACCACAACAAATTAAAAACAAGCCGATATAGAAAACAGTTTCTTCCATTCCGACAATCATTGACTTAGGAATACCTAAGGTGAAATAACCTGCCGAGAATAAAATACCACCATAAATAATGGCTTTTCGTTGGCCGATAAAGTTATCTGCTAACCAACCACCAATCATAGGCGTTAAATAAACAGCCATGGTAAATGTACCATAAAGACCTAGTGCTTCGCCTGTTGTCCATCCAAAACCACCGTCTTCAACTGCTGCTACCAAATAAAGTACTAGTAGGGCGCGCATGCCGTAGTAGCCGAATCGTTCCCACATTTCCGTACCGAAAAGGAGGAAGAGCCCCTTCGGATGTCCGAGTAATGTGCCTGCTGCTGGTTTAGTCATTTAAAATTCCTTAAATAGGTGCTCGAAGTCATAATTATTATTATTGATTGCATTCATCACTAAATGCATAAATTTGTCGAGCAATATTGTATAAAGTTGCTTAGTCAGCCCGTTTTATACCTTTGCTAGCCCCGAAAGGCAAGTCCGAGCAGGTAATCTCTATTGAATGTATGAGCAATTGTTTACTTTTTGTTATTTTTGCTCATGATTTTCTAAATTAGTAAAAATTAAATTTGGAAGTGAAAAGTTGCTTTAATCGCCACCAAGTTACTGATAAACTCCACGCTGTTTGAGCTTTATTTAAATAAATTTAAGCTGTAATTTTCGTATCTATTGGGAAAAAATACGCGCAAATGATTACTTTTATTCGTCACTTAACGACCATTCTTCTTTTCAGCACTCTTTCATTTTCAGTAATGTCAGCGCAAATTAGCCCACAGCAAATTGAACAGTTTAAAAAACTTCCAAAGGCTCAACAGCAAGCGTTAGCAAAAAGTATGGGAGTTGATTTAAATGCTGTGATGGGACAAATCTCAGGTTCTAATCAAGCAACTCAACTTTCAACTACCCCAGTTACTCCGAGAAAAAACAGTGTTGACGATTTATCAAACCAAAGGCAAGAAGTTCCTTCTTTTGAATCTGATGAGCAACTATTTAAACCGTTAGAGCGATTTGGTGTAGATGTTTTTGCTAACGCGCCTAGTACATTTTCCCCTACGATGGATATTGCTATTCCAGAGCAGTATGTTTTAGGTGTTGGCGATCAACTATCAGTACAAATATATGGCAAAGAAAATGCCGAATATGTATTGCCGATAACACGTGAAGGCACCATTTTAATTCCTGATGTTGGACCAATAAAAATAGCGGGTTTAGCCTTTTCTGAAATGAAAAACTTTCTTGCTGAACGTATTAAACAACGCATTATTGGCGTTAATGTTGTTGTTAGCTTAGCTGAGTTACGTTCAATGCGCGTTTTCGTATTAGGCAGTGCGTATAAACCAGGCCCATATACCTTAAGTTCACTCTCTTCAGTTACCCATGCAATATTTGCCGCAGGTGGTATTAGTGATATTGGCTCTTTGCGCAATATTGAAGTTAAGCGTGCAGGTAAGTTAATACAAAAAGTTGACCTGTATGATCTTCTTATTAATGGCGACTCCTCAAGTGATGTACTTTTGCAATCTGGCGATGTGGTTTTTATTCCTACGCAAGGTGAAACCGTATCAATATTAGGTGAAGTAAGGCGTCCAGCAATTTATGAGCTACAAAGTGGTGATAATTTTACGCAAGTATTGGCTATGGCTGGGGGATTATTACCTTCGGCATTCCCTCAATCAACTGTGGTTGAAAGATATAATGCGCGTAGTTTACGTAGTATTGTTAATATTGATTTAACGCAAGAAGCAGGATTACAGCAGTTAGTAAAAAACGGTGATTATATTCGAGTGATGAAAAGCTCAGGAATGTATGAAGAGTCTATAACGATTATTGGGGCAGTTTCTCGCCCGGGTAAATATCAATGGCATAAGGATATTAAGGTTACTGACTTATTACCTAATTTAGATTCCCACATCTTAACAAATGCCGACTTGAATTATGCGTTAGTCGTAAGGCAAATAGATAATGCGAGAAATATCGAGGTTTTACAATTCAATCTTGCTAAGGCACTCAAAGCTAACAGTTCAAAGGATAATCTTAAGTTAGCGCCTAATGATAAAATTTTAATATTTTCTAACGTCACTAAACATATTGATGAGAAAATATCTCTAGACGAGTTGGCATATACCCAAGAGCAATTGTTTGCTAAAGAAAGAGAATTCGCAAAAAGCCTTTATAAAGAAAAATCGTTTTGGCAAAAATATGGTGGTAATCCATCAAAACCATCATTAAATGCTGCTACAGGTGAAGAAGAGGACTTAGTATCGCAATCATTAGTGCAGATCACTGGAGATGAAATAGGAATTGAAGCAGAAGTCGATATTCGTGAAATGGCATTATTTTCTCGTCACCGTTTATTAGCTCCCGTTCTAAGAAAGTTACGTCAGCAAGGTGCGTCAGGACAACCAATTCAAGTGATTGAAGTTGATGGTCAAGTTAAGTTCCCAGGTATTTATCCATTAGCTAAAAATGCCAAAGTTAGTGATGTTGTAGCTGCTGCAGGTGGTGTTAATGAGTCTGCGTATTTGGCGAGGGCTGAAGTGACTCGTAATCAATTGAATGACGATGGTGCCAGTAAAGTATCGATGAATGTCGATTTAGGTTTAGCACTAGCGGGTGAAAAAGAATTTGATATAGCACTGAAAAGTAAAGATCGATTAAACATTCATAAAATTCCGGCGTGGAGTGAAAACCACGTAGTAGAACTGAAAGGTGAATTTGTTTTCCCTGGGAAATACACCATAAGTCGTGGCGAAACCTTATCAGACTTAATTATTAAAGCCGGCGGCTTAACGCAATACGCACACCCTGATGGTTCAGTTTTTACCCGGAAAAAACTGCAAGAATTAGAGCAGCAGAACTTAATTAAACTTGCTGGTGATCTACGTATCGAAATGGCGTCTAAATCACTTACTGAACAAGGAACATCAGCATCTTATGATGATGCGCAGAAGTTACTTGCTGACATCACTGAACTTGAGCCTGTTGGTCGTTTAGTTATCGATTTACCAAAAATATTAACCGAAAGTAGTGAACAAGTGCTACTTGAAGGTGGTGATATCCTTTATGTACCAACTAAGAAAAATTCAATTAATGTTATTGGGCAAGTGCAAGTCGGTTCTTCGCATTTATACAATACTTCAATGACAGCGGAAGACTATATTGCGCAAAGTGGCGGTGTGAAGAAACGTGCAGATGAAGAGCGCATTTATGTAATATCAGCTAGTGGCAGCATAAAAATGATTGAAGAAAGCGACTGGTTTGCAGGCACTGCTGACACGTCGTTAAAACCTGGCGATACCATAGTTGTGCCGCTTGATTCTGAATATATGAACGACTTAACGTTGTGGTCAACCGCAACACAGATTATATACAATGCAGCAGTAGCAGTAGCCGCGATAAATGGTATTTAGCTTTATAAAATAACAATAAACTTCAATTGCTAGCAATTAGGGTAAAGGAATAACAACATGATACGTGATTTAAACAACGCCAATATAGCTATTATAGGTTTAGGCTATGTTGGGTTACCGCTTGCAGTTGAGTTTGGGAAAAAATATCAAACCTTAGGCTTTGATATTAACCAAGCACGTATTGAAGAGTTGAAAAACGGTACAGACAACACGTTAGAAGTGAGTGATGAAGAGCTTGCAGCAACGAAAAATTTAAATTTTTCATGTACTGTTGATGAACTAAAAAGTGCAAATGTTTATATTGTCACTGTGCCAACCCCAATCGATAATCATAAACAACCAGACTTAACACCACTGATAAAGGCCAGCGAAATGTTAGGCAAGGTAGTGAATGAAGGCGACGTTATTGTTTATGAGTCCACCGTATATCCTGGAGCTACAGAAGAGGCTTGTATTCCCGTTGTTGAGCGAGTGTCAGGATTAATTTTTAACGAAGATTTCTACGCCGGGTATTCGCCTGAACGTATAAATCCTGGTGACAAAGAGCATCGTGTAACGAATATCTTAAAAGTTACTTCTGGTTCTACTCCTGAAATTGCAACTATTGTAGATGACTTGTATAGCTCTATTATTATTGCCGGTACGCATAAAGCTAGCTCAATTAAAGTGGCCGAGGCCGCAAAAGTTATCGAAAATACGCAACGAGATGTCAATATCGCGCTAATTAATGAACTGTCGATTATATTCAATAAACTCAATATCGATACCTTAGAAGTATTGGAAGCAGCCGGTACCAAATGGAATTTTCTACCGTTTCGTCCAGGGTTGGTGGGCGGCCATTGTATTGGTGTAGATCCATACTATTTGACTCATAAGGCTCAGTCAGTTGGTTATCATCCAGAGATGATATTAGCGGGTCGTCGCTTAAATGATGGAATGGGCGCATATGTAGTGTCTCAATTGGTCAAAACTATGCTGCATAAACGCATTCAAGTTGAAGATGCTAATGTATTGGTGATGGGCTTAACGTTTAAAGAAAATTGTCCAGATCTTCGCAACACCAAAATTGTTGATGTTGTCAGTGAACTAAAAGAATACAACATGAATGTTGATATTACTGATCCTTGGTGCTCAAGCGAAGAAGCTGAGCATGAATATGGTTTGAGCTTAGTTGAGGAGCCTAAACTTAATAGCTACGATGCCATTATTTTAGCTGTATCACATAACGAATTTAAAACCTTAGGTATAGATAAGATTCGTTCATTGGGTAAAAGTGCTCACGTACTTTATGATTTGAAATATATCTTACCGAAAGACTCTGTTGATATGCGTTTGTAGGCATAGTCATTGCTCTGTCAATAAAAAAATGAAAAGTAGTAATAAATAATGGAACTAAGAATGTCGCGTTATGAAGAAGTAAAAAATCAATTAAAAAATGCACCTAAAACTTGGTTAGTAACGGGTGTAGCAGGCTTTATTGGTTCTAACCTATTAGAAACCTTATTACTCATAGATCAAAAGGTTGTTGGGCTCGATAATTTTGCTACTGGTCATCAACATAATTTAGACGAAGTTAAGTCAGAGGTTACCGCTGAACAATGGCAAAATTTTAGCTTTATTAAAGGTGATATTCGAAACTTTGCTTCTTGCCAAGAAGCGCTAAGTAAACATGATGGCAACATAGATTATGTACTGCATCAAGCAGCATTAGGCTCAGTACCGCGTTCTATTGTCGACCCCATTTTAACGAACTCAGCAAATATCACCGGTTTCGTTAATATGCTAACTGCTGCAAAAGAAGTAAAAGTGAAAACTTTTGTTTATGCAGCATCGAGCTCTACATATGGTGACCATCCTGCTTTGCCTAAAGTAGAAGATAATATTGGTAAACCTCTTTCGCCTTATGCGGTAACTAAGTATGTTAACGAGCTTTATGCTGATGTGTTTCATAAAACCTATGGATTAAATTCAACAGGGTTACGTTATTTTAATGTTTTTGGCAAACGCCAAGAGCCTAATGGTGCATATGCAGCCGTAATACCAAAATGGACAGCATCGATGATTGATAATCAAGATTTGTTTATAAATGGTGACGGCGAAACTAGTCGAGATTTTTGCTTTGTTGAAAACGCAGTTCAAGCAAATATTTTAGCTGCTACGGCTGATGATTCAGGTAAAAACCATGTCTATAATATCGCTTTGGGTGACAGAACCACTTTGAATGAATTGTTTTCGAGTTTAGCGTTAGCGCTTAGTGATAATGGTGTTAGTTATGTTAAAAATTCAATATATCGAGACTTTAGAGCAGGGGATGTGCGCCATTCGCAAGCTGATATTTCTAAAGCGAAAGACCTGCTTGGCTATGAACCAGAATATAAAATTCAGCAAGGTATTGATAAAGCTATGCCCTGGTATATTAAGTTTTTGACAAATTAGCTCAACTAATCTACCATTCTGCGCTCTCAACGAGCGCCTATGTAAATTTTTTGTAAAAAAAATCCTGAATTTCCGTTATATGCATATAAATGGAAGCATTATTTATATTGCTGCCTGCATGCCTAATAATAGAATAGTTTGTTATGGTTTAAATTATTAGAAGTACATAAATGAAACATTCAATTGTTAATTATATATTTTCATTTTTTCTTATTATCGTTAATTTTAGTGCTTTTTCAGCAGAAATAAGCCAGGCTCAAATAGAGCAATTTAAACAGCTTTCGCCTAGCCAACAGCAAGCGCTGGCAAAAAGTATGGGGGTTGACCTATCTAACCTGAATGCTTTAACAAAATCGAATAATAGTAAACAACCTTCTCCTTCATTGAATGAATTAGTTCCGGCGCGCATTGTGCCGCCAGCAACAGAGGATGACATTCAAGTTAAGTTCGCAGAAAACTTTAATCTTTCTAATACCACGAAAAAAGAAAATAGCTTTGAACATTTAAATAAAGAACAGGATGAATCAGAGCAACTTCAATTTACATCGTTGCCCGAAGAGTTTGAATTGAAGCCTTTTGGTTATGGCTTGTTTGCAGGTGAACCGACAACCTTTGCTCCTGTATCTGACGTCCCTATTCCATCAAACTATGTTTTAGGGCCGGGTGATACGTTATCAGTTCAACTATACGGGAAGGAAACTGTTAGTCTTAGTTTAGTCGTTAATCGTCTAGGTAATATCGATATTCCAAAATTGGGACCCATAAATATTGCCGGTCAAAGTTTTAGTGAAGCTAAAAGTCTAATTTCAACGGTCATTAAAGAGCGGAAAATTGGCGTTAAAAGTAACATTTCAATGGGGGAGTTGCGCTCAATACGCATATTCGTACTTGGTGAGGCTTATAGAGCTGCTTCATATACTCTAAGTTCATTGTCGACCGTAACCCAAGCTTTGTACGCTGCAGGTGGAGTAAATAGTATCGGTTCGTTGCGAAACATACAGGTGAAGCGCCGTGGCAAAGTAATCGCTAATGTGGATTTGTATCAGCTACTATTAAATGGTGATACCTCTGGTGATATTAATTTGATGGCGGGTGATGTAGTTTTTATTCCAACCGTTGGGGTAACTGTTGGCGTAAAAGGTGAAGTAAGTCGTCCTGCTATATATGAATTGAAAAATGAAATAAGTTTAGGCGAAGTTCTAAGTTTAGCTGGTGGCGCTAAGGCTACTGCTTTTGAACAAGTTGGTAAAATAGCTCGTATTAATAAAAGTGGTATGCGCTCAGTTCTTAGCGTTAACTTAATCACAGAAAGAAATAAAAAAATTAGTGACGGTGATACAATTGAAGTTGCATCTGTATTGTCTACTTTAGAACAAAGTATTACAGTAAAAGGTCATGTCCAACGACCAGGTATTTACGGTTGGCATAAAAATATAAAATTAAGTGATATTCTTTATAGTATTAATGACTTTAAGGCACAGCCTGATCTTGAATACATATTGATTACACGCAAAAATCCTATTTCAGGACAATTAACTAGCTACAGTGTTAACTTTTCAAATTATATTGAGAGTGCTGATGAAAATTCTGACTTTATCCTCAATGCGGAAGACACTGTCTACGTATTCAATAAACAGAAAAACCGTAGCAAAAGTTTATCTCCTTTACTCGATGTTTTAAAAACACAAACGAAGTTGACTGACTTTGCAAGTATCGTTAGTGTCAAAGGTGCAGTACGTAACCCTGGCGATTACCCTTTGACTGAAAATGCAACAGTTTATGACTTGCTTAATGCGGCGATGGGCTATACAGAAGGTGCAGAGTTGAAATATGCATTATTGGCGAGAAAAAATAAGCAATTAAATATCAGCGTTACCTATATTGATTTAACAAATGATGTGGCAAAAAGTTTTTCTCTTTCACCTCTCGATCGATTATTTTTATTTGAACGCAACGAATCAAGAACAGAGCTTTTGACTGAATTAATTGCTGAATTACGGCAACAGGCTGATAAGTCAAAGTCACAAAATGTTGTGGCCATTTCTGGCGATGTTCACTTTGCTGGCGAATATCCGTATGTGGTTAATATGACAAGCCGAGAGTTAATCAATTTAGCTGGTGGTTTGAAAGAGTCAAGTTATTTAGTAAATGCTGACTTAGTGCGCTTTAGTCATGATGGCGTAAAGAGTGCGAAAACGAGCCATCAAAATATTAACCTAGCTGAAGACTTTTTACTTAAATCACTTGATACCTTACATATAAAGCGCATACCAGATTGGCAGGAAAAACGTACAATTAAACTTGCTGGAGAAGTCGTCTTCCCGGGCACTTATGTATTACAAAAAGGTGAGACATTAATTAATGTAATTAAGCGAGCTGGTGGTTTAACATCGGAAGCTGAGGCCTCTGCGGCGATATTTACCCGTGAAGCACTAAAAAGGCAAGAAGCTGAAAAAATTGCGCATTTACAAGAACAGCTAGAAAGTGAAACTGCGCAAATTAGCTTAACAGATGAAGAAAGTGTAAATAAAGGGGATTTAGCTGAATCAACTGACTTATTAAATAAATTAAGTGTTGCGGAAGCTGTTGGTCGCTTGGTAATCGATTTGCCTTATTTATTGGCAAATGAAAACTCTAATGACATTCGCTTAGACAGTGGCGATGCATTATATATACCTAAAAGTAGAGAATCGATTAGTGTTATCGGTGAAGTGCAATATGCGACTTCCCATTTGTATAAAGCAGGCTTAGATTTAGAAGATTATATTGAGCGTTCTGGAGGTTTGAAAACACGAGCAGATCAAGAGCGTATTTATATTATAAAAGCCGATGGTTCTGTAAGATTAGCGAGCAATGCTAATTGGTTCTCAAATAAAGCTGATATGCTAGCGGCAGGCGATACTATCGTGATACCACTTGATTTAGAATATAAGGACGGTTTAACGCTTTGGTCTGCGGTTACTCAAATTATTTATAATTCTGCGGTAGCCGTTGCGGCTATTGGCAATTTGTAAGCTTAAGGTAAGAAAATATTTTTAGCGAGATAATAAGTTCTTGTAACATACTAAACAGCTATTAATTAATAGTAAATGGTTGTTATAATACGACCGCTTTAAGCCTAGTCGAGATGAGTTACTTAATTTTCGATTATTGAAATGAAATAATGATATTAAATGTGAGTTATTGTGGAAAGTAACAAATTACAAGGAAATTCATCGCCTGAAATGCTCGCGATGGACTCGAATGCCTTTTACCAATCTCCTGAAAATAATGATGAAATTGATTTAGCAGAACTATGGCATGCTATTTGGTCTGATAAAAAATTAATTATTGCTATTAGTTTTATATGTGCTATTTCTTCAACAATATATGCCGTTAATCAGCCTAATATTTATAGAGCTTCTACATTATTAGCACCTGCAAGTAAACAAGCAGGTACGGGGGGGTTAGCCAAAGTGGCCGGGCAATTTGGTGGTTTAGCCAGCTTAGCTGGCATAAATTTAGGTAGCGGTGGTACTGATAAAACAGGTTTGGCACTTGAAGTGTTAAAGTCACGTCTTTTTATTGAAAAATTTATTAATAAATACCAGTTATTAGTGCCATTAATGGCAGCAAAAAACTGGGACATTCATACTGATACCTTAATATTAGATGAAGAGCTTTATAATGCCAGAGCTAAAGCATGGGTAAGAGACGTGAAGGCACCAAAAATGCCTGAGCCTTCAAGGTGGGAGGCATTTAAGACATTTAAAGAACTGTTTTCTGTTTCGTCAGATAAAGAGTCTGGTATGATCACGTTGTCTATTCAGCATTACTCACCTGAAATCGCTAAACAATGGTTAATTTGGTTAGTGGCGGAAATTAATAATACAATGCGTGAACAAGATAAATCTGAAGCGCAACGTAGTGTTGATTTTTTGAGCGAAAAATTGCAGGAAACTCAATTGGCTGATATGCAAACCGTATTTTATCAGTTAATTGAAGAGCAAACTAAAACTATAATGTTGGCCGAGGTTTCAGAAGAATATGTTCTGAAGACAATAGATCCAGCAAATGCGCCGGATGAGAAAGCTAAACCCAATCGTGCACTTATTGTGCTGTTAGGTACTATGCTTGGTTGTATATTGTCGGTGCTAATTGTTTTAGTGCGTTATTTCGCTAACAATGATAATTCGTCTAAAAACAATGTTTCAGAACAGAACCTAAGTAAATAGGAGTTTAATTACGATGATTATTGCTGCCTTTACTGCGTTTTTAAGTGCTTTTATGGCTATTAAATTATTTAAACCTATAGCGATTGACGTCGGGTTGGTTGATAAACCTAATGCCAGAAAACATCATGAAGGGCAGGTGCCTCTTATTGGCGGTATCTCAATATTTGCAGCTGTCTTAGCTGCTAGTTTACTTTGGCTACCTAATACTATAGAGCTACGTATGTATCTAATTGCATCAGCGATGATGGTGTTTATTGGCGCTCTTGATGATAAATATGACCTTAAAGTTCGTATTCGTATAGTTGGGCAAATTATAATAGCCAGTTTAATGATTTATGGTGTAGGTGGTTACATTTATAATTTAGGTGATTTGTTTAACTTTGGTAACATTAATTTGGGACCTTTTGGGATAATTTTTACCTATGTAGCAATTATCGTGGTGATTAATGCTTATAATATGGTTGACGGTATTGATGGCTTAATAGGGAGTTTAAGCTTAAATACGTTTATGGCCATTGCAATATTATTTTTGATGAGCGGAAACCATGGTTATTTGAGTTACCCTTTGATTCTTGCTACAGCAACTTTACCTTATTTAATGTTTAACCTCGGTTTTTTTAAAAAATATACAAAAAAAATATTTATGGGTGATGCTGGTAGTATGTTTATTGGCTTAAGCGTTATTTGGCTGTTAAGCATGGGAACGCAAGGTGAAGGCGCATCGTTTAGACCTGTTACTGCTTTGTGGATTTGTGCCGTACCATTAATGGATATGTTGGCAATAGTGATGCGCCGCTATCGCAAAGGCAAGTCTCCATTTAAGCCCGATCGGGATCATCTGCACCATATATTGCAACGAGCAGGGTTAACTTCAAAACAAACGTTAATCACCATCTCTATATTCTCTGTATTAATGTCCATTTTGGGACTATTAGGAGAATATTTTCAGGTGCCAGAAAGTATTGCGTTGATATTATTTATTTTGGTTTTTATACTTTATAACCGATATGCTCGCCATTTTAGCTGGAAGTATATGGAATAGGATATACTTCCAGCAGAAGAAAAAAATGAAATTAGGACTTACATTACTGAAATTTTAATGATTTAGTAATTTGGTAAAACGTTATAGGTATATAGTAATATGTTGTCACTTATAGGTAGAGAAAAAGCACTTTTTTTATCAGATATTAAAAAAAATAGAAATATTTTAGAAGAAATCGTCTCAAGTTCTAGCTTTCTTGTTCTTGGTGGTGCTGGCTCAATTGGTCAGGCTGTTACAAAAGAAATCTTTAAACGTAATCCTAAAAAGTTACATGTTGTAGATATCAGTGAAAATAATATGGTTGAATTAGTACGAGATATTCGTAGCTCATTTGGCTATATTGCTGGTGACTTTCAGACGTTTGCATTAGATATTGGTTCTGTTGAATATGATGCGTTTATCAATGCAGATGGGCAATATGATTATGTTTTAAACTTATCAGCTCTTAAGCATGTAAGAAGTGAGAAAGATCCGTTTACATTGATGCGTATGATTGATGTGAATATTTTTAATACTGAAAAAACAATGAAACAAGCTGCGGAGAATGGCTCAAAAAAATACTTTTGTGTTTCTACTGATAAGGCTGCTAACCCTGTTAATATGATGGGGGCTTCAAAGCGAATAATGGAAATGTTCCTAATGCGCCGAAGTGCTGATATTAGTATATCTACTGCTCGGTTTGCTAACGTTGCATTTTCAGATGGTTCATTATTGCATGGCTTTAATCAACGTATTCAAAAGCGTCAACCAATAGTAGCCCCTAAGGATATTAAGCGTTATTTTGTTACTCCTCAAGAGTCTGGTGAACTATGTTTGATGTCTTGTCTTTTTGGTGAAAATAGAGATATATTTTTTCCTAAGTTAAGCGAATCACTTCATTTGATAACTTTTGCTGATATTGCCGTTAAATATTTGGAGAAATTAGGCTATGAACCGCATTTGTGTGACTCTGAAGATGAAGCAAGGGAACTCGCTGCTACATTACCGAAGGAAGGCAAATGGCCTTGTTTATTTACTGATAGCGACACCACCGGCGAAAAGGACTTCGAAGAATTTTTTACTGATAATGAAACGCTTGACATGGAGCAATTTGATAATTTAGGGGTTATTAAAAATGAAGCATTATATGATCCTGAATTAGTTAATTCATTTGAATTAAAAATTTCACAGTTAAAACAAGATAAAGCTTGGAGTAAAGATGAAATTGTTAAATTATTTTTTAACATGCTCCCTGCTTTTGGTCATAAAGAAACGGGTAAATACCTTGATAGTAAGATGTAACTAGAATCATGATGCATAACAAGTTAATAAATTTTGTTCAGGATATTTATCAAAGCAATGAGTTTATCCCTCTTCATGCTCCTACATTCGCAGGAAATGAAAAAAAATATGTTAATAGCACATTAGACAGTACTTTTGTATCAAGTGTTGGTAAGTATGTTGAACATTTTGAACAACAAATTGAAGAATTTACTGGTACAGAAAAAGCCATTGCAACTGTAAATGGGACGGCTGCGTTACACACCGCTCTATATATGGCAGGCGTAAAATCTGGTGATCTTGTCATAACACAAGCATTAACTTTTGTAGCAACTTGTAATGCACTTTATCATATGGGAGCGGAACCGATATTTGTTGATGTTTCTAGAGTAAGTTTAGGTTTATGCCCTAAAGCATTAGAAACATACCTCGAAGATAATGCCTTTATAAATAATGACGGTTTCAGTCAGCATAAAATTACCCAACAGGTAATTCGTGCTGTAGTCCCTATGCATACTTTTGGTCACCCCGTTGAACTTGATGAACTAATGACTGTTTGTATTAAATGGAATATTGCCTTAGTTGAAGATGCCGCTGAAAGTTTAGGATCTTTTTATAAAGGTCAGCACACAGGAACCTTTGGTTCTTTTAATGCAGTCAGTTTTAATGGAAATAAAGTGATTACTACAGGCGGCGGCGGCATGGTTTTATGTAAAAACTATGACGAAGGCATGCACACTAAGCATGTAACCACTACTGCCAAAGTACCTCACCCTTATGAGTTTTTTCATGATGAACCTGGGTTTAATTATCGTTTACCTAATTTAAATGCTGCGTTAGGCTGTGCTCAAATGGAAGTATTACCTACCTTTTTAAAGCGAAAAAGAGCATTAGCATTACAATATAAGAGTTTATTTAAAAACTCAGACTTTAAATTTGTTGAAGAGCCTGAATATGCTCAATCCAACTACTGGTTAAATGCTGTCATTTGTCCTGATGTAGCTAGCCGTGAAACCTTAATTAAGGAAACGAATGCTAATGGTGTAATGACCAGACCTATCTGGAAACTGATGCATCGTTTACCTATGTTTAAGGGGGCTATGCGTGGTGAACTGAAGATATCTGAATGGGTAGAAAGCCATTTAATAAATTTACCAAGCAGCCCTATTTTAATGAGAGGATAAAAAGTGAAAGTATGTGTTTTAGGGTCTGGCGTCATGGGAAGTGGTATTGTTTCGCAATTCGCTCAGTCTGAAAATGTAGAAAATATTTGTTGGTGGGGCCGTAATCAGCTCTCATTAGAAAATGGCTTAAAAACAATTAAGAAAGAGATAACTCGCTTTGTAAATAAAAAATCGTTAGATACAGATTTAGTTCAGAAATATTTAGATAAAATTACTATTTGTACGGATATAAAAGAGTTAACAAAATGTGAACTTTATGTAGAAGCTATAGTTGAAGAGATTAAATGTAAGATGGAGTTGTTTGAGTCATTTAAATACTCTGTTGATGAGAGTGCAATTGTGGCATCTAACACCTCTTCTCTCTCAATAACTGCATTGTCGATGTGCGCTAATAACCCTTCGAACTTTATAGGTATTCACTTTTTCAACCCAACTTCAGTGATGAAATTGGTTGAAGTTGTAAAAGGGTTGAACACAAGTGAAGATACTCTGGGCAAGGTCATTGACATCGTTAGTGATTTAAATAAAACCCCTGTTGTCGTGAATGAATCACCAGGCTTCGTCGTAAATAGAATGCTTATTCCTATGATTAACGAAGCTGTTGCTATATTTGCCGAGGGTGTCGCAAGTATAGAAGATATAGACAAAGCTATGAAGTATGGCGCCAATCACCCAATAGGCCCTTTATCCTTAGCTGACCTTATCGGCAATGATGTTTGTTTATCTATCATGGAAACGTTGCATTTAGAAACGGGTGATCCTAAATATAGAGCACACCCTTTATTAAGACAATATGTTAGAGCTGGTTTTTTAGGTCGAAAATCAAAAAAAGGGTTTTATAAGTATTAATAATAGATATGGTAAAGTTAATTATTATCAAGATAATTGAAAACACTTTATTTTCTATGTTTCGTAACTAAATACTATAAAAGGTTAATAATGCGTAAAATCGCAGTTTTTACTGGAACAAGAGCCGAGTATGGGTTGCTATACTGGTTGATGAAAGACATTCAGACTGATTCAGACCTAGAGCTAAATCTCATTGTTTCAGGTACACATTTATCTCCAGAATTTGGTAATACCTACCAACAAATCGAAAAAGATGGCTTTAGTATTGATGAAAAAGTGGAAATGCTGCTCTCATCTGATACGGCGGCCGGTGTGGCAAAAAGCATGGGCGTAGGCATTATTAGTTTTACTGATGCACTGGCTCGGCTACAGTCTGATGTCCTGGTGATTCTCGGAGACCGATTTGAAGCCCTTGCTATCGCTCAGGTTGCTATGGTGATGAATTTACCGATTGTTCACCTTCATGGTGGAGAGGTGACGGAAGGGGCCTATGATGATGCCATTCGCCATTCGATTAGTAAACTTAGCCTTTATCACTGTACTTGTACTGATGCATACAGGAAGCGTGTTATTCAGTTGGGTGAGTCGCCAGATAGGGTATTCAATTTTGGTGCTATCGGTCTTGAACATATTCGTCGCTCAGAGTTGATGTCACGTCACGACTTTATTAATAATATTGGCCTCAATCCCAAAAAACCTTTTTTTATGGTGACCTATCACCCAGTGACGCTCGCTTCTGAGTGTGCAGATGATGCAGTAGTTGCAATGTTTGATGCTATAGATCAGTTTACTGAACATCAGGTGGTGATATCTTACCCTAATGCTGATCACGGAGGGCGAAAAATCATTTCTATAATTGATGACTACGTCAGTAAAAACAAAGATAAAGCAAGAGCTTTTGCTTCCTTAGGGCAGATTCGCTACTTGAGTGCATTGAAGCATTGTGCTGCGGTTATAGGTAACTCATCAAGCGGCATTGCTGAAGCGCCATACTTCAACAATGGAACTATTAATATTGGTTCTCGGCAGCAAGGGCGTTTGTGCCCTGCCTCTGTTATTCACTGTGAACCTGTCATGACTAGTATTAAAGATGCCATCACTTTGGCACTTAGTGAGGAATTTCGCAGTCAATGTACACAATCAGAAAGAATGTTTGGCGATGGTAATACGTCAGAAAAAATTATCAAACTGTTAAAAAAATGTAAACTAAATACAGTGAAAACATTTTATGACATCGATATGAGAGGGGAGTAATATGCAAGACGTTTATGTTATCGCTGAGGTAGGCGTAAATCATAACGGTTCATTTGAACTAGCTAAACAACTGATTGATGAAGCTAAAAATGCTGGTGCCAACGCGGTCAAGTTTCAAACCTTTGTTACAGAAAACTGTTTGAGTAAAAGTATTTCTAAAGCCAGCTATCAGGTCACTAACACTGGCAGCGGCACCCAGTTTGATATGGTCAAAGAATTAGAACTTTCTTTTAAAGAGCATAATCAATTAAAAGCTTATTGTGACGAGCAAGATATAGATTACATGTCAACTGCTTTTGATTTTGATAGTTTGGCATTTTTAGTGGGCGAGTTAAATTTAAAGACCCTGAAAATTGCATCTGGAGAAGTAACTAATGCACCCTTGGTTCTAGCTCATGCTCAGACTGGTTGTGATATTATTCTATCAACAGGCATGTGTACACTTGGTGATATTGAAAAAGCACTTGGTGTACTAGCTTTTGGCTTTATTGGTGATACTAGTATTACGCCGTCAGACACGGCATTCACACAAGCATATTTTAGTGATGAAGGGCAGGCATTGATTAAAGAACGGGTAACTATTCTGCATTGCACCACTGAATATCCTGCTCCTTTTGATGAGATTAACCTAAAAGCTATTAATACAATTCAAAGGGCTTTCGGAACAAAAATAGGTTATTCAGACCACAGCCAAGGCATTACAGTGCCAATTATGGCCGTGGCTTTTGGTGTGACCATGATTGAGAAGCACTTTACTTTAGATAAAGCAATGGAAGGGCCAGATCACATTGCCTCATTAGATCCACGAGAACTCAATGATATGATTAGCGGCATCAGGCAAGGGCAATCAGCGATTGGCGGTGCATTTAAGCGCCCTTCTGTATCTGAATTAGGGAACTTGGCCTTAGTGCGTAAGGTGATCTTAGCAAATCAAAACATCAAAAAGGGTGAAGTATTTACCAAAGAGAACCTTAGTATTAAAAGAGGTGTAGGAATGATTACGCCGACGGATTATTGGGCATTGTTAGGTCGTAAATCTCATCGTGATTATGCCCATGATGAACCGCTAGTCAATGAATTGGATGGCATTGAAGATTAAAGAGCAACAAAGGATTATACGATGAAAGATATAATTATTATTGGTTTAGGTGGCTTCGCAAAAGAGATTATTTGGCTGGCAGAAGAGTGTAATAGAAACGTGATTGGTTTGCTTTGCGAGAGTGTTGATGATGTTAGCACTGAATTTTTCGGTAAGCCAGTGCTAGGCATACAAAGTACATGGACCGATTATCCAGATTGTGAATTTATTGTTGGTGTTGGTTCTCCTGCTATTAGAAAGCTGATTGTCAGTGAGTTAGAAGAGCAAGGGAAACCGGATTACGCCACTCTAATTCATCCAAGTGTGAAAATGTCTAGCACAGTCAGTGTCGGTACAGGCACCATGATTTGTGCCGGTTGTATCTTGACAGTAGATATCAGTATCGGTCAGCACTGTATTTTCAACCTTAATAGTACCGTAGGTCATGAAGTTGTTATTGAAGATTATGTCACCGTTGCTCCAATTGTAGCTATGTCAGGTAATGTTACGATAGAAAGTTTAGTTGAGATTGGAACAGGTGCTATGATCAGACAAGGGCTGACGATGCATAAAGGTTCGATGTTAGGTATGGGCGGCGTTTTGACCAAAAATATGCCAAAGTATAAATTATATGCTGGTAACCCTGCAAAACTACTAAAAGATATGTCTCCCGAGTAAAGTAATAATCCGACATTATTTTAAATTACAATAGTATGAGATAGTGCTAAAAGTATTTTTAGACAACTTAATTTGATACATGCAGGTA
>OJBI01000012.1_pt1 | contig 168844 bp, 174 predicted proteins | sample 1590541 | NCBI WGS metagenome assembly OJBI01 (sample SAMN05416871, study PRJEB24817) | seawater metagenome | isolation source: Sea water | place: Canada:Atlantic | collected 2013-11 | reverse complement strand
CCATATTAAGAAAAGCCCGTTACGTAAGTGACGGGCTTTTTGCTTTCTGTATGTTTAAAAATAATTAGGGTTTGTAGCGCAGCACCTGTTGGTAGAGTTCAAACCTCTATTTCACAGCCATATTTAGAAAAGCCTGTTACGAAAGTGATGGGCTTTTTGCTTTCTAGTTTAATACTAAGGGAGCGTAGCACTTTAAGTAGTCTTCAAACGTACTCAGCTTTCCTTTGATGTGTGGATAAGCATTCGCAAAGAAATAAAAACTTTTATTTTATGAATGACACTGTATTTATATACAAGTAGGTCTATTTCTCCCTTTCTGCAAAAGAAAGTGTGCATTTCTCCTACTTTCACGCAAGTTATACTTAATTTTTATGATTAGTTGTTGATTATTGGAAATAAAAGAAATAGCGTAAGTGCATATTTTAACGTTGTGAATTTTAGGTAACTCGTAGAAAGTGTACCTAATTCCTACTAATAAGCTGTTAGCTTTTCATCGAATATTGGAGTTTTGTTATACATGGGGTTTAAAGCTAAGGAAGAAGCAATTGAAGCTTGGAATACATGGAAAGGACGCTATGAAACTCCAGATACAGAATTGTTTAGAGAATCGAACCCTTGCAATGCTTGCGCCTCTATTATGGAAGGCAATAGGTATAATCAACCAAAAATAGAAGATATGGTTGCACCGTCTACAATGCTAAATAATGGAGTTTTTACATCTCCTTGGCCATTATTAAGCCCTGTTCAGGAAAGCACCCTAAAGAATGAAAAATTTTCAGATTTTAAAATAGAAGATGTATTTTCTTTCCGCGCACGTTGGTGCGCTTTATTTCCATCGATCATTGAGTATCGAGAAGAAATCGTAAGAATTTTAAAAAATAATGACCGTGAAAATGAACTCTTAAACCAAAAGCTCACGCTTTGGAATAAAAGGCTAGCTGAAATAGGGCTCCCCCTTTTTGAAGAAAATGATCTCAGAGGAATAAATCTGAGCGGTTTAGAATTATCTAGCAAACCTTATGATGGAATTTGGTTAAGGAATGTAGATTTAAGATTTTCTGAATTATCACTGGCACAATTAAATGGTGCTAATTTATATAACGCTGATTTAAGTGTTTCTGTAGCAATGTATAGCTCCTTTATGCATGTTATAGCTTCACAGGCCAAGTTTAGTGATTCATTTATGATCCAATCTCGATTTGAGTTGTCAGATCTAAATGGTTCAAATCTAGATAACGTCCAGTGTTATCAGTCGCAATTTGATGGTGCTCTTTTAACAAATGCATCTGTATGTGGCACGAACCTTAAAAAAACATCATTTAAATCTGTAGAGTTTAATGACAAAGGAATTCTCAAGGTGAAAAAAACGAACCTTACGGGGCTTCGTTGGGACTCTGAAACTCAATTAGAGGAATCTGATTTACTTATCAGTGGAGCTACCTTTGATGAGGAGTTAAAAGGTTACGCTTCAATGGACACCGTTGAAAAGAAGAAGTTTTTATCTCGTCTTTATGATTCCGTTCAATTAAAACCTGGAATGTTTGGTATGGGCATTGATATAAAAGAGTTGTTTAAAAAGAAAAGCTAACAAGAAAATTAACAAGGACAAAAAACAGTTGGCTTTTGCTCCTTCGTCGCTTATTTTAGCCAACAATTTTTTGCCTGTTATTTAGGCGTTAGAGCTTTCGAGAGTTAAGTGACAAATCAATACCGTTATAAAATGAAAATGCCCCAGCCAGACTCAGGGATGAACAAGTGTTCAACTCTTATAGGTGGTGCAGGAATATTATTGGGTATGGCTTCTTTAGCTTTTTTTGGTAAAGGTTCTATCCACGCATTTTCTCTAATTTATATTTTTATTTTAGTTGCTCTAAATTTTCTGAGCTATCACGCTCAATCTTTGAGGGTGGTAATTGCAACTCTGTCTGGCAGTGCAGCTTTATTTCTAATTTTGTTTTCTATTCCTGATTTTATTTCAGCTAACATGAGGCAATCAAAGTTAGGTGCGTATTATATGTTTGTTGGGTTATTATCGGCTTCAGTTTGCTTATGCCAGATTCGAGCTATAGCTAATAAAAGCTCTAACAAGTAACTCAAGCGGGACAAATAAAGCTTGGCTTTTGTCACTGCGTTCCATATTTTAGCCAAGCTAATTATTTGCCCCTTAGTTGGGCGTTATGTGTATCGATAAACTATGCCATCTGAACCTAACTATTCAAAGTATACGATTACTGAACTGCACGAATCATTGAGGAGTATTGATCGGGTAAGGTTTCCTGAACGATTAAAACAAATCAATGACGAGCTAGAGTTTAGGGCAAACGAAAATGAGCAAGATAAAGAAAACCATATTAGTGAAATGAGTCCGACAAAAAAGAATGCTTTCGTATTCTTTTTACTATTTTCAATTGTGGTGTCTACTTTATATGCTGAATACATTCAATGAAAGGGTTGGTTTGGGTTACAAAACAATCCCACCCACAACTGTATTGGCTTTCGGTTGTCATCTTTGCAATATGGTCGGGTTATTACGCAAAGAAATATATAAATGTGAAATACACATAACAAGCAGTTCAAGCGGGGCTTTTTACAGTTTGCTCGGTTCCGCTTCGCTACACAATTTAAGCAAACTAATAAAAAGCCCCTTAACGTGGGCGTTATATTGCATGAAAAATTTGGCGATTGCCTTTACATTAGTGACATTTTCAACAAGTACATTTGCTTGTTTTGGTGGACCCGAACAAGATTTAATAATCTTAGGAATAAGGTTGCTTGCATTAAATGCTTTCCTTATTTTTTTGTCATTAACATTAAGGTGTATTGCAAACTTCCGGGATGTATTTAAATCAGTAACAATTGTTTGTGCCGGCTTAGTTCTACCTATTTTTATGTACTTGAGTACTCATGGCTCTGGAGATTGTGGCGAGGGAGATGTTGTTGCATTTAAAATTGCATCTATTATTCTGTGTTTAGTTGTAGCATATGAGCTAATTAGTCTAATCAAAGTTAGGCGTAAGCTGCAATATAACAAGCTGTTCAAGCGGGACAAATAACAGTTGGCTGGTTCCGCTCCGCTACACATTTTAGCCAACTACAATTTGCCCCTTAACAGGGCGTTATATGCCTATGATTGTATCTATCGAAGAGTTAGATGACCGCTGGAAAGAAAGTAATAACCTGATGGCGCTACTACCATTGCTCGAATATTCTTATCCAGAGGTATTACAAGAGATCAAAGATTCAGATTTCATAACTGAAGATGGCCTTGTAAGTATGGTTGAGTATTCCTTAAGGTTTCCTAGCAGGCATTGGGCGCTATCTGCGGTGAAATGGATGAAAAGTGGATTTACTATAAATCGTGCCATCTGCGAAAACCTGATTGCAATCTCTAAGGATAAATCGGATAGTCAAAAGTTAAGGCATAAATCCATTGCTCAAGCTAATAAGTGGCAACGGGAAAAAGGCATATAACAAGCGCATTAAGCACGGGACTGCTAACAGTTTGCTCGGTTCCGCTACGCTGCACATTTTAGCAAACTATTAATCAGCCCCTTATGCGGGCGTTATACGAAAAGGAAAGTTCAGTGTACAAACTCATAATTATGTCTATTTTAATTCTGCTTTTAAATGCATGCGGCATTACAAAAAAATCTCCAGATTTTAAGTCAGATGATTTAGTTGGTGTTTGGGAGTTAAAATTTGATGGAGTATACCCTTATTGGTTTAGCCAAATAGGCTTTACTCAAGATGGAAAAAAGTGCGTACTAAGTTATGAATTTGATTCAAATGGAAAAGTTGAAATTACATATTATTCTAATCGTTATGAAATCAAAGATGGTCACTTATTTAGTACCGTAGGTTTTAGCTCAACACCTTATGTACGCTCTGGTGAAATAATTAAAGATAGAATTGATAAAATTACCCCTGATTATTTTGAAGTCTTTATGATATCGCCATTCATTGGTGATACTCCGGAAAAGCATCAAAGACTATCAGGTCTAAACCCCGAAGATATCTGCAAAATCGTTGATAATTTTCGTATAACAAATCATTAAAGCAGGACAAAAAACAGTTGGTTTTTGCTCGTACCTCGCTTATTTTAACCAACTATTTTATTGCCTCTTAATGAGGCGTTATGTTCCTAATTAAAGCGGTGTTTTTAACTCCGCTAAAATATTTAAAACTATATTGAGTTATAAGATGATAAATGAACTTTCACGAGTCACTGCTTACCTAGAAACTTACGCATTTAATAGAACAAATGGTGAGTTAATCAAAAGAGCTCACGCAACAGGATTTTTTGTAAAAACTATAAATAAAATTTTGCTAGTAACGAACTGGCATGTTGTGACAGGGCTTGATCCTTCAGAGCCAGAGAAAAACCTTGGCGGTTTCGTCCCTGAAGTAGTGAAAGTCACCGTAGTTAGTAAAAATAATACGTTAACTGAGTTAACATTTCCTTTGTATGATCAGGATATGAAGCCACTTTGGAATGAACACCCCGATAGGAACTTAGTTGATTTAATTGTCCTTCCAATTTCAAAAGCCTTAGAGGAACACTTTTATTTTTTTGATATTTTATCTAAAACAGACTCATCTGAAATAAAGCAAACTGTTGGTAAAGATGCTTTTATTCTTGGTTACCCATTTAGCAAAGAAAATTTATCGTCAGCCTTTGGCGAACAAAATCATTATTACCTTCCTGTTTGGAAGCGAGGTAGCATAGCTACAGAACCTAATTTAAAGATAGCGGATAAATTAATTCTAATTGACTCTATGAGTCGTCCGGGGATGTCTGGTTCACCAGTAATTATATGTGAAGATGAAAGCGTCATGGTAGGCAAAAACGATAAAGGTAATGACTTAATCAAGCGGATAAGTGAAGGTGATACTTCTGCAATTCTAGATTTCGATGCAAATAATATTATGGACGATAAGGTTAAAAAGTTTAATGTTCTGGGTGTATATTCTGGGGTAGTAGGCTCTACTGCGTTACAAGAATTAGCGTTAGGTAAATGTTGGCACATCGATACTCTAGTGGATCTAATTGAAAATCATGTTTCAGGTGTAATGCCTTTTCATTCTCCATTTACACCTCATGAGTATTATGAAAGCTTCCTTCAAGATATTAAGGGTGTCATGATAAGAAAAAATGCTAAAGGCGACGAAACGGAAAGACTTGCAATGGACTTTAAGTATTAATCAATCGGAACATAACAAGCCAATTAAGTGTGGGACTGCTAAAGCTTGGCTCAGTTTCGCTCCGCTACACAGTTTAGCCAAGCATTTATCAGCCCCTTAATGGGGCGTTATGTAACTAATTATACTATGGAGTGTATTCTTGAAATTTAAAATAATGATAATTGCATTGCTTTTTACATTTTCAGTTTCAGCAGAAACTGAGTTGAAAGGAAGCCCTAAAGAGCTTAAAAGTTTTTTGCACCCTGAAGTTAAGACCATATCTATAACGGAAAGCGCCGAAGAAATTGCATTTAAAGATGAAGCTATTTTGAGTCTGTTAGTAACTACGGAAGATGATAAATTAGCATTATCATTAAGTAAAAACGCTAAAGTTAGGGCCGATATATCATCTGCACTAACCGCTAATGAAATCCCACTAAAAAACATTAAAAACTCAAAGTTTTCGACTTCACCTGATTACGGTTGGTTCGGGAATAAACCAGATAGTTATAAAGTTGCGAACACAGTAACTGTTCTTATTAACAATGAAACGGGCTTACAAAGTATTGCAAAAATTGTAGATTCCTACGATGAAGTTACATTAATAAGTACAGAATACAAACATTCGGAGAAAGAACTTTATAAACAAAAAGTTAAAGAAAAAGCGTTAAATAAAGTATTAAAACAAAAAGAATTTTACGCTAAAAGCTTAGGGCTCAAACTAAAACCGATATCATTTACTAATCAAGCCTCATTTGTAAATGATGATATTGAAATGATAGTAGTAACGGGAAGTAGAGTTAAGAGAAGTGATTATTCAAGTGTTAGCAGTGAAGAACAAGCCCAAACATCATTTGAAAAAGTAACTTACAGTACAAATGTAACTGTTCAATTTATAGTGGAATAGTTACATAACAAGCTGTTTAAGCGGGACAAATAACAGCTGGCTTTTGCTCGTTCCTCGCTAATTTTAGCCAACAGTTTTATTGCCGCTTAGCATGGCGTTATACGTAATCTATGAATCAGTTAAGCACCAAGCAAAAGAGTTTTTACAAAGAAATTGCCAGAATACTGTGGGAAGAATGGGATCCTATTGGTGTAAACGACGGAGATAATGAGTGGAATGACGAATATGATAGTTATGTTCCACATACGTTTAAGCTTGCAATAGATAATGCCGATGCATCGAAGATTGCCAAACATTTATCAACTTCGATAATTCAAAATATGGGAATGACTTCCAATCTTAATCATGATTTAAAAATTGCGCGGTTAATTGTAGAAACCAAGATTAATATACTTGGAAGCTAATTACGTATAACAAGCTGTTTAACAAGGACAAAATACAGTTGGCTTTTGCTCCTTAGTCGCTTATTCTAGCCAACTATATTTTGCCCATTAACAGGGCGTTATGTGGATACGAAATGTCAAAGTTCGGTATTTTTTGTTTTAGTTTTATTTGTATATTTAAGGCTCATGCTCTTTCAAAAACTTGGGACTTTCATTATTCAAATTCATACTGTGATATGAGTTTAAGCGACTCATATTATACTGAGGAACAGAATTTATTTGGGTATGTTATATCGTTCAAGTTCTTGGGTAAAAATCACGTTAATGCGAATGAATTATTAACTAAAACCCCCATGCTGCATGTTTTACCTAGCCTCTTAACTAAGGCGGGCACTCACTTAAATGCAGAACAGCTTTCTCTAAATGGTTTCTCCTTAAATTCAGCACTATCTAGTGATGCATACACTGGAGAAAAAGTTCTTGGAATTTTAGATGATCTACTTTCAGGTAAACCTGTTGTTGGCGTAGCTGAGTTTTCTGATGGGACTACAACTCAGTGGACATTTAACACTAAAGATATTCAAGTTAATGGTGCTTTATTTAAAGTTTGCATGGATAAATCCACATAACAAGGCACTCAAAAGGACAAAAAACAGTTGGTTTTTGTCCTTTTGAGTGCCTTGTTATGTGTATCGGGATGTATGAGTTCAACTGAAGCTGAATTAGAACAATTGTTGGAACAGATATGTGTTGAGTTAGGTTTTTGCCTTTCACACAAAGTTAAATGTCGGTTGATTAAGTTCCCACCTAAAACATCAGAAAAGTTCACGCAATCAGTTATAAAGGCCGAGGGCTTAAATGTTGATACGTTAGATAAATCTTTATATAAAAGTTTGTTTGTTAAAATTGATAACGTATATAGTAAATACACATAACAAGTCACTTAAGCGGGACAAATAACAGTTGGTTTTTGCTCCTTCGTCGCTTATTTTAACCAACTATTATTTGCCCCTTAGTGGGGCGTTAGGAAGCCAAAAGATTATGGAGTTACATCTCGTCTTCACAGAATCAAATATTGTATTGGATAAAAGGCAATATGAAGGTTGGAGGCAAGTTCAAGATGCATATCCTGATTATAAAGCATCGTTCGGGCCTTGGAGCCTAGATGAAATTATCGATTTCCTTAACGAAGAATATGATGATCTTTCACCGTGTGCTTCAGTTCAAGTAAGTGAATTTTCAAATAGTAGTGTTACGGCAAAAGAGCTTTCATGGTCTTAAGCGTTGGCATTCCTAACAAGGCAATCAAGCGGGACTGCTAACAGTTTGCTCAGTTCCGCTTCGCTACACATTTTAGCCAAGCATTATCAGCCCCTTATTGGGGCGTTAGGTATACATGCAAGGTCTGATATTTAAATATCTTGAGTGACAAGTATAAGTTTATTTTTGAATGGTTTATCGCAACCAGTGTTATTGCAAAAACGCCATATGCACAAGGCTTTAGGCGTTTATATATTAATAAGTAAATTTTTTTGGAAGCTTTTTTAACTTTTGCTATTACGTAATTTAAGTAACCAAGACGACTTATTTTTTTCGGCATCATAAAATATAGATATGGTGAAAAAAAACATAATCAGTAATATTGAGTGAGCGGCAAGGCTAATTCCGAAATAAACTATGCTCCCAATATAGACAGCGAACGTAAAGCTCCACATCCCAGCTAAGATGGTCATTATGTAAAATCTACTAACGGGATCTGGGATATGCCTAATAGGATTTTTGTTTGAATCAAAAATATATTTGTAGCCGTCGTATATCCGAAGTGCAAGTGCTTTCATAACATACTCTCTTATTCATAATTGCTTCACAATGGTATACGATTAAAACTTTCATTTGGATCTAAACGGTATTTTAAATTATTTGCTTAAATCCAAATGTTACATTTAAGGCTATTCAATTTGGGCTGCTAAAGTTCAGGTATTTTGATAATGCTAAACGGTTTGACTATGTCATTTAATTCTTTATTAGAATTATATGCATAAAAATGGATTGGATATGAATATAAAAATAAATTTAGTATTCTCAACACTAATGATTTTTTTAGGCAATGGCTGCAGTGTTTATAGTGCTGATGATTATGGAGAGGTGGGCGAAAGACAAAGAGAATCTTCATGTATTAACATGGAGCCGGCTCAAGAAATGAAATGTAAAGAAAATGAAAAAAGCCTAATTATTGGTTTAGGGGCTGATAAGAATTGTAATCACCCGTATGAGTACGAAAAAAACAGATGTAAAAGTGCACAAGCAAAAAAACAGAAAGCGCTCGATGAGTCTCTTAAAAAACATACGAATAAATAGTACTTACTAGCTATAAAGAACGAGACTTATAGATGTAGCTCTGTTACGTTTCGCTGTATTAGATTAAGTAAATATTTAGCAACTCACTAACGATGTGCTAAACCTCTAAGGAAAATATGTTTAAGTCGTTTAATAAAAGCAAAATAGCGGTTTGTTTGCTTTTAGGTATTAATTGTTTGATAGCCGTTACATCAACTTATCTTATGCTTTTTAATCACAACAGTGCATGGAACATTTCTTATTTATCTAAGGTCATAATTACCTGTTTTGTGGTTTTCGCTAACGTTTATTTAATTTTCTATGTCTATAAAAGGCAAGCGAAAGCGCTTAAATTGTGCGCTTGGTTCTGTTTATTGTCTTTGGTAACAATTGAAAGTGAATTATTTTCTGTAGGTTTAATTTATGGTGTTAAATTCGGTACAGTTTTTGAAATTGGTCAAGCACTCGTATCGATAAATTTCTTGGCTTTAGTCACGCTGTTTTTGTTATATCGAATAATTAACGGCCAAAAAAAACGTGTTAACGCATAGATTTTAAAAGGAGATTGTAGTGAAAATTTATGGCGATATTCAATCGGGTAACTGTTATAAAGTTAAATTATTAGCTTCACTTCTACATATAGAACATGAATGGATTGAGGTTGATATTTTAGCGAGTGAAACTAATACATATTCATTTTTAAAAAAGAATCCAAACGGAAAAATACCACTACTTGAATTAGATGATGGGACCTATATTTCTGAGTCAAATGCTATTTTAAACTACCTCGCGTTTGAGTCTGCTTTAGCTGGCAATGATCGTTTTACAACGGCAAAAATATTGCAATGGCAATTCTTTGAACAGTATAGTCATGAACCTTTTATTGCGGTTGCTAGGTTTATTGCTAAATACCTTGGTATGCCTAAAAATCGAAAGCGAGAATACGAAGCTAAACAAGTTGGTGGTCATAAAGCACTTAAGGTAATGGAAGAACAGTTAAAAGAAACACCTTATCTCGTTGGATCAAACATTACAGTCGCAGATATTTCATTATATGGTTATACCCATGTTGCCCATGAAGGTGGTTTTGATCTGGCGGAATATCCTTACATTCAAAAGTGGTTAACTCGGATAGAGTCTAAGCCTAATTATATCGGCATGTCGTAATGCGGACTTATTTAACAACTATAAGCTTGTATATAGATAAGACGTGCAATATTAAGGTGTTCAATTGAATCAAAAAGCCCAGTATAAGCTGGGCTTTCTTATTGATATGGTCGGAGTAGCAAGATTCGAACTTGCGACCTCACGTCCCCCAGACGCACGCGCTACCAAGCTGCGCTATACCCCGTAACGTAAGCTTAATGGGGATGAAACTTACGCTGGTTATATTAATGATTTATCGAGTTAATGCAATGAAATGCCTTTAAAAATTCATTAAATTACAGTTGAGTGTTTAATTATTGTTCTTTATTTGCTTGTTGACTAAATTGCTTTATAAAATGAACACCATCAATCATCAATGGAAAGTCGGGTTTCGCTGTGATGGGAGCCGCTAATTGTATTGAGTAACTTTGAAAGTTGCCATTTTGGTCCACAAACATTGATTTGTCTTTATTAAATACAACGATGCCATCGGTCATGGTATTGGCAATTATGCGATCTTTCTTTAAACGTTTTACATCGTTACCATTACTGAATGTGTTTGGTTCTATATTACAGTTTAACCAGCGCTTAATTAGGGTAGGTTGTACATCCATATGGCTTGTTAACTTATCGATAACCCTGTTTTTTCCCTCAGGTAAAACTAACAACGCAGGCTTAATTGATAAAGAAGTATCTTTAGATTTATTGCCAATCGAGCTTATCCAAACAATATCTTTTTCGGCTTTTTTATTTTGTGCGGACATCAATGCATCTAAAAATAATTCATATTGATAACTATCATCGCCAGCAAAATAAAACACATGTAAACCAGGTGAAAAATTATTAAGTTTATCTGCAAAGACTAAACTCGAGATATCAGCTAAGTGATTGCTCTTTGAAAATAATGATGTGGTTAAATTGTTTAACTCTGAAGCACTGTTATGATTTTGCTCTCCAATAACCGTAAATGATTTAGCCAAGTTTTTCTTGTCAATAATTTGAAAGAGTAGTGGGGTTGCTCCTTGTTCTAATAAAGCTCCCTTATAAATACTTGGTAGGCTATAAAACAAATTAAACCATGCATCTTTTGGTAACGCGTTATCAATGTGATTATCAAGAGAAACCTTACCATTCAAGGCTCTTTGCTTGATTTTATCTAATTGTTTGTTGTTAAGCGACTTATCAGTTAACACCATAAAAACAGATTGCGTCAACGCTGAATTACTGGGGCATTGCCCCTGATATTGTGGATATTGCGGTATTACATCAGTAAAGGCAAGAGGGCTCGTTTTCCGGGCAATATAATCAACTTCATCGAACATACCATATTTAGTTAACAGGGTTTTTGCGGTTGATGGGTACGATAACGGTAAAACGGTGTCTTGACGTAAAACATCATATTCTAAGTTTGCATCTGCCCAAATATGAACAATGTGACTGAAGAAGAAGAATGCTACTAATGGGATAACAATAAAACGCGCAAAAATGGTTTTTTGTAACTCTTTTAAATGTTTCCAAGCATAGTTTGACGCAAGTAACTCAAACGAGAGAATAACCATACAAAGCACTAAGCTAACAAACCAGAAAACGCGGCTGTTTTGCTGAATTTCATTAGTGATCAAGTCTAAAATTGGCGCGCTTGAAGAGATATTTAAATGATAACCCAAACGACTATAAATAAAGGCATCAAGTAGTAATAATAGTAATTCGACCGTAAAAACAATGGAAGCGACAACCCGAATAAAGCGCGTTCGGGGAAATAATATGGTGATCGGGAATAAAATCAGCACAAAACTCATAAAAGTTAAAAATGCCATATGGCTTAACCAAGTTGTGGCTAAATATGTTTGACCAAGTAAGGTTTCAGGCATTGCTTCGTTAAATACATAAATAGAAGACAATAAAATAGCCGCTATTATGTTGAAAAATGTGAACCAGTGGCTCCAGCTAATTAGCTGCAATAGGCGCTTACTATAGGGTTTTGATTCAAATGAAACCATTGCGTCGTGTAATTCTCTTATTATTGTTTATTTGTCGCTTTTTTATTATATGTACAACTTATACGTTTTATTCAGATTTTTGTATAGATTGTTTTAATGCACTGATAAAATTGTTTACTATAGTTTCTCGTTGTTGCTCTGGCACATTATTATTAATAATTTCTGTCAGTGTATTTCCTAGGCACATCAGCGCTAGATCAGGGGTTGCAGACTCATTTACTAATACATCATGCAAATCTTGAATAATTTTTTCTACACGTTCGTTGGAATACTTGGATACAATAGGCATCTTAAACACTTAATTGGTAATTTGATAAACAAGACATAAGTTTATCAAATGCCTGAACAATATAATACTGACCTTTATCTATGAGCTTAATAATTTCAAATATTGCACTGCATTTTTTAACAAAAAAAGAAGAAACTGGTGAAGTTGTACTCAGGTTAGGGCCTGAAAACATTGCAGCTAGCAGCAAAATTGAGAATTTTGTTGACGCCTTACATAAAATTTATAACAGCAAAGGCAGTAAAGCCTACGGACATTTTTCATCAATGCCTGCAGAAGGTGATAGTGCGCGCTTTGTTGATATTATGGAAAGTTACTTAGGTGACGTACAAAGTTTTTACCAATTTAGCAGTCAATCGGCAAATTTGTTGAAAAATGAAATTGAAAAATATGACTTAGCAGAAACCGGTTATTTGATCATTTGTCATTATGAATACATGGGTGGTCGTTATTTATTAGCGGCAATCATTCCTATTTCGGAGCATTACTCAGTTGATGGCGAGTTAAATATTTCTGCAGATCAACATTTAGATACTAACAAATTACAATTGGCTGCGCGTATTGATTTATTTGATTATCAAGACAATGCGGACGGTAATCGTTATATTTCTTTTATTAAAGGTAGAGCAGGCCGTAAAGTTTCTGACTTTTTCTTGGACTTTTTAAGCTGTGAAGAAGGGCTAAATTCGAAAGAGCAAACCCAAACCTTAGTGGAAGCCGTTGAAGATTATGTTGCCGTAAATCAATTTGACGCCAACGAAAAACAGCAAACCCGTAAAGAATTGCTCAGTTACTGTAAAGAACAAAAAGAGTCAGCTCAAGATGTTTCCTTGCAAGAACTAGGTGATGTTATAAAGTCTGAGGAAAGTGGCAGCGACTTTTATAAGTTTTGCCAAGAGCAATCTTACCCAATTGAAGAATCATTCCCGCATGACCAAGCCGTTGTGAATAAAGTGACGAAATATTCTGGCTATGGCAATGGCATTAGTTTGAGCTTTGAGCGCAGTCACTTCGGCCAAGATGTGGTTTATAATCCAGCTAATGAGAGTATTACCATATTTAAAGTTCCGCCAAATTTGAAAGACCAGTTAATGGCGTTGATTGAAAGTAATAAAGCTAATGAAAATGCAGCAATGCAGTCACCTAGCGGTGAATCTGAAAGCGAATTCTAATTAGGCCATTGATAATGGCAAATACAACATTCATACGTTACGCAAACGCGTAACACTTAGATAAAATATTTTAGGAAAGAAAATGACAACATTAACAATTACTCGCCCTGACGACTGGCATGTACATTTACGCGACGGCGCTGCATTAACCTCTACAGTGCCAGACATTAGCCGTTATTTTGGTCGAGCTATTGTTATGCCCAACTTAGTAGCGCCAGTGACTAATGCAGCATTAGCAAGTGAATATCATCAGCGTATTATGGCAGCAAATCCAAGTAAACAATTTCAAGCGTTAATGGTGTTGTACTTAACGGATCAAACCACAGTGGAAGATATTAAGGCGGCAAAAGCTTCAGGTATTGTATACGCTGCAAAACTTTACCCAGCAGGTGCTACGACTAATTCGTCTTCGGGTGTAACAAGTGTAGATAACATTGCCTCTGTATTAGCAGCAATGGAGGAAGAAAATATGCCATTGTTAATTCACGGTGAAGTCACAGATCACGATATTGATATTTTCGATCGTGAAGCGGTATTTATCGATACTATTTTGCGTCCGTTGGTAGCTAAGTACTCAACACTAAAGATTGTTTTAGAACATATCACCACTAAAAATGCTGTTGATTTTGTTAAAGAAGCCGGTAGCAATGTTGCAGCCACAATTACTGTACATCACTTATTATTTAATCGTAATGACATGTTAGTTGGCGGTATCCGTCCTCATTATTTTTGTTTACCTATTTTGAAACGTAACATTCATCAGCAGGCATTAATTGAAGCGGCCACCAGTGGTAGCGAAAAGTTCTTTTTAGGTACAGATTCCGCACCACATCCGCAACATGCTAAAGAGTCAGCTTGTGGCTGTGCTGGTTCATATACCGCACATGCTGCTATTGAGCTTTATGCTGAAGCGTTTGAACAAGCCAATGCTTTAGATAAACTTGAAGCTTTTGCCAGCTTAAATGGCCCTAAGTTTTATAACTTGCCTGTTAATACTGACAAAATAACGCTAGTTAAAAGTGAATGGTCTGTACCTGCAACAATGGCATTCGGTGATGATGTTGTTGTACCAATTCGTGCTAACGACACCGTTGCTTGGCAAGTAAAGTAGCAGAGGGGCGATAAATGCAGTTATTTGTAAATGATTTAACCGTTATCGACTTTTCATATTGTTGCAACAAGCGCGGTATTGTAGGTGAAAGCTGGATCGTTGATGTATTACTTGACGGTAGTTTGAATGAAATGAGTATGGTGCTTGATTTTGCTGTCGTTAAAAAGCAAATTAAAGCCATTATTGACGAAGCCGTTGATCATAAATTATTACTACCTATTCAAGATGATTCAATAGTAGTTAGCAATGCAAAAGAACGCGTTGGACATGAGTTTGTCGACTTTACATCGCAGCAAGGAGAGTATTTTTTACAATCGCCTGCTTGTGCTTTTGCAAAAATTGACGCTAAACATATTAATATTGCTTCTGTTACGGAACATTTAACGGCCATTATTTTGGCTCAGTTGCCGAAAAATGTTCAAGGGTTAACCTTGAATTTACGTCCTGAGAATATTGACGGCGCTTATTATCATTATACTCATGGTTTAAAGCTGCACGACGGTAACTGCCAACGCATAGCACATGGTCATCGTTCAAAAATTCAAATATTTAAAAATGGTCAACGTTCACAGGCATTAGAAGAAGTATGGAGTTTACGCTGGCAAGATATATACATAGCTAGTGAAGCAGACCGAATTAGTTTAGCTGATATTGAGCTTTCAAGTGATGCTAGAAAGAATTTGACACCCGATCACCAATTATTTTCTTATTTTGCCCCACAAGGGCGTTTTGATATTGCGGTGCCTGGTAAAATACTTGATGTTGTAGATTGTGATTCGACTGTAGAGTTATTGGCAGATTTTATTTTTCGTCAACTCAAAAAGCAATCACCAAATGATGATTTTAAAGTCATAGCCTATGAAGGTGTTGCCAAAGGAGCCATTGCCAATGGTTAAGCCATTATCAAGGTTTTTATCTGTTTCTTTACTTATCAGCGCAAGTTTAAGCGCTTTTGCTTCTGCCGAAGAAAAACTTACTGAACAGTTTTTTCAAGGGGCATTAATTGTTGGTAAAACAGCTCCTGAAAATAAAGTATTGTTAAATGGAAAAGCACTCAAAGTTTCAAAAAACGGTGACTATGCACTTGGCTTTAGCCGTGACGAAAAAAATAATAGTGAACTTATTATTATTAAACCTGATGGCACGCAAGAGAATCGACTGTTAAAACCATTGAAACGTGAATACAACATTCAGAAAGTGACTGGCATCTCTAAGAAGATTATGAACCCCAATAAGAAAGCAGTTACTCGTGTTGGTGAAGATAATAAAAAAATTAGAGCAGCACGGAAAATAGATTCTAATTTAACGGCATTTGCTGAAGGTTTTATTGCGCCAATTGATGGCATTATCACCGGCGTATACGGTAGTCAGCGTTATTATAACGGTGTGCCTAAAACGCCACACTACGGTTTAGACTATGCCGGTAAAACAGGCGATCCAGTGAAGTCTCCTGCGGACGGTACTGTATTAATGTACGTACCTGATATGTTTTACTCAGGCGGTACTATGATCATAGATCATGGCCATGGTGTTAGCTCAACATTTTTGCATTTGAGTGATTCTTATGTCAAAGTTGGTGATAAAGTAAGCAAAGGAGAGCTTGTTGCGGCCGTAGGTTCTAGCGGAAGAGCAACCGGACCACACTTAGATTGGCGCATTAACTGGTTTAATATGAGACTAGATCCTGCGTTAGTGTTAAAACTTAAGCCTTTGAAATAAAAGTTCACAAACAAAGGCGATAAAAGGTAACCAATGAAAAACATCCTTATCGCCTTATGTCTCCTATCAGCTAGCGTTATAAGTTACGCTAAAGACCTCCATGTTGGCTGGGAGCTTTGGTATCCCTATCAATATCGAAACAGTCAACAAGAACTGCTTGGTTTAGATTTCGAAATATTTAACGCCATACTTTCTAAAGCTGGTTTTACCTCTGAATATACTGAATTACCTTGGAAACGACATTTACACTATATTAAAACGGGTGAAATGGATGTCGCAATGGGGGCGTCTATTAGTGACGAAAGAAAACGCTATGCTAGATTTACACAATCCTATCGCAAAGAAACTATTAAATTATTTGTTAGAAAAGGAAAAGCTAAAAGTATTAAATTAAATACGCTCAATGATTTAGCTCATAGTAATTATATGGTAGGAATCGAAAGTGGTTATTATTATGGAGATGAATATAAAGAGTTGATGAAAACTACAGAATTTCCAGAACATATTATTGAAGTTGTTGACATTGAAGAGAACGTAACCTTATTGCTGAAAGGGCATATTGATGGTTTTTTAGTGGATCCAGCAACAATAAAATCTTTTGCTAATAAATATCAGATGAATGGTGAATTTGAACAACATTCGCTCAATATTTATCAATCTGATATTCATATAATGTTTAGTAAAGTAGCAGTAGAGCAAAACGTTGTTACTGCCATTGATAACGCGATCAGTGTAATGAAAAAATCTGGGGAATTAGAAAAAATAATTAATAAGTGGAGTCAGTTGAATTAGATAATAAGCTTAACAAACCTAGTATAAAATAAGCTATAATTATTACGTTATCCGCTGCTGCTCATTAAACACGTTAAACAAAGAGAAAATAAGAAATTACTCATCAATCACCTTTAGTAACTGCTCAAGTTACAGACACTCAGCTTAAAATTGCTACCTTTAATTTATTTAATTATCTCGAACCACCTAACGCTTTCTATGAATTTGAACGTATTTATAGCGCTGAACAATGGCAAAAGAAACAAAACTGGATTGCTAATTACTTGCAAGAGAGCACGCCTGATATTATAGGCTTTCAAGAAGTATTTAGTGCTGAATCTTTAAAAATACTGGTTTCGGAAAATGGTTATCAACACTTCGCAGTAGTTGACGAGCCACAAATTATCGATGACTTTATTTATAAAAAACCAGTTGTAGCTATCGCATCACGTTATCCTATTGTTGAAGTTGAGGCAGTAAAGCCTAGTTTAACGCTTGCGGCGACATTAGGCTTAAGTCGTGAATTCGTTTTTAGTAGAAAAGTATTACGGGCAACTATCGATGTTCCTCATCTTGGCCATTGTGATTGTTACGTGGTGCACTTTAAATCTAAACGCTCAATGCTTGAACATGATGTGATAAAAGAGCAGTCAGTTGAAAAAAGTATTATTGAAAGTTTGAAAGCACAGGTTGCTGGTGGCTGGGGTTCAACTATTCAACGAGGTAGCGAAGCAACATTGCTGATGGTAGAGATGATTGAACGACGTGAATCGAGCAATAACGCTATGGTATTAATGGGGGATTTTAACAATACCCTAACAGATGGGGTGTTGAGTCAATTATTAACCTGCACATTACGCTTTGTCTCCGCCATAGACCGTGAAGCATACTTAGCCAAGTATTGCTTGCTTGATGCTTGGGACTTATTTGAAATCGCAAAAATAAATGATGGCGAGTTTAGTGAACAAGCAAAGCTTAAGCGCATTCCAACGCATTATTTTGGCGCAACAAGCTCGGTACTCGATTACATTTTGCTATCATGTGAATTTGACGCTAGCTACCACGATAGTCTGTATCAAGTAAGCGAGCATGATACTTATGACAGGCACTTAATTAACCCTATTTTTGACCGCGATGGTGAAAGTACCGATCACGGTATTGTGTCAGTCACATTAACCTTAAGATCCTAACTTGATCACACCCTGATGAAAATATTGAAATAATAGCAACGATATCAGATTTCATTAACTTAAAAGGCCATTAATAGGCTAAAATACTCGGCTATTAGTTTTTATTTTTAGCCCTTTATATTAATGACTGACATTATGCCTGCCAACTTTGAACAACTTTCTCTTATTCCACCGTTATTAACGCGATTAGCTGAACTAGAGTATGAAAAACCAACGCCAATTCAAGCACAAGCAATTCCAAGTATATTAGCAGGCCGAGATTTAATCGCTGGGGCAAACACGGGATCAGGTAAAACTGCCACTTTTGCATTGCCACTATTACAGCAACAAGCAAAGCACTCGATAGCGAAACAAGGTAACAGCAGTAAAGGTAACTATGTTAGTGGGTTGATTCTTGTACCAACACGAGAATTAGCCAAACAAGTCGCTGATAGTATAAAGTCTTATGCGGTGCACTTTAACGGTGAAATTAAAAGCTCTGTTGTTTTCGGTGGCGTTTCTGTAAACACACAAATGCTAGCGTTACGCGGTGGCACTGATATTTTAGTGGCAACGCCAGGTCGATTACTTGATTTGATTTCTAACAATGCCATTAAACTCGACAAGGTAAAAACATTAGTGCTTGATGAAGCTGATCGCATGTTAAGCCTAGGTTTCATTGAAGAGTTATCAGCACTTTTAGCCTTATTGCCAAAACAAAAGCAAACTTTATTATTTTCGGCAACCTTCCCAGAACAAGTGCAAGCATTAATGCAAGAATTACTGAATGATCCGATTGAAATTCAACTACAAAGTGTTGATGCTAGTACCTTAGTACAACGTGTTTTTACGGTAAATAAAGGTGAAAAAACCGCGGTACTTGCGCATTTGATTAAACAATACCAATGGCGACAAGCACTTATTTTCGTTAACGCAAAAAACAGCTGTAATCACTTAGCAGAAAAACTTTCTAAACGCGGTATTATTGCGGAAGTCTTTCATGGCGACAAAGGCCAGAGTGCTCGTAATAGGGTACTTGATGGTTTTAAATCCGGTGAAATAGACGTGCTAATAGCTACTGATATTGCTGCCCGAGGCCTCGACATTGAAAAGCTACCTGTGGTAATAAACTTCGACTTACCAAGGAGCCCATCAGATTACATGCACCGCATTGGTCGTAGTGGTCGTGCTGGTGAAGTGGGTTTAGCTATTTCTCTGCTCGATTACGAAGATTATCATCACTTTAAAGTTATCGAAAAGAAAAACAAAATTCGACTAGAGCGTGAACAAGTTACAGGCTTTGAGGTTGATGAAATTATCACTCAAGCACATATTGAAGCAAGTAAACCAAAAGCAAAGCCCGCAGGCACCGGAAAGAAAAAGCGTAAAAACAAAACAAGCGTCAATGCTGATATTTGGCTGAATAACTCTTAATCCTAACATCTAGAACTAATCATTAAAGGCCGTCATGAATACTACTCTTGAAAACGTATCTGAAATAGTCGCGAAGGCAAATGACCTATTTGTTGGCAAGTTCGATAAAGTCGATACCATTATGGGTATCATGGATAAAACCTTACGTAAACAAGGGATGAAAGCAGACGCTGTCACTATTGATTGTGTCGTATTAGATAAGAAAATTGTTGTCGTACTGCATGACGAAAAGCCCGGTTTAGTTGACGTTGCCCTAGGTAATAAAGCTGGAGATATATATTCTTCTACTGAACATAAAATTAGTGATTTAACACAGGAACTTATGCTAGAAATTATGGAAGCTAACTTCATCGCTTGATCGACATTGTTAACAAAAGGAACTATTGGTGAATAAAGAAATTGATAAATTAGCCTGGCTATATATAGAAAACGGTAAACTTTTAAGTGCTCGCTCAAAAAATAAAACGCTTTTCTATATTCCTGGTGGTAAACGCGAGAAAGGTGAGTCAGATGAACAAGCCCTGATACGTGAAGTTAAAGAAGAGATTTCCGTAGACCTAATTTCTAATTCTATTAAATATGCTGAAACTTTTATAGCTCAGGCCGATGGTAAGGGTAGCGACACCGCAGTAAAGCTCACTTGTTATTTTGCAGACTTCAAAGGCAAACTCCACCCTGACGCTGAAATTGCAGAAATAGACTTCATAAGTTATGAAAACAAAGTGCTTTGTTCTCTAGGTTCAATTAAGGTAATGGACTGGCTCAAGAAACAGAATTTACTCTAGTAGAAATAAAAACAAGCCAACTTCAGGAGTTGTTGATTAGGGTCAAGTTAAGTTTATATAGTGCACCAATTCATATTCAACTAGGTAAAGTTAGTAGTAAGATAATCGCCTTTATTTCAAAACCTAAGTAGTTACCATGATAGTTGATCTTAATAGCCAATACGGCTTAAACCCTGCCCATAGTGAAGTTGTTGAAGCATGCAAAATTATAGAGCCTTGCAGCACGCTTGATATGGGCTGTTCAAACGGGCGTAACGCGGTTTACCTCGGCCAACACGGATTTGATGTTACTGGTATTGACGCTAACCCAGGCGCAATTAATATGCTGCAAAGCATTATTAATGAACAGGATTTTGAGAATATTAAGGCGCAAGTTTACGACATTAACCATGCCAATCTTAGCGAAAGTTATGGTTTTATATCATGTACTGTTACCTTAATGTTTATCGATCCATCTCGTATTGATACCGTTATTGCTGATATGCAAAACTCTACTTTGGCAGGTGGTTACAACCTTATTGTGTGCGCTATGGATACTGAAGAGCATCCATGCCCTATGCCTTTCCCGTTCACCTTGAAAGCAGGGCAGTTACGTGAAGCTTATCAAGGCTGGGAAATGATCAAATACAACGAAGATGTTGGTACCATGCACAACGGCGCTCAATTGCAATTTGCCACTATGCTGGCGAAAAAGCCGAGCTAGATATAAAAGCTAACATAAACCCGTTATGGCCTTAATGCTAGCGTTTTACATTAAGGCATCGTAGGTTTTATTCATAATCTCAACAGAAATATTGTTATTATTTCTGTTACCGATAATTCGCTTGATGTTAAGTTGTTTTTGTCGAACAAAATCAATAAAAGTTCGAGTGTAATTGGGGATGACCTTAGCGATAGTATTATCAAAAGGAATATGCAAAAAATCTGATTGAAAAATAATGCCACCGCTCCTGAAATGAACAAAACTTTGTCGCTTAGCGTGCAAGTTTTCCAATACGTAAAAAACAGCACCATCAATGCTCTGTTCGTGTTCAATCATTCGGAACTTAAACTTGGCAAAATCACCTGCAAAACCTGAGTAAGCTTTGATAGCAGCGATACTATACTCATCAGCAAGTATCTCGGCGCCTATGTCAGCATAGGCTTTTAGACCAGCAATTTGGTGCCCATGAGGATGAGTAACATAAACTGACGTAATTTTTTTATTTGGAAATTGTTGATTGACCAGTTCAATCGTTTTTTTAGCAATACTGGCATAGCCACTGGCGCCAAATACCGCAATGTTATCGCCGCTAATTTTAAATAAACTATTACGCCTAGCTGAAGAGTCGGTGACAAGATAAAGATCGGTTGCTATTTCCGTTGCTACTAGCACACCGTCACTTTTAGGAAGTTCAGGGCCGTATCCTATTGGAAGTCGCAGTTTATTTGGGTCTACTTGCTCAATAATGTCAAATTGGTCAATAAATTTTATATACGCCGGCTCTGTCGCTCCACCGTAATAAGATTGTAAAGAGCGAGCAAAAGTTAATCCTCTACTAGTTTGGTAATCATCGTAAACATAAATTGCACCTTCAGATTTTTTATTAATCGAAATTAGCTGCAAAGGCTTATGGTTAAACTCATAATCGATAATATTATCATCGGATGTTAAATGTGTAAGCGTTATTTTGTTTGATTCGCTGTTTTGCTTAAAGGTAATTTTTTCCAAAATGTTGTCTTCATCAAGTAGAGGTCTTACCGCTAAAAAATCAACGTTCATAATCATGTAATAGATGAAACGATCAAAGTTACCTAAACCTTTATTGATAATGCTTTTGCCAAATGTTGAAGTGCTTTTTTCATAGAATATGCTCTCATTATCATTCTGAAATTGTGCTCTGTCGTACAGTCTACCTCCGGTGTAGTAAAGTATGTCATTGTCGTAAAAATGTTTTTTTACCAGATCTACTTCAACCATTCTTTGCGACATCACTCTATTTGGGGTTTGATAATCCCAATAATTATTGTCTCTATATTGCTTATTTAAGAAGTGATATTTCAGCGAAAAGGTATTGATTGAACGAGTGCTCTTATAGTGGTTTCTGAGTTCTTCGATAATCGTTTTAGTTTCTTTTAGTGTTGATGTGGTTGAAGCCAGCGCTGAAGTTGTCGTTATAGTGAGAATAAATAAGACTATTAAATTTAGCGTTGGTGAATGACTTATACGGTTGAGATTCATCAATAACTCCTTGATTCTTAATTGGTAAATATAAAAGGCGTATAGTGTGATTGCTTATTCTGCTACAGTATTGCGTCGTAAGTTTTATTCATCACTTCTACGCTAATATCGTTATTTTTGAAGTTGCCCACGATGCGCTTAAATTTCAGCTGTTTACTGCGAATAAAATTAACGAAGGTTTTGGTGTAATTAGGTATTACCTTGGCAATGGTATTATCGAACGCGATATCAAGAAATTTCGATTGAAATATAATTTGGCTATCTTCAAAGTGGACGAAACTTTGCCGTTTTGAATGCATATTTTCTAAAACATAAAAATGTGCTCCATCAATGATTTGATCATGGCTAATTGTGCGAAATTTAAAGTTAGTTATGTTATCAGCAAATTTAGGGTAGGCTTTGATAGCGTCGATGCTATAGGCATCAGCTAGTATTTCGATACCTTGGTTTGCGTAAACGTCGAGGCCATCAATTTCATAGCCGTGCGGATGTGTGACATAAACCGAAGATATCTTTTTATTTGGGAATTGCTCATCGATTAGCTCAATGGTTTTTTCTGCTAACGCCTTATAGCCACTGGCACCAAAAACCATAATTTCATCACCATTGACTTTAAATAAACTGTTCCGCCACGCCGAAGAGTCAGTAACTAGGTAAAGATCTTTTGCAATTGCCTTGGCAACTAAAACACCGTCAGCTTTAGGAATTACCGGACCATATCCTGCTGGTATTTTTAGTTTGCTAGGCTCTACCTGATCAATAACTTCGAAATGATCGTTGTAGATGCTGTAGTATGGCTCTGCAGCACCATCAAAATATTGGTGTACGGTTCTTGCGTAGGTTAAGCCGTTTGTTATTTGATAGTTTTCATAAGTCAGGATTGCTTGTTTCGATTTATCATCGAGCGATGTCAGTCGCAACGGAGTATTGCTAAACTTATAAGTGACAATATTGTCATCATCTGTATGGTGAGTGATGGTTGATGTCCCCGATTTATGATCCTGATGTAGAGAAATGTTTTTGCCAATATTGCCTTCCGCTAATAGCGGCCTTACTGCTAAAAAATCGATATTTAACCGGACATAGTCCATTCTAAAAAACTGTCCTTTGCCTTGATCAATAATACGTTTACCTAAATAGCTACCATTTAATTCAAAAGCAAAGCTTCCGGTGTCATTTTCAAAGTGCGCCTTATCTAACAGTAATCCGCCTGATGTGTAGTAGACGTCATTATCGTAAAAGTGCTGGTTAACCAAATCTAGCTCTACAGTTCTTTGAGCCATTATTCTATTAGGTATTTGGTAGTCCCAATAATCGTGAGAATGGTATTGTCGGTTTAAATAGTGATGACTCAATGAAAATTTCTCAATTTTTCGAGTTTTTTTATAGTGTGTTTTAAGTTTGTTTATAAAAGCTTTTGTTTCTATTTCTGTTGCTTCCGTGCTCGATGCCAATGCTGGCACGGTTACCATAATGAGCATGCACAATGCCACGCAGGTAAAGGCAATAAAATGACTTTTATAGTTTGCTTTCATTGGAACTTCCTAAATAAAATAATAAATTTGAGGTTTAAAGTTGCTAGAGAAAAGACCGCTATAACATGGCATCGTAAGTTTTATTCAGCACTTCAATGCTAATGTCGTTGTTTTGGTGATTGCCAACAATACGATTAAATTTCAGTCGTTTAGCACGAATAAAGTCGACAAAGGTTTTAGTGTAATTAGGTATATCTGCGGCAATAGTATTGTCATAAGCGATATGGAGAAATTTCGACTGAAATATAATTTCACTTTCTTTAAAGTGAACAAAACTTTGTTTTTTTGAATGGTTATTGTCCAAAACATAAAATTGGGCACCATCAATAATTTGCTCATGTTTAATAGTGTAAAATTTAGAGGTAGCTATGCTGTCAGTAAATTTGGGGTAAGCTTTGATCGCAGCAATGGTATATTCATCTGCAAGAATGTTGATACCATGCTCAGCATAAACGTTAAGACCAGCAATTTCATAACCATGCGGGTGAGTGACATAAACTGAAGTGATTTTCTTTTCTGGAAATTTCTGGCTAATAAGTTTAATGGTGTCCTTCGCTAATGCAGGATAGCCACTGGCACCAAACACAGTAATATCATCACCATTCACTTTAAACAAACTATTGTTTTTTTCTGATGAATCAGTCACTAAGTAAAGATCATCTGCAATTTCTGTTGATACTAAATTTCCATTTCCTTTAGTAAATATTGGACCGTATCCATGTGGGATTTCAAGCTTAGTAGCCTCAATCTCTTTAATTACATTTAGGCTTGCAATGTGTTTTATAAACGTAGGTGTCATGTCTCCATTTGCATATTGCACTATAGATCTAGCAAAGGTTAGGTTATTAGTGGTTTGATAGTCATCATAGAAATAAATACGACGTAACGACTTATTGTTAAGCGATAGCAAACGTAACGGACTGGTACTAAAAGTATACTCAACAACCTTATCATCTGAAGCTTTATGTATTAGCGTAGTTCTGCCGAAATTTTTGTCGTGATAGAGTTTAATTGTTGCTGCAACATTTTTTTCAGCAAGAAGAGGTCTAACCGCGAAGAAATCGACATTAACAACAATAAGATTTTTGAAACCTTCAAATTCGCTCATATCTTGTTTGATAATTTGTTTACCATATGGCGCGCCATTTTTAGCATATCTTAAGCTGCTGGTATCATTCTGAAAATGTACCTCGTTATGCTTTCTACCACCGGCATAGTGGTGTATTACGTTTTCATAATAATAGTCTTTTTCTAAATCAAACTCTGTTACCTTAAATGCCGTATATCTGTTTGGCGCTTGATAATCCCATGCACTATAAGACGCATTACTACCTAAATATAAGTAATTATGAGTCATTGAAAATTTTTGAATTGACTGGGTTGTTTGATAGTGTGTTTTAAGCTGAGCAAAGAAATTTTCTACGTCACTTGCTGATTGTGCTGGTATCGCGGCGCTAAACAAAAACAACAAAACAATCGATTTAATAAAGTGAATCATTATTGACTTTCCTATAAGTGAACAGTGTAGATAGAGCTCCAATGTCACTAATATAAAGTGCCTGTAAAACGCTAAACAGACATAGTATGTAAAACTATTAAGGCGATGTTTTACAAAAGTTTACATTGGAAAATTGGCAATATCCTGTATCTTAATTATTTAAAGGTATAATGAATTAACCGTGTTAATCGACAGCAGTTTTAATAACAATAAGGGAATAATTTGACCATCAAACCTAAGCTTCTTATCGTAGAAGACGAGCCTGCAATACTAATGGGGCTTACTGATTTATTTGTCTTCCACGGTTATCAGGTAGAAAGTGAAAGTAACGGAGAAAAAGGGTTAGCACTTGGGTTAAACGGACAATATGCCTGTATTATTCTTGATGTTATGTTGCCATCGCTTAACGGTTTTGAGATCTGTAATGTGCTTCGCAAACATTCGCGCACGCAACCTATTATGATGTTAACTGCCAAAAACTCGGAAGAAGATATTATTAATGGCCTAACACTTGGGGCTGATGACTACGTTGGCAAGCCGTTTTCAACGTCTGAACTGGTATTGCGAGTTAATGCTTTAGTAAGACGTTCAGGTTGGACGGGCGAAAACAGCACGATTACACTAAGCGCTGAGGTATCTATTTGTTCGCAAACTTTAACGGGCAATTCATACCAACAAAAAACTAAATATACCCGCAAAGAAGTGGAAGTTTTAAGCTATTTGCTGCGCCAAAATAAGCCGGTGTCTCGTGATGAATTACTTAAACAAGTATGGGGATATAAAACCACTAGTGAAGTAGATACCCGTACTGTTGATATTCATATCGCAAAAATTCGCAAGAAAATAGAAACGAATCCTAAATCGCCTAGGCATTTAGTTACCCATCGTGGCGAAGGTTATCAGCTCCATGTGGTTTAGTATGTTGTTTAACATCTTGTATAACTTTCAGCTAAATTTCTTGCATCATAAGTTGGGAAGCTAAATTGATTTTTTCTAGTAAGCCGCTAAATAATTATGCACAACGTTTGCGTAGGTTACGCTATTTGGCTATCGGCTTTTTGTCGTTTTTATTGATCCCGCTAGGAACACTACTTTTTTTCGGCTTTCAGCAAATGGAAAAAAACCTGCTCGTTGAATATCAGCGCGAAGTAAGTAGTTTAATTCAGCAAATCGATAGAAACTTTTTTAAAAAAAGAATGTTAACCAATACCATACCTGTTGATGCATTTGACTATTATCAGCAGGTGTATAACCCGGTAACCAAACTTTCAGAGCGAGTGCTATCACGCCTTTCCAAGTATGAGCTCGCCCAGCCGATTGTTTGGAAGCACACAGAAGGGTTGGTAGGGTACTTTCAATATGATAGTGAAGGAAATTTTAGCAGTCCTATTTTGCCCAAATCTTTACGTAGTAATGGTTTAACTCAAAATGACGTGGCTAAGGCTAAGCGACAAATGCCAATTGAGGAGCTAGCATCTCGAGAAAAGGCAGCTAATAGCATGCACTCGATATTGTCTCAGTCGGAAAGTATTCAGCAGTTAGTGAAAAATGGTTTTTCGGTAGACAAAGAGTTGCTGAATGTGGCTTTTGATGTACCCGAATATTTGATTTTCTATCGTGTGATGCTATTGGCAAACCATACTCGACTGCAAGGGTACATTGTGAAAAAAAAGCTATATATTGCGCAAATAATGATGGAAACGATGGAACAATATCGATTTGATAGCGCAATTTTGGTTGAATTAAGAGATGTTGAACACTCAGATCAGGCTGACTACTTTCTTTATCAAAACTTACTTGATGATCGTGTGAAAATCACTCAACCATCAGAAAAAAATGTAGCAGATATGCACTTGCAGCAAAAAACTATATACCAAAAGAACTTGCTTTGGCCATTTTTGGGGTATCGAGTAACGGTGACAGTAAACCAATTACCGAAGACACCAGCTATGCTGTATAGCGGTGTTTTTATTGTAGTGCTAATTATTTCTATATTACTTGCCTGTTTTGGTTTTTACCGCTTAGGCGTAAAGCAACTTAAACTAGGAGAGCAACGTCTTAACTTTGTTTCTTCCGTTAGTCACGAACTAAAAACCCCTTTAACCTCAATTCAAATGTATTCGCAAATGCTCAAAGAAGGTACTGTGATATCTGAATCACATCAACAAAAGTACTTTGATTTTATTTTTGGGGAAAGTGAACGTTTAACGCGACTAATCAATAATATATTACAGCTATCTAACCTAGGAAATCAGCAACAAAAAGTACAACCAGAATTTATTTCACTGGCAATACTTCAAGATATTATTCGCTCTAAAACCTCATCAATCATGGAAAAGCATAACTTTCAGCTAAATATGGTTGTGAAAGAAGTTGATGCTAACAATGTCATGATGTTAGTTGAACAAGATGCCTTTGCTCAAATTGTTATTAACATTACTGACAACGCCGTTAAATTTTTTAATCGGGAAAAGATAAATGATGCAAGTCGGCAAAAAGTTGATTTCATTTTTTGTCAGCACCCTAAGCATAAAGATAGAGTGCAATTGGAAATACGAGACTATGGCGAAGGCTTAGCCTTAGATCAAGAAAGTAAAATATTTGATCTTTTCTATCGTGGCGGTAATGAGCTTACTCGAACAACACAAGGTACAGGTATTGGCCTCGCTTTAGTCAGTGAATTGGTGTTAGCGCAACAAGGGACTATTAAGGCAGAAAAGAGAAAACCGGGGCTTTCAATGTTGTTGACCTTTAAAGCAGAATATAAAACAACAGCACACAACTAGTATTTAATAACGTTATCAATTATCAATAATCAAGAACAACATTTACCCAAATGGCAGGGCGATAGCGAGCCCAAGAATAAATATAGTAAGGAAAATAGCCATTACTATTTTCCTAAATCTAGATATTAGTCGGTTATGCTAGTGCATTCTCAAATAAATATAGTAAGCGAGCCCAGGCTTTTTCAGCCTGTATCTCATTGTAACCATGAAAGTCTGGTGTACACCAGCCGTGTAAAGTACCTTTATATACTTCAATTTCAGCAGGAACACCTGCTTCTTTATAGGCAGCTCGAATAATATTTTTAGTTTCAGGCGATCTTTGATCATCGTTTTCAGCAACTGCATGAAATGCATGTGCCGTTAATTTTGGGATAAGCAGGTGCGGACTATCAGGTCCATCGGTAACCATGCTCCTGCTGCCATGAAATGAGGCGACAGCACCGACTCGATTTGACATAGCGGCTGCCGTTAAAACAACAAGTTCACCGCCCCAGCAATAGCCCATTGTCCCTAATTTTCGGTTCACGTCGACGCTAGGGTGGTTATCTAGAAAATTTATATAGGCCTTTGCATCAGAAATATTGCCTTTTTGAGTGAGTTTCCACGCCATGCTTCTTAAATATTGCATGGTTTCGGGATCACTAAAGCTTGCGTTAGGCCCAACAACAGGAGCTTTTGCTTCTCGGTAATAAGGATTTACCACTAAAACTGAATACCCAGCAGCAGCCAAACGTTTAGCTATAGCGGTATAAGCTGGCCTTAAACCCTTAATGTCTGGCCATAATATTACTCCAGGATGTTTTCCTTGAGCGGGGTGGACAAAATAACAATCAGAAACGCCATCTGGCGTAACTACTTCAACAGTAGATTCACTCAAAGCGTCAGCAAAGGCGACTTTGGGCAGCATAGCCATTAAAAGTGTAGCGGCTCCAATTTTACTAAAATCGCGCCGGTTAATTTTGTTAGTTTGTAAGCTAAATTTATTTGCATCTTCTTCTGTTTGTTCATCGCACATGCAGAGTTTCCTGTTGCTTTATTATTAGGTCTAACACTGCCGTTTGTTATGTAACGGCAGTGACAAAGTAATTTAAAGCTACGTTGGGCGGTTAAAACAGTCATGTTATGTAAAAATAGGGATTAGATAATTTACAAAAGTTTACATCAGGTTGATTTTAGGCATCAATTCTCAAGTATAAGTCATCACGATGTAGTTTTAGCTGCTTTAGTTTTCCAACTCAAAACTAAAGCAATTGCGAAAGTTGTTAAACCAAATACTAGCCCTAATTTTTGATAACTATTAATAGCAAGCATACTAGCAAAAGCAGCTATAATAGCCCCACCAACCATTCTCATGAAGCCATCTATTGATGTAGCAAGCCCTGCACAGTATTTAAATGGCTCTAAGCTAAGTGAAGTTGCTGCACCGCTTATTACACTGAAGCCGGCACAACCAAATGCAGATAATAAGAAGAACAAGTTTACGTTTTCTTGGCTGACAAAAAACAATGCGAATCCTGAAACTACTATCATCGTCAATCCAAATAATACAGTATTACTTCTGCCAATTAAGTGCATTAACTTTGATGCGATAAAGCTCGCAACAATTTGTGAAGCGCCAATCATTCCAAATAGGATTGAAAAGTTAAATTGACTCAAACCGGCTTCTTTTATGGCGACAATTGGGGATATTGCTACATAAGAAAGTAAACCACCAAAACTAAATAAATTAGCTGTGCTAAAGGTTAAAAACTGTTTGTTTGAAAGAATATCTTTCAAGTTACAAGATAACTTTTCGGTACCTTCAGTATCTGTTGTGAGGATAGTGACCTTTTCTGAAGGAACGTCTCGTAAAGCCAGTAGGAATATAAATAGTGCCACAAGTGACATAGCATAAAAACCGCCAACCCAGCCCCAGTAAACGGCTAAAATACTCCCTATAATTGGCGCCACGGTTGGAATAGCACTTGTTACACCGCCCATATAACTAAGCCATTTAGCCGCCGTTACACCGTCATAATGATCTCTTATCCATGCCATTGCACTAACCAGCGTAAATGCAGCGCCAATACCTTGAACAATCTTTCTCTGTATGTTTCATCGGGTAAAACTACCTTTTTTTCTAAGTCGCGACTAAGTAGCTCGGTGCAATTTTCTTGGGCAATAAATTCCGCACCTTCGTCCTTAAATATTTGGCCGCCTCTTGTGTGATCAAAATGATCATGGGAGTAAATTACCTTAACAACAGGTTTGTCAGTTAACTTTCTAATAGCCTTTCTCATATCTGCAGCTCGATGGGCCTTAGAAGGGTCAGTCACTAAAACACCTTCATCGGTTACAACAACGAGGCTTGTATAAAAGTACTGATGATATTGGTAAACACCGTCAGTGATTTTAGTCATTACCGGTTTTGACGGATCGAAGTTCGCTGCTACAGCTGTTGAGCTAGCAATTAACGCGGCTGAAACGAGCAAAGATTTAATAAACTTCTTCATTCTTTTTTTCTCCAATATTTAAACCCGCAGACAAAATAACGAGTCATATTTGATTTTGAATAGAGCAAGTATATTCAATACATTTAAAATATAAATGAACCATAGGTAGGTTGTATGTATACTAAAAGTATCTAATGATTGAGGTGTTACTGTTCAAAAAACGACTTAATAGGGGAGTAATCAGTGGATAAACTAAAGGACATGCAGCTGTTTTGTGAAGTTGTAGAAAGAGGTAATTTCGCAAACGCTGCGAAAAGCATAAGTGTAACTCCTGCTATTGTTGGCCGCAGAATTGCGGCTTTAGAGAATGAGCTTGGCTTTGTGTTGTTAAATAGAACAACACGAAAAATGCTATTAACGCCTAGTGGCAAAGCTTACTATGAAGGCGCAAAAAAAATTATAGAAAACCTTGAAGAACTTGAAGACGCATTAGGCTCTGAGCATCAGAAAACACCTGGTGGCGTTATACGATTATCGGCACCTGACGGCTTAGGAACACCATTTTTAGTTGAAGCCATTCAAGAATTTCAAACGCTATACCCAAATGTTAGATTTGATTTGCTTCTGCAAAATAATCAAGTTGATCTTATCGAAGAATCAATAGATTTAGCATTTAGATTCTCCTTTGATTTACAAGATTCATCCTATGTGGCGAATAAGTTTGGTGAAACAACCTTTAATATGTACGCTGCTCCTTCATACATAGAACGACGCGGCCAGCCACAACACTTTAGCGAATTAGAAAATTTTGAATGCCTTCATATGGGAGCAAATAGATACGGTGATTACTGGAAGTTATCTGTTAATGGTGAAGCAGTTGCCTACAGACAACCTTGGTCTGTCGTCTTATCAAATACCGAGAGTTACCTAGCGGCTATTGTAAATGGCATGGGAATAGGGGTGTTACCTGAATTGTTTGCTCGTGAGGAATTTAAAAAAGGCAGCATAATAAAAGTAGCAGGAGTCGCTGAATTTCCAACACTTGGCGTTTATGGCATATACCCAACTCGAAAACACTTACCGCATAGATTAAGGCTTTTTATCGACTTTCTAAAAGAGCGACTTTCACTATTACTAAAAGTTAATTAGCCGAAACTAAAATCTGTTTAATTATTTTTACCCGAACTACATGCTTAATCAAATTGGCGGTCAATTGACTAAAACTGGCAAGATAAGTACTCAATTTTTGAATAAATCTCATTGTATCCAATATTCTTCAGAATAGGGCTAGTGCACTTTTTAACTTCTTAAACTACGTAAATGAGCTATTTTAGTGCTTATTGATGACTCTTTATTTATCTCGATAAGAAGACGAAGCCTATCAATTTAAGATTGCATTGAATCAATTTGAGTTTCGTATAATTCAACTTTCCTATCCAAATTATAATAGTTTTCGACTGCCTTTCTGATTGCTTTTGATGCAGCACCGGTTCTAAACTGGAGCTTTAGTAACTCTACTTTTTGGTCAAATAAAGGATCTGTAGAGTGAAATTTAATTAACATTCTGCAATTATGCTTTCAAATCATTCTTATTTACAGAGTATTTTATTAAACGATATTTACAACGAGAGCGAAGCCTGAGCACCGAGACGTAAATGTCGTGTATAAAAAAATACATCATTATTCTCTTGATTACTAAATTACACGAAAAATTCGTAGCTGTAGCTATTGTTATAAGCATATACCTTATTAAATTCAAGCCTGTAATAACATTATGAACTCGTTATGCGACTTAGTTTAAGCTTTAAGTCATGCGCCTGTATGAAAAAAATTCTTTATTGTTAACTATCTAGTAGACACGGCCTACTAAATCATCATTTTTATATAATGTTCAAATAGTCCCATTCAACATCATTTTTATCCTCTACTAATAAAACGCCAAAACTTCATAATTTAACACCATTAAATAAACCTTTTATTGGAGTTGAGTGATGAGCGATATAATTGACTTAAAGAAAGACCCTATCAACAAGGCGTTCTTTTATTATTTGCTGCCCGCTATTTCAGGGCTTATCGTTAAAGCTGTATTTATTATTGTTGACTCTATTTTTATTGGCCGTGGTGTCGGGCCAACAGGGTTAGCTGCATTAGCTCTTACTTTACCTTTTTTCACTTTATTTGCTGCGATTGCCATGATGGTAGGTATTGGCGGTGCGGCAAAAATGTCCATTCAATTTGGCAAGGGTGACTTCAAATCAGGACAATCGCTATTCTTTCAATCGATGGCTTTTATCACATTAGTTAATTTGGTTTTAGTGACCTTAGCATTGGTTTTTTTAGAGGATATGTTGGTGATGATGGGCGCTTCAGGTGAATTACTGGCGATGTCGGTAGATTACATGAGTGTCATCTTGTTGTTCTTCTACCTATACGGCCCAATATGGGTTTTATCTTGTTTTATTCGCAATGATACCAACCCAAAGCTAGCCATGTACGCGATGATATTTGGCGCTGTGCTTAATATTATTCTCGATTATCTGTTTATCTTCGAATTTAACTGGGGAATTAAAGGTGGCGCATTAGCGACAGGTATTTCTCAGATGATGATTTTTTTCTTTTTGCTGATTCACTTTTATCAGGCAAAAGGCAATTTGAAATTACAGTGGCAAAAGCTAAGCTTTAGCGCCGTCCCTAGTATTTTACGCTCTGGTTTACCGATATTTTTTACTGAATCAGCAACGGCTGTTACCACGATTATCTTTAATTTTGTTTTGCTTGCCTCATATACAGATAGCCATGTTGCGGCCTATAGCATTATCGCTAATTTAGGCATTGTTGTGTTATTTTTGATGATTGGTATTGGCCAAGCCTGCCAACCTATTATCAGTTTTAACTATGGCGCTGGACTTCATCAACGCGTAAAGCAAACCTTTCTTTTTGGTCTTAAATATTCCATTGGTGCAGGCTTATTATCAACGGGCATCGTATTTATTTGGTCAGCCGAAATTGCTGCATCTTTTATTGAACACGATATTGCTTTAATTAACCTGACAGCAGAGTCAATGCTGATTTATTTTATTGCGCCGGTATTTATCGGTATCAATATGATGACCGCGACGTTGTTTCAATCAATTGAGTTTGATAAACAAGCGACATTAATTTCACTCTCGCGCGGCATTATTTTTGTCGTCATTGGTATTTTTACTTTGCCATTGTTATTTCCGGTACAAGGCATTTGGGCCAGTATTTTATTTGCCGAAGTGATGACCTTTTTACTTGCTATTTCCTTACTTTTCTCTCTGAACAATAAACTAAAACGAGCGAACTCGCTCATTGAATCAAACACTTCTAACAGCAAACAGACTCAACCTAAAAACGAGGTATTAATATGAAAGATAAACTCTTTGCGTTTATTATCGGCCGGCCATACTGGACGACCCTAATAGCGCTTTTACTGGTCACTATGGCAACTTTTGGTGGTCAATTTTTGGTCTTCAAAGGCGACTATAAGGTATTCTTCGCAGCAGATGATCCTAAATTAATTGCTTATAACTCTGTTCAAGAAACATTTAACAAAACCGACAGCATTGTTTTTATTGTTGCTCCTAAAGATAAGAACATATTCTCTAAAGCGACATTAGACAGTGTACGTGATTTAACTGAGGAAGCTTGGCAAATACCGCATTCTTCACGTGTCGATTCACTCACTAACTATCAACATAGTATGGCACTTGATGATGACTTAATTGTTGAAGATTTAGTGCCTGATTATCACGAATTAAATACAGCAAAAATTGCTAATGTTAAAAACATTGCGCTCAATGAGCCATTGCTGATTGATAAGATTATTTCACCTAGTGGCCATGTCACTGTGGTTAACGTAACAGTGCAATTAAATGAGAGCGATTTAGAACCCATTATTGTTGCAAAAGCGAAAGAGCTTCAACAAAAATATATGGCTCAAAACCCTAATTTAAACATTCTTTTATCAGGTATGGTTGCCGTAAATGCGAGTTTTCCAGAAGCGGCAATTTACGATAATACCGTATTCGTGCCTGCGATGTTCTTAGTAGTCACCGTACTCATGTTGCTATTATTGCGAAATTTTAGTGGCACTATCTCTACGGTTATTGTTGTTATAACGAGTATTGCTGCCGGTATGGGCTTAACCGGTTGGATAGGTATTGATTTATCCGGACCAACGGCGAGTGCACCAATTATGATATTAACGTTAGCTGTTGCTGACTGTATTCACGTACTAAGCTCTGCAATGTTTGAAATGCGCAATGGTGTAAATAAAAAAAATGCGATACTTGAAAGTATAAAAATCAATTTAAAGCCCATTGTTTTAACGAGCGTAACTACGGCAATTGGTTTTTTAAGTATGAACTTTTCAGATTCACCGCCATTTAGAGACTTAGGCAATATTGTCGCTATTGGTGTTATGTTGGCTTGTATTTTGTCTTTAACGCTCTATCCAGCGTTACTTAGTATTCTACCGATGAAAGTTAACGTTCAAAAAGGTACTCAATCAACATTAATGATCAGGCTTGCCGATAAAATTATTGCGCATCACCGTAAAGTTTTTGCCATTATGATGATTGCAGTGGTTTCGCTTATTGTTTTATTACCGAAAAACACTTTAAACGATAATTTTGTTGAATATTTTGATCCTGCAACGAAAGTGCGTCAATCAGCTGATTTTATGAATGAAAACTTATCTGGCATCATTTTACTTGAAGTGGCAATAGAGAGTAACCAAAAAGGCGGTATTACTTCACCTGAATATTTACACAAATTAGAAGCCTTTAGCCAATGGTTTAAAAAGCAAAATAATGTTGACCATGTTGCCTCATTAACCGACATATTTAAAAAATTAAATAAGAATATGCATCAAGACAATGAGGAGTTCTACCGACTTCCTGAAAATAGAGAACTTGCTGCACAATATCTCTTATTGTATGAAATGTCTCTACCTTATGGGTTAGATTTAAATAACCAAATTAATATCTCAAAATCTTCTACTCGTGTTGTTGGCACTTTAGCAAACCTGACTAGTGTTGAATTATTAGCACTTGAACGTGATGTCAAATTTTGGTTTAGCAACAATGCTCCTGAATATACTGTTATGGTAACCGGTCCAGATCTGATGTTTGCCCATATTGGTCAAAACAATATCTATAGCATGTTGTCTGGAACTAGCATCGCATTGGTTTTAATTTCAATATTAATTGGCTTTTCACTTCGTTCAGTTCGTTATGCCTTTATTAGTTTGCTGCCCAATTTGGCGCCTGCGGCGATGGGCTTTGGTGCTTGGTATTTACTTGATGGCCAAATTGGCTTAGGGCTTTCTGTGGTTGCGGGTATGACACTGGGGATTGTGGTTGATTTTACCGTTCATTACTTAACTAAATACTTACACGCTAAACGTACAAAGCATTTTGATACCGAACAAGCAATACAATACGCCTTTGCAAATGTAGGTAAAGCGCTATGGGTTACCACGATTGTGCTTGTATGTGGCTTTATGGTGATGGCGCAATCAACATTTAAACTCAATGCTGATATGGGCTTCCTTACGGCAATTACCATTTTTATTGCATTAATTGTCGATTTTTTCTTCTTACCACCACTGCTATTACTTATCGATAGAAAGTTTGCTGACAAAACAATTGTTCAGCCAAATACAAAAGTAGCCTAACAAGGAACATATTATGAATTTTTATAAAACTATATTCTTGACTACTGCCATTGCATTTTCTTGCAATGTATTAGGTCAGCCATCTGAAAACAAGGGCTTTGAGGTATCTAAAGAAGCAAAACATAGAGACACAGGTTGGGGCGATACTCAGTCATCAACACGGATGATTTTAAAAAATAAAAAAGGCGAAGAAGATATTCGCAATACCGTGAGTAAAACATTAGAGGTTCTCGACGATGGTGATAAAAGCCTTACCATCTTTCAACAACCAAGAGATGTGAAAGGTACGGCATTTTTAAGTTTTTCTCATGCCTTAACGCCAGATGACCAATGGATGTATTTACCGTCGTTAAAACGAGTAAAACGTATTTCTTCCCGAAATAAATCAGGTCCTTTTATGGGCTCAGAGTTTTCTTTTGAAGATTTAAGTTCATTCGAGCTCGAAAAATATACCTATAACTTTGTTAAAGAAGAAAGCTGTCAACTAGGAAGCTGTTTCGTTGTTGAGCAGTTTCCGAAAGATAAAACTTCTGGTTATACAAAAAGAGTGGTTTGGATTGACACTAGTGAATATCGTATTGGTAAAATCGATTTTTATGACCGCAAAGAGCAGTTATTAAAAACACTTGAGTTCAGTGATTATAAAAAATACTTAGACAAATTTTGGCGCTCTCATCACCAAGTAATGACTAATTACCAAACCGGTAAGTCGACCGTATTGGAGCTATCTGATATTAAATTTTCTACCGGATTATTAGATAAAGACTTTAACAAGAATGCATTAAAGAGAGCACGTTAATATGAAAAGAGGCGCAATAATTATTGCACCTCTTTTATTCTCGATCAGTGTTAGCGCCGAAAGTGTTGACACTGAAATTTCGGGAAAATTAGACGTGCAAGCAAGAGCTTATTTAGATAAAGGGATGTACAGCAGGCAAAATTACCAAGAGCAATTATCGCTTAGTGTGCAGCCAGAATTTTATTGGCAATGGAATAACTCCCAAGATAGTGTAACTTTTAAACCATTCTATCGTTATGATCAACAAGACGATGAACGAAGCCATGCGGATATTAGAGAATTGCTATGGAATCATGTTGGTGATGATTGGGAATTAAAGGCTGGTATTGGCAAAGTGTTTTGGGGTGTAACTGAATTTCAACATTTAGTGGATACCATTAACCAAACTGACAGCGTTGAAAGTTTTGATGGTGAAGAAAAACTCGGTCAGCAAATGATTAACTTATCTTTGATAAGAGACTGGGGGGTATTAGATTTTTTTGTTTTGCCGGGCTTTCGCGAAAGAACTTTTGCAGGTAAAGAGGGGAGACTTAGATCGGAGTTTTTTGTTGAAGGCGATCTCGCTCAGTATGAGTCATCAAGCAAAAAGGATCATGTAGATTATTCAATACGCTGGAGCCAGAGTATCGATGTTTTTGATATCGGGGTTCATTGGTTCAATGGTACCAATAGAAACCCACATATGCGCCTGAAAGACAGGCAGTCACAGTCATACTTTGTTCCTTATTATGAGCAAATAAATCAATTTGGTATTGATATACAGGCTACTGTTGATGAGTGGCTATGGAAATTTGAAGCACTATCTCGTAATAGCCGACATGGAAGTTTAACTGCGACACAAGCTGGTTTTGAGTATAGTTTTTATGGCGTGGCAGATAGTAATGCTGACCTTGGCATATTAGTAGAATATGGTTGGGATGACAGCGGAGAAAATACGAGTTCTGGTATTCAAAATGATCTCTTCTTAGGTACTCGACTGACATTCAATAATGTAGAGAGTAGCGACTTGCTGATAGGTGGAGGTTATGATCTTGACTATGACAGCTACAGTTTAGTGATAGAGGGAAATCATCGAATAAGTAATCAATTAAAGTTAATTGTTGATGCTAGATTTTTTAATTCAGATGATGAAAAAGATCAAAGTTACGCTATACGGCAAGATGATTATCTAAAATTAACATTAGAGTATTACTTTTAAATGATTAACGTAGAGGGGGTCTCTACGATAATTGATGAAAAATGGGGAAGATTTGTTGATACTGATTTATATGGACAAGCTTTGATTACTTTAAATCAAAGTAGTTATGATGGACAGTATTCAATAAGCATTACTGTGAGGCTGAAAAATGTCAGGGAGATAGTTTCAAGTCTCCCATTTTGTTGTAAAAATGATGCTATTCGTTTGTTTAAAGCACTTAATCCCTCTGAAGTAGAGTCGAGCGTAACCAATGAGCTTGAGTGGCTGTTAATAAAAAATTAGTGTGTAAAGTAGAAGGTAAATATTGATGTTAGAAGTTAAGCAATTATCTAAAGGCGCATCCTTTGATGTTGAATTTCTAGATGTTGGCAGTATTCGAGAGTCGACTAAACCACACCGGCATGAATATTTTGAGGTGTTTTGGGTTATTTCTGGTAACGGAAATCAAAGCATAGATTTTGTTAAATACGACATGTCACCTAGAAAAATGTTCTTCATCACACCAGGGCAAGTACATGATGTGCATGAATTACCTGAAAGTATCTATGCTATTTCTTTTAATGCTGAATTTGTTAGTTCACAAGTACAGAGTCAATTACCTATAGATAAACTGTTTCTACAGAACAGGAGGGATAAACCCTATGTGGAATTAGATGAAATAGGACAAGTTCACCTTACTAATCTGATAAAAATTATAGAGCAAGAGTTGTCGTCATCAGAACCAGATCGGTCGTTAATGAGCACATTGCTCGTGGCTTTTTTACGGTATGTTATGCGTTTTTTAGAAGAAGAGGTGCAATCATACTCACTAAAAGATACGAGGATGGTAAATATACTTGAGCTGATTGAGGATAATTTTACTAACCGAAAAGATACGAGTTTTTATGCTGATCGTTTAGCGATGACAAATAAGCGTTTAAATGAGTTAACTAAAGAGCAATTTAGTAAAACTGTTACTCAATTAATTCATGACAAAATAATTGTTGAAGCTCGTCGGTTACTCGCATTTACAGATAAAACTATAAAAGCAATTGGTATCGAGCTTGGTTATCATGATATTAGTTATTTCTGTCGCTTTTTTAAAAGGATATCAGGCATCACGCCACAAAAATTTAGGGAAGATTGGTTTAATAAAAATAATTAGTAGCTTACTTAAAGGTGATAAATAGGCCCGAAAATTTCATTTATCACCTTTAAATAGTACCTTATTTAGGTAAAATTTTACCATTCAATTGCTGATGCTAGTTTTCAATAATATACACAATTAAATTTTAAGTATTATGTGTTGCTGAAGTATTAAAATAAGGTGTCATTAGTTACATCTTATTTTCCTTGATTAGACAATCGTCATTATCTCGCTTTATTCACAGTAATACCTCAAATCAGTGAAATTATTGTGAATATGAAAATTACCACATCAACCGCTACCGCCGTTGTTGTCGCTAATATGATAGGTACGGGTGTTTTTACCAGCCTTGGCTTTCAGTTAAGTTCGATAACTAATACATGGAGCGTTATTTTTTTATGGTCGCTTGGTGCAATAATGGCACTAAGTGGGGCGCTCTCCTATGCAGAGCTCGGTACTAAACTGGCGCGGTCTGGTGGTGAATATCATTTTCTTTCAAAAATATACAGTAAGCATGTAGGTTTTTTATCCGGTTGGTGTTCTTTAACCGTAGGTTTTGCAGCGCCAATTGCGTTAGCTGCAATGGCGGCGGGTGCTTATACTGAAAACTATTTCCCTGGAAATTCAAAAATTGTTGCTACATTTTTAATCGTCTTTGTCTCTATTTCACATATGTTTGATTTAGAGAAAAGCAGTCGTTTTCAAAATATAACGACGTTATTAAAAGTTCTATTAATTGTTCTTTTTATTGTGATTGGCTTTATATTTCAATCATCAGAGAATGCACTTGAGCTAAGTTCAAATTGGCAAAAAGAAATATTTCTACCATCTTTTGCTATTTCCTTAATTTATGTCACCTATTCTTTTTCTGGATGGAATGCTGCGGCCTACATTGTTGATGAAATAGCAGATGTTAGAAAAAACCTTCCTATAGCGCTAATCGGCGGCACACTTATCGTTAGTGTTTTATACATTTTATTGCAGCTTGTCTTTATCAAGCACGCTACCGTGCCGATGTTAGCTGGTAATCTTGAAATAGGGCAAATAGTTGCCAATAACCTATTTGGTGATTTAGGTGGAAAAATTATTAGTGGCTTAATTGCATTCATGCTTATTTCTAGCATTAGTGCGATGGTGTGGGTTGGTCCACGAGTAACTAAATCGATGGCTGATGACTATCAATTGCTAAAGTCATTAGGTAAAACAAACAGCAAAGGCATCCCCAATAGAGCAATTGCTTTTCAAGCTTTTATTGCCTTGATAATGATTTGGACAGGCTCATTCGAACAAGTATTAACCTATAGCGGCTTTATTTTACAGCTCTTCGTTTCGTTAACTGTTTTATCCCTGTTTAAAGTTCGTAAAAAACAATCTCTATCTGGTTATAAAAGCCCGTTCTTTCCTATTCCTCAAGTTATTTTCTTGAGCATTAGTTTGTGGATACTCATATTTATTATTGTTGAAAAGCCGTTTGAATCGCTTGTTGGTTTGGGAATATTAGGCGTAGGTTCTATTGCCTATTTTATTGATGAATACTTGTCCAGGTTAATGAATATGAAAAGAGCGTGAAAGTATTAAGCAATTAAATTCTGAATATAAGGAAAAGGAAAATGAAGTTAAATAATATAATGAAAGTCAGCATGGTAATGGCTGCTGTTGTGATACCAGTAACAAACAGTTTCGCAGATAGCATGAAGAATGATGGGATACATGTACACCTTGATGCAAATGCGCTAGCACCTCATTTAGAGTCTGAACATCGAGCGTTATGGCAAAAGCCAGATGAAGTGATGGATTTGATTGGAAATGTGCGTGATAAAAAAGTGTTAGATATCGGGGCTGGAACAGGGTATTTTTCTTTTAGGCTAGCAAATAAAGGCGCTAGTGTTATAGCTGCTGACGTTGATAAAGCATTTATTAAAATCATTAAGGAAAAAAAAGAGCGTTTGAAAGTCCCTGATACTGCATTGGTTTCTCGATTGGTTCCAATAGATTCTCCAATGCTATCAGCTAATGAAGTTGATATAGCTTTAATCGTTGATACTTATCATCATATTGATAATCGGATTGCATATTTTAAAGAAGTTAATCAAGGACTTAAAGATGGTGGTAAGTTGATTGTTATTGATTATAAGGTTGACTCAAAAATTCAGGACGGTCCACCATTGTTGATCCGATTAAATGAGAGAACTGTAAAGAAAGAGTTAGAAAAAGCTGGTTTTTCAAATATTGTTATCAATACACAATTATTAAAAAAGCAATATATAGTTCAAGCATATAAGTAACTCTTGATTTCGTATTGCGGCCATATTTTATGAGTGAAGCTTAGGGTCTGATAGTCGGCGTTATTGTCAAATTAATAATAGTTATCAGACCTCTATTTTTCAAAAAAATAAGAGCTACATTATGATGTTTTTTTGCCTATAAACCGCAATATTGAGCTTTCTCCCATATCCGAGGGACCTTCTTTTAGTAATTCTTCATCTATTTTTAATTCAACAATTTCATAATTTGGAAAGTCTTCCTGCATATTCGCTTTCGAGTAGAGAAAATTTGATGAACGAGGCCCTTTACCTTCTTGAATTGGATGTTGATCACTAAAACATTCGAGAATGAGAATACCACCTACCTTTAGTTGAGCATTAATTGCATTATGCACGGCCTTACGCTTTTCACCTTCAAAATGAATAAACAAATAAGCGATAACATCAAATGATTCACTAGGAAAGTTTTGTTCTGTAATATCAAGGGTTAAGTATTCTATATTTACGTCATTAATATTGGCTAATTTTTCAGCCTTGATTTTTGCACTGCTGCTGTAATCAAATGCCGTGACTTGCCAACCCAGTTTTGCGGCATATACTGCATTTCTTCCTTCACCTTCACCGGGAAATAGTATTTTACCAGGTGCAAAGTTGGGTAGTTTATCTGCTAAATAGGTATCCGGCTCTGTGCCGAAAATATATTCATCTTGATTATATTTCTCTTCCCAAAAGTCTTTCATTATGTCCTCTAACTTCTTGTTGTAATACAAATAATCAACTGTACATGGTAAGTGGTTTGTTAAGTTTTAAAAGAGGCGTTTATTGATAAAATATAGGACAAATTAACGAAGTGTTAGCGGCATTTAGAACTAACTTTTAGCCTAAAGCCGATTTTGCTGGTAATAACATATCACCTTATCAGAAAGTCCAATAAAAGAGTCAAAAAGTGCAGCGTGTAAATATTTCAATTTAGTTAAAATTTATTTCTCTAAAATTAAAGGAATTACTATGACTTTTTGGAATAACAAAAAAAATTGGATTACTAGCGCACACAATACTAAATGGTGCCTGGTTGGATGTGCTATTGGGGATATTGGTACAATAAGTTATTTTCAATCTATTGATCATGACTGGTCCGCAATGCAAGTGATGGCGTTGGCAATGTTTAATGGTTTAACAACGAGTGTTATTTTGGAAACATTTATTTTAATGCGTGGTGGGTTTAACGCACTTTCGGCATTTAAAACGGCTATGGGAATGAGTTTTATTTCAATGATAGCGATGGAATTAGCAATGAATGTAACTGATATTTTTTTAACCGGAGGTGCTGTTATTACCTTTACGGCATTACCTATGATGTTATTAGCCGGTTTTTTAGTACCTTGGCCGTATAACTATTGGCGTTTAGAGAAACTTGGTAAGGGCTGTTGTCGTAGCTCATTGCCAGATTAATGGTAGACATTGTATTCTTACCCCATGGGTCTTACTCTCTTTCTATTAAGGGAAAAGTTATTATTGATATTTCTAAAGGTGCTTGGAATGAAGAGAGAATCAAGGAGTTTGTCGGAGAGTTTAAAAGGCTTGCCGGTAGTTTGTCAGATAATAAATGGGCATATTTATTAGAACTGTCAGAGTTTGAAGGTGTTGATTATTTTGATAAACTAATAAGTTGGGCAGCAAGGTATAACTGTACGCATATAGCTTGTATCAAGAGTAATCTACTAGTTCGATATCTCAATAAGCTCATTTTTAAAAATAAAGAGAATGCTCATGATTTTGAGGAGTTTGAAAGTATAACTGATGCTTTTGATTGGTTATGAGGCAAAGGTTTTAAAATAACCGAATAATTCAAAACTGATCATAAAAATGATAAAGGCTCTGTATTAAATAATTATTTAATACAGAGCCTTTAAATAGTTAAAAACTGATTCGAGCGCCTAAATAAAGTCTTCGTGGCTGGAGCCAATTTGTAGCATCACCAAATTGATAGTTTCCATCACCTGTCGCTAAACTCTGCTCTGCTACAATGGCTTGATTGTTTAATGTATTGAATATATCGATAAAGAACTCACAGGTTAATTGACCACATGTATCTTTATATTTTGTACGTAAATCCAAAACCCCATAAGCTGGTGTTGAGTAAGAACCTACTGTATTCGGTGCAACCCAGTTACTTGATGTATTCCCATAAAAGCTTTCATCAGCAGATTGCACAGGCATATATCTATTGGCAAACAGGCGAGATTTATTATATTTTGTACCTGAGTTCCAATGATATGCAAAACCCAACTCGATACCATTAGCAAAAAAGTATGTTCCGTATGCTTTAAATAGATGTGTAATGCTGCCAGGTAAATTGCCATACATATTTGGCGCTCGGGGATCTAGCCAAACTAAATCGCCTTGAAAGTCGACATTACCATCAGCATTGGAATTACCTTCTGCATCACCATAGGTATAAGAGGCGGAAAAGTTCCAATTATTTGTTCTATGTTTAGTAAAGACCAGATCTACGCCTTTATAGTTTCTTTCACCACCAACTAAGTTTGCTACTACAAATTTTTTATCATCAATATTGTCTAGGCCAAAATAAGATAACGGTAAGTAAAAATCACTACCGGATAACTCTTCGCTATATAATTTAGGAGAGTAATCTTCAATCAAGTTTTTTGTTTTTCTATGTGAGTAGGTTAATTCAATACTCATATCTTCGGACAGCAAAGTTGAGAAACCAACAAGGTGTTCTGTAGTATAAGGTGACTTTATATGCGGTGAGAATGCACCTGAAGCAGTACTTGTTCCTCCTCGTTTTCGAAAAGTTAACCAATGATCATTAACAAAAACTTGATCTTCAAAACTAGGGCCGCTAACGTTTCCTACAAAAAAAGTCATGTTTGTTCTTATCGGATCAATGTACTTGCCATTAAAATACCAAACTTTGGTGGTGCCATCACCGAAAACATCATAGCTAATGTTAAACCTAGGAGCATAATCCCAACCAAACGTAGCAATATTTTCACCACGAGAGTTTTTATGTTGCCATTGCTCAGCCCTTATTCCTAATGTTAGGTAAAGCCGCTCCCATTCAATAGCGTCTTGTATGAATAAACTTTTACCTGTGACTTTCAGTTTGATAGGTGATGATACCGCTTCATAAGTCCTGAAAAGGTTGATTTGTTTGTCCGGATTGCCCTGATTTGAATTAAAGATAAGATTATTTTCTAGCTCATTAATACTAATAAGGCCATTGTTGTTATTGTCAAACAAGTCAATGTATTTGTAAGTATTTTCACTTTGTGACATTGCAGAAATAATTGAACTATAATCTGCTTTTGAAATATTTACTCGGCCGATCCAATTGCTATTCAAAAAATCTGCAAGTGTAATACCTGAGTTTTGAACAGATAAAGAATTGTAATTAGCACTGCCATGAGATTGTTCAAACATATTGTTTTCATTGGTTGTATATTGATAGCCCAATTTAAAACTATGGTAACCGTATGATTCTGTATCTAAGTCATAAGCTAGCTTAAATTTGGTGTCTTCTCTATTTCGATAATTTTTTGAATCAAAACCAGCTCCGCCTCTAAACAATTGTTCGGGCGTTGGCGTATCATCAGGCGCAAATATTATATCGTTCATCGGTGTTTTATCTGATGCATAAGTACTGTGCTCACTTTTATGCTTAGTATGCATGAATGAAAATGTTAAATTTTGCCAGTTTTGTACATATTCAACTTTATAGTTATCACCACCACTTTCATTTTTGATATTCCTATTATTTGTAACAAAGGAGTCACTTAGGCCATTTGATTCAGTAGGATCATCAAAAAATGTAAATGTCAGTAGGCTATCTTCTACGGGTAACCATGTTAATTTTAAAAAGCTCATGGTCGATTTTTCAGATACTGCTCGTAAATGTGATTGTGTTGTTGGATGTGTTAACTTTGTTTTACTCTGTTTTTCTTGTATTGATGCAAAAAACCAAAGTTTATCTTCGATTATCGGACCACCTAATGTAAAAGCCGTATCAAAGTTCGAAAAATCATTTTCAGCAAGGTAGTTATGTGATGCCATTAAATTATCATTTTGAAAGTAATAATTGAGAGAGCCATGAAACTCATTAGCACCTGATTTTGTAATTACCTGGCTGACTAAGCCAGTGCCACCTTCAAATTCTGCTGGTAAACCGCCAGTGATCACTCTAATTTCTTGTATAATCTCTGAGTTGATATTTGCACCAAAGCCGCCCGTTTGATTATCGGTAACGTTTATACCGTCCAATAAATAAATATTGTCACTCGACTCATTCAACATACCGCCAAACTCAGTAAAATTCACACCAGATTTTGATGAAGGATTGCCCGAAGAAGAAGGTCTAACGCCTGGCACTAATTGTAGGTAATCTTGGTAACTTCTTTTGGTTGGTATAGAGTCGGTAATATCTAGAGAAAGTGCTGAGCCGGTTGTTGATGAAGCCAAATCAATATTAGCCTGATTTCTTCTAGCAACGATTTCAATGTGCTCAATTTCTTGCCGGTTTTTCTTTAATTGAAAGTTAAGATGATATTTTTTCCCGCTAGATACTAATACTTGCTCAACACTTATGGTTTTATATCCTAATTTATTAATGATGATTTTGTAGTTTTTTGCCGGTATCAATCCACTGATATGTACGTGGCCGTGACTATCTGATTTTCCTGATTTTCTTAAGATACTATCTTTCGAAGTTAATTTGACGACTACCCCTTCAATAGGAGTGTCAAATTTGTCCGATATTTGTATTTTTAAACTACCTGTTTGGGCTATTACCACTTTACTAATTATTAACATCCAAACTAGTAATAAAAGCTTTATAAATTTCATATGCTATCTTTTTTTAATTATAAATTGATAAAGCACACCTACATTTAACAGAACATAGAGTGTACTTTATTTATTGAATTTTTTGATTAAAGTTCTTAGTTATGGCAGGAGAGGCTCTAGCTTGTGTGTGCTTATTAAGCATACTTGTGATGAAGTTAAATTGATTTAAAGAAATACGTCTGAATGTTAAAGGTAATAAAATCACATTAAATTCAGTAACTAATGAGCTCTCTTGTTGCTCAAATTGAACGCAAATAATGCAGAGGGAATGTTCACCGACATTCTTATGTTGATGTACTATTTTTGTTAAGCAAACGCTTATAAACAGCAGTAGGGCAATAAATCGTGTTGTTCTATAAATTGTTAAACAAGAAATATGCACAAAGACCTACGTAATTTTTATTTAAGCCAAAAAAATGAAAGTTTAATTTATATTTCATATCAGACTGTTCAGCGATTAAGAGAGCACTCAAAACGATGATGAATCTTGTTGTAAATTGTTAAGTTAATAAATAGGAAAATATGCACAAAACATAGGATAAATTGGTTTTGATTAACCAAGAAACTTTGCCGCCGCCAATAAATCATGAAAGTACCATTGATAGTTAATAAAGTACTATATTAACGCCCTGTAAATACCAACGATAATAGTTCGCATTAAAGTTAAGAGGTTGGTATGAATAAATTTACTAAAAGCCTAGTTGCCGTTGTTGTATTCAACGGTTTAACAAGTCAAGCACTACTGGCAACGGAAAATACAACAAGTGATGAAGCTGACTTAGCCAACATTGAAGTAATTGAAGTTGTTGGAGCTAAAATATCTGGAGCAAGAAACGTGCAAGTAACTGATATTCAGAGAAAGCAAGCAGCTGATTTAGAAGACCTGTTGAGAGATCAACCAAATTTCACAGTAGGGGGGAGTTTTGGCGCAGCACAGAAAGTGTATGTTAGAGGAATTGAAGATACCAATCTTAATGTAACTATTGACGGCGCATCTCAATCTGGTCAATTATTTCATCATCAGGCACGCCTTGCAATTGAACCTGACTTATTAAAACAAGTTGAAATTAAAGCGGGAGCAGGAACAGCTTTAGACGGCTTTGGTGCGTTAGGTGGGGCAATTCATTTTGAAACAAAGGATGTTGAAGATCTATTAGATTTTGATGAAAAGTTTGGCGCTATCATTAAAACTGGATATTTTTCAAATACAGAAGGCAAGCACCTTAGTACTAGTTTTTTTGGTCGTGTCAGTCCATCTTTAAACGGGATGCTAACGCTGGGAAAAAGAAAAGGAAAAGAATTCGAAGATGGTCATAAAAATAAGATTAAGCATACCAATTATGACCAAGAAGTAGGACTTATAAAGCTTGAAGGTAAGCTAAGTGAAAATGATTTACTTAAACTAAGTTATGAGCAACGCAAAGATGATGGCCGACGAAATTTGAGAGTGCACTTTAATAATGCTCCTTGGAACCAAGCAACCGAACAAAAAAGCAAACGTAGTACCTCTTCCATTACTTATAGTCATGATGACCCGTTAGACTTTTATGATTTTTCATTGGGAGCTTACTCCACTAAAAATCAATTTTCATTTGCAGAAATTAAAATTGATAATGCCGACAGCATGAAGATTGAAACACATGGTGTTGATATTAGAAATTCAAGTCAATTTGCAGCGCATGAACTTACCTATGGTATTCAATATAAAAAGAATAAAACTTACCATCAGGCAACCAATGCATCTGAGTCTGATGAAGCTTTCGGTATTTATCTGCAAGACAAGTTTAATTTAAATCATTTATTTTCATTAAGTTATGGTGCGAGGTTTGATGACTATTCTTACGATGACGCATTTGGCTTAGATTTCTCTGCAAATGGTTTCAGCCCGAACATAAACATTGAATATCAAGTCAATTCAAATTGGTTACTACGGTTGGGGTACTCTCAAGCCGTGAAAGGGCAAGCCACAAAGCAAGCAATGATGGTAGGTGATGTTCAAAACTCAGCAGACTTAGCAGCAGAAAAAGCCAAAAATAAAGAGCTATCCATTTCTTATCAAAACAATGGTTATTATCTTATTGGAACATTTTTTGATACACAAATTAGTAATGTTGTATCTGCTACAGGAAACCAAGCGAATGGTTTCGTCTATCAAAACATTGGTACGTTAGAAAGTCGAGGGTTTGACATTTCTTTTGCAAAGAATTGGCAGTCAGCGAGAATTGCGATTAATTATGCTCATAATGACCCAGAGATTGATGGAAAACCACTTAACGATAATCATTTTGGTATAGGCACTTCATACGGAGATACGCTTAATTTTAGTGCTAGTTTTCAACTTAAAGTAATTGATGCTGAGTTGGGGTGGTCAAGCAAATTTGTTAAGGATATGAAAAATGTTGCTGCTGGATACCCGATAAAAGACGGCTTTAATACCCATGACGTTTACCTTGAATGGTTTTCTGAGGCTTTTGAATATGCGCAATTTAACTTCACTATCCACAATGTTTTTGATGAATATTACTTTGATCATGGCACTTTCGGTTTTGATCTTGATAGTCAATCTTTGATTGGTTTACCTGAATCAGGCAGAGATATTCGCCTTACGTTAACCTGGCGAATATAACCCCATTTCACCTATATTCATTTGTAATGAAAATCCCAAGAAATATCAAAATATTACCATATTTCTTGCTGTTGAATCGTTAGATAATCACGTAAATATTATAAGAGTGCTTCTTGATGAACGAATTGCAAACATCTGATACAAAATCAGACAAACAACTGTTTCTCTGTTATTTAGTTCCAACCATTATTGCAGTTATTGTAAAAGCTATTTTAATGTCAATAGATACTGTTTTTATTGGCCAAGGCTTTGGTCCTTTGGGACTTGCTGCTGTCGGCATTACCATGCCTTTTAATGCCATTTTTAGTTCACTGTCAGTTTTTGTTGGTATAGGTGGTGCTGCTTTGATGTCAATACAATTTGGCAAGGGCAATTTTACTAAAGGACAATCTATTTTTGATCAATCACTTAGTTTTTTAACTTTCTTTAGTTTGCTGATTGTTTTCCTTATTTTTATCTTTCATCAAGAAATTGTTTCTTTGCTAGGTGCAGAAGGAGAACTAAAGGAGCTTATTGCTGAATACTTCGTGTACATGACAACGTTTTATTTTTTACATACCCTGGTGCTTTTGCTAACTTTTTTTACCATGAATGATGGCAATCCTAAATTGCCAATGATCTCAATGATAGTGGGAATTGTGGTTTGTTTAATCGCTGATTATCTTCTTATATTTACTTTTAAGATAGGAATTAAAGGAGCGGCTATTGCCGCCGCATTGACTCAGTGCGCAATGCTAATTGTGTTATTCAGTCACTTTGTAAAAAAATCGGGAAGGCTCACTATTACTACTCCAAAGTTTCAGTTTGACTTGATCACTGAGATTTTTAAAACAGGTACTCCATCATTGCTTATCGAATTAACTGCAATGGTTTCTATTACCGTTTTCAACATTATTTTACTCAAGTATTACACAGACTCTCATCTTGCAGCATTTAGTTTAGTTATAAACCTTACGATTATAACTGTACTTTTATTTGGTGGTATATCGCAAGCAAGCCAACCATTGTTTAGTTACTCATATGGAACTCACCAATATAAAAGGATTATGGATCTTTTAAAACTCGCTATAGGATTAACGGTGTTATTAGGGGGAATATTACTGCTGTTTGGCTACTTCAATACGGGCTTGATTATTAACTTTTATATTGAAGATTCAAAAGAATTTTCAGATCTAGCATCAATTGCTATTGGGTTCTTTGTACTTTCTGTTCCTTTTATGGGGCTAAATTTGGTGGTTAGCTCATTTTTTCAAGCAGTTAAATCGTCATCAAAATCTTCTTTAATATCAATATTACGAGGCTTTGTTTTATTTCTGTTAGGTATGTTTTTAGTAATAAGCCTAGATATTGAAAATGGCATTTGGAAAGTCACACTTTTTGCAGAAGTCGTCACATTTTTCTTCACCCTATATTTTCTGTTGATTTACTTAAAAAGATTAAAACTTCAAGAAAATATATAAATTATTAATAACTTAACTACATAGGAATTTAATATGAATTTATTAAAAGTAGGTGTAATACACACACCATTTGAAAAGCTTGATGATTGTCCAAATAACGTTTCCAGTACTGGTCCCGAGTGCACTTTAGAAATCGACAGTCCTTATCAAGAGGCCTTGATAGGATTAAAGCAAGGACAAAAGATCTTGGTTTTATACTGGCTTGATAAAGCCGATAGAAAGCCAGTGGTTCAAGTTAATATTCACAAAAAAAACAAAGAGCAACTCGGTACTTTTGCACTTCGTTCACCAAATCGTCCGAACCCTATTGGAGCTTCAGAAGTAATCATTGAAAGTATTAATGAAAATATAATATTGGTAAAGGGGTTAGATTGCTTGAATGGTACAGCAATTATAGATATTAAACCTGCTTAGAAAATTACTGTTATGTCCACTGGCTGTTTCATTTTTGGATCCTAACAGCCACGTGGTCATATTTTTTGTCAGAATGATGTATTAATCTATATTGAAAGCTTTTAACTGTAACAAGTCATACAAAAGTATAGGCTTTTCAAAACCTTATCTGTCGTCGGTTTTATTTATGATAAATAGTCTTTATAAAACTATATCCTGGAATATAATTAAATTTGTCAGGATGTTTTGTTAAGCCTGACAAATTCACTTAACTTGATAGTATTACCATTTTTCACTATTTGTTAGGTATCGAATTAACCTACCTTGCTCAAATTCTTTGTTAAAGTCACAACTTGTCAGACGAAGCATAAGAGTATTATCTTCATGTGTTGTGGTATCGTGAATATCACCTTCTAAATATATATTACATTGCCCGGGGTTTTGAATATAACTGTCTTTTTGTACCACTTTTAACAAGCCATCTGGTTGGCAAACTCGATGAAAAATACCCATTTCAACTTGGCCTTTCACTGTTGCATATAGCACCCAACCATTACCATGATCATGAGGCGGACTTACATCACCTTTTTGTTCAACATGGGCTTGGAGTATGAAGCCATGTGCTTGGCTTTTGAAAATTTCTGTTACAGGTTCTTTATTTTCTAGTAATTCTTGTACCCAATCTTCATTTATACAGCTACTTGTAAGCTCTTCTAAAAGGCGCTTGCTGTTTTTTGTTAGTTTTGAACTCAACGGTTCCCATATTTCAGATAATTCGGTTATAAAGTTTTCTAGTGCTTGATTTTTCATATTTTACTTCCTAATTTTGGTTGTCGGTCTCAGCTGCTATTTTTATAAGAAAATGATTGAAATGTTATATAGTTAATCGAAATTAGGGCTTAACGTTTTATGAATATTTTGAATTTTCAAAGCCCCGAATTTTAGTTGCTAAGTTTGAGGATTTTATACCTTCAAATGTCACGTTTATCGCTTTTAAAATCGGGATTTGTACCTAATTTAATATCTCACGTACTAGCGTCTTAACTTATAATTTTCCTATAGCTGCTTCTTTATAAAAAGAGACTATCTTTACCTTTAATGGGATTTTCTAAACATTCATTAAGGGAGCTAAGTTTGAACAGGGCGTTTAACTGGTAATTTCTCATAGTTATTATTGAGTTAACAGTGATGGTTCACACCGAATGGCTATAGTAGCTACTAAGTTAGATGTCAGTTCAAGAGCTACAGGATTAATTTCAGAGTATCTAATAGCCATAAAAATATCATTTAAACATTTATTATTTCAGTTTTTTGAAATTATGAGTGTTCCTGTTGACAGTCGAATTTCAGCATTAAGGGCTTGGGAAGCTTCAGTAAAACAATGCTTAAAGGAAGATCCTTCTGTAATTGAGCTAATTCATAATATGTAAATTGATTAATGACGCACGAGCGAGTACCAACGGGAACGCAACACTGAAGGAAATAATCCTTTAGTTAATACGGCCATCATTACGATGGCTTGTTTATTTCTGCAACTACTTATAAATATCACTTTTTATTAAGCAAGCGATAGAGATTCTTTTAGGATGGGATCCGCGGGAGCAGGAAGGAACCTGAAATTATTTTAGAGTAATATCACTTAACATTATTCGAAGTGCTGCCACACATTAACTTAATTGATGGAATGTATTTCAAATGTGACTGACCAGGTTAATTATCTGTGTCATTATTTGTTGACCGGATATCGTATGAATTGATTATAGTGCTTGGTGGTCGATGCCTATTTTGAGGTTGAGACCATAAGCGCTATGGCTAATGAAAAAGCTCATATTAAACTTTATTGTTTCTAATTTGTTATTGGCCTTGTATTTTTTTTAGTCATCCCAAGATATTAGTTATGACTGTATGTTAATACAGTTTTTAATTTTAATTAATTGATAAGGAATAGAAAATGAGTACAGAATTTGAAAACATTGGTAGTTGTGTTGGTAAAAATGAAGACTGGATTAGAGCGCAGGCTGTAGAAGCTGCTTTAGTGCTAATTAACACAGCTATTTCTACGAGTACGGGGAATGTTGTTTTACTTAAAAGTTTACTTAGTGGTGATAAAATCTCTGAAGTAGCTGACGGTATTGAGCAAGCACTTAAAAGCACTAAATAGATGTTTTATATTTTGTCATGATGACAAGGTAAGCACGCTTCCCACGAACACACACTATGTCCGATACTCTTCAGTATTGGACATAGTGTATATAATGCATTAAACTCAGTTCATACCAATATTGTTACTCAGAATTAAAAATAAAATGTTATTAAATAAGCCTGTTCCTTTATTTCCTCCATATCTAGATCTATGTGACTTTGACCTTGAAGATTATCCTGAGTTGGATGATTTGTTTTCTTCAAATGAGCCTTGGTGGCTTGAGCAATTTAACTGGGGAAAAGTTTTTCTTGTTTACATTGGTAGAAATAAATCTGAGCATACTTATGACAGATTTAGGAATGATGTTGAGCGATTTTTGTTGTGGTCGTTTATTGAAAAGAAAAAGCCCATTGACCAATTACGTAAATCTGACTTTTTAGAATACGCTGACTTTTGTTGGCAACCACCAGTTAGCTGGATTGGCACATCAAATCAAGAACGTTTCAAAATTGCTAATGGTTATTCGTCAGCTAACGAACATTGGTTTCCATTTAAAATTCAGTCGCCAAAAAGTCAAAAAGCAAATTACGTTGTTGATAAGAAAAAATATCGTCCGTCACAACAAACGCTTACATCAATGTTTACAGCTATAATTGCATTTTATAATTACTTAATGGCTGAAGATTTTGTAATTGGTAACCCTGCACAAATTGCTAAAAAAGATTGTCGGCACTTTATAATTGATTCGCAAGTTAAAGAAATTAAACGTTTAACTGGCAGCCAATGGCAATTTGTTTTGGATACTGCCGTAGAAATGGCTGATGAAAACCCTATTTTTGAACGTAATTTATTTGTTATTGCAGCGCTAAAAACTCTGTTTTTACGTATTTCAGAGCTTTCTGAACGTCCTAATTGGTCACCAACTATGAGTCATTTTTGGCAAGATGAAGATGAAAATTGGTGGCTTAAAGTATTTGGTAAAAGCCGTAAGTTACGTGATATTACCGTTCCTATCGATTTTCTGCCATTTTTAGAGCGCTATCGCACATCTCGTGGTTTATTAGGTTTACCTGCTAGCAATGAAAACGCTATTTTAGTGGAAAAAGTACGTGGCCAAGGTGGCATGACGTCCCGTCATTTAAGGCGTTTAGTACAAAGTGTATTTGACCAAGCGTATGAAAATATGCGCCAATCTGCAGGTGCTAATAAGGCCTTGAAGTTAAAAGAAGCGTCTTCACATTGGTTAAGACACACAGGTGCCAGTATGGAAATTGAACGTGGCCGCCCTCTTAAAGACATTTCTGAGGATCTTGGTCATGCCAGTATGGCTACAACTGATACCGTTTATGTACAAAGCGAAAACAAAAAACGTGCTGAAAGCGGTAAACGTAGAAAAGTTGATTAGTTTCAGTACTATACTAAAAAATTATTTGAATGATTCACCCGAATTAACGCTTTAAAAAGCTTGGGAAATATATGTTAGAAAATGCTTTAATTTATTTGGCAGCAGCAATAGTTGCTGTGCCTATCGCAAAGCGCTTAGGCCTAGGTTCTGTATTAGGCTATTTATTAGCAGGAATATTAATCGGGCCATTTTTACTGGGCTTGGTTGGCGATCAAACTGATGTAATGCACTTTGCTGAGTTTGGTGTGGTGATGATGCTATTTTTAGTTGGTTTAGAATTGCATCCATCACGATTGTGGAAACTTAGGCATTCGATTATTGGTTTAGGCGGACTGCAAGTTACCCTTTCAACATTAATTTTATTCGCGGCCTGTTTGTATCTACTTGATTTACGTTGGCAAACTGCAATGGCGATAGGTTTAATGCTTGCACTTTCTTCTACGGCTATTGTTTTGCAAACCTTGACTGAGAAAGGATGGATAAAACAAGAAGCCGGGCAAAGCTCGTTTTCAGTATTACTATTTCAAGATATTGCTGTTATTCCCATTTTGGCTCTTTTGCCATTACTAGCTTTTGCTGATTTGTCTGCGGTTACTACTGAGCAAGGCCATGGAAATTTAATTGAGCATTTGCCAGTTTACGGCCAAGTATTAATTTCTATTGCTGTTATCGCGGCGATAATTTTTGCCGGTAAGTATGTGTCAGCACCAGTATTTAGATATATCGCAAATACGCGATTACGAGAATTATTTACCGTGTTTGCATTATTTTTGGTGATAACTATTGCCGTATTAATGCAAAAAATAGGGTTATCCCCTGCTTTAGGCACGTTTTTAGCTGGTGTGGTATTAGCTGAAAGTGATTTTAGGCATGAGCTAGAAGCTGACATTGAACCTTTTAAAGGCTTATTACTCGGTTTATTTTTTATTACCGTTGGTGCGTCAATTGATTTTAAGTTATTTGCGGAGCAATTCGGTAATATTGTGATGTTGGTAGCGGGATTAATTATAGTAAAGGCTACTGTGTTGTATGTTCTAGCGAGATTATTTAAATTACCAGGAAGACAAAAATATTTATTCGCACTCGCGTTAGCGCAAGGTGGTGAGTTTGCTTTTGTACTCTTGTCTTTAACTTCTTCACTGCAAATTTTAGACGATACTCAAACAAAATTCACAACATTGGTTGTTGCAATGTCGATGTTATTAGCGCCGTTATTACTGATTTTTTATGACAAAGTGATTGATAAAGAAAGTGCCAGTGACAAGGTCTATGACACTGGTGAAGAAATAGAAGCGACCACGCAAGTGATCATTGCGGGTTATGGCCGCTTTGGCCAAATAGTCGGTCGTTTATTAACAGCGCAAGGTTATCATTTATCAATTCTTGACCATAGTCCAAGCCAGATAGAGCTATTAAAACGCTTTGGTAATAAAGTTTACTATGGTGATGCATCGAGACAAGACTTACTAGAGGCAGCTGGTGCCCATGATGCTCGACTTTTAGTTATTGCTATTGATGATGCTGATAAGATCATAGAATTAGCGCAATTAGCTCAGAAACATTTCCCTAACTTGAAAATTGCAGCGCGAGCTCGAGATAGACGACATGCCTATGAATTGATGAGTATTGGCATTGAAGTGTTTAGGCGTGAGTCTTTTGATTCTGCCTTAAACTTAGGGATTGATGCATTAAAGCTACTGGGAAATAGTGACAAGCTTGCAAGTCGTGCCGGTAAAATATTTTCAGAGCATGATCATGAATCAATGAAGTTATTGGCTGATCTTTGGGGCGATGATCACAGTTATGGTGTTGCTGTTAAACAACGCAAAGAAGACTTGCAACAAGTATTAGCCAAAGATAGCGCAGAATTAAGTAAACTTAATACTTGTCATGGTGAGAATTGTGACGAAAATAAAGTTTAGCTAATTATTTAAATTATTGTTTAATAAACATAAAAAAGGTAGCTAATGACTAATTAGCTACCTTTTTTGTTACTCAATCATAATTTTAAAGGTTATCAAATTAGCCATAGATAGCTTTTAACTGCTGGTCAAAAAAATCTAACCAGCTATCGAGTAACTCTTTAACATCTTCTTGAGTAACTTCTTTATTGTCTGATTGTTCGCTAATGCCTTTGCGTAATACTTCACCTTTAAGCGCATTAGACTTGCCATCAAATAATTGGGCTTCTAAATAAATTGCTGCAATTGCATCACGTCTATCGGTAGCTGATTTGATCATGGTACGTGCGATGGCAATAGGTAACACATATTGGTGTGCTTTTAATTCTTCCGTTTCAGATGTGATGGCGGTAATGGCCGGCTTAATGGTTAAAACATTATCGCCTGGGGCTGTTGCTAAGCGCCCTATTTTTGATAACCGATCACGAAATCCCTGGTTTAAATACTCAGCAATTTTTGTCGCTTCTTCGGTACTTACTTGCTCATTCACATTAAAGCCAGGTAATAAATTAACGGGTTCAATATACATTTTTTCGTATTGCTTTAAATCGTTATCAAGCCATCGCATAGCCGTTTCATCAGCTAGTGGTTGTAGTTTGTCATAATGACTTAAATAACCACTAAACTTCATTTCTTCAACATTGATTTTGTGCTGGGTGGTACATGCGCTTAATAGTAGACTCGCAGTAATTGCGAATAATGCAATTTTCATATAAATACCTTCTTTTATTAGTTAAATCAATTAGCAAAATGCCTAAACGTATATTATTAAGATTGGCACATAACACGACACTGTCAAATTTAGTTTAGTAGTCAATATATTGAAAATTCGTATTTTTCTTTGAATCTTGATTGTGTCGAAAGCTATTTTAGAAAGCTGTTTAAATTATGGTTGTATTGCTGGGCAAGGAGATTTTTGTGATCGGGTATCGCAAATATAAATTTGTTGAAATCGACTTATCCAAGCATCTAATTCTGCTGAGGCAAATGTGCCCTGCCAAATTTTTTGCACATGATACAGGCTGTCGTTCCCGCGAAGCAATAAATGTAGAATTATTGCTTCGCTAGTATCTTTGCGTAAACAATTAGTTTGCCAAAATTCGGCCGGATAGTCAGCTGGATGCTTAGAATCTATTGTTGAGCTGGTAAAGTTTTCACAGGACTGAATACCAGGCTGATCGATAACGGCTCTAAAATGAGACAGAGCATTTTGTTCTCGCGGAGTAACACTTACAACATAAGCATCTTTAAATCCTAATTCTGGGTGTTGCCACATTCTAGAGTGATAATGTGGTTTATTTTCCACATGCACTTGCCAGCCGGCAAGAAAACCTGAATATGGTGTGATTAAATTTTCTCCGCTAAATACCTGTGGCTGATGCTTAACATTCACACAACCTAAGGACGCAATACTTATTAGCCCAATAAGAGAATTTTTAATGATGCGCTTTTTAATCACAACGTTTACCAAATAGTACAGTTAACAATTGGCTCTAATATATTCGTTATTGATAATCTTTCATATATAAATCTTCTAACTGATAGCTAGCAACTATTAAAACCATGCGTTAATTACTAGCGTTTTAAAGCGTTTAGGCATACCGTATTAGCAGTAAACGATATTAAGAAATGGAGATGGCATGAGTGACAGTAATTCATATATTCCACCAAAAGTATGGCAATGGAATACAGAAAATGGCGGTAACTGGGCAAATATTAATCGCCCAATTTCAGGGCCAACTCACGATAAAACACTAAGTAAAGGCAAACACCCCTTTCAACTGCATTCACTTGCAACCCCTAATGGCATTAAAGTGACGGTAATGTTTGAAGAATTGCTCGCCCTTGGTATAAAAGAAGCTGAGTATGATGCTTACTTAATTAATATAGGTGAAGGTGATCAGTTTAGCAGCGGCTTTGTTGATATTAATCCAAATTCAAAAATTCCTGCTTTATTAGACCAAAGTGGCGAAAAACCAACTCGCTTGTTCGAGTCAGGTTCAATTTTACTGTACTTAGCTGAAAAATTTAATGTACTAATACCTAGCAATGAAAAACGCGCAGAATGTATGTCATGGCTATTTTGGCAAATGGGCAGCGCGCCTTATTTAGGTGGAGGCTTCGGACATTTTTATGCCTATGCACCTGAAAAAATTGAATATTGTATCGACCGGTTTTCCATGGAAGTAAAACGTCAACTTGACGTTTTGGATAAACAATTAGAACACAATGAGTATATTTGTGGTGATGAATACAGTATTGCTGATATAGCTATTTGGCCATGGTACGGCGCACTCGTATTAAATCGACTTTATGACGCAGGTGAGTTTTTAGATGTGGCGTCTTATAAAAATCTAATGCGTTGGGCTGAAAATATAGATAAGCGCCCTGCGGTAAAACGTGGCGTAATGGTTAATAAAACGTGGGGAGAGTTATCTACTCAACTACATGAACGCCATGATGCAAGTGATTTCTCTGAGCAAACACAAGATAAATTAGAAGCTTAAGTTCTAAAAGTAAAAAGAGCATTTATTTCTGACAAAAAATAAATGCTCTCTCGTTAAACTTATCTATTTGAATTATATTAAATGCCTAATGATTTACACCAATTACTCGCATTTACAAACTCTTTATGGATAAAGTTTGCATCTAAACCATAGATATCGATAAGTTCTTGAATATTCTCGCCATCACCTGTTATATAGTTAGTTGTTAACTCTAATAGCTGGCCAAGAATACCGGTATGACTAACTAATGCCTCTTCAATTGGTTTTGCTAGTGGCATAGTTTTAATGATTTCACTCATCGGCATGCTCATAATGACTTCTATCGCACTCAGTAAACCGGTAATGAAAGCAAAATCGCTAATTTCAACGAAGGCACTTTCAGTTGCCAATTTCGACATAAGCTTAGCAGTAATTAATGATTGCTTAGAAACTTCACTCGTTTTATCCGAAGTAAGTTTTGACAGCGCTAGAATAGTTACAAACTGTTTTAACTTATCTTCACCTAAATAAGCCGCAGCTTGTTTTAAAGAGGTTATTTCAACACGTGTACCAGTAGAGACATTATTAACAAGTTTCAGTAGGCCTACGGTTAAATTAACATCATGGCTGATTATTTCTGCAATATGATCAAAGTCTAATGGCTTGTTGAATGTTTCACTGATCAGGTGCAACATTTGAGATTTAATTGGTGCTAACGTTTGTCCTTCAACAATTTCAGGCTCGTGATAGAAAAAACCTTGATAATAGTTAAAGCCCACTTCGGCTAACGATTGAAGTTGGTAGTTGGTTTCTACTTTTTCAGCTATTAACTTAACGTCAAATGGTTTTAAGCGCTCTAAAACTGGACGTAATCTTTTTGCATTAGTAACTTCTATGTCAACTTTAATCATTGAGATGTAAGGAAATAGCACGTCCCATTTCATGTCTAAATCATATTCAGTTAATGCAATTTGATAGCCTTTTTCATGGTAGTACTTAACTATTTTTAATAATCGCTCAGTTGCAGATTTATGGCCAACAAGCTCAATAACAATAGCCGACTTATCAAACATTAATGGGTATTTGTTGATCAAACATTTTTCAGTAAAGTTTATAAATGCTAATTTACCTAAACTAATCGACTTTATATCACCTTGAAAATGGTTTTGAATTACCAATTTAGAACTTGCAATATCTTGATCTATTTCAGGAAATTTATTGTCAGGGCTATCCCTGAATAATAATTCGTAACCAATAGTCTTGTTATTGCGATCGAGTATTGCCTGACGGGCGATGTAGCTTATTTCCATAGATTAGAATTATTATTAATTGTGTGATCTAAAACATACCCTATTATGCATGTTAATGAAAAGTTATTTAAGCTAATTTTTTGAAATGTCTGTTAGTTACTTGAGTTTCATTGCTAGTAATATCTATTTTTGCAATGTTAAATGGTTACAAATGATGTGTAGCTTATCACCGTATTGTATATTGCTAATGTAAGGCACTAAAATTTCTATGAGATTTTTCGGTTGGAAATGATCAATTTTAGTTTCAACTTCTGGCTGATAAATTAGCCCTGAATAAATTTTACTAGCAACAATTAATTCACAGTTATAAAAGTTAAAATTTTCTGCAGGCATTAACTGATGCCATTTTACTTTGATAAATGAATAGTTAGGCCGAGTTAAGGTCACGCTACTGCAATCTAATTTTGCATTTATTGTTGCTGAAAAATATTGACTTAAGTCTAAACCAAGTGATTTAAAATACGGCTTTTGAGCTGAAATAGTACCCTGTGGAAAGCGTGAGTCATTCGCATTACCAGAAGCGACCTGATGCCCTTTTACTACAATACATGGGTATTTACTCATTATAGTGCTCATGGTATGTATATCGTTTATTGCTTAACAATCTGATCCGCAATTTCATAGCTACCATCAATATTGTCTACGTCGGTCAGCCCTAATGCTCGAGTAATAATAGGTAAAACATTGACGTTTTCAAATGGTGCGACTTCAAGCCCTTTTTTAAAGGCTGGACCCGTCGCGATAAATATTGCATCTAAATCTCGAAGATATTTAGGATCATAACCATGGGTTTCAGGGTCAATATGCGAATGCCCTTTATCGAAAATGTATGATGAACTTGCGTCAATAATGGCATTCGGTGTGGCTGCTGTTGTATTATTGAGCTGCCAATGTTTTGGAAAGTTAGGCGATTTATAAATGCTATAGCCCGTTTTATCACCATTCTCTTGTTGATGCTTAAACCTTTCAATACTCTTATTTATAGCCAATTTATCGTCACTGTATAGATAAAGTTGTGTCGAACCATTAATGACCTTTACATTATCTATTTGCATATTTTGCCACTTGATTATATTTTTGGGGCCGATTTTTGTCATACCATGATCAGAGACAATCACTAAGTTAACTTGCCCTGAAAACTCAGTATTAATGGTTTCTATGAAATTTTCTAACAGAGTATCAAGATCCATTATCGCTTTAACTAACTGGGGAGAATTTTCACCAAAATCATGCCCGGCATCATCTACAGAGGCAAAATATCCAGCAATAAAGTTAGGTCGTTTACTTTCAGGGAGTCGTAACCAATCTAAAATCTGATCTAGTCGTGCTTTATTCGGTGTAAAATGCTTGTAGGGGTAGTAATAACTGGCGTTTTGATTGTTGATTGCTGTTTCAGATTCTGGCCAAAAATATACCGCTGATTTGTTTCCTTGCATTTCATTAATGTGCCAAAGTGGTTCAGCAGTTAACCATCTAGAATCATTTTTTCCATCACCTAATTGATACGATTTATTGATACCACGGTGAAAAAAATCATTGTGAACAATGCCGTGATTAACAGGATATTGCCCTGTAATAATACTTAGATGGTTTGGAAACGTTTTGCTAGGAAAAATAGGTAACAATGCTTTTGCGCTTGTTCCTTGCTGTTTTAACTTATTAAGTGTTGTCGGTTGATATTGGTCTAAATATCGTTGTGCAAAGCCGTCGATTGATAACAGTACTAATGGTACTTTCGCTAAACAAGCAGTAGAGGTAAAGGTGAAAATAATGAGGAAAAACTTGAACTTCATGTATTAAAAACCAAATATTAGCTATTAAAAATTCAACATAAAGTATTACGTTAAATTATACAAGCAGCACACTGATTAGTAACAGAAAATTAATTATAGTTTTTAACAAAAAAACGCAGCCTAAATAGCTGCGTTTTAAATACTGACTTAATTAGACTATTCAAATAAGTCTAAAATATTAACAAGATCTTTCTTACCTGTTGCAATTTCGTCTGGCGTTAAGCCTGATAATTCGTGCGGGAAAACTAACCACTCTGCTGATTCGTGTACATAATAGTCAGGTACGATATCAACTTTCGAGTTTTGCGGTTTATACCAAGGACAAGCTATTCTAACGTCTTTTGGCATATTGTTACGGGTAAGTTTTTTCAATTGCGCGATTAATGCCTCAATACTGCGACCAGAATCGAAAACATCATCAACAATAAGTAATCCGTCATCAGCATTGGCATTTTCAATTATGTAATGTAGCCCGTGGACTTTAATTTCTTTACTTTGCTGGTTAATACCGTAATAAGAAGATGTACGCACTGCAATATGATCAGTTTCTACTTTTTTAAAATCAAAATATTCTTGTACTGCGATACCGATTGGTGCACCACCACGCCATATGCCGACAATAAATTGTGGTCTAAAACCGTCTTCGTATACTTTCGCTGCAACACGAAATGAATCTTCAAGCAACTCTTGCGCAGTTATATATCGCTTTTCCATTGATGAGTTAACCTCAGTTAATTATTAATTATCGCTATTATAACGCGTTTTTCTATGTGCTGAGTAGCAAAGGAAAGATTTTTATAGATTTTGATCAAGAAAGATAAGTTGTTGGTAGATAGTTTCTACAGCATTAAGAAAAAATTCATGGTTGGCGTTTTGATATGTGTCCGAAATTTGATGGTAGTTACTATGAGTACCAACTCCAAAATAGATAAATGGAATGTTATTTTTATAAAACACTCCGTGATCACTTGCTACTTCCCACTTTACTTTATTATTTTGATTGTTAAAACCTACACCCCGAAAGCCCTTTTTAACTTGTACTGGTGCTGACTCAAAATTACTAATATATGCTGCCATTTGTTTTTCTGTTAACAGGGTCTCTAAACTTCGGCTAATATACTGTAACTTTTTAGTTCTTCGATTACCCGCAATCATATCAAGGTTGATATTTAATATGATGCTAGTCATCAATTGTTGGTTTTGTGCAACAAAGGCTTTTGCACCTTTTAAATTTGATTCCTCACCATCAGTAAATAGCAAAATCACACTATAACCTAATGGCCTTTGCTGTAATCGCTTTGCGTAATGCAATAATGCTGCAGTGCCTGAGGCATTGTCATCTGCACCATTATATATCCGCTTACCTTGGCCACCAATATGGTCAAAGTGCGCAGATAATACGATAAATTTTTCGGTTTTTTTGGTACCAGGCACATATGCAATGACATTATTTGCTTTAAGATCATTAAACGAACGTTCAATAATAAAAGGTGCCAAGTATTCTTGCCCAAAAGGCTGAACACCTGCCTTTTTAAGTTGTTCAACCAAATAACCTTGTGCTAGAGCTCCTCCAGATGAACCAACCTTTCGACCTTGTAGTTCATCAGAAGACAAGTAATGTAGATGCCGAAGTAAGTTTGAGTCAGGTATAGTAACAGAAACTTCGATATCGTTAGTTTGTGTTGCACATGAAGCAATTAATAACGAAATTAAAATAAAAATAATTCGACTAATTATCATGTATTAATTTAACCTTCTTGATTCCTGTAATATATTTAATTTCGCAATATACTGCTTATCAAAATGAGTTACTTTGTTCTTAGCTATCGCTTTTTTCAAGTAACGCTGCGCTTTTTCAACTTCATCTAACATATAGTAAACTTTAGCAAGACCGAAATAAAATTCATGAATGTTTTTATTTAGTTTTATAGCCTTGCGATAATGATGTATCGCTTCGCCGTAAGCACCGATATAAAACTTTTCATCAGCGAGTAACGCATAATAATATGGGTTATTAGCACGCTGACGCATGATAATTGTATCTAACTTCTTAGCTTGCTCATACTCACCGTTACCATGCAACAACATGCTTAAATTTGACATTGCGGTAAGATTTTTTTGATTAAGATTAATCGCATGTTGATAGGTTTTAATCGCTTGTTGTTCAAAGCCACTAAATCGATACAAAATACCTAAATTACCCCATGCGGACGAAAACTCTGAATCAATTTCTGTCGCTGCTTTTAAATAAGCATAGGCGGTAACGTAATTACCATCTACCATGGCATTAGCACCTTTATTATTGTAAAACATTGCAATAACTGTATTTTTATTAATAACTTTTTTGGAGAATGACCGTTTGACAACAAAAGGATCGAAATCTATTTCTGAAATACTTCTTTCTAAAAAAACGATTTTATTTGGTGATTTTTTTTTAAGAACTCTTAAATTAACATGCCCGGTTAACATATTAACTCGGCCATTTCGCACCCAATATTCTGGTATATTAACACTTTGAAAAGCGACATCTAAGTCTGCTTCTTTTGCTAATGCATAAGCCATTATCGTTAAAGAAAGACAATTAGCCTCTTTATTTTGATAAGCTTGAGATGCTATGACATTAGCGCCAGCATTGTAAGCAAGCCGTGTTTGCTCTGAGCTGAAAAAGTGTTTAAGTAATTTTATTGTTTTCTTTCTACTATCACGTTCATTAGCTAGCTTACTAGCAACCATAGCCCTCATATCATCATTTAGTGCAAATATTTCATCTTCGCTCTCTATGTAGACACCTTCGTAATTTTCATACTTTTCGTCAGCATATAAGGATGAATTAGAAAGCTGAATGTTTTTAGAAAAATTGGGAGCTGACTGACAGGCGGTTAATAGACTTAATACTGTATATAAGATAATAATCAATAAGCTAAATTTCATAACAACTCCAAAATATACGCATTTGCTATACATTAAGCATAAGTTAACTTTTACATTTAACTTATATTTCTGGTTATTATTAATAAAGAATTACAATTAAACGTTGCTAGAGTAGAAACCTTGAATTCAATAAATATTGAAATAGCTACAAATTGAAACGTTAAATCTATGTAAAACCAAGTAATCTTTAAGCTAATTTTTACAGTGTGCCTATTACGGATATATAAATTTCATGATCAAAAGAAATATTACTGGCTTTTTAATTGGTAGCATAGTCGCAACCTGTACTGTTATATCAATAGCGAGTTATCAGTTATATAAATACAAATATGTCACTGTTGATAAAGCACTGAAAGAGATATCTGGAATAGAATTCGATAAAAATCTTAAACTGTGGGCAATAAATGATGGCGGTGATGGCGCAAAACTCTATCAAGTCAATAAAAATGGATCGATAGCAAAAACTATTACAATTACCAATGCCAAAAATATTGATTGGGAAGATATGACCCAAGATGACTTTGGACACTTCTTTTTAGGTGATTTTGGAAACAATGAAAATCTACGTAAATGGTTAACGATATATAAAATTGAAAACCCTATCGATATCAAGGGTGAAACTACTGAAGCCGAAATTATTAAATTTAACTACCCTGAACACAATATATTCCCACCTAAGGCTGAAAAAAAAGAATTTGATGTAGAAGCATTTATTTACTACAAAAAACACTTATATTTATTTACTAAAAATAGAACAACACCTTTTAATGGTATTACGACCTTATATAAAATCGGTGATCACGCTGCTAATTTCGATGCTGAAAAACTAAGTACCTTTAAAACTTGTACCTTGGCGGAAAAATTATGTTGGATTACATCTGCAGCATTAAGCCCTAGCCGAAAAAAGTTGGCATTATTGGACTCTCAACGTATCTGGCTATTTGAAAATTGGCAAGAAGATGACTTTTTCTCAGGCGATGTTTATCGCATTGATCTCGGTATTGTTACACAAAAAGAAGCGATAACTTTTTATAATGAAGACTATATTGTTTTTACTGATGAAGAATTTCATGGCATAGGCAGAAATGCTTATGTTATTAATCTGAACGAAATAGAAAAACATAAAATTAATTAAATATCTATGCGTTTGTGTATTTTTCAAAAATCATGTCTATAGTTATATCTAGATGTTTTTATTACAAATTAATCTAAAACAAACACTAATAATAAAACTGATTTTTGGAGAAAGATAATGTTGGATTATGTTGCCCTTTTCTTAGTGTTTTTTGTTGCTATTGTCATATTTTATGGAATTATTATCGTGCATGATATTCCTTATGAGATAGCCGAAAAACGAAATCACCCACATCAAGATGCCATCCATGTAGCAGGCTGGATAAGTTTATTTACCTTAGGTGCCATTTGGCCTTTTTTATGGATCTGGGCGACATTATATAAACCAGGTATCGGCTGGGGCATGGTAAACGATAATACAAAAAATCAAAATAATACTACTGACAAAAATCTAGAAAATATGATGGATGATTTAAAGTTAGAAGTTGATGCCCTTAAAAAATCAATCGCGAAACTGGAGCAATAGATTATGGACTTATTGATAATTCTAACGTACACCGCGATATGTATAGCAATATTTAAAGCATTTAAAATACCCTTAAATAAATGGTCTGTACCAACGGCTGTTTTAGGCGGTGTAGTTATTTTAGGTGGAATCATGTTGGTGATGAATTATTTACACCCTTATGCAAAATACGGCAAGGAAGTGTTTGCATCAATACCTATAACGCCACTGGTTGCAGGAAATATTAAATCAGTTGATGTTGAAGCCAATAAATTGGTAAAAAAAGGTGACGTCCTTTTTACTTTATACAATGAAGAACAAAAAATAGCTCTTGAAAAAGCCAATGCAGCGCTTGCACAAGCAAAAAATCAAGTATTACAAAATGATGAAGCACTATTAGCTGCGGTTGCTCAAGTGGCTAAAGCGCAAGCTAATAGCGATAGAACAAAACTAACATACCAACGTTATGCTGACGGTCAAGCAAAAGCAGGCGTAAATTCTCCTTTCTCTCAGCAAGAATTAGATAATCGGAAAAAGCTATATGAAGCTGCCGATGCGTCTTTACAAACTGCTAAAGCAAACGAAAGAAAAGTTAGGCTATTAACAGAATCAGAAATATATGGAGAGAATACCCAAGTTGCTCAACTAAAGGCCATTAAAGATAAAGCGCAGCTTGATTATGATAGAACATTTGTTAGAGCACCTACTGATGGTACCCCAACACAATTAGCATTAAGGCCGGGAATGCGCGCAGGCATTTTAGCAGTTAGACCCGTAATGAGCTTTATTCCAAAAGAGAAACGTAAATTTGCCGCTCGAATTTGGCAAAATTCATTATTACGTTTAAAGAAAGGTTTAGATGCTGAAGTAATATTGGATGCAGTACCCGGGCATGTATTTACGGGTAAAGTGGTTGATATACTACCTGCCATGGCAGAAGGTGAATTTCAAGGTTCAGGTTCATTAATACAAGCAAACAGACTCACTAATCACGGGTTTTCTATCGCTATTATAGAACTTGATGAAGACTTAAACGACTTTAACTTGCCGTTAGGGGTTCAAGGGCAAGCAGTTGCTCTAAACCCTGATGGCGATTTTTTGCACACGTCGTTAGTTCGTAGAATATTACTCCGTATGATGAGCTGGATAAAATACGTTTACCCGATCAAGTAACTCAATACCAATCCTATTAGGGTGATATTAATGATTAAAATCACCCTTCTTATCAAGTTACAATATTTAATTCTAGTCTCGTTATTAATGACTTTTTGATTAATAGCCTTTCTATTAGTTTCTTTTTTCCGACTATAATCAAATCACTCCTTTTAAACATTTAGCTTAAGGTAATTATATGGAACGTCAGCTTAACGGCTTTATTGAAGGTGTTGTCACTCAAGTTAAAAACTGGACCGAAAATGAGTTTTCCATTCAGGTAAAAGCCGACGTAAAACCATATATTGCCGGTCAATTTACTAAACTTGCATTAAAAAATATTAATGATGAATGGGTACGCCGAGCATATTCGTTTGTAAATTCGCCAAACCAGGCTTCTGGGCATAGTGATATGGAGTTTTTAATTATTGATGTTGAAAACGGGCATTTAAGCCCTCAGCTAGCGCAATTAAATATCGGTGATCAAATATATGTTGGAGACAAAGCAAGTGGCTTTATGACGTTAAGTGAGATCCCTGCCGAATGTACAAATTTATGGTTACTTTCAACCGGTACCGCTATTGGGCCTTTTCTGTCAATATTATCCGAGCCGGAAACTCAAACTCGATTCGACAGTATTATTCTCGTGCATGCTGTTAGAACAAAACAAGAGTTAGTGTACCAAAAATTAATTACGCAATTACAAAACAACTATCATGGTAAACTAAAATACCTACCAATTGTTTCTCGTGAAAAAATTCCAGGTGTACACTCTGGTAGAATTCCGCAATTATTAACAAACGGAAAACTGATTTCCTCTGCAGACATAACACCAACAACGGAAAATAGTTTTTTTTATCTATGCGGTAATCCAGATATGGTACACGACACCAAAGACGCTCTTGAAACGCTTGGCTTTAAAAAACATTTACGACGCTCACCAGGACATTTTAGTTCTGAAAACTATTGGTAAAAAGTAAAAGAAATAAATATTTAATTTTACTTTTTACATGAGTTCTATTCACTTCTGTGAAAACAAATCATTGCACTAAACACCAATACCTGACAATTGAAACCTCTTAAAAATCTACTCGTTTTTAGTTAAACGTGATGAATAATAAAATTTAATCATCGAAAGGTTTTCGTATCCAAAATCAGTGTTAACCCTCCAATAACTCTATTTTTACAACAACCAATAGTAACTAATGAGAATTCAAACGTTTAGCATATTTTAGTTAATTCAATTCCAAATAGCATACATATCTACAACTACTCGGTAAGTAAATAGTCACTCCGAAAAATACAAGAGTTACCAGAGTTACTAAAAGACACATTGCGAGAGTTATCAGGGTTACGATTATAACTATAATTATAACCCCAAGGGTTATCGCAGAGTTTACTTGCAGGGTTATAGGGGTTACAATAAGTAAATATAGATTTATGAGATTAAAATAATGAAATATCCGATCATGGTCATTAAGAGTAATGTTGAAAATAATTACAATTTTTCAGTAGTTGATTTACCAGGCTGTCAGGTAAAAGCAGCGACAATGGATGATGGTTTACATATGCTCGAAGACGCTATGGCGTCTCATTTGAGTATTTTGGTTGAATATGGAGAGCAAGTTCCACAAGCGAAATCAATCGAATACCACATGCAAAAAACAACTGAAATCTCCCCTATTTGGGCTGTTTTAGAGTTTGATATTGTTCCGTATTTGGGAAAAAGTCATAAGATAAATGTGACTTTACCCGAGCTATTAATTAAGCAAATTGATGATCGAGTGGCTAAAACATCCCAATACAGTAGCCGTTCAGGTTTTATTGCCAATGCATGTATTAGTGAATTAGCGAAATAATTTCGCAATGAAAACTTGATATCAGGTAAAATCAGTATTAATAAATAATTTAAAATTAAGGTATAAATGTGACTATAAAAAATGCAAACCTGCTACTTTTAAGCAGTTCACGAGTGGGCGAAACAGAATATTTAGTACACGCTTTAAATATGATTAAAGCAAAACTAAACGGTATTACTGAAGTGTTATTCGTACCTTACGCTGGCGTTACATTAAATTACGATGAGTACACTGAGAAAGTTCAAAGTGCTTTAACTGAAATCGGCGTTAATGTTAAAGGTATACACGAGTTCTCAGATCCTGTTACTGCAGTAAAAAATGCCCAGGCAATTGCAGTTGGTGGCGGTAACACTTTTCATTTATTACACCAGATGTATGAGCTTAACTTAATTAGCGCTATTCAAGATAAAGTGGCAACAGGTATGCCATATATTGGTTGGAGTGCTGGCTCTAACATTGCAGGTATGTCAATTAGAACCACAAATGATATGCCTATTATTGAGCCAAAAAGCTTCAAGGCATTAAATTTTGTTGATTTTCAATTAAATCCACATTACACCGATTATAATCCACCTGGCCATAACGGTGAAACTCGTGCACAACGTTTAGCAGAGTTTATGGTATTAAACCCTGCCACACCAATTGTCGCTATTGTTGAAGGTAGTGCATTAGAGTTAAAAGATAATACCTTAGGTTTAGTAAGTGGCTGTGAAAATAATTTGGGTTATATTTTCAAAGCTGGCGATAAAACCACCATCACGACCAATGATGATATAAGCTATTTACTATAAGCTATTTAGTTTAAGCTAAATAATTAAAGCAGTGCAGTAATTGGTGTTATATCAATATTCTGTGCTGCTTGCTCAATATCTTTATTAAAACCTAATTCTGCTAATTTAGGAATAGGTAGTAATTCCTCTAACTCCGCAATATTCTCCGCTAAATACGGCATTTCTTGCGGACAGTTTGCCAACCAACCTACGCATTCTAAGCCATCAGCGATAACAGCTTGATAAGTTAACACTGCATGATTTAAGCAACCCAGTTTCATATTGACCACCAAAATAACCTTTTGCTGGGTAACTAGTGCAAATTCAGATAGAAACTTGCCATTACCTAAAGGTAAACGCCAGCCACCAGCACCTTCGGTAACGATAATATTAGGACTAAATTTAGCTAATCTCCCAAAGCCCTGTTCAACTTCTGCTAATGATATTGTTTTTTGTAATTTCGCCGCAGCTATATGTGGCGCAATAGCGGGTTCAAAAGCAATAGGGTTAACTTCACAAATTGTTTGTTGGCAATTTGATTGTGCTAATAATAACTGCGCATCTTCATTAATTAAGCTGTCACCAATTCTTTCGCAGCCTGCCGATATTGGTTTATACACAGCTACAGTATTATTGGCTTTAATTAAGGCATTAACTAACGTTTGAGCCACATAGGTTTTACCTGCGTCAGTGTCCGTCGCGGTTATAAATAAATTTAGCATAGGGTTTCTTTTTTTAAGCAATGGTAATGTTTGGATATGTCGCTAGTCACTTAACTTAACCACTAAACCTGAAAATACCTTATATGTTGCAGGGTAAATTCCAGACGGCTCCTGAAAGTCTTGGTAACTTTTAGTCATACTTTGCCACTTTTCTTTTCCTGCTAAGCCTTTGCCCTGCTTTTTAGGTACATGGCTTGCCCCTAAGCCTTTCAATTCGTGTGCTAAATGCAAAACGTTTTCGTATTCTAAAACAATATCTTGTTCTTTGGCATTTAGTAGCTTTCGATCATTGCCTTCAAGTAACCAGCGTATTTCTCTTTCAGGTTTAAAATCAATCACGTGTTTATCGTTATCAACTTGTGCCCAAGAAGATTTTAATTCAAATAAAGTCCCATCAACTAACGTGCTAAACACAAATAAACCACCTGGTTTTAAAACTCGCATTATTTCATCAAGTACTATGTTCAGTGGATCACACCATTGGATCATTAAATTAGAATAAATAAAGTCAACGCTATTATCTCTTAAGGGTAATTTATAGGCATCAGCTTCCAACCAATGTATTGCTGAATTACGATTTTCTTTTGCAAAACGTAACATTTTAGTCGAAATATCTAAGCCAATTACTTGCTGATATCGACTTGCTAATAAGTCGGTAAAAAAACCTGTACCTGAACCTAAATCTACAACCGTTAAATCATTCCTATTAGGCAACCACGGCATTAAATGTTTACCGCAATAACGCTGTAAACGTGCTGATATATCATAAGACTTGCTAGCCGAACCGAACGACCTTGCTATTTTGTACCGACTATTTAATTCGGACATGAATCTATAACCTCATTGATACAATTAGCTAGGTAATTGATATCATTATCTTTATGTTTTGATGTTATGGTTACGCGTAACCTCGAGCTCTTATTAGGAACGGTTGGTGGCCGTATAGCAGTTAACCAAATTCCCTTCTCGCGTAGTTTCTGACAAACATCTAGTGTTGAAGTTTCTGCACCAATGACGATAGCGTGTATTGATGATTCGTTACTCATTAACTTTACGTTGCTACTTAATTTAGACGCTAGTAATGTACTTAATTGTAAAATTTTTTCTCTTCGCCATGATTCTTTTTGCGCTATTTCTATACTCTTTTTTGTTGCCCAAGCTAGCGCTGGAGAAATTGCTGTGGAGTAAATATAGTGTCGTGAAAAATTAATTAAATAGTCAGCAACTATTTCATCACAAGCGACAAACGCCCCGCTGGTGGCTAACGCTTTTCCAAACGTTGCCATAACAACATCAACTTCTGCGCTAGCGCTACTACCTTGGCCTCGATCACCAACAACACCTATACTATGGGCATCATCAAGATAAAGTAACGCTTGGTGTTCACGCGAAATCTTTGCTAGTTCTGCAACGTTAGCTTTATCACCATCCATGCTAAACACACCTTCAGACACAATAACTTTATTACTATTTACCTGACTGCTATTCGCGTCTTTTACTAAAAGACGTTGCAATTGCTGAGTATCATTATGCAAAAAGCGCTTAACTTTTGCTTTACTGTCTAATGCACCGTCAATTAACGAAGCATGACTCAGTTTGTCCAAGAACAAATGGCAACTCTGATCTCCAAGTGCTTGCATCATGGCAGTATTTGCCGAAAACCCACTAGCAAATAATAAGCATCTAGGTTTATTTAGCCACTGACAAATATCATTTTCTAACGCTTGATGAGCATACGAATAACCAGTAATTAAACTTGAGCCACTAGCACAAGTTCCAAATCGATCGGCACCTTCTTGCAGCGCAGCATTAATTTCTGGGTGATGATTTAAGCCTAGGTAATCATTAGATGAAAAATTTAAGTAAGCTTTTTTATTAATGGTGACTTCCCGACCATTTTGCTCTGCATTACACTGACGCACACGATAACGTGCACGTGCTTTTTGCTGTAATACATTGTCGGTAAGAAACTCAAACGCCATCAGGAATTAATTAACTGCGTTATAAAAAAGGTCACTATTTTGCTGATCAACAACAGCTGTTTTTAAGCGCTGCTCATCATCGTCAGAACTTGCAATGGTTTCAGTATTAATACCTAAGCGTTCAAACAACATCATATCTTTGTTTGCTTCGGGGTTTCCAGTAGTTAAAAGTTTGCAACCATAAAATATAGAGTTGGCACCTGCTAAGAAACACATTGATTGCATTTGCTCGTTCATGGCATCACGACCAGCAGACAAACGCACATGACTTTTTGGCATCATTATACGTGCTACAGCGATACAACGAATAAATTCAAAATGATCTAAATCGGCTACATCAGAAAGTGGTGTACCTTCTATTTTAACTAGCATATTAATTGGCACACTTTCAGGTTGTGGTGATAAGTTTGCTAATTGCGCTAATAATGACGCCCTATCTTTACTTTCTTCACCTAAACCAACAATGCCGCCACTACACACTTTCATACCTGAGCTTCGAACATTAGATAACGTGTCTAATCTGTCTTGATATGTACGTGTTGTTATAATTTGGTTGTAATGCTCTGGAGACGTATCAAGGTTGTGATTATAGTAATCTAAACCTGCTTCTTGTAATTCATCTGCTTGATCTGACGATAACATACCCAATGTCATACAAGTTTCTAAGCCCATGGCTTTTACGCCTTTAACCATTTCTACTACATGCGGCATATCACGGGCTTTCGGGTTACGCCAGCCAGCTCCCATGCAAAAACGAGTTGAACCTTGATCTTTAGCTATTTTCGCTGCCTCAAGCACCTTTTCAATTTCCATCAAACGTTCTTTGTCGATATCTGTTTTGTAGCGAGAACTTTGTGAACAATATTTACAATCTTCAGGGCATGCACCGGTCTTAATCGACAATAATGTACTAACTTGTACCTCATTTGGATTAAAATTTTCACGATGCACAACTTGCGCTTTAAACATTAGATCATTAAACGGCATATCAAACAAAGCTTTCACTTCATGCGCTTGCCAGTTATGACGAATTTCGCTGCTATTGCCGTTATTAATTTGGCTTGGTGCATTTAGTGCTGCTTCGTCTTGATTTAATGTTGCTTGTGTCATAATTTTCGCTCGTAATGGAAATTGCATCTAGATAGTTTAACGGGTAGTCTATGCGCCAGCTCGAAGATGTCAACTAATTTACCAAAGCAAGCTTTACATATGACCAATAATTACACAGATATTCTAAATTTTGATAAAACTCATGTTTGGCACCCATATACATCTATGTCGAACCCTTTACCTTCCTACTTAGTCGACTCAGCAAATGGTGTACATATTAACCTAGCCACTGGCGAAAGCTTAGTAGACGGCATGTCGTCGTGGTGGTCGGTATTACATGGCTATAATCATCCAGAATTAAATGAAGCATTAATTAAACAATCAACAAAGTTTTCTCATGTAATGTTTGGCGGCTTAACACACCAACCTGCTGTAGAACTTGCTAAAACACTTATTGATATTACGCCACAAGGTTTAAATAAAGTATTTTTAAGCGATAGTGGCTCAGTGTCAGTAGAAGTTGCTTTAAAAATGTCGATTCAGTATTGGCACAGTAAAAACCAAGCCAAAAAGCATAAAATATTAACAGTAAGAAATGGTTATCACGGCGACACCTTTGCTGCGATGTCAGTATGTGATCCCGTAACCGGTATGCATCAATTATTCGAATCAGTGTTGATGAAAAATGTATTTGCACCCGCACCAAAAACAACCATTGATGAAAAGTGGGATGCATCAGAGCTAAAGGCATTAACCGCATTATTTGAACAACACCATCAAGAAATAGCAGCCTTCATTATTGAACCTATCGTTCAAGGAACGGGCGGTATGCGCTTTTATCACCCTAACTATTTAAAAGCTTGTAGAGCATTATGCGATCAATACAATGTGTTAATGATCGCAGATGAAATTGCGACCGGTTTAGGGCGAACGGGTAAGTTATTTGCCTGTGAATGGGCTGACATTAGTCCTGATATCATTTGTTTAGGTAAAACCTTAACGGGCGGCTATATGACCCTCGCGGCCACTTTATGTACGGACGAAGTCGCAAATACAATAAGTAATGGTGAAGCCGGTTGTTTTATGCATGGCCCAACGTTTATGGGTAACCCTCTTGCTTGCGCCGTAGCTAATGCAAGTTTAACCATTTTAAAGCGTAACCAATGGCAACAACAAATAGCTAATATTGAACAAGTGCTAACGAAGCAACTATTGCCACTAACGCACCACAATAGAGTACAGAGTGCACGTGTATTGGGTGGTATTGGCGTTGTAGAAACCAAACAAAACGTTAATGTAGCAAAAATTCAAAAACGCTTTGTTGAATTAGGTGTTTGGATCCGCCCTTTTGGTAAGTTAATTTATATTATGCCGCCGTTCATTAGCGAAACGGAACACTTATTAAAATTAACAAATGCAATTAGTTCAGCATTAGATGAAGACGATTGCTTTAGCTAAATTTTAACTAACAACATTAGCTTCAGAAATTTGAATTAAAATAAAACTTACCCAAGCGATGGTTATCACCAACAAAAGTAATATATTAAAATGGTTGCCATCGCTTTTACGGCGACTGCGATATTTATCTAAAATTAAACAAAAATAACTGCTTAACGCGCTTAACCATAAAATAATATATAAATAGCCAGTTAATGGTGTTAACCAAAATTTGCGTATTTCAATATTGTGGTATCGTAAAATACCGTAGTCAGCATCAGGCGCTGCGTAATAAGAAACAACTAAAGCAAAAATAAATAAACCCCAACCAATAATAGCTAAACTTCTGACAACATAAGTCCATATATCTGTGGCATTCCTACGTTCTTTTTTCAGTATTTTCATTGTTCATACAACCTTTTTTAACTAAATAACGCTTTTTCTTTTTTAATAGACCGGAAATATCAACTTTTACTTGTTAAACACTATAAGCAAGGTAACATATCAATCCTTAAAATTTGAGCACATTTGACAGAAAAAGAGGTTTGTAAATGTCAGTCATTGCAATTACTGATATCTTGGCAGGAAAATATCCTGTTAATGAATCAATTACTATCCATGGTTGGATCCGCACACGTCGTGATTCGAAAGCCGGTATTTCATTTTTAGCGATACATGACGGTTCATGTTTTGACGCTATTCAAGCAATTGCGCCGAATAATTTGGATAATTACCAGACTGACGTATTAAAGCTAACCACAGGTGCTGCGGTAAAAGTTACCGGTATTTTAGTGGAATCTCCAGGTAAAGGTCAGTCATTTGAACTACAAGCTGAGCAAGTAGAAGTGCTAGGTTTAGTTGAAGACCCTGACACTTACCCAATGGCTGCAAAACGTCACAGTATTGAGTTTTTACGTGAACAAGCACATCTTCGCCCGCGCACTAACATTGGTGGTGCAGTAACACGTGTTCGTAATACTTTAGCACAAGCGGTTCACCGTTTTTTACACAGCAAAGGTTACTTTTGGATCAGTACACCACTAATTACCGGCAGTGACTGTGAAGGAGCTGGTGAAATGTTCCGTGTTAGTACGCTAGATATGGAAAACTTACCAAGAAACGATCAAGGTAGTATTGATTACAACCAAGACTTTTTTGGTAAAGAGACTTTCTTAACGGTTTCAGGACAACTAAACGTTGAAACTTATTGCTGTGCAATGTCGAAAGTTTATACGTTTGGCCCAACATTCCGCGCAGAGAATTCAAATACTACTCGTCATTTAGCAGAGTTTTGGATGATCGAGCCGGAAATTGCCTTTGCTGACTTAGCTGATGCAGCAGATCTTGCTGAAGAAATGCTAAAGTACGTATTCCAAGCTGTATTAGATGAACGCGCTGATGACATGGCGTTTTTCCAACAACGTGTCGACAAAACCGTTGTCGATCGTTTGAATTCAGTGATCAACAATGATTTTGTTCGTTTAGATTATACCGATGCAATTACAATTTTAGAAAATTGTGGTAAGAAGTTTGAAAATAAAGTTGCTTGGGGTGTTGATTTAAATTCAGAGCACGAGCGTTACTTAGCTGAAGAGCACTTTAACGGCCCTGTTGTCTTACAGAACTACCCGAAAGATATTAAGTCATTTTACATGCGCTTAAATGATGATGAAAAAACGGTAGCGGCAATGGATATTTTAGCACCAGGTATTGGTGAGATTATTGGCGGTAGCCAGCGTGAAGAACGTTTAGACGTGTTAGACAAACGTTTAGCAGAAATGAATTTAGATCCTGCTGACTACAGCTGGTACCGTGATTTACGCCGCTACGGTACTGTGCCTCATTCAGGTTTTGGTTTGGGTTTTGAACGTTTAGTAGCTTATGCAACAGGCATGCAAAATGTACGCGACGTAATTCCTTTCCCTAGAACACCAAATAGCGCGGCATTTTAATCATTAGTTAATTTGCAGATAAATAAAAACCCTCAACAGAGGGTTTTTTTATGGCTGAAATATAAAATGCTTGCGTTTACATTCTAAAACTATCAACTCACGGTACGAAAAAAGGCCTTAAAATAGGCTGCTGCATTCCTCTGCTGATTTACTGATCTTAAGTGGAAGCTCCTTTGCTTTATCGCCGATATATAAAAAGCCAACAATATCTTCATGCAAGGCAATATTTAATCGCTCTTTAACTAATGGATGGTAACTCATCTCACCTGTTCGCCACATAGCACCTAGCCCTAATGTTGTAGCGGCCATTTGTATGGCATGGGCGGCGCAACCTGCAGCAACCAATTGTTCTTGCTGTGGTACTTTTACATGTTGTTGATACTTTGTACTAACAACAATAATTAACGGTGCTCTAAACGGCATTTTTGCAGCTTTATCAGTTTTAGCTTCATCAGCGCCATCACTAATAACGGCTGACTTAAATGCCTTGCTTAGTTTTTCTAATCCCGCACCTTTGATGACAGTAAAATGCCAAGGTGTTAAACCAGCATGATCAGGAACTCGCATTCCCGCTTGCAGCATACTATGAATAATTTCTGAATTTGGCGCGTCACCCTGCAAATGAGGGTTTGATTGGCGAGTATGTAAAAACTCTAACACGTTCATAAAAATACAGCTTCCTTAAATTCAAACTATTAGCACTAAGTAACGACTTAACGCTCTGTTATATAAATAATAAAATAACCTTAACCTGCCCAAAGGTAATTACTGCCTACATTAACATTTATTTGTTATTAAGATTACAAACAATAATAAAAATTTCACATGCTTATACATTACATAAAAATATTAAGGTTACCTTCATTAACAGTAGAACATGCTAGGCTAAAATTACTTTCAAAGTGGTTAACGACAAAAATATTTACATTTACGACTACTTAAGCAAGGGAATTTTAAGTAGCATATAGCTATCTAACTATTAAATAACTTATCGATGAAACTGTATGAAAGAAAATAGAGGTACTTTCGCCCGCATAATCGCAGGCTTATTTAGCTTGCTGAATACATCGCGGAAAATTATTGTCAATTTAGTGTTCTTCACTGTGTTATTAATATTTTTTGTAGCGCTCACTAGTGAAGAAGAAAAAGTTAACATTAAGCAAGGTTCAGCATTAGTATTGAACTTTCGTGGTGACATAGTTGAACAAAAACATGAAATTGATCCTATGGACACTTTTATTAGTGAAGCTTTAGAGCAGCCAGAAAAAGCCCCTGAAGTATTACTTTCTGACATTCTCGATGTTATTGAACATGCAAAGCAAGATGATCGCATTTCAACTTTAGTGCTAGATCTAAAAAATATGCGTGGCTCTGGTATTACTAAGCTAAAAGATATTGCCCTTGCGTTATCAGATTTTAAAGCGAATGACAAAAAAGTTATCGCCATTGGCGAGCAATACAGCCAAAATCAATATTATTTAGCAAGTTTTGCTGATGAAATTTGGCTAAGCCCTAATGGCTGGATGCTACTAGATGGTTATGGTCGTTATCAGCTTTATTTCAAATCAGCTTTAGAAAAGTTATCAATTAGCCAGCATGTTTTTCGCGTTGGTACTTATAAATCTGCTGTTGAGCCATATTTACGCGACGACATGTCGTCAGCAGCAAAAGAAGCTAATCAACTTTGGTTAAATGATTTATGGCAGCAATATAAAGCAGATGTTGCCGAGCAACGAAATTTCTCCACTAGTAACTTTGACGAAAATGTTGATGTTTTAGTTTCAAAATTAACCGCGGCGAACGGTAACGTTGCTGAATATGCACTGCAAAATAATTGGGTTGATGAACTTAAAACACCAACTCAAATTAATGATGATTTAATCGCTCTTGTTGGTAGTGATGGCGATGATAGTTACAAACGCGTATCTTTTAAACATTATTTAAAAGATATTACCCCGGCTTTTAAACCAGAAAACTTAAGCAATGAAAAAGTTGCCATTATCGTTGCAAAAGGTACGATTTTAAATGGTAACCAGAAACCCGGCGTCATTGGTGGTAAAAGTACTGCTGCCCTTTTACGACAAGCGCGAGAGGATAACTCTGTAAAAGCTGTAGTATTACGTGTTGACAGTCCTGGCGGCAGTGCTTATGCCTCAGAAATTATTCGTCAAGAAGTTGAACTCATTAAAAAATCTGGCAAACCGGTAGTCGCCTCAATGGGAACCTATGCAGCTTCAGGCGGCTATTGGATTTCAGCACCTGCGGATAAAATTTACGCTGCACCGACAACAATCACCGGTTCAATTGGTATTTTTGGCTTTTTTATGACTTTTGAGAACACCTTAAGTAAATTAGGTGTTTATACTGATGGTGTCGGTACAACTGATATTGCTGGCTTTGGTTTAACGCGAGAATTAACGCCAGGTATGGCTAGCATAGTTCAATTGAATATTGAGCGAGGTTACCGCGATTTTATCGAGTTAGTAGCACAAAACAGAAACATGAATACCGAACAAGTAGATGCAATTGCTCAAGGCCGTGTATGGTCAGGAAAAAAAGCACAAGAACTTGGTTTGGTTGATGAACTAGGGAATTTGGATGCTGCAGTCGCAGCTGCAGCCGACTTGGCTAATTTAGGAGATTACGACACGGTATTGATCGAAAAAGAGCCAAGCGAGCGAGCACAAATATTACAAAGCTTAATTGGGCAAGCATCAGTGTTTTTGGGTGAATCAACTACCCCAACGTATCAGGAAAACAGTCTAACTCAATTGATAAATAAACTATCGACAGAGCTTAAACAAATGGCGCAACTAAACGATCCTCAAGGCGTTTACTCATTCTGTTTAGCATGTGAAATTGAATAGTTAACCTTACGACTGAAATATTACTAAGCCTCGATTATTCGGGGCTTTTTATTAGCGTCTCTAATTAAATAAAAAATAATATCGTTTAATCCTACTTTCACTAGCTTGTTATCCCCAGCATTATGTACAATTGACCTATACCCATCTATGCCAGAACATAATATTTTGCATAGATACTCAAACAGACATTTACCATAAGACTTTTACGATGAGAAAACGCATTTATATCGCCTACACGGGCGGGACTATAGGTATGAAACCTAGCGAAAATGGCTATATCCCACAAAAGCAGCATTTAACTGATGCTATAATGAAAATGCCAGACTTTCATCGTGAAGAGATGCCTGAGTTTACTATCAATGAATATCAGCCGTTAATCGATTCTTCAAATATGTCGCCTGCTGATTGGCAACGAATCGCTAATGATATTCAACAGCACTATAATGAATACGATGGTTTTGTTGTGTTACATGGTACCGATACCATGGCTTATACCAGTTCAGCTTTATCATTTATGCTAGAGAATTTATCAAAGCCGGTTATTGTTACTGGTTCACAAATACCATTAAGCCAACTACGTTCAGATGGTCAAGAAAATTTATTGAACTCATTGTATATTGCTGCTAATTACCCGATTGCCGAAGTTGGTTTGTATTTTAACAATAAGCTATTTCGCGGTAACCGCTGCATAAAGGCATATGCCGATGGTTTCGATGCCTTTGACTCACCAAATCTAACACCCTTGCTTGAAGCCGGTATTAATATTAGATTGATCCAAGGAAAAATATCGCAAGCTAGTACCGAACCTTTGCAGTTGGCAAATATTACGCCACAACCAATAGGCGTAGTACATTTATACCCTGGCATTTCAGTTGAATTAATTAAAAACATTATTAAGCAGCCAGTAAAAGCGTTGATCATTCGCAGTTACGGCGTAGGTAATGCGCCGCAAGATCAAGCTTTGCTAGATTGTCTAAGACAAGCAAACGAGCAAGGTATTGTTATTGTTAATTGTAGCCAATGTATAAAAGGCACGGTTAATATGAAAGGCTATGCTACTGGTAATGCCTTAAGTAAAATTGGCGTGATTAGTGGTAATGACATGACATTAGAAGCAACGTTGACGAAGCTACATTACTTACTAAGTAAAAATTATTCACATGAAAAAGTGTGCCAGTTGCTACAAGAAAATCTGCGTGGCGAACTAACAATTAACTAATATTTAAATTGTCCTGATCCTCCAAACGCCCTACCTTGAAATTTATTCTGCACATCAAGGTAGGAGTAAAATCTTAAATAAAACCACACTATTATTCTATATAAACGCCTCGTGATACGTTACGCTACCAGCAGGAATCGGTGTATCTGTTTCCATAGCAAGTGCCAAAAAGTACTCTGGTGGCACACCTTCTAAAGTTAGGTTAGCACAGAATTTAAAACCAAAACGTTGATAATACTCTGGTTCACCTAACAAAACGATGCCATGTGCTCCCTGTTTTTGTAACTCATTGATACCTTCATTAATTAACTTACTACCAATACCTAGATTTTGCTGTTCAGGTACAACAGAAACTGGCGCAAGCCCATACCAGTTTGATGCTTCACCATTGATTAAAACAGGTGAGAAAGCAATATGCCCGACAATAACTCCCCGATCACAGGCAATAAGTGACAAGGTAAGGGCCTCATCATTTCTTAATTTTTGAACAATAAGATGTTCTGTTGGTTTTGCACCAGCCTCATGATGTGGATGATTTTCAAATGCTTGATAAATAACTGTTTCAATTTTATCTAAATCGTCTGCTTGTTCTTTTCTAATATCCATTTTATTTCACAACTTTAAACGTAAAGGTTTAGTATTTTTTAGCCTAAGTGGTCATCAAAAATACTTTAATAAAAAAGCCAGCATCAATATAACAATTAATGCTGGCTTTTTACTTAACTTGTTAAGTATCAAGTTAATATTTTTAAAAATAAACTAGTTTACAAATATTGCTTTAATACGTTGTAATAAGCTTAAATCTTGCGACTTAAGCTGTCCTAACATCAACCATTGATTAAATTTCGCAGGTAAATCAATTGCAGTTCCAGACGACATTTGCTCTTGCATTAAGCTTACTTGTACCGACATACGCTTTTGCTGTAATTCTGCAGGTGAAGCAACACCTGATAGAATCTCTAACTCAAGTGTTAACTCATCACGGTTTACTTCTTTTACAAGATTCGTTAGTTCATGCAGCCTTTTCTGCCATGCTTGGCTTAACGTTGGAAAGTTATTGTGCTCTGAAAATGCCACTTCTTGCTGCAAACTATCTTCTATGACCGAAAATATATTTTGCCACTGCTGCTTTTCAAGCGATATTTTCGCTTTAGCTATTTTTTCAGCTATTGACTTCTCTTTTTGAGCCAACGCCTTTTCCAAATTAACCATTTTTGGTTTTTGCTGTTGTACTTCTTGCTTAAACAAACCTAAAGATTGCTCAAACTGTTGTAATTTTACTAATTCATTAGTATTCGAAAATTTTTTTTCAAGGTTTTTAAATGTTAATTCAAATTCTGCCAATTTTTCAGAGCTGGCTGATTTTTCTAATGCATTTTGTTTTTCACGTTGGGCAAAAATTTCATCATTAACTTTTCTAAAAGTTTGCCATAATTTGTTTTCAACTTTATTGCCAGCGAATCCTGTATCTCGCCATTGTGCTTGTAAGCGCTTTACTTGAGAAACAGCCGAGTAAATATCTTCTTCGTTTAGCAAGGCTTCGGCACTTTTAATTAAGCTTTGTTTCACTTGCTTATTTTCATGATGAAAATTTCTAATTGCTAATTTAATCGGTTGCAAAGCATTATTAAACTGCTGATTTATTTCCTGATAAATATTACGATCAACCTGTCCAGAATTTTGCCATTGCTTCAGTAGGTTATTTAACTCGGTATCAAAATGTTTAAAATCAATACTTGTTTCAGCCTCAGATACACTTGCTAATTGTTCTGCTAAATTAGTAGCTTGTGCAAGTATGGACTGACGCGCAACTAAATGTTGTTCACGTAATTTTTCTTGCTCAGCAAAATATAAACGGCAAGGTGCAAATGCAGTTTCACATAACTGATTAAACTCAAAGTTTAATGCCTTTTCCGCGTCATCATCTGCGTGACCTAGACTGTTCCAGGTTTTCCTATATTGTTTAACTTTCTCCGCTTGCTCATTAGGATTATCCAGCGGCGTTTCAACAATCGCTTTTATGTCAATAAGTAATTGTTGCTTACGCGGCGTGGCAATGTAATGCTCCCAATCCGCTAAGTCAGCAATTTTTTCAGTAACTGTATCAAATTCACGTTGTAACCTTTGCTGCTGAACTTCCGATAATGCAGAAAATAACTGTTTTACCTTTTTGAAAACGCCAAACGCTGCATTGTACTTACCTGCGCCTATTAGTCTTTTTACATCATGTAATTTTTTTTGCGTTGTCGAAAACTCTTGCTTTTGCAATTGTTGTAATGGTTTCAGTGCCTGACGCCAATTTTGTTGAATTTCTTTTGAGGCACTTTTAATTGATTCAGGTAAGCTACCTGCTGAAAGTTTTTCAGCACTATGCCAGTTCGTTAACCACTCTTGATACGTTGGCAAACGTTCATTCATTTCTTCAACACTTGTTGGTAATGCTAATTGAGAAACTTTTGAAATAAGATGTGTTGCATCACTGACAGATTGCGCAATTTCAGGTAATTGTTGTAGCTTTTGTTGTTGTTGACAAATTTTAGCAATAAATTGATTTTGCTCGTCGTTATTTAATGCAGAAGCAATAATCTCGCTGGTTAATTTATCAAATAAGGTTTGATATTGTTGTTCATCGATTTCTTCATTCTCGAAAATACTAGTAGATAATGTTTGATCAACAATAGTTAAAGTTTTATTAAAATGCTCACGACTTTGCTGTTTCTGTTGTTCTAATTCACGAACTAGCTCTGCTTGTGCATGTTGCTCAGCTTTTTCAGCAAAGAGCTTATCTAAGTTAAGCAAAATAGTTTCTTGTTTAGTTTTAAACTCTGCACAAGTTTGCTCTGCTAAACATGGAAACTCTTCTGAAAGCTGTAACCATTCTGCTTCAAGTTGTTGACGTTTATCAATGTAGACACAGTACTCGTACTGATCTTTTAAAGCTTGAAGCTTTGCCAACACCAAATTAATCTTTTTACTTAAAATAATCGGTTGTTCAATGGCAAGTTGTATCGTGGAAATTTTACTATCAATTTCTGAAGCTATTACTTCGTTAACTGACTTTTTCTTTAATTTTTCAAGCGTTTCAAGATCTGCCACTTTAGCAATAATATATTGCTGAACTTCAATATCTGGCTTTTGGTTAAACAGGTTAATTAATAATTGAGGTTTTAAACTGCTTGAATTTCCGTTCAACGTACTTTTATTTGCTATTTTTTCAAATAAAGCAATGATCAAACTTGATTGGTCTGCAAGTTTTAGCCAAGTTTCAAAAAAACTATAGTGATTGAAATTAGCAATATAGTTTAACTTTTCTTGCTCGTTGACCTTAATAGTGTCTTGCTCAGTTAGTATCGATTCAACTTTCTTCTGAGCATATTGTTTAACTTTTGTCAGGCTGTTTTCTTGACTTTGCTCTAACCAAACAGAAAAACTTGCCAACTTAATTAATGCTGCCCTACGCACATTTTCGCTATCATCATTTTTTGCTAATTGTAAAATAATGTCGCGTTGCTCAGAATCGTCAATAGACAGACTACTGCTTATAGCTTCTACGCGAACAACGCTATCTTTATGTTGCCACTTCTTTTTTAAAAACTTGGAAAAAATCATAAATCGGAAAACCTAGCAATATCGTTGCTATCCTTTGTTTTTGGAAAATCTGAACGTAGTTCGCTTTTTGTTTTAATAATCATTTCACCACTTGGGCCAATAGATAAGGTTTGATCAGAATTTAAATGTTTTGACTGATAAGCCATAGTAATTTGCACTGCAGACAATTGCTGCTCTTTATCAACGGGTGTACCTTCAGGCCATTTACCTGTTTCAGCGGCACATTTTAATCGTAAATACATTTCTTCTGACATAGTGTCGACTAACTGAATGATATCCATGAAAATCTCTTATAAATAAATTTGATTAATTACGGCTTACGTTTGTTTAAAATAAGTCTGACCCGCGTAACAATATATAAAATAAAGCCGATTATGGCACTCGCTATTGAAACCACATATTGCCAAGTACCAGGTTGAGCATTTTGCCAATAAAGAAAAAGAAAACCGCCACAAAACAATAACATGGCTATGAAGGAATGGTTCATTAACTGTTGCGATTTTTCAACCGCACTAACACGTTTTAACTGAGCAATTTTTTCTGCATCAAGTTCAGTTAAATTTAACTGACAATGAGAACAAGTTTTTGCTTTATCTGAAATTTTTTTCTTGCAACCAGGGCAATTAATTACAGCCATATATTCACCTTTTTTTCGATACTTTATTTTACCTAAAAAAAACGCCCTTGCGGGCGTTTTTTTAACATAAATATTATTTATTTCTTATTTTGTTGTTCTAATCTGTCTTCCCAGAAATTAGCATTTTCAATTTCTAGCTTTTTTGGGTCAAAAGTATAGTGTTCAACTTCTTCTTTTTGTTGACGCTCGTAATCTCTTAACGCCTTGACAGCAGGTTTTGCCATAAAGAAAATGACGATAATACCAATAATGTTCAGCCATGCCATCATACCAACACCTACATCACCCATACCCCATGCAACATCAGCCGCTTTTACAGTACCGTAAAATGTTGCGGTCATAATAAGCACTTTCAAAAGGAAAGTTAATGCTGGAAAATTAAAGGTACGCTTAATATAAGAAACGTTGTTTTCAGCGATAAAGTAGTAGGCCAATATTGTAGTAAAAGCAAAGAAGAATAATGCCACAGCAATAAACGGTTTACCAAAACCCGACAGCATACTTTCAACGGCTATTTGAGTATAAGCAGGACTGTTAGCTGCAATGTCACCGGCAATATTTTGCACGATAAAGCTTGCTTCACCTTCAAGTTGAACGTTATATGACTGAGTAATTAGGATCATAAATGCTGTTGCCGTACACACAAATAAAGTATCAATATAAACAGAAAATGCTTGTACTAAGCCTTGCTGTGCTGGGTGATCAACCTCTGCTGCCGCTGCTGCATGAGGTCCTGTACCTTGACCTGCTTCATTTGAGTAAACACCACGTTTAACACCCCAACCTATAGCGGCACCAACACCTGCCATTGGTGTAAAAGCGTCACCAACTATCAACATAAAAATATCGGGTAAACGATCAATGTGTAAGAAGATCATCACACACGCGATAATAATGTAGGCTAATGCCATAAATGGAACGACAACTTGAGTAAAGTTAGCAATTCGCTTAACACCACCAAAGATGATAAAACCAAGAATCAAAACAATGAAAACAGCAGTATAAAGCTTGGTCATTGCAATTGGTCCAAGTGCAGTATCTAGCATGTCACCTGTACCAAATACCATAGTTACCGCTTCACCTATACTGTTTGATTGTACCGTTGGTAGCAAAGCACCACACGCTAAAATAGTCGCAATAGCAAATATCCATGCATACCATTTTTGTCCCATAGCTTTTTCAATATAATAAGCTGGACCACCACGATATAAGCCGTCTTGCTCTTCTTTATATATTTGGGCATTCGTTGATTCAATGTATGCGGTAGCTGCACCAAAAAATGCAACAACCCACATCCAAAAAACTGCACCAGGGCCACCAAAACCAATAGCTGCTGCAACCCCTGCAATATTACCCGTACCCACACGGCCAGAGAGTGATACAGCTAGTGCTTGGAACGATGAAATACCTTGTTCAGAGCTTTTTCCCGATAACAACAGTCGCCACATTTCGCGAAAATGACGAATTTGTACAAACCTTGTGATTATTGAGAAAAATAAACCGGTCCCCAAACAAAGATAAATCAATGCTGGGCTCCATATTATGCCATTTAGTGTATTGACAATTTCTTGCACGCTAGACTCCTAATAATTATTATTTTTTTAAAGTTAAATTTGCGTTGTAAACTGGTTTTAAAACCACTATTTACCGTAAATCATCAACAACATGATAAATTGCAGTTAAAAAGTCGCGCCCAAATAAACTACTACGTTCATCTGACCAACCTACGCTGTAATCTGGTAATAAATCATTGTCTTTAAACGGCATTTCTACGGTATAAGCTAAACACTTAAATTGTTCACCAACCCAGTTTGAACCAACCGTTAAATTCGCTTGGCCAGGTTCATCTTTATCGTAACCTTTATCGTCTTGAAATTCTGGTGTAATGGCTAGCAATACATTTTTGAACTTTTCTTCTAAGTTTTTGTGACGCTCGTCATACGATGGAATACCTTCACAACCAGCTACAAAATTAAATGGTAATGCTTCATCACCATGAATATCTAAATGCATATCAACGCCGGTAGCTAACATTTTTTCGCGAACAAGGTAAACTTCTGGACTGTTTTCCATGCTTGGAGTTTGCCATTCACGGTTTAAGTTGACACCTTTTGCATTGGTACGTAAGTGTCCACGTGCTGAGCCATCGGGGTTCATGTTTGGCACTAAGTAAAATACAGCACTATTTAGTAATGAGCGTGCAACACCGTCATCTTCATCTAATAAGCGATCAAGAAAGCCTTCCATAAACCATTCCGCCATGGTTTCACCGGGATGTTGACGTGCAGTTAACCAAATAACTTTTTTACCTTCGCCCTCTTCACCAACTTTTAGCACTGACATATCACGACCATCAAGGGTTTGTCCTAATACTTGTAATTGACAGTCAATGTCTAATTGTGCGCCATGAATTAAATCTTGATGACGTTCATAACTGTACGGTGCGAAATAAGCAAAATAAGTTGCATCAAATTCAGGCGTAAAAGTTATGGTTAGGTTTTCACCGTCAAACTCGGTAGGAACGCGAAACCAAGTTTGTCGATCATAAGAGGCAACCGCTTGGTAGTTTTGCCAACCTTCAACATAGGCTGATTTGCCAGCATTAGTTAACTTCATCACATGTTCAGTGTGCTCTGTATTATGAAGTTTAAAGTGGAACCACTGATAAAACTCTGATTGATGATCTTTCTTAATGGCTAGTTGAATATCTGTAGGGTTTTGCGCTGAAATGACTTCAATATTTCCTGAGTCAAAATTTGCTGAAATTTGCATAAGGTCTTCTGCTCGCTATTATTTTGATAGCCTTAGTGTACACAAACGCGCATTAGATCAGAAGTCTAAAAACTCCTTAAATATAAGCCAATTTCCGAAGAATAGCCGAGTGAGCGAGCAATGATTGTATTTTCTTCATCTAAAACATAATAACTTGGATATCCCATAACCTTATAATCACTTTTCACCGTTTCATTACCCAGCGCAACAGGAAAGGTTAATTGATGGTTCATGGTAAACTTTTTCACTTGTTCAGCGTCGACAAAATCTAACGCCACGGCAATAACATCCAAATTAGGCGTTTTTTGATAAACATTCTGTAAATTGTCGATACTCAAATTACACACTTGGCACCAAGGCGCAAAAAAATAGACAATGGTTTTTTTGCCATCAGCATGCAAACTAATATCTTTATCCATAATGGTTTTTAACTGATGCATTGCTGGCTTAATATCATCACTTGACGATAACATGCTGGTTTCTCGCAACATGGCAACGGCATTGAAAATAAATAAAAAAACAATTAGTTGTATTAAAATACTGCGTATCAAAACGGCAAACTTCCCAAAAAACAAAATGGCTATTAACTAAGACCTGATAAGTAAAATATTTGTTCATAGAAATATTTTATTTTTGCTCATTAATAATGTGTAGTAATCCTAATGCCAATAGCCAACTTAAAATTCCTTTACTGGTAAAACGCCAACTTAAGACATTTTTCATATCACATACAAAAAAACCAATACCTAGGTATTGGATTTTTAGTATTTATTAATAAACAACTTATAACTAGCTGATATTAGTACAACCTTTCATATAAGGTTGTAATACTGTTGGAACATTAATGCTGCCATCAGCTTGTTGGTAGTTTTCTAATATAGCAACAAGTGTACGCCCTACTGCTAAACCTGAGCCATTTAAGGTATGCACAAGTTCTGGCTTATTGGTTTCACTATTGCGGAATCGCGCTTGCATTCTACGAGCTTGGAAGTCACCCATATTAGAACATGATGAAATTTCACGATATGTATTTTGCGCTGGCAACCAAACTTCAATATCGAAAGTTTTTGTCGCACTAAAGCCAATATCACCAGTACAAAGTACAACGGTACGATATGGTAATTCTAATTTCTCTAGAATTTTTTCAGCATGACCGGTTAATTCTTCTAAGGCATTGAAAGAATTTTCAGGTTTAACAATTTGTACCATTTCAACTTTATCAAATTGATGTTGACGAATTAGGCCTCGAATATCTCGACCGTAAGAGCCAGCTTCACTGCGAAAACATGGCGTATGTGCACACATTTTAATAGGTAATTCTTGCTCTTCAACAATTTCATCACGTACTAGGTTCGTTAATGGTACTTCTGCTGTTGGTATAAGTGAGAATTTTTTATTGTTTAAATCGGTATGAAATAAGTCTTCACCAAATTTTGGTAATTGCCCGGTACCATATAATGAATCATGATTAACTAGGTAAGGCACGTACATTTCTTGGTAGCCATGCTCTTCACTGTGGGTATCAAGCATAAATTGTGCAAGTGCACGATGTAATTTTGCAATTTTGCCACGCATTACCGCAAAACGTGTACCAGCCAGTTTTGCACCGCTTTCAAAATCTAAACCTTTATCTAGTGCCGTGGCCACATCAACATGGTCTTTTACTTCAAATTCAAATTCACGTGGCGTGCCCCAACGCTTAATTTCGACGTTGTCATCTTCGCTCTCACCAGCAGGTACTGATTCATGTATTAAGTTTGGGATTGCAGAAGCAATACTATCAATTTTTGCTAATACATTACTTTGTGCTTCTTTAGCAGCTTCTAATTCATCGCCCAATTTACTTACTTCGGCAAGTAGCGGCTGAATATCTTCACCACGCGCTTTAGCTTGTCCTATCGACTTAGAGCGGGTATTACGCTGATTTTGCAAATCTTGTGTTTTCATTTGGATAGATTTGCGTTGTTCTTCCAACTCAATTAATTGGGCGGTATCTAACGTGTATCCTCTTTTTGCAAGTTCAGTTGCGGTGTTTTCTATGTCTGTTCTAAGTAGTTTTGGATCAAGCATGATATGTCACGTGTTTTCTTTGTTATTTACTTGTTAAAAATAGATACAATAAACATTCCTAATGCCGCTGCAAAAATACATAAGCTAACATTGAGTAAAACATTTACTGACGCTTTCAATACATCACCTTGTTGAATTAATAACAAAGTGTCTAATGAGAATGTTGAGAAGGTTGTAAAAGCACCTAAAAAACCGATACCAATCAGTGTTCGATAAACACCAACTTCAATTACACCTTGTTCAATTAACCCATAAAGTACTCCCATGATCAGGGAGCCGGAAATATTAACCGCCAACGTCGCAAAAGGGAATCCTTTTCCGAGCCAATTTAAAATTAATTGTGAAATATAGAAGCGTAAACTTGCACCACTAGCACCGCCTATGGCAATTAATAAGTACAATGTAAAGTTGCTAATAGTATTAGTCATAACGACGATTATTACTCTGTTGGTCTAATTGATTCAAATAATTAATTTTATCTCGCAGTTGTTTTTCTAAGCCACGGTCAGTTGGCTGATACAATACCGTCTGTGCTATTTCTTCTGGAAAATAGTTCTCTCCAGCAGCAAACGCTCCTGCTTCATCATGTGCATAGCGGTATTCGCTACCATGGCCAAGATCTTTGGTAATCGCACTAGTAGAATTTTTCAAATGGATTGGTACGTCTAAATCACTCGTTGCTTTAGCCAGTGCCTTAGCTTGACTAAAAGCACTATAAACGGCATTACTTTTTGGTGCTAACGCCATATAAACAGTAGCTTGCGCAATTGCTCTTTCCCCTTCACTGGGGCCAACACGCTGGAAGGTATCCCAGGCATTTATTGCTAATTGCATTGCTCTAGGATCAGCATTGCCGATATCTTCACTCGCAATGGCAAGTAAACGACGTGCTACATATAAAGCGTCACCGCCACCCGTTAAAATACGGGCATACCAATATAAGGCAGCATCTGGGTTAGAGCCGCGCACCGATTTATGAAAGGCACTGATCAAATCATAAAAGGCATCACCACCTTTATCGTAAAGGGCTATTTTATTTCCAGCCACTTGAACAAGTTGTGCTTTCTCTATTTCTTGCTGGTTGTCGTTTATCGGCGTTATTTCTAAACAATGTTCAAGTAAATTAAGTAACCGTCTGGCATCACCATTTGCCAATGCGATAAGTTGTTTTTTGGTTTCACTATTAAGAACAACTTCAATACCTGTTGTATCAAGTTGATAGCTCATCGCCCGTGAAAGTACTTTCTCTAAGTCATTCGGGTTTAATTTCTTTAAGGTATAAACACGTGCACGTGACAATATAGCTTGGTTAAGCTCAAATGCAGGGTTTTCTGTCGTGGCACCAATAAAAATTATAGTGCCGTCTTCAATATGTGGTAAAAATGCATCTTGCTGACTTTTATTAAAGCGATGCACTTCATCAACAAATAACACCGTTCTTCTTTGCTGATGTATGGCTCTGTCTTTGGCATTATCAATTGCTTGACGAATATCTTTAATACCTGAAGTGACCGCAGACACACGTTCAATATCAGCATTGGCATGATTAGCAATAATTTCAGCAATCGTGGTTTTACCTGTGCCTGGAGGCCCCCAAAATATAATTGAGTGCACTTTTCCTTGTTCAATTGCTACCGTTAGTGGCATACCTTGACCAAGGATATGCTCTTGGCCTTGATATTCAGCTAGTGATTTAGGACGTAATTTTGCCGCTAACGGTTTAAAAGTATCATTTTCAGCAAACGCTAAATCAAGTGTTCCGTTAGCGCTGGTCATCTAAATAAACACCTTCAGGCACGGTAAAATTAAACAAGTCATTATTTGCTTGGTTATTATGCTCAGATAATGAAATAACGCTTAATTGTCCGGTAGCATCTAAAATATTAAAAGCGATTAATTGCTCACGAGCACCATTATCGCTAAATGTTAATTCTAAAGACTTAACACGGGCGTTATCATTTTTGGCTTGAATTAAATAATTATTATCACTCAGCTGACTAACACGATAGTCTTGCCACAACTTAGGATCATTGTTGGTGATTAATAATATAGGCGTATTTGCAATCGCGTTTTGTAAGGTATAAACACTAACCTGTTCAACAAATGGATCATAAAACCAAAGGTTACTGCCATCTGAAACAATCAGTGATTCGTCAGGTAACTTTGTTTGCCAGTTTACTAAATTAGGTTTACTTACTGATAGTTGACCACTACCTTGTTGTAGCTCTACACCACTTTCATCAAAGGTTTTTTGCGTAAACTTGGCACTAAAAAATTCAATTTTTGCCAATTTAGCCATCAATTCAATTTTACTTTTTGAATTAGTGAATTGTTCCTTAGTTGCAGTTATATTTTCATTAGCCACTGCTAAAATCGTACTTTTGCTGTCTTTAATATTTTCAGTTGCTGTATTTTCTGCCAAGCTTGTTGTTGATAATACCGCATTAAATAACGTTGCAGTTACAACGCCACTTTTTATCAAATTCATTTTAATGTTCCTTAATTGGCGGTGGTGCTAATACTTCTCTGGCACCATTATTACCGGGTCTACTTACGACACCTTGTAATTCCATTTGTTCAACTATACGAGCAGAGCGATTGTAACCAATTCTAAATTTACGTTGGATGCTAGATATTGATACACGTCGCGATTCGGTAATAAATGCAAGGGCTTCATCATATAAAGCGTCAAGCTCTTCTTCACCGTTACCTTCAGATTGCTCTCCTGGCAATAAAATTTCTTGCTCGGTATCACCAGAAAGTATTTCTTCAATATAGTTTGGCTCAGCACGTGACTTCCAGTCACTTACTACCGCATGTACTTCATGATCGTCAACAAAAGCACCATGAACACGAATAGGTACCGCTTCGCCAGGTGGAAGGTAAAACATATCCCCCATCCCTAGTAATTGCTCTGCACCCTGTTGATCTAGAATAATACGAGATTCAATGCGTGATTGGACGCGAAGTGCCATACGTGTTGGAATATTTGCCTTAATCAAACCAGTAATTACATCAGCAGATGGACGCTGTGTTGCTAGTACTAAATGAATACCAGCCGCACGCGCTTTTTGCGCAATACGAGCGATCAGTTCTTCTACCTTCTTACCAACGATCATCATCATGTCAGCAAACTCATCAACAATAATTACAATTGCCGGTAACTTTTCTAACGTTGGAGGTGTTTGAGTAAAAGCGTCACTTGGTTGCCACAACGGATCAATCATCGGCTCGCCATCAGCAATCGCTTTTAGTACCTTTTCGTTGTAGCCTTTTAGATTACGTACACCTAATTTAGACATTAATTGATAACGGCGTTCCATTTCACCGACACACCAACGAAGTGCGTTGGCCGCTTCTTTCATGTCGGTAACAACTTCTGACAACAGGTGCGGAATACCATCGTAAACTGAAAGTTCAACTTGCTTAGGGTCAATCATGATCATACGCACATCTTCTGGTGAAGATTTATATAAAATACTGACAATCATGGTATTAACGGCTACTGATTTACCTGAGCCCGTTGTACCGGCTACCAGTAAATGTGGCATTTTGGCTAAATCAGCAATAACTGGCTCTCCGGAAATATCGCTGCCAATTGCCATTGCTAAGTTTGATTTTGACTGAGCAAATTTATCGTTAGAAATAACCTCAGAGAAAAATACTGTTTCACGATGTTTATTAGGTAATTCAATGCCAATAACAGACTTGCCTTCAATAACCTCAACTACACGAACGCTTTTTGCTGAAAGTGACCGTGCTAGATCTTTTGATAAATTGGTAATTTTACTAACTTTAACGCCCGGTGCTAAGTTTAATTCAAAACGAGTTATAACTGGGCCGGGGAAAACGTCGACAACTTCAGCTTTAATTCCAAACTCAATTAGCTTTGCTTCAACAAGGCGAGATACTTTATCAAGCTGCTCTTGGTCAATCGGATTTTTAACTTTATCTGCTCTATCGAGTAAATCTAATGATGGCATATCATCATAATTTGGCTCTGCAGGCTTATCATTTTCAAGCTGTTGATAAATTTTATCGTGTAAAGTTGTTGGTTCATCTACGACAATTTTTTCAACAGGTTCAAAGGCGGCTGCTATTTCATCGTCACTTACATGCTCTTGGACATTAATAGCTAATGGCTCACCCATAAGTTCATCAATATCAACAAATGGCTCTTGTTCCCGTGTGTTATAGGCACTGTCGTCTTCACTTTTGGCAAATAAGCTTTCATGTTCCTCTTCACTAAGTGCTGCTAGTGCTTCTTTAACCTCTTCAGGCTCTTCATCAAACGGAATATAGTGTTCGGTTACATTTTCTTTAATGGAATCAGCATATTCAGATTTATTTTCTAATGCTGCCGAGTCCTTTATTAATGCACTTTCACCTATTTGACGAGTTTTATTATCATTAATCGGTTTTTCAATACCTGTACCTAAATGGTGCTTAATTAACGCCGGTAAAGCGACAAGATATTCCAATGCTGCAATAGTATATTCACCCACTTTATCTATAGTTTTAAGTAGTGAAATACCGGTAAGTAAAACAAACCCGGAACCACAAAAAGTTACAAATAATAAAGTACTGCCAACGAACGACAGGTAAGGTAATAATGAATTACTAAGTACATCACCTAAAATACCACCGGCTGAAAAATAAAAAATATCATCAAAATTCATACTAGCAATTGAAGTAATACCAATATAAAACAAAATAAAACCAATGAATTTTAGTCCAAGTGTTAAATAGTCGAGTTGAATTAATCTATGATATTTTTGAAATAGCAACCAACCTGTTATAGCAATAACAAAAGGCAGGCTATAAGCGACAAGACCAAATAGGTTTAATAATAAGTCAGAAAAATAGGCACCGATTGCACCACCAAGGTTTCTTACTGGTGTTTGATAACCCGTTTGCGACCAACCTGGATCTGCAGGATCAAAACTAAATAACGCTAACATGATAAACATAGCAAAAACGCAAGACACTAATAGTCCTGCTTCAAGAAGACGCTGAACGCCGTTTAACTTAGGAGATGGAGAAGACAAATATACACTCTTGAAAATATTTTCATTATAGTAATGCTAAAGTACCAAACATTAGCGATGAATTAAATGTTATTAGCGCTTAATTGGTAACAGATTGGCGGATTTCACCTCTTCCATTACTACGTAGGTTCTACTTTCGCTCACTGCTGGCAATCGAAGTAATGTATCACCGAGTAATTCACGATACGCTGCCATATCTGCAACACGGGTTTTAAGTAAGAAGTCAAAATCACCCGAAACTAGGTGGCACTCTTGGATAACATCAAGTTCATGTACGGCTTTTGAAAAATCGTCAAAAACATCAGGACTGGTTTTTGTTAGCGTAATTTCAACAATAACCAAAAGCGCTGCTTCAAGCTTATGTGGGTTTAATCGCGCTTGGTATCCTAGTATATATTCATCATTCTCTAATCTTTTTACCCTTTCTAAACAAGGGGTTGCACTAAGCCCCACCCTTTTTGAAAGTTCAATGTTAGATAAGCGACCATTTTTTTGTAATTCAACTAAAATGTTTTTATCAATACGATCAAGTTTTTTATTAGTTACAGACGACATATTATATTAATCACTAGTGAAATTAACTTTAACAGGATTATATCCTAACATATAAAAAATAACGACAGGTTAATCCGTATAAAACTCACTATACTAGTTTCATATTTTTGAGGAGAGATAGAACTATGATTATTGGTGTACCAAAAGAAATAAAAAACCACGAATACCGCATTGGCTTAACTCCAGCTGGCGTTAAAGAGTTAGTTGTAAATGGCCATGACGTTATCGTTGAAAATAATGGTGGTGCAGCAATCGGTTTTGATAATGAACAATACATTACAGCCGGTGCAAAAATTATCGACTCTGCAGCAGAAATTTTCGCAACTGCTGACATGATTATTAAAGTAAAAGAACCACAGCCAAATGAATGTAAAATGCTTCGCCCTGGGCAAGTATTATTTACTTATTTACATTTAGCACCAGACCCACAACAAACTGAACTATTAATTGCTTCAGGCGCTACCTGTATTGCTTACGAAACAGTAACACAAAATGGCGGAGGCTTACCGTTATTAGCACCTATGTCTGAAGTAGCTGGCCGTATGTCTATCCAAGCTGGTGCACATGCTTTAGAGAAAGCACAAGGTGGTTTAGGTGCATTGTTAGGTGGCGTTCCTGGTGTTGCTCCGGCAAAAGTATTAATTGTTGGTGGTGGTGTTGTTGGTACACAAGCGGCTCGTATGGCTGTTGGAATGGGCGCTGACGTAACTATTTTAGATCGTTCATTACCTCGTCTTCGTCAACTTGATACTGAATTTGATGGTCGTTTAAAAACGGTTTATTCAACGGCTGATGCTATGGACCAACTTATTGTTGAAGCTGATTTAGTTGTTGGTGCCGTATTAATTCCAGGTGCGGCTGCACCGAAATTAGTTACAGCGCAACATATTAAAATGATGAAAAAAGGTGCGGTTGTTGTTGACGTTGCAATTGACCAAGGCGGTTGTTTTGAAACATCAAAAGCAACAACACACCAAGAGCCAACATATGTTGTTGATGATGTTGTTCACTATTGTGTTGCTAACATGCCAGGTGGTGTTGCTAGAACATCAACAATGGCATTAACAAATGCAACTATGCCATTTACTGTTACGTTAGCAAATAAAGGCGCAAAACAAGCTATGCTTGATGACGCACACCTTATGGCAGGCTTAAACGTACTAGGTGGAAAAATCACTTACAAGCCAGTTGCTGATGTACTTGGCTATGATTATGTGACTGCAGAAGACGCCATCGCAACACTTTAATTAAGTAAGCAATTTATCTAAAGCCGTTATTTTCAATAACGGCTTTTTTTTATTCTATTTCAGTTCATCCTTATAACTTCAAGATTTTGCATGCCTTCAAATAGCTAATTTGTAACATTAAGCTTGCAGTTTGGTCAAATTGGCAATTATTTATAATTATTTCTTTGTTGCTCTCTTGAGATATTCCCTTAGAATCCCAACCATTAAAAACATCAATATATTTTCTTTTGGAGTAGTTCATGAGCGAAGCAAGACATTGCCCGTTACTCATTTTAGGTTCTGGCCCTGCCGGTTATACCGCAGCTGTTTACGCTGCACGCGCAAATTTAAAGCCAGTGATGATCACAGGTATGCAGCAAGGTGGTCAATTAACCACCACAACCGAAGTTGAAAACTGGCCTGGTGACGCTGATGATTTAACGGGTCCTGCATTAATGGAACGTATGCAAAAGCATGCGGAAAAATTTGATACAGAAATCATTTTTGATCATATTAATGAAGTTGATTTTAGTGAGAAGCCATACAAGTTAAAAGGTGACTCTGGCTCTTATACTTGCGACGCTTTAATTATTTGTACCGGTGCTTCTGCACAATATCTTGGCTTACCATCAGAAGAAGCCTTTATGGGTAAAGGTGTATCAGCATGTGCTACATGTGACGGTTTCTTCTATCGTAATCAAAAAGTAGCGGTTGTTGGTGGCGGTAATACTGCCGTTGAAGAAGCTCTTTATTTATCGAACATTGCTTCTGAAGTTCATTTAGTGCATCGTCGTGATACTTTCCGTTCTGAAAAAATCTTAACAAAGCGATTAATGGATAAAGTTGAGAATGGCAACATTGTATTGCATCTTAATAGCACGCTAGATGAAGTACTAGGTGACAACATGGGTGTTACAGGTGTAAGACTGAAAAGTTCACAATCTGAAGCAACCGAAGAGTTTGACGTAATGGGCGTATTTATTGCCATAGGCCATAAGCCAAATACTGATATCTTTAAAGATCAACTTGAAATGAAAGATGGTTACTTAACCATTCAAAGTGGCACCAATGGCAATGCAACACAAACCAGTGTTGAAGGTATTTATGCTGCTGGTGATGTTGCTGATCATATCTACCGCCAAGCTATTACCTCTGCAGGTGCAGGCTGTATGGCAGCACTAGATGCCGAACGTTACCTTGACGCAAAAGGCAGCCACTAGCATATGAATAGAGCTATTCCTTGGTTATCATTGGATAGCTCTACTTTTCCAGACGTTTCAACAGCATTAAATGAGCCTAACGGTTTACTCGCCTTCGGTGATGATTTAACACCGAAAAGAATATTGCAGGCCTATCAACAAGGAATTTTTCCTTGGTTTAGTGATGGCGAACCTGTCATGTGGTGGAGTCCAGATCCACGGGCAATTATCAATATAGAACAATTAAGAGTTAATAAAACCCTAAGTAAGTTTCTAAAAAAACAGCCCTATACGGTTACTCTAAATAAAGCCTTTCAAGAAGTTATCGCTTATTGCGCCGATGCACCATTTCGCACAGAAGAAACTTGGATTGTTCAACCTATGTTGGAGGCTTATCAAGCACTACATCAACAAGGGCACGCACATTCGATTGAAGTGTGGCAAGGAAATGAACTGGTTGGCGGTTTATATGGTATCGCGATAAATGGTTATTTCTCTGGTGAGTCAATGTTTTACACCAAAACTAATGCCTCAAAAATCGCTTTAGTTTATTTAGCAAAACTATTAAAATCGATAGGAGTAAATTTTATTGATTGCCAAATGCAAAACCCATTTTTACAGTCTATGGGTTGTATCGAAGTTTCACGATCGGCATTCATTCAACAGCAACAGCTTGCAAAAAGTATTACTATTAAACCTCAGTTTTGGCAAACACGACAACTGAGTTAGAAATAATTAGCTTAATCTATAGCTGATTCAGCAGTAGTTGCTGCTTCTTCATTGGCCAAAATAACACTACCATTACGTCCTTGCGCTTTTGCCTGATACAGCGCCTTATCAGCACGTGCGTATATTGACTTTTCATCATCGCCATTTTTATATGTCGCCGCACCAATACTAACCGTTAAAATATTAGAAACTGATGAGTCAGGATGAATAATTGCTTCGCTTTCAAGGGTTTTGTGAATACGTTGACAAATAATATCGGCACTATGCCAATCTACATCAGGAATTAAAATGGCAAACTCTTCACCACCTAAGCGGGTTACTGAGTCGGTTTCTCTTTGAAATATGTCCGTTAATATTTGGGCAATTTTAACTAAACATTTATCCCCTTCAGGATGACCTAAATTATCATTATATTGCTTGAAAAAATCGACGTCTAATATCAGTAATGAAAAGCCAAGTTTAAATCTGTGTGCACTTGCCAAAGCCGCTGTCATAGCAAGTCTAAAGCCTTTACGGTTTTGAATTTGCGTTAAATCATCAATAATATTTAAGCGTTGTAGCTGACGCTTTAACATTTCATTTTTAACCACATGATACTGCCCTTTAAGCAACAACTGGCGCATGGTACGCATAAAAAGGATAAGTAATACCGGAAACTTAATTACAGAAATGAATAAATCAAATGCAGTTTGTGGAACCTGAATTTGCAGCGCTAAATAGATAGCAGCGATCGAAAAAGACGATATATATAATAAAGTTAGGTTTGAATAATAAGCGAGAATTGAACAAATAAAAGCAATAACTAATAAATCGGAAGCTGACTCCACCTTACCCCACTGATTAAATATAATATACGCTAAACAAAGCCAAGCGATAGACAACATCACAGACGAGATAAAAAATTTCACAACATGCAGAGATTTTTCCCAAAAATATTGAGTAGCAAAAATCAAACTTAAAATAGCAAGCGTATACGCAAGTACTGAACCTTGTTTTAATGATGATTTATCTATCACAAGATATAAAGTAACAATAACTTGAAAGAAAGCAACGAGGATAAGCATCCACTGGATGCTTGAGCGATTTACTGTGTGTTGAATTTCATTGGCGTATTCCTTCCATTCAGCAGAGTTTTTCAATGAATAAATACCTTACTTTTTTAAGATTATTTACCTAATTTATATATTAGTGCGATGACCAAATTCTAGTATAAACAATAACGAATAACAAAGTTATACATTAGTAACAATGCCTTGCGAACAATAAAAGCAAAAGCTTAGCTTTAATAATTGCTATAATAACAAATAATAGAAAACAACATACCAATACACTTACTGCGTTATAAAGGTTCTTAATGAGTTTAAATTACAAGCTTGGTATTACGAAATCGTTTCCCTGTAACTACCTGCCTGATCAACAAGAAAGGCTATTAGTTGCAGTTGACCCAGCCTTACATGACAGTGAACATTATAGTTGGCTTATGCAACAAGGGTTTAGACGCAGTGGCGACGACATTTACCGCCCTCACTGTCAAACATGTCAAGCATGTCAATCTCTTCGAGTTGTCTGTGCTTTATTTACTCCATCGAAAAGCCAAAAGCGGCTATTAAAGCGCAGCCAACACTTTAACACTCGAATTAGCCATACGATTAAAGACAACTACTATCCTTTGTATGAGCAATATATAAATGAAATTCACTATGACGGTAGTATGTTCCCCGCGACGCCAGAGCAATTTAGAAGCTTTGCTGATAGTAACATAGCACCTCAAATATATATTGAAATATGGCATGACAAGCAATTGATCAGTGTTGCGGTAACTGATGACATCCCGAATGCACTCTCAGCGGTTTATACCTTTTATCACCCTGATTATCGAAAATACGGACTTGGTGTTGTTTCTATTCTTAAACAAATTGAAGTTTCTCGGCAATTAGAGCGAGAATTTCTTTACTTGGGATACCAGATAAATGAATGTAATAAAATGAATTATAAAAACCGCTTTAAACCCCATCAGATTTTAGTCGAAAATCAGTGGAAAACAGTAAATAAATAACACTATAGCTTTACATTAGCGTTGCAATTCGGCATTATCTGCGCAGCTTTTTATTTACGCACTAATTTAGAGGTTTGGCGCCCAATGGCGAAAGAAGAAAATATTGAAATGCAAGGTACTGTTTTAGATACTTTGCCAAATACTATGTTCCGTGTTGAATTAGAAAATGGTCATGTTGTTACCGCTCATATTTCTGGGAAAATGCGCAAGAACTACATCCGTATTTTAACTGGCGATAAGGTTACTGTTGAGTTAACTCCTTACGACTTATCTAAAGGCCGTATTATCTTCCGTGCTAGATAAAAATAATTCATTTTTAAAAAACGCTTTAGGCTTTGTCTAAAGCGTTTTTTTATATCTCAATTTTAGCCAACTAAATTTAAGATATAAAAAAAGCCAAGTAATACTCGGCTTTTTTAACGTTATTATAAATTAATTAGTGCTCTACTAACTCTTTTTTCGATTCGTAGTTAATCACAAGTTTGTCTTTCTTAACCGCTACTTTTGCAACGCCACCTTGCGTTAACTCACCAAATAATAATTCATTAGCAAGCGGCTTTTTCAATTGCTCTTGAATTAAGCGTGCCATTGGTCGAGCTCCCATAGCTTTATCATAACCGTGGTTTGCCATCCATTTTTTAGCATCTTTAGTGATCTCTAAAGAAACACTTTTTTCATCTAACTGAACTTGTAATTCGACAATAAATTTATCAACAACTTGCTGAATAACATCATCACTTAAATGATTAAACCAAACGATATTGTCTAGTCGGTTTCTAAATTCAGGTGAAAATACCTTGTTAATTTCATCCATCGCATCGAGACTATTATCTTGCTGTTTAAAGCCAATTGACTGTTTAGTTGTGTGAGCGACACCAGCATTAGTGGTGAGAACTAAAACAATATTTCTAAAATCAGCTTTTCGACCGTTATTATCGGTTAACGTGCCGTGATCCATCACTTGTAGTAAAATGTTATAGACATCTTCATGAGCTTTTTCTATTTCATCAAGTAGTACAACAGCGTGTGGATTTTTAATCACTGCATCTGTGAGCAAACCGCCCTGCTCATAGCCTACATAACCAGGAGGTGCACCAATCAGCCGACTAACAGCATGTTTCTCCATATATTCCGACATGTCATAACGTAGCAACTCAACACCTAATACTTTCGCAAGTTGTTGAGTAACTTCTGTTTTACCAACACCTGTTGGGCCAGCAAAAATGAATGAACCAACAGGTTTATGCTCATTACCTAAACCCGCACGGGATAAGCGAATTACAGCAGATAGTTCATCGATCGCATGATCTTGGCCAAAAACTACCAATTTCAAGTTTCTATCTAATGTTTTCAAGCTGTCAATTTCAGTAGAAGATACTGACTTTTCAGGAATTCTAGCAATTTTAGCAACGATATTTTCAATATCGGTATTGCTGATCACTTTTTTACGTTTTGACGGCGCAACTAGTTGCTGACGCGCACCGGCTTCATCAATAACATCAATAGCTTTATCAGGTAAAAAGCGTTCATTTATATATTTATCAGATAATTGCGCGGCTGCACGTAAGGCATTATTCGAGTATCGAATGCCATGGTGTGATTCATACTTGTCTTTTAAGCCATGAAGAATTTTAGTGGTATCGTCTACACTTGGTTCGACCACATCAATCTTCTGGAACCTTCTTGCTAATGCACGATCTTTTTCAAAAATACTTTGGTATTCTTGATAAGTGGTTGAACCTAAACATCGTAACTTGCCCGATGAAAGTAATGGTTTTAACAGATTAGATGCGTCCATCATACCACCAGATGCAGCACCTGCACCTATGATGGTATGAATCTCATCAATAAATAATATTGCATTACCGTCTTGTTCTAACTCTTTTAACAGCGCTTTGAAGCGCTTTTCAAAATCGCCTCGGTATTTTGTACCGGCCAATAATGCGCCCATATCAAGCGAATAAATTGTCGCATCAGCTAAAAATTCAGGAGCTTTATCTGAAATAACTAAATTTGCCAGCCCTTCGGCAATAGCAGTTTTACCAACACCTGCTTCACCAACATATAGCGGATTATTTTTCCTACGACGACTTAGCACTTGTAAAGTACGCTCGAGTTCACTATCACGCCCTATTAACGGGTCAATATTCCCCTTTAATGCTTCTTCATTTAAGTTTGTAGAAAAGTTTTCAATAGTGCGCGGCTCTTCCTCTCCCTCTTGAACTGGTTCTTGGCTATCATTATTCGCTTGTTCTATTTTTGCTATACCATGAGAAATATAGTTAACAATATCTAAGCGACTAATATCAGACTTTTTCAAAAAGTAAGCGGCTTGTGACTCTTGCTCACTAAAAATAGCCACAAGTACATTTGAACCATTAACTTCGCTTTTCCCTGAAGATTGCACATGAAAAACCGCACGTTGTAGCACCCGTTGAAAACCTAAAGTAGGCTGAGTTTCTCGCTCTTCCTCACCGGTTGGTATAACTGGTGTGGTATCAGCTATAAATGCAAGTAGCTCTTTACGTAATTTTGTCATATCTGCACCACAGGCATGCAGTGCATCAATTGATGAAGGGTTATCTAACAGTGCCAACAATAAATGTTCAACCGTCATAAATTCATGGCGAGACTCTTTAGCCTGTCGAAAAGCCATATTTAACGATACTTCTAAATCTTTATTTAGCATAGGTTACTCCAATTCAAATCTAGCGTAATTACGCTTTTTCCATGGTACATTTAAGCGGATGTTCGTTGCTTGTTGCGTAATTGAGTACTTGATCAACTTTTGTTTCTGCCACTTCAGCTGTATAGGTACCACATCGCCCCTTTCCTTTGTAATGTACAGCTAACATTACGTCAGTTGCTTGCTCTGAGTTCAAGTTAAAAAACTTACACAATACATCGATAACAAAATCCATCGGTGTATAGTCATCATTTAATAAAACAACATTGTACATTGGTGGTTTTTGATGCTCTTCAATTATCTCGTCATCAAGAACCGCTTGGTCATCAATTAACTCTTTCCATCTACTCATAATTCTATATTAGTCTGTCAGTTAAATTTTTGCTTTAAGAATTGAAAAAATAATAATCAAATATCACTAATATATACTAGTTATCACTTGACTATTTTTTTTTATTATCTACGATTTACTTTGGTGGGCGTTTTTTGTCCACTTCTGATACAAATTTAATGCTTTGAGGAAAGCATACCTAATTACCGATGATTTTAGAAGGATGTTGAAGTATGGCTCACGGTACAGTTAAGTGGTTTAATAATGCAAAGGGGTTTGGTTTTATTCGTCCAGAGGATGGTGGTGAAGATATTTTTGCTCATTACTCTACAATTCAAATGGAAGGATACCGTACATTAAAAGCGGGTCAAGACGTAAACTACGAGTTAAATGCCGGACCAAAAGGTCACCACGCGGCAAGCATTACGCCATCAGATGTAGAAGCAGAAGAGTAACTTTTAGCTTTTGATGGGTAAAACAAAAAAACACAGCCTAAGCGCTGTGTTTTTTTATTAGAGAACAAGAAAATTTAATTTCATTACTTACATATGTTCAATTATGCAATCACCAAATTCAGAACAAGTAACAAGGGTTGCATTATCCATTAAACGTTCAAAATCATAGGTTACTGTTTTTGCATTAATAGCGCCCGACATGCCTTTCAATAGTAAATTAGCCGCTTCAACCCACCCCATATGACGTAACATCATCTCTGCCGATAAAATAACTGAGCCTGGATTAACCTTATTCAACCCTGCATATTTTGGCGCCGTACCATGAGTTGCTTCAAAAATTGCCACTTCATCATTTAAATTGGCACCAGGTGCTATACCAATGCCACCAACTTGAGCTGCTAAGGCATCAGATAAGTAGTCACCATTTAAATTTAACGTTGCAATAACGCTATATTCCGCTGGACGTAGTAAAACCTGTTGTAACATGGCATCGGCTATAACATCCTTAATGATGATCTCTTTACCTGTTTTAGGATTTGTTAAACAACACCAAGGACCGCCATTTAATAATTCAGCTCCAAATTCCTCCCTTGCAAGCTCATAACCCCAGTCTTTAAAAGCACCTTCGGTAAATTTCATAATATTACCTTTATGAACTAAGGTAACTGATTCCCTATCGTTATCAATAGCGTACTGTATTGCTTGTCTAACCAGCCTTTGCGTACCTTCTTTGGAAACCGGCTTGATACCTATCCCACAATTTTCTTGGAAGCGAATTTTAGTTGCTCCCATCTCTTGTGTTAGGAAGTTAATCATTTTAGTGGCTTGTTCTGTGCCAGCTTGGAATTCAATACCAGCGTAAATATCTTCCGAGTTCTCTCGAAAAATAACCATATCAACTTCGCTTGGCTTTTTAACAGGGCTTGGCACGCCCGTAAACCATTGCACTGGCCGCTGACATACATATAGATCAAGAATTTGTCTTAATGCAACATTTAACGAACGCATACCACCGCCAACGGGGGTTGTTAATGGTCCTTTAATGCCAACCTTATACTCTTTAAACATCGCTAAAGTTTCATCGGGTAACCAAGTTTCTGAATCATACATTTGTGTCGCTTTTTCACCTGCGTACACTTCCATCCAGTGAATTTTTCTATCATTGCCATATGCTTTATTTACCGCTGCATCAACTACTTTCATCATAGGTGGCGTAACATCGACACCAATACCGTCACCTTCTATGAATGGAATTATAGGGTTACTCGGTACAGTTAACTTACCATCAATTGAGGTGATTTTAGCACCAGAACTAGGAATATTTACATGACCCGACATATGAACTCTCCTAAATTTATAAATGAAAATAGCCGTTTGCTATATTCGTTATTTATTAAATTAAATGAAAAAGAGCAATGACACTAATACTGAAATAGTGATAATGAACATCACTGTGGTGAATAATTAAAACAAGTGTTTTAATTATTGCTGAATTTTAAGCAAAAAAAAGCTAGGCAGTAGCCTAGCTTTTCTTGTTGAGTCTTAACTTATAGTAAGCTAGACAAGATAGTGTTTAACGTTTCACTAGGACGCATTGCTTTTGCGGCTAATTCAGCATTAGCAAAATAGTAACCATCAACATCCATGCTAGGACCTTGCGCAGCATTTAACTCTTCAACAATTTTATTTTCTTGTTTTGTTAATGCTTGAGCCACAGCAACAAAGCTTGATTTTAAGCTTTCATCACTTGTTTGCTCAGCTAACGCTTGTGCCCAATACATTGCTAAATAAAAGTGAGAACCACGGTTATCTAACTCACCAACGCGACGAGATGGAGATTTATTTTCTTGTAAAAACTTAGCCGTAGCTTGATCAAGCGTATCCGCTAAAACTTGTGCTTTAGCATTACCGGTAGTAACACTTAAATGCTCAAGTGAAGCTGCTAATGCTAAAAACTCACCTAATGAATCCCAACGTAAGTGGTTTTCTTTTTCAAACTGTTGCACGTGCTTAGGCGCTGAGCCACCAGCACCAGTTTCAAATAAACCACCACCGTTCATTAGAGGCACGATTGATAGCATTTTAGCACTTGTGCCAAGCTCTAAAATTGGAAATAAATCAGTTAAGTAGTCGCGTAAAACGTTACCCGTAACAGAAATTGTGTCTTCACCTTTAGCAACACGTGCTAATGTATATTCACACGCTTTAACAGGTGCCATGATTTGAATATCTAAACCAGTAGTGTCGTGATCAGCAAGATAAGCATTCACTTTTTTGATCATTTGAGCATCATGACCACGATTTTCATCTAACCAGAATATTGCTGGTACATTTGTCGCTTTTGCTCGTGTTACGGCTAATTTAACCCAATCTTGGATTGGCGCATCTTTCGCCTGACACATTCTCCAAATGTCGCCTTCAGCAACACTGTGCTCAATTAACGTTTCACCGTTGTCATTTACAACACGCACTGTACCTTCGCCTGTCATGGTAAACGTTTTATCATGTGAACCATATTCTTCAGCTTTTTGCGCCATTAAACCAACGTTAGGTACAGTACCCATAGTAGTTGGGTTAAATGCACCATTTTCACGACAGAAATCAACAACAGCAGAAAATACACCAGCGTAGTTACGATCAGGGATCATAAACTTAGTTTCTTTCTGCTTGCCATCTGGTCCCCACATCATACCTGAAGCACGTAACGCTGCAGGCATTGAGGCATCGATAATTACATCACTAGGAACGTGTAAGTTAGTAATGCCTTTGTCAGAATCAACCATAGCTAATTCAGGACGTGTTTCATAAACGGCAGTAATATCAGCTTCGATTTCTGCTTTTTTCTCGTCAGATAAACGAGCGATTTTAGCGTAAACATCACCAATACCGTTATTAGCATCAACACCTAACTGTTCAAATGTTTCACTGTGCTTAGCAAAAACATCTTTATAAAATACTTTAACGGCATGACCAAACATAATTGGATCAGAAACCTTCATCATCGTTGCTTTAAGGTGCAATGATAATAGAACGTCTTCTGATTTTGCTTTTTCAGTTTCAGTAGCAAAAAAGTCTACTAAAGCCTTTTTACTCATTACCGAAGCATCAATAATTTCTTGATCTAATAATGCCAAATGCTCTTTCAATAATGTAACTTCGCCATTTTGGGCTACGTATTCAATTTTAACGTTAGTTGCGCCATTAATGGTTGCTGATTTTTCACTACCGTAAAAATCACCCGATTGCATATGTGCAACATGAGATTTTGTTGTTGGTGACCAAGCACCCATTGAATGTGGGTTGTTGCGAGCGTATTGCTTTACAGAACCAGGAGCACGACGATCTGAATTACCTTCACGTAACACTGGGTTTACCGCAGAGCCTAAAACTTTAGCGTAAGTTAACTTGATTGACTCTTCAGCTTCATTTTGCGGCTCTTCAGGGTAATCAGGTAAGTTATAACCTTTTGCTTGTAGCTCTTTGATAGCTGCTTGTAACTGTGGAATTGACGCTGAAATATTTGGTAATTTAATAATATTTGCTGCTGGCGTTTTCGCTAATTCACCTAATTCAGCAAGTGCATCTGCCATTTTTTGTTCAGCAGTTAAATACTTGGGGAAGTTGGCAATAATACGACCCGCCAATGAAATGTCGCGTGTTTCAACATCAATTGCAGAAGACGCTGTGAAAGCTTTAACGATTGGTAATAAAGAATGCGTTGCTAAAGCTGGAGCTTCATCGGTAATAGTATAAATAATTTTTGATGTATCTGTGGTCATTTAAAATCCTTTGCTGATTTGTCAATAATCGATAAAATGAATAGAAATTCAATTTAAATTGATATTCATTTTATCGATAAAAAATATTTTGCGCGCGCATAGTATCGGAATTCAAAGCGCATTAAAATAGATGAATTATCTACAGCACAAATTCAGCAAGGCAAAGTTTAGTGACAAGTAAGCAAAAACAAGCGTTTGCGCGCAGAAAACCCCAAAAACACGCAAAGGTACGACCAGTTAACTTTAAAACTGAAATCGTACTTTTTAACAAACCATTCGATGTTTTAAGCCAATTTACCGATGACCAAAACAGAAAAACACTAAAAGATTTTATAAACATTAAAGATGTTTATGCAGCTGGCCGTCTTGACCGAGATAGTGAAGGCTTATTGTTATTAACCAATGATGGTAAATTGCAACACAAGCTGGCTAACCCAAGTCAAAAAACAGAGAAAACTTATTGGGCGCAAGTTGAAGGCGTACCAACCGAAAAAGATATCTACGCGTTACGCCAAGGCGTTGAATTAAAAGACGGGTTAACTAAACCGGCTAAAATAAATATTATTGATGAACCCAATATATGGCCGCGCACCCCGCCAATTCGAGAACGAGCTTCAATACCGACAACATGGCTTGAAATTACCATTAGTGAAGGACGAAATAGACAAGTTAGACGTATGACCGCACATATTGGTTTTCCGACCCTACGCTTAATTCGCTATCGTATTGGCAAATGGACCATTGACGATATCAATAACGGCCAATATAAGAGGCTAACCCATGGATAAGCCGCTAACTGAAACTCAACAACCCGATAACCCCCATAGTAGTGAGCAATTTAAACCAAATACCACAGTAGCGGCCGTTGTTTGTTGCCAAAATAAGTTCTTATTGGTTGAAGAGTTAGAACATGGCGAAACCGTTTATAACCAACCTGCTGGCCATCTAGAAAGTCATGAAAATCTAATAACCGCCATCAAGCGTGAGTTAAAGGAAGAAACCGGGCTTTTATTATCACCGCAACATTTGTGCGGTATATACTACTATTATCGAGAAAGTATTGAACTACATTATTTGCGCTTTTGCTTTGTTATTGAGCTAGAAAAACCACTAGCAACGCAACCAGAAGACGATGAAATTGTTGCTTGTCATTGGCTTAGCCTCGAAGAAATAAAAGAAAAATCAACACAATTACGTAGCCCACTGGTATTAGAATGTATTGAAGATTACCTTAGTGGAAAAAAAATCCCGTTAAGTCACTTAAAATCTAATCTTTAATCTATCATCAAGATAATTGCCCGTGCTATAATTTCGCGCCATTTTCCATTGTAATGTAGTTGTAATGACCTCAAACCAAGATTTAAATACTAATTCAACAGGGCCTAGCGATAAATTACCTCAAGACACAAAAGTGATTGTTGGTATGTCGGGAGGTGTTGATTCATCTGTTTCTGCATATTTATTGCTAGAACAAGGCTATCAAGTTGAAGGCTTGTTCATGAAGAATTGGGAAGAAGATGACAATGACGAATACTGTGCGGCCGCTGAAGATTTAGCCGATGCACAAAAGGTTTGTGAAAAGCTAGGCATAAAACTACATACAATTAACTTTGCCACCGAATATTGGGACAACGTATTCGAGTACTTCCTTGCTGAATATAAAGCGGGAAGAACTCCTAATCCCGACATTATGTGTAACAAAGAAATCAAATTTAAAGCCTTTTTAGAATTTGCTTGCGAAGACCTAGGCGCTGATTACATAGCGACAGGTCATTATGTGCAGCGTAAATTTAGCAACAATAAATGGCAAATGATTCGCGGTTTAGACAGTAACAAAGATCAAAGTTACTTTCTTTACACCCTTAGCCACGAGCAAGTTGGCAGAACTTTATTTCCTGTTGGTCATATTGAAAAACCAGAAGTACGTGCTATTGCTGAAAAGGCGGACTTAATTACCCATAATAAAAAAGACAGTACTGGCATTTGCTTTATTGGTGAACGCAAATTTAAAGACTTCTTAGGAAAATACTTACCTGCACAACCTGGCGTTATTGAAACTCCAGAAGGCGAAGCAATCGGTGAGCATGACGGGCTCATGTATCACACGCTTGGGCAACGAAAGGGGTTGCGCATTGGTGGTTTAGCTAACGCTGGTGAAGAACCTTGGTATGTGGTTGATAAAGATTTAACACGTAATGTCTTAATTGTGGGTCAAGGACATAATCACCCTCGCCTGTTTTCTAACGGCTTAATCGCAAACCAATTACATTTAGTCGACCGCAATGAATTAACTTCGCCAATTAGCTGTACGGTTAAAACTCGTTACCGCCAAGAAGACGTGGCATGTAATGTTTCTCCAATGGCTAATGGTGAATATCTGGTAATGTTTACTGAAGCGCAAAGCTCAGTTACACCAGGTCAGTCAGTGGTTTTTTATCAAGATAGTGTTTGCCTAGGTGGCGGTATTATCAATTCTCTAATTCGTTAATTGTAGACTTTCATGAATAGTATAGAAAAACAAACAATTACCATGGCGGCAATTTGCCAAGTTGCTGCTTTAGTACAAAAAATTGCTCGTACAGGTTCTAACATTGATGATGAGCTAAAAATCATGTTAGAAAGCGTTATCGTTACCTCTCCTGATAACACTTTAGAGGTTTATGGTAATGAGCTTGCACACCTTAAAACCGGTTTAACCGCCTTGGTTGAACAATTGGGCAATCAAACCAAACAAAAAGACCCTGAGCTTACCCGTTATGTAGTTAGCCTATTAGGGTTAGAACGTCGACTTGATGCAAAAAGAAATCAATTATCTTTATTAGGCGAGCGAATAGAGCAATGCCAACGCCAACTCGCCCACTATGACATTGACAGCGAAACCTTAATTGCTAGTTTAGCTAGTATTTATAGTGACTTGTTAAGCCCTCTTGGTACACCGATTCAAGTAGCGGGCGAGCCTGAACGACTTAAGCATACGGGTAATCAACATAAAATTCGTGCCTTATTATTGGCTGGAATTCGCTCAAGTGTGTTATGGCGCCAAGTCGGTGGCAAACGTAGAAATATTTTATTTGGTCGCAGCAAAATGGTTGCTTGCGCCCAACAATTACTTAACCAGATTTAATAATAACTTCAGGAATATACTATGGAACTTTCAGCATTAAGTGCAATATCACCGGTTGACGGTCGTTATGGCAGCAAAGTTAAAGCATTACGCCCTATTTTCAGTGAGTTTGGCTTAATTAAATATCGTGTAACCGTTGAGGTTCGTTGGTTACAAAAGCTAGCCGCAACAGTTGAAATCAATGAAGTTCCAGCGTTTTCAGATTCTGCAAACGCATTATTAGACGCTATTGTTGCCAACTTTTCAGAAGCTGACGCGCAACAGATAAAAGATATTGAAGCAACAACAAACCACGATGTAAAAGCAGTTGAATACTTCTTAAAAGAAAAAATAGCTGATAACGCAGAATTGCATGCAATTACTGAGTTTATTCATTTCGCTTGTACCTCTGAAGATATTAATAACCTTTCTCACGGTTTAATGCTTGCTGATTGTCGTGATGAAGTATTATTACCGATGATCGATGATATTTTAGCTGATATTAAAGCGCTAGCAGTTGAATATCAAAGCATTCCTATGATGTGTCGTACTCACGGTCAACCAGCTTCTCCAAGTACACTTGGTAAAGAAATGGCTAACGTTTACGTGCGTTTAAAGCGTCAACGTCAGCAAATTGCACAAGTTGAAATGCTAGGTAAAATTAATGGTGCTGTTGGTAACTACAACGCTCACTTATCAGCATATCCTGAAGTAGATTGGCATAACTTTGCTAATGAATTTGTTAATTCTCTTGGCTTAAGCTGGAATGCTTTTACTACGCAAATTGAACCACATGACTATATTGCTGAACTTTTCGATGCTATTGCACGTTTCAATACGATATTAATTGATTTTGATCGTGATGTTTGGGGTTACATCGCTCTTGGCCACTTTAAGCAAAAAACAATTGCTGGCGAGATAGGCTCTTCAACTATGCCGCATAAAGTTAACCCTATTGATTTTGAAAACTCAGAAGGTAACTTAGGCATTGCTAACGCCCTATTTACACATTTAGCGCAAAAGTTACCTGTATCTCGCTGGCAGCGTGATCTTACCGATTCAACGGTATTACGTAACTTAGGTGTTGGTTTTGCACATACGCTAATCGCGTACCAAGCAACACGTAAAGGTATTAGTAAACTACAAGTAAATGAAGAAAACTTGCTTGCTGAACTTAATTCAAACTGGGAAGTGCTAGCTGAGCCAATTCAAACAGTTATGCGTCGTTACGGCATTGAAAAGCCATACGAAAAACTAAAAGAATTAACACGTGGTAAACGCGTTGATGGTGATTCAATGCGTGAATTCATTATGAACCTTGAATTACCTGAAAGTGCAAAAGCACAGCTTTGTGAAATGACACCAGCCTCATATATTGGCCGCGCAGTTTCATTTATCAAAGAACTAGATTAATTCAGCAACACATATGTGTTAATCATAAAAGGGATCCATTACGGCTCCCTTTTTTATTTCATTTTTCAGCTACATTTAAAAACTCGCTAGCGCACAAGGCAACACTATGAATTTTGACTCACTAAATTGGGGTGACTTAAGCCCAGAAATTTTTCTTAAAGAATACTGGCAAAAGAAACCATTGCTCATTAAAAAAGCTTTCAACAATTTTCAAGATACCATTCCAGCTGATGAATTAGCCGGTTTGGCGATGGAAACTGAAATCGAGTCACGTATTGTTAGTCACGACGGCAGTAATAACTGGCAAGTTGATCATGGACCATTTGATGATTTTACAAAATACGGTGAAGAGAATTGGACCCTACTAGTACAAGCCGTCAATAACTGGTCTAGATCTACCAACGCATTGCTTACACCATTTTCATTTATTCCACGTTGGCGAATAGACGATGTCATGGTGAGCTTTTCAACACCTAACGGTGGTGTTGGTGCACATTTAGATCAATATGATGTTTTTATCATTCAAGGCAGTGGTAAACGACGCTGGCAGGTAGGAGCCCCTAATAGTGAATTAGCCACACTATTGCCTCATCCAGATTTAAAACAAGTTTCTGACTTTGAACCACTAATTGATCAAGTAACAGAAGCAGGTGATTTACTCTATATTCCACCAAACCACCCTCACAATGGTGTTTCAATAGAAAACTCAGTTAACTTTTCAATTGGTTTTCAAGCCCCTTCGAGTCAAGAGCTTTGGTCTAGCTTTGCCGATAAATTAATTGACAAAAATATCGGTGAACAACGCTTTAGCGATGCAACAAGACAATTAACGCCCGATAGCGCTTTAATTAGTAAAGCCGATCAACAGCAATTAAAATCATTTATGCTTGAACAATTAGAAAACGAAGACTTATTTGAGCAGTTTATTGGTCAGTACCTAACCCAAAGCCACCATGCACTTGAAGTATTAATGCCTGTTACCGATATTGACAATGAAAAACTTGACGATATTTTATCAGAGCCTGAGATTTTATTTATGCCGGTGTCAGGCATTAAAGCAGCAATAATCACTGAGCCAGCACCAGTATTATTTATTAATGGTGATAGTTTTACCATTTGCCAACAAACAATCGCCTTAGCCCAGCAATTGGCAAATCAAGCTCCTTTGACAACAACACAGGTAAAAAGTTTCAACACATGTTTGAAAAACAGCCAATTGTTAACTAGTGTTTTAAATAAGGGTTATTGGTATATTGAATAGAGTGCAATGTCATACACAGTAAGTAGAGTGCAATGGGAGCAAGCCGCTCCCTTACTTAAAAATGTACGAGAACAAGTATTTGTCTGTGAATGGCGTATACCAAAAAACATTGAATTTGATCAAAAAGATCGCTTTGCCTTTCATATACTTGCTTGTAATGACATAACGCAAGAACCAATAGGAACAGGACGAATATTATCAACAGGAGAAGTGAGCCGAATTGCCGTTCTTAAATCATGTCGAAAAGATAAAGTTGATAAAATTATTCTACAAGCGCTATTTGATATAGCTAAAGAAATGAATTTAAAAGAAATATTTATCTATAGTCCGCTAGAATCCATAGATTATTTTAGAAAGTTTCATTTTAATACTGCCGGCGCAGTATTTATGGAAGCTGGTTTACCAAGGCAAAAAATGATTTGTGCGCTTGATAACGCCAGCTTTGCTAAATATTATTTAAGTCATTAATACTAACGAGAATGACCTAGCACTGAGCTTTAATTAGCTTTGCCACAATTCTTCTTTTTCATAAAGTTTGTACAAGCCATCTGCGCGGCCTATCAACAGCCTTGCAAACTCATGTTGTTCTGTATCTTCACTTTGCAGTAAATTCTCTGCCTGTAATTGCCACTTTAATGAAAAATGTCGAATAACTTCTCGCGCTTCCTCATCGCCGTTTAATGCTACATGATCGGTCGGAAGATCACCTGAAATAACCCAAACGGTTGACTTATCCAGTAAGTTAATTTTCCAAACGGCTAAAACCGGTACTAAATAACGGCTTTCGGTATCTGCAACACTTTCTGTAACTAAGCCTTTGTCGGCAAGGTATTTAGTTGCTGCTAGGTATTGTTCTCTGATCCATGCTTGCTGCTGCTCTGCAGTCATAGCTTGTTGTTCTGTCATGATTATTATCTTTTTTGTTAATTATATTAATGAGATGTTAACTTTGGAAACTTGTATGAATTAATTCACAGTAAATTTCAGTTTTATTTGTAGCTTCACTGGCGAACCACCTGCCTAGATGGTATTGTGCGCAGCAAATTATTACAACCTCTGTTCAATAAAATATTTATAATTGAACTGTTTCTATAATCATTGGAGATTATCATAGTGGCCGTTTTTGATTTAGTTGATTTTGATAACCATGAGCAAGTCGTTTATTGCAGTGATGAGGCTTCGGGCTTAAAAGCTATTATTGCAGTACACAGCACAGCGTTAGGTCCAGCCGCAGGTGGTTGTCGCTTTTGGGATTATGCAAGTGATGAAGCAGCATTAAAAGACGTATTGCGTTTGTCTAAAGGTATGACTTATAAAAATGCAATGGCTGGTTTAAAACTAGGTGGTGGTAAAGGCGTTATTATCGGCGACCCAAAGAAATTAAAATCAGAGCAATTATTTAAAGCGTTCGGTAATGCGGTAAATAATTTAAATGGCCGTTATTACACTGCAGAAGACGTTAATATCACTACAGGTGACATGGCAATAGTAAATGAAAGTACTGAATTTGTTTCTGGACTTGAAGGAAAAAGTGGTAACCCAGGCCCTTTTACTGCATTAGGGACATTTTTAGGTATTAAAGCCGCGGTTAAATTTAAACTAGGAAAAGAAGATCTTGCTGGTGTTAAAGTCGCCGTACAGGGCTTAGGCAGTGTAGGTTATTCACTTTGTGAAAAATTACACCAGGCAGGTGCTGAGTTAATCGTTACAGATATTAACAAGGCAGCACTAGATAAAGCCGCCACTGAGTTAAATGCACAAGTAGTTGGCTTAGATGAAATATATCGGCAAGACGTTGATGTTTTCTCACCGTGTGCACTTGGTGCGTCAATTAACGATGACAGTATTACGCAAATGAAAGCCGTGATCATTGCTGGTTGTGCCAATAACCAATTAGCAGAAGCTCGCCACGATCAAATATTGCTAGAAAAAGGTATTTTATACGCACCAGATTACGTAGTTAATGCTGGTGGAATTATAAACGTTGCATTAGAAATTTACCCTGAACCATATTGTGCAGACAGTGCTACAGCCTTAGTTGAGAATATATACAATACCTTGATGAATGTATTTGAAAAAGCAGCAGAAAAAAATATGCCAACCGGCATTGTTGCTGATGAAATGGCGCGAGAGATTATCGCTAAAGGCCATAAATAGTTAACAATTACCACTTGGTAACTTAATAATAAAAAAGCACCGATATGGTGCTTTTTTATTATTTGCTAATGAACCATCAATAGAAGCTGCAAAAGCTTAAATAACTATAACGCTGCTAATAAGGCTTGTACTGGGTGTAAAACCACTTTTTTATCTAAACGTTTTATCTGACTGCGACATGAGTAACCTGTTGCGAGTATCTGCTGCGTTTCGAGTTCAGAAACTTTATTTTTCCAACTCATTTCATAAAGTGAAGTGGAGTTATCTAAGTTAACCTTTTCATGACCATAGGTACCAGCCATACCGCAACAGCCAACAGAAACACTCGATAACGGCAAACCAAAATGATTAAAAATGTTTTGCCATTGCCCTTCGCTTCCAGCTAAAGCCGTTTTTTCCGTGCAATGAGCGAACAACTTATACGCTGTTAGCTGTTTCTTTTCGTTATCAACTTTATTATGATGATCGAGAATAGAAATTAACCACTCATGAGCAAGCATCACATTAAAATCACCACGAGCATCCCCTAACACTTGACGATACTCATCGCGATAACATAACGCCAGTGAAGCATCTAAACCTATCATAGGTATTGCTAACTGATGTATTTTGTTTAAAAAATCTGCTGTTGATCTTGCAGTTTTTGCGAACTTTGCTAGAAAACCTTTAACATGCTGTGGTTTACCATTGGGCTTAAAAGGCAATAATATTGGCTGAAACCCTAATTTTTGTACCAGTAGCATAAAGTCTTCAACTACTTTTGCATCATAAAATGAGGTAAATGGATCTTGAACAATAAGTATTTGCTTAGCACGTTCTTGCGATGGCATGCTTTCAAGCTGGCTGAGATCGAACGTTGTAAATTGCTGCTCTTCAACGCGCTCTTTTAATGTTGGTACTGATAACAATGGTGTATCAACATAACCGATACTTGCGCGAGATAACTTATCGTAAATATTTGAACCCAGCACATGATTTACAAGCTTTGGTGCTTTTGCCATTAGAGGCGTCATTACTTCGACATTTGCCACAAGATGATCTTTAGCTGGTCTGAAGTAACGAGAGTGATAAAGGTTAATAAAACGAGCGCGGAAATCAGGAACATCGACCTTAATTGGGCATTGGCTTGCACAAGCTTTACAAGCTAAACATCCTTGCATTGCTTCCATAACTTCATGGGAAAAATCGCTATTATCTTGACCATCAAATTGACTATTAAAACGATTTTTTACCTTATCAAGTAGCGACTTTACCGACCAATCTTGTATGTTTTTCTCTAACGCCAGAATATCAACGCCTTTTGCCTCAATAAGACGCAACCACTCTCGCATCAAGCCAGCTCTACCTTTCGGAGAATGCCTGCGGTCACGCGTAACCTTGCTTGAGGGACACATAGGGCTGTTAGCATCATAATTAAAGCACAAACCGTTACCATTACAATCTAGCGCCGATTTAAAAGAGTCTTTTACCGAAACTGGAATTTGTCTATCGTAAAATCCACGCTTTTTATCATCAACCGAAACCAGCTTTTCATTTGATTCAAGTGGAGTACAAATTTTACCGGGATTCATTTTATTTTGAGGATCAAACGCGGCTTTTATTTTGCGTAACTCGGTAAATAGACGTTCACCAAAAAACTCTGGGCCATATTCACTGCGGTAGCCTTTACCGTGCTCTCCCCACATTAAACCGCCATATTTTGCCGTTAATGCCACAACTTGATCTGAAATTTTGCGAAGCAATAGTTCTTGCTCTGGATCGCACATATCCAATGCCGGCCTCACGTGTAATACGCCAGCATCAACATGACCAAACATACCGTAATGTAAACCATGTGCATCAAGTAATGTTCTAAATTCAGCAATAAAATCTGCTAAGTTCTCTGGTGGTACAGCGGTATCTTCAGCAAATGCTAATGGTTTTTGGCTACCCTTGGTATTGCCCAGTAAACCAACCGCTTTTTTACGCATGGTATAAAGCTTGGCAATACTGCTTAAGTCAGATGTAACTTGATAACCTATAATACCGTTTCCAGCTTCGATATCTTTATCCAGCTCAAGGCAAAGTACTTCAACTTGTGCTGCAACGCTTTCAACACTTTCACCGTTATATTCGACCATGTTGATGCCATCCATAACGGCACCTTCAACATCTTGCAACATATCGCTGACCAGTTGCCAAACAATATCTTGCTTCGCAAGATTGAGCACTTTGCTGTCAATAGTTTCAACAGACGTTGCTTTGGCTTTAACCAACGATGGTGAATGACGTAATGCCGAATCAAAACTATCGTACTTTATGTTAATTAAGGTTTTGGCATTTGCTATCGGTGTTAAGTTTAACTTTGCTTCACAAACAAATGCGAGTGACCCTTCCGAGCCAGTGATTATTCGACTTAAATCAACTATCGATAAGTCTTCATTAAAAACATTTTCTAAATCGTAACCAGTTAAAAATCGATTTAAGCGTGGAAATTTTTCAAGTATTAATGCCCTATTATCACGACAAGAATTCAATACCTGTTGTATTAACTTACCTTGTGTCGAGCTTTGCTGTGCCAACGTTTCAGCGTCTGCAATGCTCATAGGCGTAGTATCAAGTGACTCGCCATTGGCTAATACGCTTGTCAAGCCAAGTACATGATCAGAAGTTTTACCATACACTAAAGAACCTTGTCCTGAAGCGTCGGTGTTGATCATGCCCCCAATAGTTGCTCTATTACTGGTTGATAAATCGGGAGAAAAGAAAAACCCATGGGGTTTAAGGTAATCATTTAGCTGATCTTTAACCACACCTGCTTCAACACGCACCCAATTTTCTTCTACGTTTATCTCTAATATACGGTTCATATATTTAGATAAATCAACAACAATACCAGGCGTTAAACTTTGCCCGTTAGTACCCGTTCCGCCACCTCGTGCACTAAATTTTATTCCAGTAAAACGCTGTTCGTTACCAAGTGCACTTATTAATTGTATATCTTGCTTACTGCGCGGATGCAGTACTAATTGCGGTAATTGCTGATAAACACTGTTATCAGTCGCGTGTGCCAAACGAGCGCCATACTGAAAATTAATATCTCCCGTAAATCGTTTAGTCGCTAAAGTCTTTGCATATTCTTGATATAAAGGGGAAACGAGCTCTTGTGGGGCTAGCTTAGGTAACATGAATTAAATTTTCTATTAACAATAATATGATGCCGACATTATATCATGGCAAAGAAGAGTTTTTCTTACTTAACAAAAAAAGCCTAAGAACTTTTTTATCATTCTCATGATAAATAGCTCCTAGGCCCTACTTTGAAAAAGTAACTTAATAGGTCAATTACTTTTTATTATGCTGCTCTGCTAAATATAACCAAGTTGGTAAAACAGTATCCGGATTAAGTGAAACACTCTCGATACCTTGTTCAACTAACCATGCGGCAAAATCGGCATGATCTGATGGCCCTTGACCACAAATACCAACATACTTACCACGTGCTTTACAGGCTTTAATTGCCATTTCCAACAACGCTTTAATCGCCGGGTTACGTTCATCAAATAAGTGTGCAACTAAGCCAGAATCACGATCTAAGCCCAATGTAAGTTGCGTTAAATCATTCGAGCCAATTGAAAAGCCATCAAAGTAGTCTAAGAACTGATCAGCTAATAAAGCATTCGACGGCAATTCGCACATCATTATGATGCGTAAACCATTTTCACCACGTTTTAAACCGTGTTCTGCAAGAATATCAATCACTGCAGATGCTTCTTCTAATGTACGAACAAATGGGATCATGATCTCTACATGGGTCATATCCATTTCGTTACGCACACGTTTAATTGCTTCACATTCTAATGCGAAACAGTCTCTGAAGTCCTTTGAAATATAACGTGAAGCACCACGATAGCCGATCATTGGGTTTTCTTCCTCTGGCTCGTAATCTTCGCCACCAACCAGATTGGCATATTCGTTAGACTTAAAGTCAGACATACGCACAATAACTTTTTCTGGTGCATAAGCTGCTGCTAACGTTGAAATACCTTCTGTCAGTTTTGCAATATAGAATTCTACTGGACTTTCATAACCGGCAATTATATCGCGAATTTCATCTTGAAGATCTGCCGATTGCTCATCAAAATTTAGTAACGCTTTAGGATGAACACCAATCATTTTATTAATAATAAATTCGAGGCGGGCTAAACCAATACCTGCATGTGGTAAACGTGCAAAAGCAAAGGCTCGGTCAGGATTACCTACATTCATCATCACCTTTAACGGCAATTCCGGCATTGAATCAACTTCTGATGTCGTTACGGTAAAATCAAGTTTGCCTTGGTAAATAAAGCCAGTATCACCTTCAGCACAAGACACAGTTACTTCATCACCGCTAGCTATTTTACTTGTTGCATCACCACAACCGACAACTGCAGGAATACCCATTTCACGAGCAATAATCGCTGCATGACAAGTGCGACCGCCACGGTTTGTAACTATGGCAGATGCGCGTTTCATGATAGGTTCCCAATCAGGGTCTGTCATATCAGTAACTAGTACATCACCTGGAAGAATTTTATCCATTTCATCTAATGAAGATAAAACTTTCGCCTCACCACTGCCAATTTTGTGGCCAATAGAGCGACCTTCACAAACAATATCTGCCGTTGCTTGCAACTGAAATTGTTCCATTACATTAGCATTTTCTCGACTTTTCACTGTTTCAGGGCGCGCCTGCACAATATAAAGTTTACCGTCTAAGCCATCTTTTGCCCATTCGATATCCATTGCACGACCGTAGTGTTTTTCGATAACTACTGCTTGTTTTGCTAACTCTTCTACTTCTGCATCTGTTAACGAGAAGGTATCCGATTGCGCTTGTTCAATATCAACAATTTCAACTTGCTTACCATGTTCTTGGGTATCAGCGTAAATCATTTTAATTGCTTTACTACCAATATTACGGCGTACAACCGCTGGCTTACCTTTGGCTAACGTTGGCTTATGAACATAAAACTCATCAGGGTTAACCGCACCTTGTACGACCATTTCACCTAAACCATAACTTGAGGTAACAAACACCACGTCTTCAAAGCCAGACTCGGTATCAATCGAGAACATAACACCACTTGAAGAAATGTCGCTACGTACCATACGTTGGATACCTGCAGATAACGCTACACCACGGTGATCGTATCCCTGGTGAACACGATAAGAAATAGCTCTGTCATTAAACAATGAAGCAAATACATGTTTAATTGCGATCATTACTGCGTCTAAGCCACGTACATTAAGGAATGTTTCTTGTTGACCAGCAAAAGAGGCATCTGGCATATCTTCAGCAGTAGCTGATGAACGAACAGCAAAAGAAGCATCATCGGCAAAACCACCAGCAAGTGTTGCGTAAGCTTGTTCTATGTCTTGCTGCATTTGAGGAAGGAAAGGTGTATCAATAACCCATTGACGAATTTTATTACCACACTCCGCCAAGGCGTTAACGTCACTAACGTCTAAATCATCTAATAAAAGATAAATTTTATCGTTAAGGCCACTTTGCTCTAGGAATTCATTGAAGGCAAACGAGGTAGTAGCGAATCCCCCCGGTACCTGTACGCCCATATTTGAAAGATTTGAAATCATTTCACCCAATGATGCGTTTTTACCGCCAACGCGATCAACATCATTCATTCCTAAATCTTCATACCAAAGTACATTTTCTTGCACGGCTACATCTCCATTCGCAATAAAAAATTTAAGAAAGTTATCTTTAACTCCGCTATTGCTACAAAGGCTCACGAAAAATAACTTTCTTAAATTCGTCAAACTGGAATAAAGTGTATTTATCAGTAGTTTTCACACCGCAGACATTTTACACTGCTAACCTTGAAACTAAAGCACTATTTGAAAGTTTTCATCTTTCACTACAGAATAATATTATAGGACTAATTTATGCGGGCAGCGTTTTATATTTCTGACGGTACAGCAATCACTTCTGAAGTTTTTGGTCACGCACTGTTATCTTTATTCCCAACGGAGTTTGAACACGACACTATTTCATTTGTTGAAACCAAAGAAAAGGCTCTCGAGGCCCGTGCTCGTATCAACCGAGCTGCAAAACGTACTGGCGAGCCTCCGTTAGTTTTTCACACTTTTGTTAATCCGGACATTCGCGAAATAATTGATGGCTGCGATGGTATTATCTATAACTTTCTTGAGCACTTTGTATCTCCTCTTGAACAGCACCTAGGTATAGAAGCGAAACCTAAAGCCCACAGAACACATAGTATTCATGAAAATAGCTATGACTATCGAATAGACGCCGTTAACTACTCGTTAGCAAATGATGATGGTTCAAACGTTACCAATTACGAGCACGCTGACGTTATACTTGTTGGCGTTTCTCGCTCAGGTAAAACTCCCACATCACTATATTTAGCACTTCAATATGGGATAAAAGCGGCGAACTATCCCTTTACTGATGATGATATGGACGAGTTAAAACTGCCGTCATTTTTAAAAATGCATAAAAAGAAAATTTTTGGCTTAACCATAGATGCTGAACGCCTGGTTGATATACGTGACGGTCGACTGGCAAATACTAAATATTCTTCCGCACGACAATGCCGTATGGAAGTACGGGAAGTTGAAAAACTTTATAAAAAAGAAAAAATACCTTTTTTAAATACTACTAAGCTATCAGTTGAAGAAATTACCGCAAAAATATTGTCTGAAACTGGCCTACAACGTTATAAATATTAATTTATGACAAATTAGTTCAATAAAAACTAAGAAAGCAGTTCACTTAACTGGTTATATTCGTTATGTTAGCGCGATATTATTATTGCGCCGCATAATAGATATGCTCGCTTAAAAGCATTTGATAGCACATGACCATAAAAACAGATGAATTTAGAACTACGCTAATTGAAAATTTAGTGTCACCTGCTGAGCTTGCCCAGCAAATACCTCTTGACGATAACACGGCAAATTTCATCATTAATAGTCGACGAGATATAGAAGCCATTATTAATGGCGACGATAATCGTTTATTAGTGATCATTGGCCCTTGCTCGATTCATGACACGACAGCCGCAATCGATTACGCAGAAAAATTAAAAGTATTACATGATAAATACGCCGATCAACTATTAATTGTTATGCGCGTATATTTTGAAAAACCTCGCACTACTGTTGGTTGGAAAGGTTTAATCAGTGATCCTAACCTAGATAAATCATTCCATGTTGCAAAAGGTTTAGATTTAGCCCGTAACTTATTAATGGAAATTAATAAGCTTGGCTTACCTGCTGGCACTGAGTTTTTAGATATGGTAACTGGCCAATATATTTCTGATTTAATCAGTTGGGGAGCTATTGGCGCGCGAACAACAGAAAGCCAAGTTCATCGAGAGCTAGCTTCTGCATTGTCATGTCCTGTCGGGTTTAAGAATGGTACAGACGGGAATATTCAAATCGCTGTAGATGCAATTAAAGCGTCTAGTGTACCACATGTACTATATTCTCCTGATAAAAGCGGCCAGATGTGTATTTATCAAACTCATGGCAATCCACATGCTCACGTTATTTTACGTGGCGGCAAGCAGCCAAACTATCATGCTGAAGATATTCAAACAACCTGTGCTACTTTATCAAATGCTAATTTAGCAGAGAAAGTGATGATTGATTGTAGCCATGGCAACAGTTACAAAGATCATAATAAACAAATTGATGTTGCACGTTCACTGGCTAAACAAATTGAAACTGGTGACCAAGCAATATTTGGTGTCATGATAGAAAGCTTTTTAGTTGCTGGTAATCAAAAAGTTATTGAGGGTGAATCACTCACCTACGGACAAAGTATTACAGACGCTTGTATTAACCTTGATACAAGTGAAGAGATTTTAGATGTGTTAGCAAACGCTATTAAAAACCGCAGCTAATTGAACACCATTAAATACTACTAAAAAAGCCGATTATCAAAATGATAATCGGCTTTTTATTTATTCAAACTTATTTTTAAAAAGCGTAGTAATTAAAAGAAGTTCGCTTTAAATTCAACACCCCAGAAACGCGGCTCATTTACGTAGCCAGTTAGGTTGTTAAAATCAATTGCACCAGTTAATTGCTCTTCGTCAGTAATGTTGCGACCAAATAAAGCTACTTCATATTCAGCATCGTCACCATACCATTCATAACCAACACGAACACCACCTTCTAATAACGCATCACCAGTAAACTCTGTTGATTCATATAAGAAAAAGTTAACTTCACTGCGGTATGACCAATCTGTATAAACATAAAGTTCACCATCTGCAATTTCTTTTGTCCAGCGTGCACTTAAATTACTGATCCACTCCGGAGATTGTGGTAATGAATTACCATCAATAATTGCAAGGCCGTCAGCATTAAGCGGATCGGTTACTGTACAACCACCGCCACAACCAGGAACTGCAACCGTGCTGTCTTTCAATTCAGTGTGGTTATAGCTAACACTTGCAGCAATGACAAAATCAGGTGTTACAAAGTACTCTGAATCAATTTCAAAACCGTAACCGACCGCTTTATCAGCATTTAATAAACTTGCTACGTTGCCAGTTCCACCAACAGCCGTTAATTGTTGATCTTTTACTTGGTAATAGTAAACAGAACCATCAACACGAGCGGTGTTTTCTAAGAATACTGACTTAAAACCAGTTTCAATTGAATCTACAATTTCAGAATCAGCTGTTGTCGAATTTGCAGAAAAAAGTAAACTACGTCCTTGAATACTTGGAGCACGATAGCCACGTGCTAAACGGCCATAAATATTTGTTTCGTCATTTAGTACGTACGAAATACTTAAATCACCACTGACTTGTGAATCATCAACATCATTACTTTCTTTAAAACTAGGCGCACCGAATGGCGATTGTACTAATTCACCATCCCATTTGCGTTCATCATCTGAGTAGCGTAAACCACCATTAATGCTTAACCTATCCGAAATTTCGTAATCAAGTGAAGCAAATATTGCCCATGCTTTAGTTTCCATATTCTGAATAGCGATACCATTTTGAGCACCACCACCAAGAGTATCAAAACTCAAATTATTAATAGTTAAATCTTCATCAAATAAGAAGAATCCAAATTGATAATCTAAAGCACCTAAATCATTACTCGCAATCCGAATCTCTTGCGTTGATTGCTTATGGTCTGGCATTCTGGCACCAGTTTCAGATGGAAATTTTATAACTCCAGGCCCGCCGCCTGTTGGTAAAAATACTGCGCCATAACCACCATCGATATCCCCTACCGAAAACATTTCAGCTGATTCGTGACCAGTAACAGAGGTTAAAGTATGGCTACCAAAATCATACTCAATTTTTAAGCTTGCGCCTTTCATATCAACCGTTTGGTTATTACGAACTGCCGCATCATGAAAAACAGTTTCACGGTCAAAATCATCAACTAAGTCGTTAGTACCAGGCTTAATGATGTTTGCTCTGAAAATTCGAGCGTCCGCTTCAGCATCTCTAAAATGGTAATTAAATAATGCAGAGAAATCATCATTTGGCTCCCATAATAATTGTAGGCGCCCTGCTGTCTCGCTGTAACCACCCAATTGATCTTTCTTTTCAAAGCCAGGTGCTTTGTTATCAATCCAGTCATCTCGATCTTGTTGAAGAAATGCAACTCTTGCTGAAAGCTCATCTGTTAAACCACCACCAACAGCTACACGAAGATCAGTTGAGCCGAAGCTACCATAAGAGCCGGAAACTGTTGCATCAAAATCTTGTGTTGGTTTTTTAGATTGAACTTTTACGATACCTGCTGGCGTATTACGACCAAATAAAGTGCCTTGAGGGCCACGCAAAACTTCAACGCGCTCAATATCAAACATTGGCATACCTTTAGTTAAGGCATTTTCCAATACAACATCATCGTAAATTAAAGATACAGGTTGTGATGCTAGAAGATCAAAATCAGTATTACCTAAACCACGAATATAAAAACGTGGAAAGGTACGGCCAAATGATGATTCAATGAGTAAACTTGGAACTTTTGCAGATAAAGCTCTAACGTCCATACCTGAAGAGCCCAGTACTTCAAGTTTTTTTGGTGTTAATGCAGAAACTGAAATAGGTACTTCTTTAACATTTTCAGTACGCTTTCGCGCGGTAACTTCGATAACTTCAATGCCGACAACTTCGTCAGCTTGTTCTTGTGCCATTACTGAACCAGAAACGCTAGCAACAGACGCAAAAATAGCCGCATTTACACAAAGTGCAAGCGACGTTTTTTTAAAAACATTCATTAAGTACTCTCCCAAGAACTGTTTATGTTTTGTGTTGAATTATGTATTTCGTATTTTTATTGGCGCACGTAAAATTAACGTACGCATAATTTCTATATAATTTTTATAACTTTATTAAAGATCAAGGTCTGATAAAAAGCTCGTACCGTACGGCATTTTTTCTAATTTAAATAAATCAGCTATCGTTTGACCAATATCTGCAAAAGTGTTTCTTTCGCCAATATTAACAGATCGTACCTGCTTATGATATGCCACGACGGGAACATACTCTCGAGTGTGATCATTACCATGCCAAGTTGGATCACAACCATGATCAGCAGTTAAAAATAAAACATCATCGTCATTCATAGCGTCAATAACTTCAGTTAGGCGCTTGTCAAAGTTCTCTAAAGCTAAGGCAAAACCAACGGGATCACGACGATGGCCATAATCTTGATCAAAATTCACTAAATTGGTAAATATCAAACTGTTGTCTTGAGCACTATTAATATGAGTAATTGTTGCATCAACTAAAGCGTCGATACCTGTAGCTTTGGTTTTTTCACTAATTCCTTGATGTGCGTATATATCAGCAATTTTTCCAACACTAATTACATGACCACCTGCCTCAGTAAAAACATCTAATACTGTTGGCGCTGGCGGCAAAATCGAATAGTCGCGACGATTACCTGTACGAGCAAAATCTGCAGGATTTTCGCCTACGAACGGACGAGCAATAACCCGACCTATATTCATGTCGCTAAGTAATTCACGTACCGTCTCACAATATTTATACAGGTTATCTAAACCAAAGTGTTCTTCATGGGCAGCGACTTGAAAAACACTATCAGCTGATGTGTAACAAATAGGCAAACCTGATTTTATGTGTTCTTGCCCTAAACGATTAATAATATCAGTACCAGACGCGTGGCAATCGCCTAAAATACCATTAATACCCGTTTCTTGGTTAATTTTGCGAACTAATTCCGACGGAAAAGCGCTACCTTCTTTAGGAAAATATCCCCAATCAAATAAAACCGGTACTCCCATCATTTCCCAGTGCCCACTTGGCGTGTCTTTACCGGTACTTATTTCAGCAGCAAAACCATATGCACCTTGCTTTGGTTCTTGCGACATTACTGGAAACACTTCTTTTCCTGCTTCCATAGCGGCTTTTACTAAGCCCATTTTTGCTAAATTAGGTAAGTTAATTTTACGATTTTCTTGTTGATAAAACTTTTTTGCTAAATTAGCAAAAGTATTAGCGGTTACATCGCCAAAATCAGACGCATCGGGTGCGTGCCCAATACCAAAACCGTCGATAACTAAAACTATTGCTCTTGCCATGATACTTTCCCGTATTTATATAAATGCATTTTAACAAACTTTTTTGAATATTCCTCGATAATACCGATAAAAATTCATGACCAAATGGTCAACATGTGGTACTTTACCAAGCAATAAATTATAGACAACTGAAATTTTGTAAATATTTAACAATTAGCTGCTGTGATTACGGTGACTGTTATTAATTTCAGTATAATTAGTCCATAATATGACCGCTAAACATTCTAGTATGGTTTAGCTATAAATAATTTTAACCCTATTGTTAACAACACATTTAAGGCTTTCTGTTTTGCAAACCAATAAACCGACTATTATTGCGGTAACTGGCGCTTCAGCATCAGGCAAATCACTTTTTGCGCAAACCATTTATGATGAACTTTTACCCGAGCTTGGGGCAAATGGAATCTCTATTATCAAAGAAGACTCCTATTATAAAAGCCAATCTCATTTATCAATGGATGAGCGAGTTAAAACCAATTACGATCACCCTAGCGCATTTGAACATAGCCTACTAACAGAGCATTTAACAAAGTTAAGTTATGGTGAAAGTGTTGATATTCCAACATATTGTTATAAGACTCATACCCGTTTAGATGAAACGCTGCACTTATCACCTACTTCAATAATTTTAGTTGAAGGAATTTTACTGTTTTCAAATAAAGAATTGCGTAAAAAGTTTGATATAAAGATTTATATTGATACTCCTCTTGATATCTGTTTGGTTCGCCGTATTAATCGTGACACTATTGAACGTTCACGTAGTGTAGAGTCAATTACTGAACAATATTTAACAACGGTAAGACCTATGTACCATCAGTATATTGAGCCAAATAAACCATTTGCTGATGTTGTTGTAACTCGCGGTGGCAAAAATAGAATGGCGATTGAAATGTTAAAAGCCAAAATACGACAAATAATGCAAAAAAATTAGCAAACATTTAAGCAAAAATAATTTTAAAAATATAATAACGATAACAAAGTAAATTATGAGGTAAGTATGGATTTAAGTGCACTTAGGGGCGTAATGGGTATTGTTGCTCTATTAGTAATTGCCTTTTTATTGTCAAAAGATCGTAAAGCGATTAACTGGCGTACGGTGGGGTTTGCTTTTTCTTTGCAAATTTTATTAGGCGCTTTCGTACTTTATGTGCCGTTTGGCAAAGATGTACTTGGTTCGATAACTAATGGCGTACAACAAGTTATTGATAGTGCTAAAGCCGGTATCAACTTTTTATTTGGCGGCTTAGGCACCGACGCTATGTTTGGTAATGGAGTTGGTTTTGTTTTCGCTATCCGTGTATTACCCGTCATTATATTTTTCTCGTCTCTTATTGCTGTACTATATTACTTAGGCGTAATGCAGTGGGTAGTTAAAATTATTGGTGGTGGCTTACAAAAGCTTTTGAAAACTTCAAAACCTGAATCACTTTCTGCTACTGCTAATATTTTTGTAGGACAAACTGAAGCACCTTTAGTTATTCGCCCTTACATCGCCAAAATGAGTCAATCAGAACTATTTGCAATTATGGTGGGTGGTTTAGCATCTGTCGCTGGCTCAATTTTAGCAGGCTATGCGGGGTTAGGCGTTAAACTAGAGTACTTAATTGCCGCATCGTTTATGGCAGCACCTGGTGGGTTATTAATGGCAAAAATATTGCTGCCAGAAACCGAAGAAATTAAAAATGATTATTCTGACGTTGAGGTTGACAACGAAAGCGACAAACCTGCTAACGTTATTGATGCTGCGGCGTCTGGCGCTGCATCAGGGTTAAAGCTTGCAGTTAATGTTGGCGCAATGTTACTAGCCTTTATCGCTATTATTGCCCTGCTAAATTCTATGGTGTCTGGCTTTGGTAGCCTGCTAGGCTTTGAAGGCATCACCATTGAATGGATTCTAGGTTACTTATTCGCACCTTTTGCTTTCCTTATTGGTGTACCGTTTGACGAAATGTTACAAGCCGGTAGTTTTATTGGTCAAAAAATTGTTGTAAATGAATTTTTTGCCTATGTAAACTTTGTCGAAATAAAAGATACCTTATCACCAACAACACAAGCGATAATTACCTTTGCCTTGTGTGGGTTTGCTAACTTATCGTCAATTGCAATTCTACTAGGTGGTATCGGTTCGATGGCACCAAATCGCCGCCCAGACATAGCTCGTTTAGGCATGAAAGCGATGTTAGCGGCAACAATGGCAAACCTTATGAGCGCAGCAATCGCTGGGCTGTTTGTTAGCCTATAACCAAAACTACAAAACCTTTATTAGCCTAATCAACTTGTTTAGGCTAATTAATACTCTCTTTACAATATGAGGCATATCATGAGTACAATTGAAAACTACGCCCAACGCGCACTTCATATGATGGACTTAACAAGTTTAACCGATAGCGAAAGCGCCGATAATATAATTTCACTTTGTAAAAATGCAAAGTCAGCAAAAGGTAACACTGCCGCTATTTGTATTTTCCCTCGCTTTATACCATTGGCAAAGAAAACACTAGCGGCACAAGGAACACCGGAGGTAAAAATTGCCACCGTAACTAACTTCCCACATGGCAATGATGATATTGATATTGCCGTTGCTGAGACTAAAGCAGCGGTTGCCTACGGTGCCGATGAAGTTGACGTAGTATTCCCATACCGAGCATTAATTGCAGGCAATGAAACTGTCGGCTTTGAACTTGTAAAAGCCTGTAAATTAGCTTGTGGTGATAATGTACAACTAAAAGTAATTATTGAAAGTGGTGAATTAAAAACTGATGCATTGATTATCAAAGCCAGTGAATTATCGATTGCTGCCGGTGCTGACTTTATTAAAACCTCAACAGGTAAAGTTGCAGTAAACGCAACGCCAAAAACAGCTGAACTCATGTTAAGTGTTATTAAAAACAAAAATACCAAAGTTGGATTTAAGCCCGCTGGTGGCGTTAAAAGCGCTGAAGATGCGGCTGTATATTTAGATTTAGCTGCAGACATCTTAGGTGCTGACTGGGCTAGCAAAAATAACTTTAGATTTGGTGCAAGTAGCTTACTAACGAACTTATTGAATACTTTAGGCGCAAGTAACGACGTCGCTGATCCAAGTAGCTATTAATTAACTATTACCTAACAAAAATAATAACAAAGGTTTAAAGTGATATGGCACAGTTATATTTTTATTATTCAACAATGAATGCTGGTAAATCGACTCACTTGTTGCAATCTTCTTATAACTATCGTGAGCGAGGTTTAAATACCCTGCTATTTACGGCACGGATTGATGATAGGTTTGCAGAAGGTAAAGTATCATCTCGACTAGGTATTCATGCTGATGCGCAATTATTTGAAGAAACAACCAACGTTTTTTTAGAAGTTCAAAGCTATGTTCAAAATAATAAACTCGCTTGCGTATTAATTGATGAAGCGCAATTTTTAAATAAGCAACAAGTTAAGCAGTTGACCGATATTGTCGACGAACTTAATATTCCAGTATTAGCCTACGGTATTCGTACCGACTTTCTTGGTGAAACTTTTAGCGGTAGTGCCGCTCTTCTAGCATGGGCTGATAAACTCGTGGAACTTAAAACCATATGTCACTGCGGTAAAAAAGCTAACTTTGTTATTCGCTGTGATGCAGAAGGGAATGCCGTCAAAGGCGGTGAACAAATTGAAGTGGGCGGTAATGAACGCTATGAATCACTATGTCGTCGTCACTTCAAAGCCTTAGTTTGGTAAAGTCAAAAAAACTTCATATAAAACACCCAATAAAATACATCGGGTGTTTTATTAAAAAGTATCAACCTATCTAATAAAAGTTAAGTATCTTGTATTGAAACGAGATAATTTACTATTGTTCTCGACGCTGTATAACACCTTGATCCAGCTCAGATAGTAAAGTTTCAGTATCTTGCCAACCAATACAAGCATCGGTGATACTTTGTCCATAAGTTGCCGCAACACCATTGACTAAGTCTTGACGACCTTCAACTAAGTGACTTTCGACCATAACACCAAAAATATTATTATTACCATCACGCATTTGCTGACAAACATCACGGCAAACTAACATTTGATTTTCAAATTTCTTACTGCTGTTGGCATGGCTAAAATCGATCATGATATTTGTATTCAAGCCTGAGGTATCTAGTTGTTCCGTCACTGCTTTAACACTGTCAGCATCAAAGTTAGTTGTTTTACCACCACGTAGAATAATGTGACAATCTTCATTGCCCGTAGTTTCAACAATCGCTGAATGACCATATTTAGTAACCGATAAAAAGTGGTGAGAAGCACTAGCAGCGCCAATAGCATCAATAGCCACCTTAATAGTACCATCAGTACCATTTTTAAAACCAACAGGACATGATAAACCTGACGCTAACTCACGGTGTACTTGGCTTTCAGTAGTACGAGCCCCTATTGCCCCCCAACACATAAAGTCAGCCATGTATTGTGGTGTGATCATATCTAAAAACTCACCTGCGGTAGGTAAGCCTAGGTTATTCAAATCAAGCAGTAATTTACGACCAATACGTAAGCCATCGTTCAGTTTAAAGCTATTGTCCATATAAGGGTCATTAATTAGCCCCTTCCAACCAACGGTTGTTCTTGGCTTTTCAAAGTAAACACGCATAACAATTTCTAAGGTGTCTTGGTATTTTTCCCGTAATTTCACTAAGCGCTCGCCATATTCCAGCGCTGCTTTTGGGTCATGTATTGAACATGGACCAATAACCACGAGTAAACGATCGTCTTGGTTGTTAAAAATTTTACTAATGGCTTGTCTGCCAGCAAAAACCGACTTTGTTGCTTGTTCTGATGATGGAAATCGCTCAAGTAATGCGATAGGAGGTAAAAGTTCTTTGATCTTATTAATACGAACGTCGTCGGTTTGATAAACCATAATGTTTTCTCTTTATACAGCGAATAATTTCTATTTAATATTTACGTCTAGACACCTAGATGATTAGTCCCGCAGTTAATTTATCAGTGTTCTAGCGCTAATAGCAACATAAAATACGAAAAAAGCGGTATAATAGAATTATTCGACATCAAAGAAAGATAAATAAATTTATTCTATAGTGCTTTGGTCGTATTTTTATTAGACATATTTATATAGGTTATCCATACGCATGATCCATTCTTCTTTGCCATTAATTGATTTACACCGTCATTTAGATGGGAATATTCGTCCAAAAACCATTTGGTCACTAGCACAAGAGCATAATATTGCTTTACCTGAAACTAACTTTGAGGCTTTTATTCCGCACGTACAAATTCAAGAAAGTGAAAGTGACTTACTTGCTTTTCTTAGTAAGCTTGATTGGGGTGTAGCTGTACTTAAAACGTTAGACGATTGTAAACGTATTGCCTTTGAAAATGTTGAAGATGCCTTCAATGCTGGTATTAACTATGCAGAATTACGGTTTTCACCTTATTACATGGCAATGAAAAATAACTTAGTTGTTGCTGATGTTGTTGCCGCCGTTATTGATGGTGTAAGTGCCGCATGTAAAGTATATGACGTAAAAATCAACCTTATTGGCATTCTTAGTAGAACCTTTGGTGTTGAAAAGTGCCAAGCAGAATTAAATGCCCTACTAACACATAAGCAACATTTAATTGCGATAGATTTAGCTGGTGATGAATATAACTTTCCTGGAGAATTATTTGTTGAGCACTTTAAGCAAGTACAAGGTGCTGGCTTAAATGTAACTGTGCATGCTGGAGAAGCGGCTGGGCCTGAAAGCATTTGGCAAGCAATAAATCATTTACACGCTCAACGTATTGGCCATGGTGTTGCTTGTTATCAAGATGAAAAACTGATGGATTACATGCAAAAACACGATATTGCCATTGAGTCATGCCTAACATCAAATTATCAAACCGGCACGATTAAAGATTTGTCACAGCACCCTATTAAACATTTTCTAGCACGAGGTTTATTAGTTTGTTTAAATACTGATGACCCAGGTGTACAAGGGGTAGAGCTTAAAAATGAATATAGTGTTGCCCGTGAGACTTTAGGCTTTACAGACCAAAATATACAGCAACTACAAGAAAACTCATTAAAAGCTAGTTTTTTATCGGACAGCGAAAAACGTGCACTAAAAGATAAAATAGTAAATAAATAGCAGAGGTAATGTTGCTGTTGTTAATATTAGGTTAAAATGATCGATTAACAACTCACTAGGAGAACTTATGTTCGAAGTGCTTATTGCAACGATAACAGGCATTATTGTCGGTTTAATATTTTCACTGTTAAAATTACCAGTGCCGGCACCACCGGTTTTATCTGGTATTGCCGGTATTTTCGGTATTTATTTAGGTGGCGTCGGTTATCACTGGATCATCGAACGCTTTTTCAGTTAAAATCCAACTGTAAATAGTTAAAACAAGACACATCAGTAAAACACCCTTGATAGCGGCCGAATCTTCTCGGCAACGGCTAGAAACTTACTGTGATTGAACACCACTAACAAAGGTTAACACTCATGGCAACAGCACACATAGAAGCAAACAACGGCGATTTCGCAAAAACGGTTCTTATGCCGGGCGATCCACTACGCGCAAAATATATTGCAGAGAATTTTCTTGATGACGCAAAATGCGTTACTCGCGTACGTAACATGTTTGGTTACACAGGCACATATAAAGGTAAGCCAGTTTCAGTAATGGGCTCAGGTATGGGCGTACCATCAATTTCAATTTACGCAACAGAGTTATATAAAGACTATGGCGTAGAGAGCATTATTCGTATTGGCTCATGTGGTGCTGTACGTGATGATATAAAAGTACGCGATATTATTATTGGCATGTCAGCTAGCACAGACTCTAATGTTAATCGCTCACGCCTTAATGGCTATGACTTTGCTGCAACGGCTGATTTTGATTTATTACATAAAATAGTTAAAACAGCTGAAACAACTGGTAAAGACGTTCGTGTCGGTAATATTTTCACTGCTGATTTATTCTACACGCCACAACCTGAAATGTTCGCTTTAATGGAAAAATATGGCATTTTAGCTGTTGAAATGGAAGCCGCAGGCTTATACGGCGTTGCTGCTGAGTATGGTAAAAAGGCACTAACGGTATTAACTGTAAGCGACCACATTAAAACAGGTGAACAAACTACCGCAGATGAACGTGAAACAACCTTTAAAGATATGATGGAATTAACACTTGATAGCTTATTATAAGCAATCAAAATAATTCAATAAAAAAGCCAGTCTAATGACTGGCTTTTTTATACAACTTTTTTGAACTCCAAAATACTACAATTTAATTCTATCTTTATTAAGTTGTAACATTTTTTCACCCACACCTTTAACATTAAGTAAGTCTTCAACAGAATTAAATTCGCCATGTAATTCACGATAAGCAACGATAGCCTGTGCCCGTTTTTCTCCTACACCTGTAAGTAAAACTAATGTATCAATATCTGCTTTGTTAATATCAACCACTTGTGCTGCTTGCTCAGTGCTAATTTCTGGTATTTCATTATGGCTTACAGCTTCAAGGGGTAATGCGAAAGTGATTATTAATGCTGTGAGAATACAATAGATGTGTTTGTTCATAGTACTTTCCTTCTAAAGTTAATATCCATATAAGCGAATTACTAGCACTACACATTTATAGATAATTCGCTTCATTAGGTTTAGAAGTTAGCCTACTATTTGTCAAATTAGTAACGCTAAAAATAGTACATTTAGTCGATATTTAGCTAATTGATTGATTGATTTCTTGTAATACTAGATGAGGGTTTTCAGCTTTAGTGATCGGGCGACCAATAACTAAATAATCCACACCAACATCTACCGCTTCACGAGGCGTCATAATACGCTTTTGATCATCAGCATTAGCTCCAGCTGGGCGAATACCAGGTGTGACTAGGTTAAACTCTCTACCTAATAATTGTTTTAATGTCTCAGCTTCTTGTGCTGAACACACTACACCGTCTAAGCCTGCTTTTTTAGTTAACGAAGCCAAATGCTGTACTTGCTCTGCAGGAGATTTAGTAATACCTAAACCAGCAAGGTCTTCCTCACCCATACTTGTCAGTACGGTAACAGCAATAAGTAATGGCGCTTTATCACCATAAGGTAATAACGCTTCTTTTGCTTTTTCCATCATTTTAAGGCCGCCAGATGCGTGTACATTAACCATCCATACACCTAATTCTGCTGCCGCAGTAACAGCCTTAGCGACCGTATTAGGAATATCATGAAACTTAAGATCAAGAAAAACATCAAAATCACGTTTAACAAGCTCTTTTACAAATTCAGGGCCAAAATGAGTGAACATTTCTTTGCCAACTTTTAACCGGCAATCACTCGGTCGAATTTTATCTACAAAAGATAACGCCTCATCTTTATTATCAAAATCTAAGGCTACGACAACTTTTGCATCTCTCATGCTATTTTCCTCAATAAGGTAATATTTTTAACAATAATGTAGCGCGCAAATTTGCGCTAAGAAATGCTGTTATAAAAGCACTTCTTTTTAATAATTTGTTTAGCGAAAGTAAACTGCTTATTCGCCGTCTAAACCGCGAACAGGCTTCAACTGCTCCCAGTCATGACAAGAAGGACACGACCAATAATGCGTTCCAGAATTAAAGCCACATGTTCGACAACTATAACGGTGTTTAACATTTAAGTAAGCTGAAACTAATTCACGAATAACTTCTAAGTTTTCTGAAGTATTGTCTGATTCACTTTCGGTCATTTGCATTTTAACAAAATGTTTAAAGCCACGAATAGTTGGACGGCGCTTTAATGCAGATAAAATAAAGGTTTTCGCGTGGTTAAGTCCTTTAGCTTTTTCAATATGACTTAAATATTTAATAAGAGCACTAGTACTACCCGTTTCGTCATAAACTTTCTTAATAAATTTAAAGAACTCTTCTTCTGCGTCTAATGCTTGATAACACAAAAACATTTTTTCTATTACATCAGGGAAAAACTCTTTGTCTTGCTCGTAAATAGCTTTATAACATTGGCATGCTTCATTAAATTGTTTATGGTTTTCATAAATTTGAGCCATTAACCAATTAGCACGCGATGAATTAGGATCATGACTTAATGCATGCTCTAATAGCTCAATCACTTCAATAAATTCATCTTGCTCTAATGCTGTTGATGCGAGCTCACAATAAAAATTAGCTAAAGTGTGCAGAAGTTTTTTATCACGAGTTTTTACTACCGCTTTTTTTAATACAATTCCCTGCTGCCAATCTTTCGTTGACTGATATATTTGCATTAAAGCTGTTAATGATTTTAAGCCATAAATTTTAGATTTAAGAAGTTTATGAAACATCGACTCAGCGCGATCATACAAGCCTGCACTTAAAAAATCTTTAGCAAGTTCGAAAACAGCTTGTTGCTTTGCGCTATTAGGTAAGTGCTTTTGTCGCACTAAATGCTCGTGTACTTTTAACGCTCGGTCGAGTTCACCGCGACGTCGAAATAAATTTGCCATGGCAAAATGCGCTTCAACGGTATCATCTTCAACCTTTAACGCTTCAAGCAAGTAATCAATGGCTTTGTCTTGCTGATTCGACAATAAGTAATTTAAGCCGGTGGAGTATTTTATCGAAAGCTCTTGCTTGGCAGAATGATCGTTTTGCTTGACGCTATTGCGCCCCATAAACCAACCATAACCCATAGCAACTGGTAATAGTAAAAAAAGTAAACCTAGCATACTAGGACTTCTTCACTGCAGCTAATTGCGCACTTTTATCAGGTTTTATCATGCGTAATAATTTCCAAAACAATGCAAACAATAAACCTAAAACAAAACCTATTGCGGTAAATAAACTCACAGCCGCCGCAACTGACATATCAACTTTAGCAATAAGATAGTTTAACGTCAGCACTTGTTCATTTTGACTACCGAAAATAAAGGCGATAGCAAGGAGGAAAAGAAAAAGGATAACAGTAATATATAAGCGCATGGTAATTCATCCAAAACAACACAAAAAAAAGGCATGCTGATAGCATGCCGTTTATTCACAAATTCTGCAATTACGCGATTGAAAGATTTACTCTTTCACGTAACTCTTTACCAGGTTTAAAATGCGGAACATATTTACCGTCAAGCTCTACAGACTCGCCAGTTTTTGGGTTCCGTCCCACGCGAGGAGCACGATAATGCAACGAAAAGCTGCCAAAACCTCTAATTTCAATACGTTCACCTTTTGACAAGGTTTGCGCCATCATTTCAAGAATTTCTTTAATAGCTTGTTCTACATCTTTCGCAGCTAAATGATTTAATTTTTCTGCTAATCTTTCAATGAGTTCTGATTTGGTCATTTGACCTCCAGTGTTCACTATAGCTTCGCGCCATCGGATTTAAACATTTAAGAAGAACTGCACTTTGCAGTTCTTCTTCACTTGGTATTGCTAGGATTTAGCTTTTAGCGTTTTTAAACGCTTCTGCCATTGCACTCAAGCCAGAAGTATCTTCTGCAGCTTGGTTCAAGTTATCCATAGCTTCACGCTCATCTGCTTGATCTTTCGCTTTGATTGATAAGCTGATAGTGCGGTTCTTACGATCAACACCAACAAACTTAGTTTCAACGCTATCATCAACAGATAATTCAGTAGTCGCATCTTCGATACGTTCACGTGAAATATCAGCAACACGAAGGTAACCTTCAACGCCGTCAGCTAACTCAATTTTAGCGCCTTTAGCATCTACTTCAATAACCTTACCTGTAACAATAGCACCTTTTTTGTTATCTGCAAGGTATTGATTAAACGGATCATCTTCAGTTTGTTTAACACCTAGAGAGATACGCTCACGTTCTGGGTCAACTTGAAGTACAACAGCTGAAATCTCATCACCTTTCTTGTATTCACGAACAGCTTCTTCACCGCCAGCCCATGAAATGTCAGATAAGTGAACAAGACCGTCAATACCACCGTCAAGACCAATGAAGATACCGAAGTCAGTGATTGACTTGATCTTACCTGATACTTTGTCACCTTTGTTGAAGTTCTTAGCAAACTCTTCCCATGGGTTCGGGATACATTGCTTAAGGCCAAGAGAAATACGACGACGTTCTTCGTCAATTTCAAGAACCATAACTTCAACTGTGTCACCTAAGTTAACAACTTTAGATGGGTGGATGTTTTTGTTAGTCCAATCCATTTCAGAAACGTGAACAAGACCTTCAACGCCTTCTTGGATTTCAACGAAACAACCGTAATCAGTTAAGTTAGTTACGCGACCAGAAAGTTTAGCACCTTCAGGGTAACGCTTAGCGATAGCTACCCATGGATCTTCGCCTAACTGCTTCATACCTAGAGATACACGAGTACGCTCACGGTCGAATTTCAATACTTTAACTTGGATTTCATCACCAACGTTTACAATTTCACTTGGGTGCTTAACACGTTTCCAAGCCATATCTGTGATATGAAGTAGGCCGTCAATGCCGCCTAAGTCTACGAATGCACCGTAGTCAGTAAGGTTCTTAACGATACCTTTAACTTCAATGCCTTCAGCAAGAGAAGCTAGTAGTTCATCACGCTCAACACTGCTTTCTGATTCGATAACAGCACGACGAGATACAACTACGTTATTACGCTTTTGATCAAGCTTAATAACTTTAAATTCTAAATCTTTACCTTCAAGGTGAGTAGTGTCACGGATAGGACGAACATCTACTAATGAACCAGGTAAGAAAGCACGAATGTTGCTAACTTCAACTGTGAAACCACCTTTAACTTTACCGTTGATAACACCGATAATAGTTTCTTTTTCTTCGTATGCTTTTTCAAGCACTTGCCATGCTTCATGACGTTTAGCATCATCGCGAGAAAGAATCGTTTCACCGAAACCATCATCAGTCGCTTTAAGAGATACGTCGATTTGATCACCAACAGCAACTTCGATTTCACCAGCTGCGTTTTTAAATTGATCAATAGAAACAACAGATTCAGATTTTAAGCCAGCGTCAACAAGAACATTGTCTTTTTCAATGCGTACAATTGTACCTTTGATAATTGAACCAGGGCGGGTTTCGATTTCTTTTAAGCTTTCTTCAAAAAGCTGCGCAAAATTTTCCATCATAACTTGTATATTAAACTCAGTTATTAATCCAATCAACGTACATGTTTCATGGGGTTGTTAATAAGACCTAACGCATCCTTACCTTAGGTTGATTTAAGCATTATTGCTTTTTTTACATTAGTTTTTCATTACTAAATGAAAGGATTTTACTAACCACTTCATCAATTGAAAGTTCAGTAGAATCAATAACTAATGCTCCTTCTGCCGGAACAAGCGGCGCCACCTTACGGTTTTGATCTCGCTCATCTCGCTGACGTATGTCATCCAAAAGGCGCCCGATTTTAACATCAAAGCCCTTTTCTTTCAACTGATTAAATCGCCTTTGCGCTCTTTCTTCAGCGCTTGCGGTTAAAAAGACTTTTACTGGGGCATCAATGAAAACTACAGTTCCCATATCACGACCATCTGCAACTAGACCTGGTGCTACCTTAAAAGCACGCTGACGTCTTAATAATGCTTCCCTAACACGAGGAAAAGCAGCAACTTGCGATGCAAGCGCGCCAACTTCTTCGGTACGAATAGCGGTAGAAACGTCTTCTCCTTCCAATACAACTCGACCTTCACCATCATCAGTAATTTCAAATTGCACATCTAAATGTGCCGCTACTGGCAATAATGACTCTTCGTCATCAGCAGCAATATTGTGATGTTCAGCCGCGACGGCTAAAACACGATAAATAGCGCCACTATCTAATAAGTGCCACCCTAACTGCTCTGCAACAATGCGTGCAACGGTTCCCTTACCTGCTCCACTTGGTCCATCAATAGTGATTACTGGAACACTTTCCTGCATACATTTTCCTCCTAAAGTCGAAAATCGGCGGCATTATACGGGATTTGTATGACAAAATCGCGTAAAAAATTATTTTGTAACAAACTTCACTAATGGCTAATTAGAAACTTGCGCTAATTTTTCGAAATAGTCAGGAAATGTTTTTGCCGTACATTTAGGATCATTAATGGTAACTGGTGTATCACTAAGTGCCACGAGAGAAAAGCACATCGCAACTCGGTGATCATTATAAGTATCAATATCAGCATGTTTTAACGATGCTGGAGGCGTTACTGAAATATAATCTTCGCCTTCAATGACTTCTGCACCGACCTTTCGCAATTCAGTCGCCATAGCAGTCAAACGATCAGTTTCCTTGACGCGCCAGTTATAAATATTTCGGATAGTGGTTGTACCTTGAGCAAAAAGTGCTGTGGTGGCTATAGTCATGGCGGCATCAGGGATATGGTTCATATCCATATCAACGGCATTTAATGGTTTACCAATAACCGTAATTGACTCATCATGCCAAATAACTTCAGCGCCCATTTTTTCAAGCACATCGGCAAAATGTTTATCACCTTGCACACTTAACTTACCGACACCATGCACAGTAACTTCTCCGCCCTTAATAGCGCCCGCTGCTAAAAAGTACGACGCCGAAGAAGCATCACCTTCTACCATATATTTTTCAACAGCTTGATAACTCTGGCTTCCCTTCACCGTAAATGATTGATAATCATTGTTTTGCACTTTAACGCCAAAGCGAGCCATAATATCAAGGGTAATATCAATGTACGGTTTCGAGACTAGTTCACCTTCAATAGTGATTTGAGTATCAGTTTTCAATAATGGTGAAACCATTAAAATAGCGGTTAGAAATTGACTTGAAATTGAACCATCAATATTAACTATACTGCCTGTTAAAGCCTTGCCATTAATTTTTACTGGCGGGTAATCTCTATTTTCCAAATACTCAATGTCAGCATCAAGTTGATTTAACGCATCGACTAAATGCCCTATTGGTCTTTCTTTCATTCTTGGCTCACCAGTTAAGATGAACTCTCCTTTACTTGCAGCAAGCGCCGCACATAAAGGTCGCATTGCCGTGCCAGCATTACCTAAATACAACTCCAGTGGCTCACTTGTATTAAAAAAGCCATTATTACCTGCAACCGTACATTCAGTGCCGCAGTCGCTTAATGTATATTGAACACCTAAAGTTTTCAGCGCGTCGAGCATGTGATTAATATCATCACTGACGAGCAAATTCGTTATTTTAGTTTCACCTTTAGCAAGCGCTGCAATTAATAATGCACGATTAGATAGGCTTTTTGAGCCAGGTAAAAACACTTCGCCATTAATTTTATTAATTGGCTCTAAGGTTAATTGTTCCATATTATTTATCTCCTTGAGCGAACTTTTTCATAAAATCGACTAACGCTTGTACACCTTCTATCGGCATAGCGTTATAAATACTTGCACGCATTCCACCGACCATACGATGGCCTTTCAGCGCCATTAACCCTTGCTCTTCTGCTTGCGCTAAAAAGCTTGCTGATAAGCTATCATCAGTCAACCAAAACGGGATATTCATTAAACTGCGATTTTCGGAAGCAATCGAATTTTGATAAAAATTACTCTCATCAATATAGTCATAAAGCAATTGTGCTTTTTGGGTGTTAATTTTGGTAACCGCATCAACACCGCCTTTAGCTAATAACCAATCAAAAACTAAGCCAGCTAAATACCAAGCATAAGTTGGTGGCGTGTTATACATAGAGCCGTTTTTCGCCAACACCTGATAATTCATAATTGATGGTGTATCGATATGGGCATTACCTAATAAATCTTCGCGGACAATCACTAAGGTTAACCCTGATGGACCGATATTTTTTTGTGCGCCAGCATAAATAAGCCCAAATTGGCTTACATCAAACGCTCTCGATAAAATTGTTGATGACATATCAGCGACTAACGGAATATCACCGATATTTGGTACTTCAAATATCTCAATACCATCAACGGTTTCATTTGGACAATAATGCACGTAGGCTGCATCTTCACTGATAGGCCATTCACAACAATGCTTTACGCTTTGTTTACCATCAATATTTTCAATAGCATTGATAATATTGATATCGCCATAATGGCTTGCTTCTTCTGCGGCTGATTTTGACCAAGCACCGGTGACGATATAATCTGCTTTTTTTGACTCGCCTAATAAATTCAATGCGACAGCTGAAAATTGCCCACGACCGCCACCATGACAAAACAATACTTTATAATTTTCAGGGATCGCCATAAGATTACGTAAATTCGCTTCCGCTTTTTCAGCAACAGCAATAAACTCTTTACTACGGTGACTGAGTTCCATCACTGAGCTACCGGTCTCAGCAAAATTTAAAAACTCACTTTGCGCTTTTTTCATGACATCAACAGGTAACATTGCCGGACCTGCGCAAAAATTATAAACACTAGACATTTAACTCTACACCCTTCTTCAATTGACTTGGTAAGTTGGCTTTCACTGCATTTTAGCGAGTAACGGCCTTTGAGCTCTCTAACACTGAACACTGACTATTTAACAATTCACACACCAAGATGTTTTTATTATGGTTTCTTGGCTTTTTAAAAACTACAGCTAGCATACCGTTTTGGTGTCTAGCATCAATTCTTAATTTAACTTTGATATAACTTTTTTCATTAAATTGAAATTTTACACTTGATGTAAAATTCAGCCATAAAAAAAGGCGGTAAATACCGCCTTTTTATTATGTTAACAACGGTTACTCTGCAGTATCGTCATTTTCGAGTGATGAACCTTCATCGCCACCGTCAGTATCAGGTGATTCAACTTTATCACCTTCAACTAGTGTTGATGCTTGTTCGCCATTTTCAGTTTCTTCGAACACTTCTGGCTCTTCAATTTCGTCAATACGTTGTAAGGCAACCACATGTTCACCTTCAACAGTACGAATAATACGAACACCTTGAGTATTACGACCAATAACACTAACTTCATTCACACGCGTACGAACTAACGTACCGTTATCTGTTATCAGCATAATTTCATCTTGATCTTCAACTTGAACAGCGCCAACAACTGGGCCGTTACGCTCGCTAACCTTAATTGAAACAACACCTTTAGTTGCCCGGCTCTTCGCTGGATATTCATCTAGCGCTGTACGCTTACCAAAGCCATTTTCAGTAATAGTTAGAATAGGCCCATCATTTTTAGGCACAATCAATGAAACAACTTTTTGTTCGCCTTCTAACTTAATACCACGAACACCAGTACCAGTACGACCAATAGGTTTTAACGCCCATTGTTGCTCGCCAGTTTCTGGATCAATCTTAATCTCACCAGTTTCACTATCACGTTTCTTCTCGTTAAAGCGCACTACTTTACCAGCGTCTGAGAACAACATAATGTCATTTTCACCGTTAGTAATATCAACACCAATTAAGGTATCGTCATCGCGAAGATTCAAGGCAATAATGCCGTTTGCACGTTGGTTCTTATAGGCAGTAAGGGCCGTTTTCTTGACGGTACCTGATGCCGTTGCCATGATGATGAACTTGTCTTCTTCATATTCACGTACAGGTAAAATAGCCGTAATACGTTCGTCAGCTTCTAACGGTAGTAAGTTAACAATTGGACGACCACGAGCAGTACGACTCGCTAATGGCAATTGGTAAACTTTCAACCAATATAATTTACCGCGGTTAGAGAAACACAAAATAGTATCGTGAGTATTCGCAACTAACAGGCGCTCAATGAAATCTTCATCTTTCATCTTAGTCGCTGCTTTACCTTTACCACCACGTCGCTGTGCTTCGTAATCTGATAATACTTGGTACTTAACGTAACCTTCATGAGAAAGCGTTACAACAACATCTTCTTCGTTGATTAAATCTTCTAATGCAAGGTCATGAGAAGCATTAGTAATTTCTGTACGACGTTCATCACCAAAATCATCACGAATAACTTCTAACTCTTCACGAATAACTTCCATTAGTCGCGCTGGACTTGCCAAAATATGTAGCAATTCAGCAATTACATCTAATAATGCTTTGTATTCGTTTAAAATCTTTTCATGTTCTAAACCGGTTAACTTGTGCAAACGTAAATCTAAAATCGCTTGCGCCTGTTGTGCGGTTAAGAAGTATTGACCTTCACGAATACCAAATTCAGCTTCTACCCATTCAGGACGAGCGGCATCATCACCGGCTGCAGCAAGCATTTCAGCAACATGACCAAGATCCCAACCACGAGCAAGTAATTGTTCTTTTGCTTCACTAGGTGTCGGTGAGTTTTTAATTAACTCAATAATTGGGTCAATATTCGCTAACGCAATTGATAAACCTTCAAGTAAATGCGCACGTTCGCGAGCTTTACGTAATTCAAAGATTGTTCTACGAGTAACCACTTCACGGCGATGTAAAATAAAAGCGTCAAGCATTTCACGTAAATTGAATAGTTTTGGCTGGCCATTAGCCAATGCCACCATATTCAAACCAAACGACACTTGCATTTGCGTTAGTTTATATAAGTTATTTAAAACTACTTCGCCTACTTCGCCACGTTTAACTTCAATAACCATACGCATACCGTCTTTATCAGACTCATCACGCAGGGCAGAAATACCTTCTAAACGTTTCTCTTTAACCAAGTCAGCCATTTTTTCGATCAAACGCGCTTTATTCACTTGATAAGGAAGTTCATGTACAACGATAGTTTCTTTGCCAGACTTTTCATCTACTTCAATTTCAGCACGTGCGCGAATTTTTATTTTACCGCGACCGGTTTTATAAGCTTCTTGAATGCCTGCGCGACCACTAATAATACCCGCGGTTGGAAAATCAGGGCCTGGAATAAACTCTAATAACTCTTCAAAGCTGAGGTCTTCATTATCAATAACCGCTAAACAGCCATTAATCACTTCAGTTAAGTTATGTGGTGGAATATTAGTTGCCATACCTACTGCAATACCCGAAGTACCATTAACAAGTAGGTTTGGAATGCGCGTTGGCATTACCGCTGGGATCATTTCAGTGCCATCATAGTTGGCGACATAATCCACAGTCTCTTTGTCTAAATCCGCTAAAATTGAATGAGCAATTTTTGCCATTCGAATTTCGGTATAACGCATTGCCGCCGCTGAATCACCATCAACAGAACCAAAGTTACCTTGGCCATCAACAAGCATATAGCGTAATGAAAATGGCTGCGCCATACGAACAATCGTATCATAAACAGCAGTATCACCATGCGGGTGATATTTACCAATAACGTCACCAACAACACGTGCTGATTTTTTATACGGCTTGTTAAAGTCGTTACCTAGCACATTCATTGCAAATAGTACGCGACGATGCACCGGTTTTAAGCCATCACGTACATCTGGTAATGCACGACCTACGATTACACTCATCGCGTAATCTAAATAGGAGCTTTTTAGCTCATCCTCAATATTGACAGGAGCAATATTATTCGCCAAATCGGTCATAAATTGATGGTATCCCTTAACGTAAATCTAATTCAGAAAATTTCGAAATTATTATTTTTAATTAACACGGCATACTAACATAAAACATTGTCATGCCCTACCGCTTTATATTACTTCATTTTGCCGTTAAAAAGATAAAGTTTCAAGTGCATGTTAGTATTAACATTTCCAATAGTTATACTACTGTTTTCATTTAACTTTATTGTTTTATAATGGCTTAAAAATAACTTAACAAAGATGCATTGTTCGCATTTTAAACACATGTCAGCTAAAAGCGTTTATTTTATCAACATACTTTTCCTTACCAAGCCTATTTATACCTAGTAAAGCTTTGCTTATATAAGCAAAGCTAAAAAGAACACTAAAACTCTTATCATTAGCTTTTATTTAAGTTGAATCAATTTTCTCGCTAGGCTTGCTGGAAATATTGGTTTAGAATCGCCAGCATCAACAAGACAAATAATGATAATGCCATGTCCAAGCCTTTAAATGTGAACCAAGACGAAATAGCCAAATTTGAACAAGTTGCCAGCCAATGGTGGGAGCTTGATGGCGATTTCAAACCACTGCATCAAATCAATCCTTTGCGCCGCCAATTTATTTGTCAGCATGTTGGCGAACTATTCGATAAAAACATTATCGATGTCGGCTGTGGTGGTGGCATTTTAGCAGAAAGCCTTGCCCAATTGGGTGCTAAAGTAACGGGTATAGATATGGGGCAAGAGCCATTAAATGTTGCTAAGTTGCATGCCTTAGAAGCTGGTGTTGAAGTTAACTACCAAAAGATTACCGCTGAAGAGCAAGCACAACAGCATCCACAGCACTATGACGTAGTCACTTGTATGGAAATGCTGGAGCATGTACCAGATCCCGCATCTATCATTAGTGCCTGTGCGCATATGGTCAAGCCAGGCGGTTACGTATTCTTTTCAACATTAAATAAATCATTAAAAGCCTATCTGTTAGCGATAGTCGCGGCTGAAAAAATATTTAAACTTGTACCAAACGGTACGCATGATCATAAAAGCTTTATTCGCCCTTCTACACTTATTTCATGGGCAGAGTCAGTGGACCTAAAATGTATTGATGCCGCAGGTATTCACTATAACCCATTAACTGAAAATCATAAGTTAACTTCATCGCTTGATGTAAATTACATCCTTTGCTGTCAGCGCGTTTAAGTAATCATATTCATATTTGTACTGCGCCAAAATGCACTTAAATTTATTGGCGCTTTTCCATTACAACCACAATAATTTATCGAGTTAACTAATGTCATCGCATAATACTTCAACAAACGCTATTGCCGCAGTTCTTTTCGATTTGGATGGCACATTATTAGATACTGCTGACGATTTAGGTGCCGCCTTAAATCACGTATTAGTGCAGTATGGAAAACCTACGATTGCAGCAATGGATTACCGACCTATAGCTTCAGATGGTGCATTAGGGTTATTAAACCTTGGCTTTGGTGACGATATTAAACGATATGATTATGAACACCTACGTCAACAGTTTTTAAACTATTATGAAAACAATATTGCTATACACACGTGTCTCTATCCAGGTGTAGCGCAATTATTACAACAACTAGAAAGCGATAATATCCCTTGGGGGATTATTACCAATAAACCTGAGGGCTTAACAAAGGCATTACTGCCACATTACCCTGAGTTTGCAAATTGTGCAGTAATGGTTGGCGGTGATACGCTAGAAAAGCGTAAACCCGATCCTGAGCCAATTTTATATGCTTGTGAACAAATCAGTGTTGATCATAAACAATGCGTGTATGTAGGCGATGCATTACGCGACATTCAAGCAGGTAATAGCGCGTTAATGAAGACTTTTGTTGCTAGTTGGGGTTACATCTTGGCTGATGAAAATTGTCAAGCATGGCAAGCAGACCATATGATTAATGCACCTATTGATTTACTGGCTTTCATTAAGTAATCAATACAGACCTAAATAGACACTCTTAATGAATGGCCCACTGACGATAGGCTTTCACCATATTGATGCGATTTACAAGTGTAGTATTTTATTAACTAAAGTTTAACATTTTAGTTACTCAAAGCCCTTAATTTTTGTAGGATCTAATAATGATCGTCAAACGCTGATAAAATAATCACTCGTCAATTCACTTGTGCGAAGATCATACAAACATCGTAACAAGCTGATTTTATTGGTTAATTATTTTTTTATATTCTTTAGTCATATAAACACAAAAAATTAACCTAAAATAATTTAGTGAAGAAAAAAAACTGTAAATAAGCGTTGCGTTTTATAAAAATCAAAATTAAAAAGCGCTACTAAGTTAGTTGTTACTAACAGAACTTTTACTCTAAAAAAATCAACTAATTTTCAATACTTTTTATCGCTTGCATTGTCAGGCAAACCTCACTATCTTGTGATTAGATTTTTAAAAACCCCAAGATATAGTGCATTTTTCATTCAGTCACTTTTGAATGACATACGACTTTTCTCGTAAAGTTGCCATTTTGAGGTCATTAACAATATAAACACCTATTGTGGGTGATTAAAACAATAAATAGATTTACAGGTCTTTCATGAATAACAACCTCTTTGTTACAAAGCGCAATGGCTCAAAAGAACCCATCGACTTAGAAAAAATTCACCAAGTTATTGCTTGGGCTGCTGAAGGTTTAGATAACGTTTCAGTTTCTCAAGTTGAACTGAAATCTCATATTCAGTTTTATGACGGAATTAAAACAGCAGATATTCATGAAACGATTATTAAATCTGCAGCAGATTTAATTTCAGAAGAAACACCTGATTATCAATACTTGTCAGCGCGCTTGGCTATTTTCCATTTACGTAAAAAAGCTTATGGCCAATTTGAGCCTCCTAAGCTTTACCCACATGTAGTTAATTTGGTTGAAGCAGGTAAATATGATCAACACCTATTAAGTGACTATACTGAAGCTGAGTTTGAAGCAATGGAAAGCTTTCTTGATCATCGCCGTGATTTAGACTTTAGCTACGCAGCAGTGAAACAATTAGAAGGTAAATACCTTGTACAAAACCGTGTCACTGGTGAAATTTATGAAAGCGCCCAATTCTTATATATTTTAGTAGCAGCCTGTTTATTCGCTAAATACCCAAAAGAAACTCGTTTAGATTATGTTAAAGGTTTCTATAATGCGATTTCTACTTTTAAACTTTCTTTACCTACGCCAATTATGGCTGGTGTTCGCACGCCAACGCGTCAATTCTCTTCATGTGTTTTAATTGAGTGTGGCGACAGCTTAGATTCAATTAATGCCACTTCAAGTTCAATTGTTAAGTATGTTTCCCAACGTGCGGGCATTGGTATTAATGCCGGTCGCATTCGTGCATTAGGTAGTACAATTCGTAACGGTGAAGCATTTCATACTGGTTGTATTCCATTTTATAAGTTATTCCAAACAGCGGTTAAAAGTTGTTCACAAGGTGGTGTTCGTGGTGGTGCTGCTACTCTATTCTACCCACTTTGGCACTTAGAAGTTGAAAGCTTATTAGTACTTAAAAATAACCGTGGTGTTGAAGAAAACCGCGTGCGTCACTTAGATTACGGCGTACAGTTTAACAAGCTTATGTATCAACGCTTAATAAAAGGTGAATCAATCACTTTATTTAGCCCGAGTGATGTCCCTGGTTTATACGACGCCTTCTTTGAAGATCAAGACAAGTTTGAAGCGCTATACGTTAAATACGAAGCTGACGACTCGATACGTAAGAAACGTATTAAAGCCATAGAATTGTTTACCTTATTTGCTCAAGAGCGTGCAAGTACTGGCCGTATATACTTACAAAACGTTGATCACTGTAATACTCATTCACCATTTGAGCCAACGGTTGCACCAATTCGTCAAAGTAACTTATGTTTAGAAATTGCTTTGCCAACTAAACCAATGGAAGATGTTAACGATCCAACAGGTGAAATTGCCTTGTGTACGTTATCAGCCTTTAACTTAGGTGCTATCGATAACCTTGATGAATTAGATGGCTTAGCTGATTTAGCCGTTCGTGCTTTAGATAGTTTACTTGATTATCAAGATTACCCTGTACCTGCAGCGCATAACGCAACTATGGGACGTCGTACGTTAGGTATAGGTGTTATTAACTACGCGTACTACCTTGCAAAAAATGGCGTATTCTATTCAAACGGTAGCGCGAATAACTTAACGCACCGCACTTTTGAAGCAATTCAATACTACCTATTAAAAGCTTCAAACCAATTGGCCATTGAACAAGGTGCATGCCCGAAATTTAACGAAACACGTTTATCTCAAGGCATTTTACCTATCGATACTTACAAAAAAGAAATCGATAATATTACTGGCGAGCAATTGCATTTAGACTGGGAAAGCCTACGTGCTAGCATCAAAGAACATGGCGTTCGTAACTCAACTGTTTCAGCACTAATGCCATCAGAAACTTCATCACAAATATCAAATGCGACTAATGGTATTGAGCCACCTCGCGGTTTAATCAGTATTAAAGCCAGTAAAGATGGTATTTTGAAACAAGTTGTTCCTGAGTATCAAAAGTTAAAAGATAACTATGAATTACTGTGGAATATTCCAAATAACGAAGGTTACTTGCAACTTGTTGGTATTATGCAAAAGTTTATTGACCAAACAATATCGGCCAACACTAACTACGACCCTGCGCGTTTTGAGGGCGGTAAAGTGCCAATCAAACAAGTGTTAAAAGATATTTTAACTGCCTATAAGCTTGGTGTTAAAACCATGTATTACCACAACACTCGTGATGGTGCCGACGATAGTCAAACCGAAGTTGAAGATGACGGCTGTGCCGGTGGCGCTTGTAAGATTTAGTGTTAATACAGAGGAAAACAAGCAGTTTTCCTCTTTTTTTGCATCACATTGCAAAACTAAAAATTTATAATAATTAAGTTAATAACCATATAAGTGACGAAATATTGCTAACATAGGCCATATTTCAAGGAGAAATAAATGTCGTACACTACGTTTAACCAAACACCTAACAACGCTTTGTTAGAGCCAATGTTTTTGGGAAACAGTGTTAATGTTGCACGATACGATCAACAACGTTTTGTTGCCTTTGAAAAGTTAATTGAAAAACAGCTATCTTTCTTCTGGCGCCCAGAAGAAATTGATGTATCGAAAGACCGTGCTGACTGGCAAAGCCTGACCGCCTCTGAAAAGCATATTTTTATTTCAAACTTGAAATACCAAACGCTACTAGATTCAATGGCAGCTCGCTCAGTTAATGCCGTATTACTGCCACTTGTTTCATTGCCAGAAGTTGAAACTTGGGTAGAAACATGGGCATTTAGTGAAACCATTCACTCTCGTTCATACACACATATTTTACGTAACTTATTTACTGACCCAAGTGAAGTATTTGACGATATCATGGTTAACCCAGCGATATTAAAACGTGCATCAAGCATCGCAAAATACTTTGACGCCGTTATTATTACGACTCAGTTACTACAATCACAAGGTCCTGGTAGCTACGAAGTTGACGGTGAAACCATTGAAGTTAGTGAACGTAAATTAAAAGAGCGATTATTCTTAGCGATATGCTCTGTTAATGCCTTAGAAGCTATTCGTTTTTATGTCAGTTTTGCTTGTTCATTTGCCTTTGCTGAGCGTGAGTTGCTTGAAGGTAATGCTAAAATCATTAAACTGATTGCTCGTGATGAAGCACTACATTTAACCGGCACTCAGCACATTCTAAACAACTGGATGTCAGGTAAAGACGATCCAGAAATGCAAGAAATTGCGACTGAGTTACGTGACCAAGGTAAGCAAATATTCTTAGACGTTGTTGAACAAGAAAAAGAATGGGCACAATACCTATTTAAAGACGGCTCAATGATCGGCCTTAATGCGCAAATATTAAATCAATACATCGAATATATTAGTAACCAGCGCTTAGCAGCTATTGGTTTTGATGCACCGTTTGATATTAAAAGCAACCCACTACCATGGATGAACGCGTACCTTGTTAGTGACAACGTACAAGTTGCCCCACAAGAAACAGAAATCTCAAGTTACCTTGTTGGTCAAGTTGACTCGTCAGTTTCAAGTGATGATTTCGACGATTTCGATTTATAATTAGATTTTACCTATATAAATCAAGTGCTAGTCATTAACCTATCTAAAGTTATCGGATAATTTATTATGTCGAAGAATTCAGATAGCGTTAATGACTTCGAATCATCATCCGAAAATAAAGACAAAACTCCCATTAAGATCTCTGTCAACAATCAAGAAATCATCTACTTAGATTCACATAAAAACCTATTAGAATGTTTAGAGTCATCAGATGTAGAGGTGCACTACCATTGCCGTGATGGCTTTTGTGGCGCTTGCCGTGTGGCCCTTAAAAGTGGTGAAATTAATTATCCACAAGGCGAACCATTGGCATTCGTTGGCGACGATGAAATTCTACCTTGTTGCTGCATTCCAACAACAAACATTAGTATCGAAATAGAATAAGCATGCAGTCTTATTGGTAGTATGTATCCAAATTAAATAATCGACATAAAAGTTTAATATAAGGTAATTCATCGTTCTTCAGGAGAAATATCTTTAACAGCCTCGGAAAAAATAGATATTTCCTCTTTCGAATATTTACTATACGTACGCTTTTTTTCTGCTGGCTGATAGGCTAAACCAAGACCTTTTCGACGAGAAGTTGCCGGACGTATGGGCCTAGCAGTGAGTCCTCCGCCACAATTAGGGCAAACATTTTGTAGTATTTCATCAAGGCATTTTTTACAAAAAGTGCATTCATAACTGCAAATATAAGCTTCCTTAGAGTTAGCCGGAAGTTCCTTATCACAACATTCACAATTAGGTCTTATCGCTAACATTCAATACTCCTTTTCAACAAATATTTTGCTAATAAAACACATACGATAAAGGTTAGTCAGCCTTGCTAATAAATGGTTTAAAGCCGCCATGTGCCATACGTTTGGCATCAAATCCAGAATCAAACGAATTAATCAAATCTGCCATTCTTACATCATTTTCGACTTTTTCGTTTACTAAATCGCGTGACTGTCGCGATTCAAATACCACCCAGCCAAAAATAATAACCTCACCTTTCTTAGCATCAATTGCATCAATAAATGATCGCGTCCCGTCAAGTGATAAGTCATCACCTAGGTATTCAACATAATCAAGTGCACCATGCTCTTTCCATATAGTCGCAACTGCTTCAGCCAAAGGCTTATACTCATTTAGCTGACTTTCTAAAAGAGGAAAAACAAAACCATCAATGTAATTAGGCATAAATACTCCTGTAATAACTAGAAGTGATTTTCAAGCACCGCATCAAATTTACAAATTTAATGCCATAGAAAAACTATCGAGTGTAATAGCTTTGGTGAATTATTTTTCTGCTAACTGTTAATAGAGTTATAAGAAATTAATGAGTAGCAGTAAAGCTATAACAATAGCGCCAAATATTAAATATCTACCAAAAATAGCATTACCATGAAGAGACTCTTGGTGCTGCGCTTTTAGTTGCAATAATTGCGCTTCGTTTAACTCAGAACAATGGATACATTTGTCTAGAGATTTTGGGGTATATAATTCACACCGATTACAGCGTTTTTGTTTCGGTAGCTTAACTCTCCATATTGCATTCATGCCTACTGACATAATATTACCCTATTCAAATAACATCTCCTCTCAAGTACATTTAATAATTAAAACTTAACCATCAATGCCTGTTTTAAAGTTAACCTTCAAGAAGAAATTTAAATGGCTCAAAGAATAAATAAAGACAAGAAGTTGCAGCTTACAGCTTAAGAAGCAAGCTACAACGCTGTGCATCGACGCTCTATTTTGGCTACATAATCTATTTGATCACACGACCATTAACATCTCTATAGATTTTATTTTCTGAAGTACGTATAGGTTGCTTATTTCTCACCACAATAAAATAAAATACAAAATACCCTAGCCAAGAAGCAAAAAATGCGGCAATAAACCAAATAACCTTTTCTAAACCTTCAACCTTATTAGACAGCAATGTTAGTATCCATGGTAAAACGTTAAATAAAAAAATTATAATACCAATCGAAATTGGCCAAACAATGATTTCATTCAAAACAAACTCCTTTTAATTAAATATACCTAAAACACTAATAAAATAGTTGGCTAAACTGTGAAGTGAAACCGAGCCAAACTTCAGAATTTCCGCTTGAATCGTTCGCTACGAGTCTTTATACAGCATTATTTTTTGCTCATTGTTGCAATAGAGTCAAAATCGTTTAAATCGGTTTCAATTTCTCGAGCTTTGAAAAAACCAACAATTTTCGAAGGATAAAGAAAATAGCCATTATGACGACATACTTTCGTATGTAATAAATATAAAGTCTTTGAGGTAAAATAACATAAATATAAAAAAGGCAACGACAACAGAAAGCTTACCAAGAAAAACTTGATACTCAAGCAATAGAATAAAATAGTAGTTAGAGCACAAATTAATTTATGCCTTTCATATTCTGGGTACTCATGAAATTGAAAATAATCAAGCCTATTCAAAAACCAGCTTCCAGTCTTTGTACCCGATTCATTCAAGTATTTATTTTCTCTAAAATTTTTGGGTGTACTCAAAATTTAAAATAATCCTTAACTATCGAAACACATAACGCCCATATTCAGAGGCGTTTTATAGTTTGCCAAAATGTGTAGGGCATCGAAACTAGGCAATCTGTAAAATGTTATACACTAAATCCACTCTTGTTGCTCTGATGATACCGTAAGCTCACTTTGAGTTTCACCGGTATGAGCTGTAGATGAAGGTTCTATCATCATGAAATGAGTGCCTTGCTCTGCTTTAGGGCAATGTTCAACACCTTTCGGTACTACATACATTTCACCGGCATTTAACACAATATCGCCAGATCTTAATTGCAATGTTAGCTGCCCTTTAAATACGATAAACAGTTCATCTTCTTGATCATGTTTGTGCCAAACGAGTTCGCCACTACCTTTAGCTATTTTAACCAATTGACCATTTGATTCAGCGATAATTTTTGGAGTCCATTCCTCCGTAAACAAGTTAAATTTATCACTGATATTTATTTTATGCATAGAACTCCACTTAGTGCATAACGCCCCAATAAAGGACTGATAATGTTTGGCTAAAATTGTGTAGCGAAGCGAAACCGAGCCAAACTTTAGCAGTTCCGCTTGAACAACTGTTATTGCGAATCTTTATCTGTCTCTTCTTCTTTTTTAAAGCTATTAGGTGAAAGGCCTTCTTTAAATATTTTATCTAATTCAGTTCTTTTTTTTGAATCGTCGCCATTCTCATTTTGATCCAATTTTCTTTCCTTAGCTTTCTCTAGATTTTTCAACGAAGGTTGAAAGATAGACATTACTTCGGCAATCACAATACATCTCCCTAAATTAATTGCTGTTGTAATAACTATTGATATAAGGGTAATGATTTAAATATCAAATTACTCAAAAATTGCCCTTTCGCTATAACGCCCACATTAAAGGACTTTTTAATAGTTTGCTAGAATGTGTAGCGAAGCGAAACCGAGCCAAACTGTTAGCAGTCCCGCTTTAAATTCTTGTTAGGTGACTAAGGCTCCCACCACTTTTGTTTTATTTCTAAAGGGGCAAATAAACTGACTAAAAAAGACATAGAAATAAACAAAACACCTACGACCATTAAGTTAAATAGCAAACTAAAACTTACTGCTAAATAAATACTTAAGAAGCCAAATAATACAGCACTGAAACAATAGAAAAAACCAGAAAAGATCCAATTGAAACCTATTTTACTCATACAGCTTGAACACTTTAAACGCTGTAGAAAAGCTAATTTAGCAACAGAAATAGAATATTCACTGCAACTTGGACACTTCCTCTGTGATTTCATAGTCACCTAACGCCTCGCTAACGGGCGCAAAATTGTTGCGCTAAAATTAGCGAAGTATGAGCGCAAGCCAACTGTTTTGCGTCCACTTTGAGCGACTTGTTATACGTATTTTTCTAGGTTAACACCCTGATAATAAACATCAAAGAGATCTTCTTTGTTGATACCGTAGAGATTTACTAATACATTTATACAAATCTGAGCTAAATCGCCTTCAGTAACCCTAAGGTAACTAACATTATTTAGTGTTTTGTTTTTAAATTTAATGTGTTGGGACTTTAAATACTCTTTAAACTTATTCTTATCTTGGATATTTGCTTCCCCAAGTAACACCCAATCTAGACCGACACGTCCATCTTCATACGAAAATTGGATATTAATAGAGTCATCATTATGTTCAATAGCAAATGTAGCGAACGCACCTTGCTTGCCACTATCTGCAACTTCTTTAAGAATTGTAGGTATAGTATCTAAATTGACCTTTAAATCCTTAAGATTTGGATATTCATTTTCTGCAGCCGGTTCTTTGCACCCGAATAGAGAAGTTATTAAAATCAGAAGAAGTGAAGCTTTCTTTAGTAGCATTCCGTGGCACCAAACCTTAAATACGTATAACGCCTCGTTAAGAGGCAAATAATTGTTGGCTAAAATAGTGAACGTAGTGAACGAAAGCCAACTGTTATTTGTCCCTGTTTATTTGCTTGTTAGCCATACTTTTATAATGGATCTCTAACTTGTTAATTTCTTTTGAACAGTGCTTATGAGCTACTTTAAATAACTCCCTGTATTCAAGTTGCTCTTGTGTGTTTGAACCCAATTTAGTTGCAATATTCTCAATTACACTCGTTGTTAGTGAAAGTTCTTTTGAAATCTGATGTTCAGGGTTATTGATATCCGAATTAGGAACATGCTTCAAGCAACTGGAAAGTGCTAAAAACAGATCTATCTCATACTTTGCAAGAGCCTTGTCGGCACCTTGAGCAGTAAAAGAAATCCAGAAAAATAGAATAATTGAACAAACTTTCATACGACCTCCATGTATGGCTAACGCCCCAATAAGGGGCTGATAATGCTTGACTAAACTTGTGCAGCAAAGCGGAACTGAGCCAAGCTTTAGCAGTCCCGCTTGATTGCCTTGTTATGTGCTACCATGCTTCGCATTTAGTTTTGACAACTTTAATGAAGAAACCGCTGCCATTGCACTAAAAATAATTAACGCAAATAAGAAAAGAAAATCTAGAGTTGTAACATTGCTCTTTAATGCAATAACTGGCGTTATAAGCAAAGTAATAAATAAAGACGTAAATGAAAAAACAGCTTTCTTAGCCATAACTATAAGTAAACCAAGAAAGAACAAAATCATAACACCTATTTCGAAAAATAAGTTAGACGACATGTTAAGAATATATATCGATGAGAACATTATTGCTGCGCCTGAATTATTGACTAACATTTGATTCGATTTAATTAACTGCAACTCTGGCTTCCTTGTACACATAACGTCCTGTTAACAGGCAATAAAATAGTTGGTTAAAATAAGCGACGAAGGAGCAAAAACCAACTGTTTTTTGTCCTTGTTTAATAGCTTGTTAGGTAATACTTGCCTCGACAATTATTAAGCTGCAAATATCGTGAAGTCTACTGAAATATTGCAAAGGTTCATCATCTAGATATTTTAAAATACTTGCAAGATCATCTCTGGATTTTTGCAAAATTTGATGATGTTCGAGAGATATATTATTCGTGTTATTTTTCATATACGAATGTATGCATCCTACAGCGTTACTATCTAAATATGTAACGCAAATTCCATTCACATCTTTACCGCCATAACCTTTTGGGAAAAGTGCTTCAGAATGTTCCATCCATAGTTCAACTAACACCAAAACCTCCGTATTACCTAACGCCCACATTAAGGGGCTTTTTAATAGTTTTCTAAAATGTGTAGCGCAGCGAAACCGAGCAAACTGTAAAAAGTCCCGCTTGAACAGCTTGTTAGTTGGTAATTTACTCTTCATCATCAACTGGATAAGCTGTTAATGAGATTGAGACCCCAACCTTTAATGCTAATTCCATGAGTGATAATGAAATATTATACTCTGCCGCAAATTGTTCATCTTCACCTACCCCAAAACCAATATCTAAATTTGCAGATAACTTTGACCCAACAAAGTTAATGGAATTAGCTTGAAATTCAATAAGTAATGATTCAATTTTATTCACCATATCTACTGGTGATTCACTATCAGGTATATCTACATTGAAACCAGAAGATGAAAATTGTTTGCCTTTTGAAATATAATCGCCTTTTTCCATTCACCGATAATATCAAATGAATGAAATGCTTTTATTGCATTAATATCGGCCTCATCTCCGAGAATTCTTAAAACGGCTATATTCAAATGCTAAACCCTGCCTTTACCAACTAACGCCCAAATAAGGGGCTGATAATAGTTTGCTAAAATGTGTAGCGAAGCGAAACCGAGCAAACTGTTTTTAGTCCCACTTAATTGGCTTGTTAGCTGCTAAGTATAAAATACCTTAGTGCTTTTTAGCTCATTGATTAATCAATATATATCTTGCAGGAACATACTGAGGTAATGTCTCACAAGTAATTGTTCCGCCTTGATCATTAATATAAACACCAATTTCTTTTCCTGTAGCAAATGCTGTTAGTAAAAGAGAATTTCCTTTATCTGAAGGCGGACAAACCCAAATTCCTTTTGAGCCTGTTGTTTTAAAAGACATATTGCCATTACACTGATTAGGGTAATCCATAACATATGTGACTTTACCTTGACAGTTGATATCACTCGCATTAGTAACGCCTGTAAATAACGAGATAATTAAAATAAGACTATATTTCATTTTTATTCCTAAGTTATATGAAACCTATTTGCAGCTAACGCCCAATTAAGGGGCTTTTTATAGTTTGCCAAAATGTGTAGCGCAGCGAAACCAGGCAAACTTTAAAAAGTCCCGCTTGAATTGCTTGTTATATGCAGCGTAGGTAAAAACAAACACTGCTAGAATTTAAAGGCACCCGTTATAAAACGACCAACCGTGAACTTTTGAGCGTTAAGCACAACCGGCCAAACTAAATTAATAACTTTGTTGCCTTTGAAAAAGGTATAAATTACAAAGTTTATTAGTGCATACACTAAACATTTTTAGCGAAAAACACTAAGTAAAAATCTCTTGCTCTAATACGTAATTCTTTGAAGCATATAACGCCCTGTTAAGGGGCAATAATATAGTTGGCTAAAATATTGAGCGGAGCGAAAACAGCCAACTGTATTTTGTCCCGCTTGAACAGCTTGTTATATGAGCGTTTATAGAAAAGGTTCATTTGGATTATTTTTCTCAAACTTTTCAGCTAATTCATTACACTCAGAAATTTCGGAATATTTTAATGAGCTATAAGCCCACATTCTAACTTTATTATGTGAATTAGATAAGGCAGAAATAATAATATCAATTGCTTTAGGATTTGACGACTCACCAATTAATTCAATAAACCGTGATTTTACTTCATCATTAGTTTCTTTGGCTTCCAATTCAATTAACCAATCTAAAACTTCATCAACTTTTGTAGTTAATGAATGAAAGCCAGTTTCATATTCTTCAGAGTTAACACTCTTTAAAAGTAATATATTTTTATTGAATTCAACTCGATCCATGAATACGCCATATAACGCCCTGTTAAGGGGCTGATAATGTTTGGCTAAAATGTGTAGCGTAGCGAAACCGAGCCAAACTTTTGCAGTCCCGCTTGAACAGCTTGTTATACAACTATTAACTCATTAGCCCAGCTTTCCCAAGAAATAGACCTGCCAGGAAATACAACATTAGAAAAAGGCCACTTGACTTGAAGCCAGTTTCTGACAGTTAAATAAAGCTCCTTATCCTGAGCAATACTCTCATCTCGAATCCATAAGTAGACTTCACAATCATAATTTGATGATTGGCTTGGGTCTATATAAACAGAGCCTAGGCATTTTTCCTTTGAGCTGTTAAACACGGAATAAGCGAAAGCATCCCTTGATTCAAATTCCTGTTTATGAATCTTTAAGCTTTCTATATTTTCTTCGAGTGTCATATTACTTTTAGGCCACTCAGATTTAGGGCCAAATATTCCTTGTAGCCTTTTTTGACTATACATCACTGCTTCAAAGTCTAACTCCGCAACATTTTCATCAAGAACTCTGAAATGAAAATTTTTACTATCAAAAAGCATCGGTGGCTCAAAGGATTCAGGAATAAAAGTGTTTGGCATGCTAAAAGCTATCCGTAGTTGTATAACGCCCCACTAAGGGGCTAATAAATTGTTGGCTATAATACTGAGCGGAGCGAAAGTAGCCAACTGTTTTTAGTCCCACTTAAGTGACTTGTTAGGCATTGATACATTTTTGGGGGCTGGAGTTACAGAGGGTAGAGATATAGTAGGCTTACGCTCCTCGATTCTCTGTAATACCTCTGCAGCTGCCTTAGCCATACATTCTTCTTGGCCAATAGCATCTGGTGTGATCAAAAACTTGTCTCCATGTGGCATTACGGTTAAAACCCATTTTCCAGGAGTACAATACCTTATCTCTTCATTATATTCTTTTATAAAATCTCTCGTTAAAAGATCGTTTCTCTCGACCATTTCTCCATCAACCATTACCAATAAATTAAAAGGTATTGGATTTGGAGAGCAAGCTTGCGCTACATTAAAATTTATAAAAAATAGTACTGAGAGTAGATATTTCATGTAAATGCCTAACGCCCTGTTAAGGGGCTGATAATGTTTGGCTAAAATGTGTAGCAAAGCGAAACCGAGCCAAACTTTAGCAGTCCCGCTTGAAAAACTTGTTATATTTTTAAATGAACAAAACTAAAACTGCACCACCTACACCCATAATTGCAAAATACTCGATGCCATTATTGAATTTGGTAAGTAATCCAAAGTACATATATGAAACACAAAACATAATTATTGCACCAATAAATAATGATAAAAATGGCACACCAGAAAACAGGCTAATAAGTAAGATAGGGATACAATAAAGAAGAGTTGGAGAAAAAGGTTCAGTTTTAACATCATGGAGTTTCAATGCTCCGATGAGAAATAGTATTTTAAATAGCATCCGTACCTCGATAAAAATATAACGCCCTGTTAAGGGGCAAATTTTAGTTGGCTAAAATGTGAAGCGGAGCGAAACCAGCCAACTGTAATTTGTCCCGCTTGAACAGCTTGTTATACGTACATTACTTCTTAATGGGATAGCTTACTATTGACTGGTAGTCTGTTAAAGCCATAAAACGGTTTCCCTGCAATTCAATAAAAGGGAATTCTGCATATTCAAAGCCATGTTTAGTTAAATCCAAAGTCAAACTACGATCCGTTAGCCGTAACTCACGAGCATGTTCTGGAAATATACCTTTAGACTTTTCTGTAACCATAAATGCAATAGGATAAAAACTAAGTAAACTTAAACAAGCAAAATGTCCTTCATTATTGAACCCCACCATTTTAGAGCTGATATGCATGGAAAAGGGGTAAAACCAATAATATATACCATGAGTGTTATCTAACGCACAGTCATCCCCCAGTACAAAACTTCTTAGGGCATCAAAATATGGTGACTCTTTTATGGGTTGTTTACACTCTGTTACTGAAGTAGCTGATAAAATGTGGCCAATCATTGCTCTTGCGTATTTCACAGGTGATATTGAGACTGTAATATGGTTGTTTAAAGGATGAGTGATGTGATCTCTTATTTTTTGGGTTAATAGCTTATTTACCCTAGCTATCTCTATATCATTTTTACCTAAATGTTCATTGTTGCACTTGCCACATATAGTTTTAAATTTACTTCCATTAGGTGACATTAACCCTTTAACTTTCGCTGACTTGACGTCCATCATTTCATTCACGTGACGTTGTTCAACTTTAGTTATAGTAATACTTCCCTTAGGCGGTACATGATCTTGAGAAAGTTTCCCAAAATTCCCACAAATGACACAATAGCCTTCTTTAATTCTTGCATGCCTAAATCTTTCAGAAATACTGTTGCTAAAGTTACCCACCAAACATCCTTGTACGTATAACGCCCAAATAAGGGGCTGATTAATAGTTTGCTAAAATGTGAAGCGGAGCGAAACCGAGCAAACTGTTAGCAGTCCCGCTTTATTTTCTTGTTATGTGTAATTTACTCTAAAGCCTCAGCAATCATTTGATTACGCCACTCTTTTGTATTTTGCCACACTTCATCAGTTAAGCCATTATGTGACCAAAAGACTACTTGCCCTGATTTATTCAGGCAGTAGTAATCAGAGTTGTCTTCACAAATTGGAAGCAATTCATCGGGAAGTTCATAGAATTTTTTAGCATCCGCAATTGCGGAATAGATATCAAGGTGACTTTGAGCGTTATTGATTTCTAGAGCTTCCATTGGAGCATTTCCAAGGTCATAACCAGATTTGATAAAGTCGATATAATCGTTTGGAAACGTAAAACCTAATTTCTGTTGAGCCTCAGAAATTTCTATATCGCTTAGTGGTTTAAACTCAAAACTTTCCATTTACACCGAATCCTTGATTACACATAACGCCGTTTTAAGCGGCAAATTGCAGTAGGCTAAAATAAGTGAGGCACGAACAAAAAGCCAACTGTAATTTGTCCGACTTGAAAACCCTTGTTAGCTTACTGATATCGCCTCTATATGACATAAGCCCCAACCTGAATAGCCCGAACTCACATCATTGTAGTTGTAGTACACTGTTACTTTTTTATCCGCAAGCTTTGCAGCTAATACAGTAGAATATAGTTTATTTATATCTGTCCCAGATGATATATATGCACCTCTATTACTATAACAACCAGGTAATTTTCCTGATTCAAATGTGATAAATGAAGTTCCATTATTTTTACTATAAATTGATACGATTTTAGTAGGTGCACTTACTTTATCGTGAGCAGCAATGAAAGAGGAAAAAAATAAAGCTGTGGCGATGATAGGTGTAACTAAACTTTTCATTAATTATCCTTGAGATATGTAAAGTTGATTAAGTACGCTAACGCCCTGTTAAGGGGCTGATAATGTTTGGCTAAAATGTGTAGCGAAGCGAAACTGAGCCAAACTTCAGCAGTCCCGCTTGAACAGCTTGTTATGTTTTTTAGCACATATACGTAATTATACTGTTTCCAGACTTAACCACTTCCGAACAAAACTCTTTTAAGTGTGTAAAATTCTGAGCGATGTACTCTCTATCTTCTTCATTACCTGAAAATCCTGGATAAATTTCTGATTCAGATACCAAAGCCTCAAAATGTTTCAGAAGAGTAACATCAGAAACTTCCATTAATTCTTCTGAGATTGCGGCGCTCTCTTCCGCGGTAAAGTATCGGGCTGGTCCATATCCAACATATTCATCTGAGATCGGAGTTCCACCTAAAAAAACAGAACCACCAATAGATGAAAACTCCCATACAGCCTTATTTAATAGGAAATGAATAGCATGCCAAGCTTTATCAACATCACAAACTTGCCCATCTTCTTCATATAAATATGAAGTTAATCCATCAGGGTTTGATAACAAACTCTTTAGTTTATTTTCATTTACACTTTTCAATGACGCAATCATTGACATGTCCAGCACTCCTTACTTGAGAAAAACATACATCCTAAACACTAGCACTTGAAGAACAGCAGGAAAACCTAATAAAATTGCAGCTTCAAAGTGCGAATATATAATTGAATACAGACAAAACCCTACAGGAATTGATAAATAATTTACGTAACTAACTTTGGAGTATTTACATAAAGCCAAATGAAGAGGCAGCCCAAAAATCAGCCAATAAACAAAAGAAAAAGTTAGGTAAGCACCAAGCAATAACGGGCTTAATCTAACTAACTCTGAAAAAGAAAGCCCTTTAAGCCCTGTTTCCCAAAAGTAATAGCAAATAAGTAAAATAATTCCCCAGCTTATACTTTTGAGTATTGCTTTATCCCAACGCCCCACAAGCACTAATCTTCCTTAAAACATAACGCCAAGCTAATAGGCGTTTACTGTTTGGCTAAAATTGTGAGCGCAGCGAAACGAGCCAAACTTTAAACGTCCCATTGAGCGCCTTGTTATGCGCTGGTTACGATAACCACAAACAGCGCCATTTATATAAGATTTCGTGGCTGCCCGACCGCAGAAAACAAGAATTCCCACGCAGCGCGACACACCAAACCATGAATTTTTGAGCCACTTAAATATATAGTGACTTTGCCACCAAACCTAACTTGGCGAAAAACTGTTGAGCCAAAAGCTAAAACAGCATTATTGGTAAATAAGTTACCAAAACAAAGAGTCGGCAACAAGCTCCCTAACCTTTGTAAAGCACCAGCCGAAAACATTAAATTTAATAGAATTTGCGGCTGACGCATAACGCCCACATTAAGGGGCTTTTTAATAGTTTGCTAATATTGTGAAGCGAAGCGGAACCGAGCAAACTGTAAAAAGTCCCGCTTTAATTGCTTGTTATGTAGCTAATTTACCAATGCTTTTTGCGATCAATATAATATTTCATTGTTGCAAAAATATAGGCCATTAAAAAGAATGCAGGAGTAGCAAAAATATCAGTTTTAATAACCCATGATAAGACTCCAAGAGTTAAGCAAAGGAACTCCATGTTTAATACCTGCTTTCTTGCTTTAACTCCCCAGAAAAACCACCTTATAAAGGGTGATTCTGATTTCCATGATTCCGAGTTTTTGTCTATCACAATAATTTCCTCTTTTAGTTTAGAAATATCTATTTCAAAAACAGAGGCGAGTGATTTAAGAGATTCAAGACTAGCTTTATTGCCACTTTCAATTCGTTGAATTGTTCTGGTACTCAAGCCAGACATAATTGCAAGCTGCTCTTGAGACCAATTCCGTTTCTCTCGTAATTTTTTAACTATCATAAAATACCCTCGTCCATCTGTGAGGAAAACTTAACTTACAAATACTGTTGGCGGCTACGAAATACACCCGACAGTGGCACGACAGTGATGATTTAGCTACATAACGCCCAAATAAGGGGCTGATTAATAGTTTGCTAAAATGTGAAGCGCAGCGAAACCGAGCAAACTGTTAGCAGTCCCGCTTTATTTTCTTGTTAGTTGCCAATTGCACCTGTAGCAAGATCTTCTTCTTTTTTTACAATGTCTTTGAAGTTAATCGCCGCAGTTTCTAAAGTACTTTTACCTTGGTAAATTGCAACATCTCTAGCACCTGCACCCAAAGCCATTTCTCGAAATGCTCTAATCTCTATCATAGTAAGCCCGCCTTCTGTTTTTTCCATTGGGTGAATTATTATTGCAGGAGCTGGAGAAATGAATTTTTTACCAACAAGCTTTTTAACGATCTCTTGGAGTAATCGTTCTCCAATAAAGAAGTCATTTAGCAATGCCCGAGGGTGGGTAAAAGGATTTAGAGGATTAAGGTAAGCATTGTTACCAAAAGCAGTAACATCCTTTGCCCCGTTCTTGCGAGTTTCAACTTGCAAAAGCGGCTTTTCATCAAAGACTTCATTAGTTTCTACATCTACAACTCTAATACGGTTTTCCCATATTTGAACATATAAAGTAGAACCGAATCTATTGATAAAACTACGAATCATGAACCAATCCTTCCTTGGCAACTAACGCCTCGTTAAGAGGCAAAAAATTGTTGGCTAAAATTAGCGACGAAGGAGCAAAAGCCAACTGTTTTTTGTCCTTTTAAACGACTTGTTATATGAATTTACCACTAAGCCCTTGAATACTAATTTGATAATTAAAAAATTGGTCACTGTTCGATATATCGTTGCACTTTATTTTAAAGGTTACAGTGGTAGTTTCTTCTATAAAGTCACGATAACAGGAGCATAAATCAACAAAACCTCCTTGAGGATCTCTTAACTCTGCATTAATTTCAATAGAACTAAGTTCGTTAAATTCTTTTGATTTAACTTCGCCAGTAATAACTAAATAAGAAGCCCCATTATCACTAGTTATGATACGGTGTGAATTATTAAGTAATTCAAAACTGTTAATTTTATGAGAAAATTCGATACGATCTTCTCTGAATAAAGATTCAATATAACCTATGGCTTTTAAGCTAAGTATTGCAGCGATACAAAACCCAACTCCCCAAATAAAACCACTGAAAAGCTTATTTTTCACAGAACCTCCTTATTCATATAACGCCCCATTAAGGGGCTGATAATGCTTGGCTAAACTTGTGTAGCGAAGCGAAACTGAGCCAAGCTTTAGCAGTCCCGCTTTAATGGCTTGTTATGTGTAAATTACCTTGCTAGTGGACCATATAAAATATAGCTACCATCTAAACCATTGTATATGGCTATGTAATTTACCATTTCATTAGAAGGCTTATATAAAGTAAAGCCTAAGCCGTCCATAATTATTTGACTTCTAACTTCGCAGATCTCGTCGTAACTTAAACTACCTCTCGGAAATTCTTTAACTATTTTATTATTGGAATTTAAATTACCAGAGGAGAATTGGTTTGTAATATATTTTGCATCATCTTCGTTGCAGCTAACAACTCTGCTAGCAGAGACTTGAGAGCTAAATATGGCAATTGTTATTAACGCAAATAAATGATTTTTCATTTTACACATAACAGCTTATTAGTAGGAAATAAGTACACTTTCTACAAGTCACCTAAAATTCACTACGTTAAAATATATACTTACGCTATTTCTTTTATTCCAAAGAATCAATAACTAATCTTAAAAATCAAATATATCTTGCGTGAAAGCAGGAAAAATGCACACTTTCTTTTGCGGAAAGGAGGAAACAAGGCTTTCTGTATATAAATACAGTGGTATTTATATGCAAAGGATTTTTATTTCTTTGTTATTTCTAACGTACAGAGCAGGCAAAGGTTAAGCAGAATACTTTACATTAAATCTAATTCGATATTGAACATTGTATTAAATATCGGTGCACTAAATTAAAGCGCACCAATTACAAGTGTTCAAAAACACAAATTCAGATTGCTCAAGTTTCTACGCTTCTACATGACTTAGCTCTTCACGGTCATTAGTATAAAAAGCGGCATAACCAAGCGTGCTGAGAGAGAAGTACATTGTTAGCAGTACAAATGTGGTGCTAAAAACAATATGGGCAGATGACATTATTGAATTCATTGAAAAATAACAAAACAAAACAGCTAACGGTAAACTGATTACCGCTTTAAACAAATTTTGATTTTTAATAAAATTATCCGCCTCGCCTGAACTAAGTTCGTTTGTATAGTACGCACCGTAAGCAAGAGCACTGATGAAAAAAAACAATGTCATTAGTACATAGATTACTTTAAACAAAATAAGCCCTGACGACATCAAAAAATTTTCTGCAAATAACACTAATAAAATAGCTATTGGTGCGCAAAATAAGGTTCTAAATAAATTTTCGTTATCTACTATTACATCATTGTTAACTTTACCCATTCAACTTCCCCTACAAAAAATATTAATTATTATTGTTAAATTGATAGCATCAATTTTTTTATTGTTGTTTATTTAACCACTACCAGCAACAATTTAAAACTAAAACTTAGGTTTTTTAATATGTTAATAAGTTAGTTATCAATGCATAAGGTTAACTAGCACCATTACGGTATGCCCCAAACCATCATAATACGTCACTAAAATTCAACTTTAATGCTGTAACCAAAACACTTAATCAATCCAATTTAGCGCTTACGTACGAATTATCATTTTGTGATAAAGATAAAACAAAGTTTGAAATCTGTTTCAAGTACTTTGCTACAAGCACTAACATTTGTTTAGTGCTTTAAACTCCACAAAAGCAAAAAGCCCGTCACTTTCGTAACGGGCTTTTCTTAATATGGCAGTGAGATAGAGACTTGAACTCTACCAACAGGTACTGCGCTACAAACCCTTGTTGTTTTTTAACATACAGAAAGCAAAAAGCCCGTCACTTACGTAACGGGCTTTTCTTAATATGG